>JACCDW010463072.1_pt1 | contig 31496 bp, 31 predicted proteins | sample 7449781 | NCBI WGS metagenome assembly JACCDW01 (sample SAMN15323449, study PRJNA562643) | freshwater metagenome | isolation source: river surface water | place: USA:Blue River Watershed | collected 2017-08-18
GCCAAACGAGAATTTGATTGACGGAAATCTATACCAAAAACCCTAATAGGTTTAATGTACTTCAAAATCTGTTTATAACCTGATGAATCAGAATGGTGGGCGAAGGAAGAAGAAATGGCGACAACACGTATCACTTTAAGCGATTATTAAGAAAGGTATTGATGCAATTGTTTAGTAATATTCTTGACTGAAAATTGTGTCACATCAAATGATTCAGGAAAATCTATAACAGAATCTTTATCAAATAGATTAGTAAGTCTGTCTATTTCTTCTTTACCCTTAATGTGTATTCCCAATTCGTTTTTAGTAATGAAATCGGAGGTTATTCCTGTGGTCGAAAAAAGCAAAATCGGCTTTCTGAAAGCGATATATTCACAAAATTTAGTACTCAAGGAGTAATTGATGTCATCCGAAAGGAAGAGCATGCAATAGTCCGCATTTTGTATAAGTTTATTAATGATGGCTTTATTTTTATCGTAACCGAATATGAAATATTCTCTCAAGCGTGCAGGGATAAGGTTTCTAACTACTTGATAATTGGGGCCATAAAAAACGAATTCAGGTTTAGATGCAGACTGGCTATTGCTGTATATCTCAAGTGCTGAGCAAATAATATCCAAGTAATGATGGGTATTATCATAAAAAGAGCCGGCAAAAACAAATCTTACCGAATTTGACATCTCTTTATTAGTTTCGATCAATTCATCTTCATCAAACCCATTTGCAATTGTAAAAAACTGATCATATAAAGGCGCATAGAGGGTCTTGAAATAATTTGTAAGGTAATCATTAACCGTAAAAACCTTATGGTAAGTATTAAAAACTGTAGCTTCACTATGCCGTTCAAACTCTTTTCGTTTGTCACTTAAGGATTCAAAACCGTAGGCTGACACATTTTCGGTCCAAGGATCACGAATGTCGGCGAAAAACCTAACCTCCTTATGCATTGAAATGAGCGGTTGGATGTGTCTATATAGTGAAAATGGTGCCCCACTAACAATAACATGAGTCACCTGTTCTTTTGTAATGCATTGTCTTACCCTTTTCCTAAGTATAGGCCCCCAAAAAACAGCTTTATCAAAATAATTCCCATTAGTAAATAGCTTTACGAAGAAAAGGTCAATTCTGTATCTTATTTTTTTCCAAAAACTGGTTGGCGTATTGAGTAATGAAGATGGGTAGCGTAGAGGCATGTCGATGCGGGTAACTCCTTTAGCATCACTCGACCATTCAGAATAATCATTGGGGTTATGAATAGCACCTATAGCGAACACCTGATAATTATGGTTACTCAATTCCTTTGCAAACTTAGCCCAGCGCCGACCACCTATTCCAGGAACAGGAGGAAAAGAATAACAAACAATTAAAATACGCGGATTATCCACGTTTTAAATGACGTAGCGGTTTAAGGATAGGTTTTGCCATTTTCACAAGCTTGAAATACACATCCCAATATCTTTTAATGGTTGGGTAATCGGAGTGCTCTTTTCTAGGTGTGTTTAAATACGTTGTGAACTCTTGCTCAGTTAGACCAAGTTTTTTAAGTACAAACTCTCTATCATTGTTAAGTAATTCTGGAGCATAAGAAGAAGATTCATATAGCTTTAAAGCTTCTTCTCTTGTTATTCTACCAGACTGCACTTGAACCGATAGATGAAACTGTGTTTTATCGATGCCAAATTTTTCCTTTAGAATATACCCTTGATAAAATCTTGTAAATATATTCTCTCCGTGTTTACCTCCGTAGGACACCCAACCCAATTCCTTAATGATTGTTTCTCGAGCTTGCTTGGCAGAATAATCCATAAAATCTAACGGATAAATTACCTTTAATCGATTAAAAACAAGGCGTTGTTTAATAAAACCATACCACGGATATGTTTTCCAACGAACTTGACCAAAAAGTTTATGTATAGAACGAATATTGACTATATCTGTTTTATCATGTCGCCAACTTTTGGGTAGATACGTACCTTCTGTAACAAGGTTATGACCTGTAAGCACATATTTAATATTGTGCTTTTCTGCAACTTTATAACTCGCAGTAATTAAAGCATAATCATAAGGTAATTCGAGATCCACAACATGAGCTTTAAAAAAAGCTAACTGCAAATCACGCATTTCCTCCCAATCGATTACCCAGGTATATAGATCGAAACCGGTACTTTTTACAATTTTAGTGATATTATTAACTGCAATTTCGGTATTCCATCCATTATCGAAGTGAACCAATAATGGTCGTAGATTGTTTTGTTTCGCAACATAACACAAATAACTACTATCAACGCCCCCACTAATGCCAATAATACAATCGTATTGTTTGTTTCCTGCACTATTTCTAATCTCCTCAAATAACTTATCTAGATAGATTTTTTTATCCCCAATCCGTTCTATTTTTTCTAATTCACTTTCGAATTTTTGACAATGATTACAGACTCCATTTGAATTAAAATACAAATCAGGATCATTTATATTATCCATTATGCATCTGCAGCAAATTTGCTTCGCCATAAGTTAATGTCTATAAAGTCCGCTTAAAAGCGTTTTAAAATTAAAAAAATTGTTTTGCTGTTCGTAGTTATGTAACCAGAAATTTTTGATTGATTGTCGCCTTTCGTCACTTTTATCGAAAATAATAGCGTATTTATCGATGATATCCGCGACTTCTACGCAATCAAAGTCCTTTGCTACTAAAATGCCGGTTTGTTCACAAATTATTTCTTGACAACCACCCACATCAGTAGCAATAACAGGAATACCAAAACTTATAGCTTCCATTATACTTACAGGGACACCTTCTGTTTCACTTAGACTTATGAACAAACTTACATGATTATTCCCGTAAAATTTCATTAAGTCTTCGTTAGAAATACCCCCTCTCAAATCTACAGTTATATTCGGTTTCTTCTCCTTTAGGCGTTTTAGATTTGCTTCAAGCGTTTTTAGGGTTGGATCACCTTCTTGGACAGTGCCAAAATGCACCCAATTAATATTAGAATTACAATAAAATAATGTTTCAGCAATTTTGTGTATTCGTTTTATATTCCGGATGTGCGCGCAGCTAACCAGAGTCAAACTGTCTGAATTATTGCTTGGATTAGTTCCCCAGTCCCTAGTTCCTAGTGGCGAATAGTGTATCTTTTTGGAAAAACGACTATATCTTTCTCTAAGGTAGCTCGTCCCCGCCTTTGAAACACTTAAGACTAGGGTTGATTTTCTAATAAAATACCCTCTAAACGGTATGTTTCCATTGTGGGGCATACGGTTTTCAAAAAGATCACTTCCATGGGCACGTATCACTTTGTAAAAAGTGCCGTCTAAAAAGGTGGATGCATTCGCTAGCATTCCGAACCAAAATGAATAAAGTATCCCTGAGCGTATGCCAAGTTCATTCAAATGCACTTCTAACTTTTTAGCAAGAAAACGTGTTCTTGATAATTCACTGTAAATAGAAAGCAATGTCCGCTCCTTATTTCCCTTATTAATGTTTGTGAAGTATTCCCATATCACTAAAGGTGCATAGGAAATTGATTTTAATGACTCTAAGTAGGAATAGTCCTTGAAATCCAACTCAATTAATTGAACATTTGCTGGTATCTTACTTTTGTCAACTGAACCAGTAACAAAAACATACACCTTTGCATACCCAGATACCAGCATTGTCAATTCCGCATACTCAAAAGAACTTTTCAATTCTTCTATCAAAAAACAGATTGTATCTGAGGGTTTACTCATGATAGTTTTTATATCGAAAAGTCAGTAGGTTGTACCTTTTAAAATACTCCTCCGTGGCTAATGAAAGAGTTTTGACAATCAACAACCTCAATTCCTCTTCCGTATTCGCGGAGATAGCATCGAGCCTGGAATCATTGAAATAATTCTCAAGGATACCCATTGGGGTAAAAATTGATTTATACCCAGCAAATAAACGTTCTATTTGTGCAGTAGAAAAACCAGAAATTGCGACATTACACAATTTAAAATTATCTGCTGTTTTTAATCCTCGATCTAATATAGCAACTGATGAACCAAAAATATTTTTGTAATATTCTGCAGATTCATTTGCTGTAGTTAAATTAACTTTCTCTTTTGGATGCAAATAAATAATTAGACTTAGTTTCAATTCATTTACAATTACAGCAAGCGCCTTTAACATCTTTTCCTCTGCTAGATAATCTGTCTCGGCCATGTGATTTGCCAAATTCATGCTTCTTCTCAGATGACTTGCACTACTTATTATACCAATATCAAACACCGGTTTGGTATTGTCGTAGAGTGGAATTTTATACCAATCAAAAGGTTTCCAAAACCAGAATTCTTTTACATCCCATTCCTTTCTGATTTGTTCGATATCATTTTTTTGAAAAGGGGCCGTAAAAACGAAAACATCACAAACAACATGCTTGTAAAAAAATCGAATAGGGTTGCAAGAGGGGATTAAAATAACTCTCACCCCATTCTTCATTAATAAATTTGATATAAAAGGGATATCTTTTTCATAAGGAGAGAATATTATTATCTCCTTCGCTAAGCTGAGATTTTTATAAAACAATTGGGTCTCTAATAGTTCCAAGGGAATAATTGCAATTCGTCCTCTGTGTTTGGTCAAAATGAATTTTGGCAACAATACCAATATTACAAGAAGAGTATAAAACATTAAAACAATCCTAGAAAGGAAATGATAGCCATTCGTTAATGAATCTCGAAAAATAAAACCATTAAAAACGTATCCAACAGAGTCCAAGTAACCTTTCAAGTCATTTTCATAAACTTGATTAAAATCACATACAACTTTATCATCTAACGTATTTCTCCATTGTTTTTTTTCTGACCAAATCAGGAAAAAAGTCAATCTCATATAAACTAAAATGGAAAGCCAGGAAGTTTCTAAATTAGCAGGTACACGGTACGTAAACTTGTTGAACAAGTCATTAATAATTAGTCTGTCCGAGGACCTAAAAGATGAGGTAATCATGAGCCTAAAAAACAAATGGTAACTCTTCATTTACCTTAAAAACTTGTGCATTTATTCGTTAGCATGTAAAATATCCAAAACAGTCATACGTTGTCCTGGTATATTGATCTTTTCTTTAGCGTAAGTATCTGGAATAGGCTCACCAGATATTAGGCAATTGATCCACTTATGAAAATACTTTGGTACATCCTCGTTTTTTAACAATTCTTCCAAAAAAGCAACATCATTAAAACCCATCCGTTGCATAAAAGCAAAAACAGTCTGAATGGAGTAATTGTTAACATCCGGCCCCTTTTGAGAGCGTGTTGGAGCGAAATAGGTCTCCTCGCTGATGGCATAGAATTTATTATTGTGGACATAGTATTGGTTTGTTTCTTCTGAAGCAATACCAAACCTTTTGTCCAACTTTAATCGATAGATTAACCAGCGAAGCTGCCCTTTAAAAAACTTTAGAATATAATTACTTCTTAGTTTGTCAGTTTTTCTCTTTTTATCCGGTGACCAAAGGACAAGTGTAGCAGATAATTCAGTTGGATTAATAACGACATGGGGTTCCCATGCATCAATCAAATGAACCGGTCTTTGTTGTTGGGTAAAATGTTCTCGGATTTTGAGTTTGGAAACTTTTGAGTTTGGATCGGTTACAATTTCCTTTTCAAAGAGCATGGTTTCATACCCTGACCCAAAAGCAGCAAAGGTTGTTAAGAGATAATTATTGTGGTGATGTATAGCAGAGGCAACTATGCCCCCTTCATAGGTACTTAATGGGACGAAAAGGTGAACTTTTAAATAAAAATCACTGTTCTCGTAGACATACAAAAAAGGTATATCATACATCGTCCATTCCCGATTTAGGTATCCTTTATCCAATAAATTTTGTTTAAACACCTCAAACCAAAAGGTTTTGTCCTTTCCCATTTCAACAAGAAGTGCCTCTGTTCTTTTATGGAATTCTTTACGATCTAAGTACTTTTCATTTAAATCGTTTACCTTATTTATGTACTGATTTAGCTTTTCCATTTGCATAATGCCGTTTAATAATTGAAAGGATGCTACGAAGATGGTTGAATAGTGACCAAGGATGATTGCGAACGGCTTTAAATAAAAACTTAATGGCCGTTAGTCCTTGCTGCTCGAGTTTAATCTTAGCAATGATGTACCACATTAAATTGTCGGCTTTAGGGTAATTTCCATTAAGTATGTCATCAGCTTTTCCTTGCCGCCTCAATTTAAAGCACTCAATAGAAATATTATGCCCACCTAAAGCTTTTATATTCTTATGTGTAAAGCCTACTGACGTTGGATTTGTTCTGTAAAAATAGAGTGGTTCTTGTAAGTTTTCCACCTTGTACTTTTCTATAATTTGAGTGAACCAGTAGGTATCTTCAGAACCAATCCGATCGAAATACAGATTATATAAACCAATACTATTAAGTACCTCTTGTCTAACCATTAGGGAGGAACCTGTCATCACAATTTGATAATTTAGCAAGCCACTTAAAATTGCGTCATGTTCTACAGGGTAATCGGTAGTATGAATGATGTTACCCAATTGATCTGTCTTATGAATATTAGATCCTACGCAGCTAATGTTGGGATGTTGTTCTAAAAAGCTTACAAGTTGTTCCAGACGGTTAGGAACACAAAGATCATCAGCGTCTTGAAATGTAAGATAGTCCCCACTAGCATAGTTCACCAGCTTATTACTGGACTGTAAGTACCCAAGATTGATTTCATTATGAAAACGCTTGATTCTTGAATCACTATAACTGTCCATAATCTTTTTTGTAGAATCAGTCGAACAGTCGTCTAGCATTAACAGTTCAAAATTTCGATAGGTCTGCGATAAAACAGCCTCAATAGCTTGAGCCACATAATTTTCACAATTATAGGCAGGCATAAGAATTGAGACTAATTTTTGTTCCATTTAGGACTTCACCAAATTTTTAAATCGATAAAACGAATCCAATGTCAATAAGACCAAATGCTTGAGGCGAAAAATCTTACGCCTATATTGTTTAACAACCCATGAAGGATTTGGCACTGGCTTGTTTTCGATTATTTGAATGGTTGATAAAACTGCCTTTTTAGTGCGAGCCTCTAACCAATATTTAGATTTATTTCCCAATTCTTTAAACGGAGTTGGATTACGTCTATATGCCGAGAATATTTCACAAATATCAGCTTCCGATTTGGCATTAAACATATGATATAAATCAGCCCCCAATGAACGGTAGTATTCATCATCTCGATGATGGACAATGGGTTTCCCTAAAGCCATGTACTCAAATATACAACCATAGCTGTACCATCTTCTATAACCTAATTCGCCGATCCCAATATCAATTTCTGAGATAATTTTCATGATGTCTTTTCGATTGAGTTTAGGCAACCAATAGACTTGTTTTTCAATACCGAGTTGCTTGATTAGTTCTTTCGACTTTTGTACATCATTTCCATATTCCACTAAAACCAATAAACTATCCTTTTTGTTTGAAGCAACGGCTAGGTATTGCGCAAACCCTTTAATCAGTAAGTCGTTGCCCTTATTTATTTTATAAGGACCCCTATTGCTCCAATCTTGTGAACCATGTTGAAAGCAAATAAAATCATATTGTTTTCGTAACTGTTGGAAGGTCTGAACGATTTCACTGGTATAGGTGTCAAGCCAACTATATTGTGGCAAGTAAAGAAAAGGCATAGCATCTATGCGCTTAAAATCGTTGTTGCCTTTGATAAAATTTAATGGCTCTTCGTAAACCACCTCAGAAGGATCCATGGCGATAACAGTGGCGCATTGTATCCCGGTGAATTGATAAAGGCTAAAAAAATAATTTTTCAGTTCCCATGCTTGTGGTGGTGAATTTTTAAACCTTACAAAAGGATAATCATATAAATCAGAACCATGTGGTACAAACACATCGAGACTAATTCCTGCCTTGGCAAGAAATGCTGGAGCTACATCGGTGCCGATTAAAGTATCAAAATTTACTATGGGTTGTTTTATTTCATCCGTTGACGTCCTTTCGAAGGATTCAATATTCCAATTTAGATTGATGATATTAAAACTAGACACGCCGTCATAAACATCCGCTTGAGGTTTAAAATGTTCAAACTCATCAAAAAGAAAAAAAGTCACATCATATCCCTCATCCAACAAATATCTTCCGATTTGAAAGAGATTATTGTTCATATTTCCAAGGCACGCTACCTTTTTCATCTGGAATGAACCAAATCCATTGTATTAGAATAACCTATGTTCATAATCGCATCCACGATACTTAAACCAGGGATAAATGACTGGTTATTAAATTGCGGATAGGTGGGGTGTTTAAAATTATTGTACTGGACATGAATGTTGTTGGCATTAAATAATTCATCGTTTTGATAACCAGCTGCACCACCACCACATAAATAGGTTGAAGCCCCAACCCTTTTCAATAAATCGATCAGCATTTCATTGGATTTACCTTGGGGATTTAGTTCAGAGCTATAGTATAATTCAGTGCCAATATTAAGTTTAGCCATCACAATTTTTATGAACTGCATATTGCGACGCATGAGGTTGGTATGGTGGGCATCAAAATAATTCGTCACTAGCTCAAAACCTTCTTGAAAATAAGGAGCCTTTTTATAATTCAACTCTACAGTTTGTAGAAATTTCCGTTTAGACACTTCGTTTTCTTCAATTTCCATTGAAGAAATGGGTTCAAAAATTGAATCAGAAGTTCTTTTGAGGGTTACAGACATCCAATGTTCGCGATTACCTACTAACATTTTCACCCTTCTACCCCAGAATTCACTTGCCTTGGGATTATTAACCACATGATCGAGTACTATGAAGGAATTGGCTTTAGCGATTTTATTAAAAAACCCGAGCCAAGGCATAAAATCAGGTTGATGAATGGTTACCAATTTCATTTCAAAGTTTATTCAGGTAGAGTTGAAGAGTCACCAAATCTGTTTTATTCATTAACTTTTCATACAGGGCAATGCTATCTTGTCCATTCGATTTTACAATCAACTTGCGCACCCGCTTATCCCTTCCTTGATCACTTATAATTAACTCCAGCATTTTTAAACCAAACCCCCTTCGTCTTTGCAAAGGATGCACGACAAACTCTTCAATTTCGACGCACTTACCAATATATCGAGGCATCGCTGTTGAATTGAGGGTCACATATCCAATTTTGTCACCCGCCATTTCAAAGATCAAGCAGTTCACACTTTCATTGTCCAAGATTTCCTCAAAATATGTTTTAAAATCGGGATAAGAAACCGGCACATGACCCCTTAAATCAGAAAGTACTTCATACACCCATTCAGAGTCGTTAACAGTGGCTTTTCTACAATTCATTTTTAATAGCTGAGATAACCTCCAATTGATCTGTACTTGAAAAGCCGTAATAATAAGGCAGTAAGTATACCGTATTCACAAGTTGACTTGAATTTTCACTGTATGGATATGCAGTTGCATCCGCTACATCAATCATGGCCTTTGGAATTTGAATATTTTGTTTTTTCCTCAACTCATCCATTGCTGCCATTACCTTATCATTCAAAAATCGAATTGCATACCGTTGCAAAAAAGTTTGCGTTTTTCCATATAAATGAATAGAATCTAAACCAGCAAAAGCCTTGTCATACATTGCTTTTAGGGTTTCAAGACTCTGGAGAATACCCGTCCTATTTTTATAGGCATTAAGAACCATAGCACAACCCAGATTGTTCGGTCTAAAATTGAAACTATAGGCTTTAGAAAAAGCCGATTGGTGGTCATAATAGATTAATTGATCACAAGCTTCGATAAATTTATCATCATCACTGAGTATGGCTCCTCCATCCATTCCATTTAAACCCTTTGTTGCATAAAATGACAACAGCAATAAATCGGCCTTGTTTGTATTATGTATGTTATTTAAAACTGCTTGAGCACCATCTCTAATGATGAAGAGATTTTGTTGTTTGAGCTCATTTAAATCATTTGTAATACCGAAATGATCGACGACAATGATGTATTTACACGCATGGTTTTTAGCCAATCGGATAACGTCAGTTAAATCATAAGTCAGACTTTGTATGTCTAAGTCATAAAAAATCGGAATGTTTCCGGAGGCCAGCACCGCGTTGCTTATTGCAAAACAAGTTGTGCTGCGGGGAATAAGAATAGGTTGATTCTCTAGTTTTAATGCCTTTAAGCTAATAAACAAAGTTGAAAATCCGTTTGAAGTGAGCGTTGACGTTCTATAATCATACAAATCACGGATTAATTCATTCAATTTACCAATCTCTTCGCCATGCATCCAAGCTTGTCGCTTAGCTACATCCAAAATTACTTCCTGTTCCCCAGGCGGAGGTATCAGTTTAAAGTAGCTGATCATTCATGTTCATAAAAGTGGTGATCAAAGTAAGAATCCGGATGAATTAGAATTCCCATTAAACGATGACCATCTAAGGCATGTTCTGCAAAATTGCGAGCATCATCTGGAACCCGTTTCCCCTTATCGTAACATTTCCATCTTAGCCATTCGCTATCACTTACATAAAAACACTCTTGGAATAAATTAAACTCTGGTTGAAAATCATACGCTTCATACAGCAAATTATATTGCGAGGGCTTTTTGTCCTTCCAAAAATCGAGATTATTAAATCCAGTCATCCCGCCATGGCTAGCCACCCCAACAATATTAATATTGAACATTCGGTTTAAAATATCAATATCCCTCTTCAAGCAGCTTTCAGCCTCTTCGTCCCAAATCTTGGATTGATCGACAATTTCGGAATGGTAGCCAATTTCATGACCTTGCTCAATGATGGACTTAATTATTTTATAATTTTCGAATGAGAAGGGATTGTATTCAGGCGCATGCAGCCGAATAAAGAAAGTTGACTTTATATTGAGTCTTGAAAAAATATCCAACAATCGAATTACCTTTTTAACCGAAAAGTCAACATCTACCCGATTCACAAAACACTTTTCGGGCAATGCCTTTTTTCGAAGACAATAAGCTTCCATTGTAAGGGGTTCATAACCTAATTCTAGAATGGCTCTATAATTTTTCTCTAGCTGTTGATATGTGAATTGACTCATAAATTAGATTAAATCACGATTCGGAAAATTAATCAACACTCCAAAATCCTTCTTTTGATAAACAACCATACTACCCAGTGCCACGGCATCAGCATGGCATTCGTGTAAAGCCTTTTTAACATCCTCTACTTTTCCTGCCCCACCATGTGCGATAACAGGTAAATTGGTGGCCTTAACCACTTGTTCAATTAAACCATAATCAAATCCTTCCCAAGTACCTTCCTTATCTACACTTGTGATGAGAATTTCACCAGCACCAGCTTCTTCTAATTGTTTAACCCAATCCACTACCGGCTTGGCTTGTTTAACAGTAGCCCCTTCTGAAACACAATTGACTTTGCCAAAAAGGCTTTTTTTAACGTCAACTGATGCAATAATAGCTTGATTGCCGTATACTTCAGCTATTTGGGATATTAATTTAGGGTTTGAATAAGCCGCGCTGTTTATTACCACTTTTTCGATGCCGATATTAAAAATCCTCTGGGCTTGGTCAAAAGTTTTGATACCCCCACCATAGGCCAATGGCATAAAACATTCATTAGCAATTTCGGCCAGCATTTTATAATTCGGTTCCTTACCCTTAGGTGTTGCTTCGATGTCCAAGAAAACGAGCTCATCTACTTCCTTTTCGTTGAAAATCTTGACTGTGTTAATCGGATCGCCAACATATTTAGGATTTTTGAAATTGACGGTTTTTACCAATCCATTTCCCTTGAGAAGTAAACAAGGAATTAATCGTTTGAGCAACATTAAATCTTAGAAAAATTAGATAAAACCTTAAAACCGAATTTATGACTCTTTTCTGGGTGAAATTGTGTTCCAAAAACATTGTCATTTTGTATGGCTGAATGAAAATCATCACCATAACTTGTCTTTAGGATACAATTCGATTCTGAGTCACAAATAACTCTGTAAGAGTGAACAAAATAAAACCGAAATGAATCATCAAACCCTTCAGTTAATTGACTTGGGGTGACTTGTTTCACAAAATTCCAACCCATATGGGGTACCTTTAAACCAGACCTGACTGGAAATCGCTTCGTATCAGCAGGAACAAGATTTAGACCCTTTAATACCCCTTCTTCACTACCCCGAGTAAGCAATTGCATACCGAGACAAATGCCCAAGAAGGGCGTTTTATCCTTTGTTGCCTTGTTCACCAATACCTCCCGCAATCCTAATTCATCAATTCGACTTATTGCTGCATCAAAGGCACCCACACCGGGTAGCAGAATCTTTTCTGCCTTATTAATCACTTCTGGATCAGCTGTGATTTGAGAGCGCACATCGATTCGTTTTAACATATTTTGAACAGAGCCGAGATTCCCCATTCCATAATTAACAATCGTAATCATTTTGTGTAGTTAACCGGGAAACAATATTTCAAATAAAAACTTTTAGGCACTAAATTGCTCTTAGCGAGTATGGCAAATAATGGACGGAGGAGTTCAAATCGGCGTTTGTAGGTAGGGTACTCATACCAATATTTAGGTTTAGCAGTAAGAATGTCTTGATATTCCTTTTCACTAAAACCCATCCGCTTAACAATATATTCTTCAAGACCTTCTGGTATAAACGGAGGCACTTCGAAATATTCGTTGATAGCGTCTTGTCGTGCCATTTTCTTGTTTCTCACTTTAGCAGAAAGAGTATTGTTTCGGTAGTCAATATCAAATTTCTGAGGAAAGTAGATGCTATGACTATAAGCCGTCATTCTGTTCTCGAGATGATGCCCACCATAATCTTTCCAATCGTACTTTTCCTTCAATAACCGCTTAGCATCATCCTTGCTATAAGCCATGTACCAATAGGGTCGAATCTTCTTAATGCGCTTAACCAAGATCCACTTCATAAAAGCGATGAAGGACATATTGGGGTAGGTACGTAATTTCAGTTTTCCGAACTTTTTATGTATGGAGGCAATGTATTTTCCATCAAAATAATTCTTTCCTAAAGGCGAGATGCCTTCTTCGATAAAGGAGTGCCCTTCTAAAATGTATTTTACATTGTACTTACTTGCAGCACGGTACATGGTTTCAGCTAAGGCTATATCTGTAGAAGCATCTAACTCTGAAACACTTGCTTTAAAAAAAGATCTATAGATATCGTCTATCTCCAAATTATCGACAACATGCGTGTATAGGTCGACATTTAAACTGCTCGTAATTTTTGTAATGTTATTCGTGGCAATTTCTGAGTTGTAAGTATTATCATAATGAACGGCCAAGGGACGAAGTCCATTTTCGATGGCCCAGTGCAACATATAGGAAGAATCAGTCCCCCCACTTACACCTACCACACAATCGTATTTTTTATTCTTACCGTGTATTTTTATTTCTTCGATAATCTTGTTCAGCTTTTCATTACCTGCAGGTTGGGCAGTACCATACTCCTGTATCAAATAATCAGTCTGATGACAATAATTGCATACACCTGCGTGATCAAATGAAATAGAGGGCACCGAACTATCATAAATGCAGCGGGTACATATTTTATAATTCGCCTCTAAACTACGTTTCTTGGTTTTGAGCATACTATTCAATTCTTGCCTTTTCAATGACTAATTTTTTGCCATCAGTGGTTCTTATGAAAGCTCCAGGATAAGGAGCAGATTGCGCCCTAATGAAATTATATAGATCAATGGCTGGAAGTTGTAAGTTCAGCTCACCATCGTCGGGTTTTCTTTGAGGATATATATTAATAGCAGTAGGATCTTGCGGTTTAAAAACAATAGCATCAGGATGTAAAAGTGCTTCAACAACCATTTGCTTTGACACTTCGGTTATTTTTTGATAAACCTCCTTAATAGCATCATCATAAGCGATTGTAACTTCTTTTTGACAAATAATATCTCCATTATCTACGCCATCTTCAAGTTTAAACAACGTTGCCCCTGTTTTTGTTTCACCATTGATAATAGCCCATACAAGCGGAGCCCCACCGGCATAATCTGGAAGCAGGGAGGCATGAATACCCCAAGCGCCATACTTGGCCAAGGCGCGAATTTTAGCTGGTAACATGTAGTACCAGCCTAACACTAGAATCACATCCGGATTGATTTTTTCGATAACCTCGTAATAATCGGAGGTCTTTCTACCCTCTTCTCCCGAATCGATCCAATACACAGGAATATTTTCCTTTGAAGCAATCACTTGAAGATCTGAGAAATTATAATTCTTGACCTTTTCTTTACTGTAAGAAATAGTGAATTCTTGTTTTATGGTAAAAATAGCAGCCGGTATTAATGCATGACTAACAAGGTGATTCAATAATTCCTCACTGAATTTCGATGCTCCAAAAAAAACAAATTTCATTCTACTTTATGGTTATCTAAAAATATTCTACACCACCATTCGAAGTTCATTAAACTCCAAATCAGCAGCCGGTGATTTATTTTATCGTTAATATGTTCATTCACAATTTTAACGACGAAATCGGGATTAATAAATTCAGTGGAAACGTTATTGTTACCGAGCAGCAATTTCTTTACATACTCTGCATTTTCACCCCTATACCAATTTTCATCGGGGGCGCTAAACCCTTGTTTTTTTCTATTCAGAATAACCTCTGGCATGAGTGATTTCATGGCCTTCCTAAGTACATTCTTACCATCATCAAACTCTCGGTAGCTCAAAGTTTGTTTGGCCTTAAACGGATTGTTTTCATTAATCTTCCGAATTTCTTCGGTCAGATTGCCTAGCTTATATCTTACAGGTATTTTTTGTGCAAACTCAACCAAGTCGTTATCCATAAATGGAAATCGTTCTTCTAAGCCGTTGGCCATACTTAGCTTATCGCCAACCAAAAACAAACCTGGCAAAAAGGTTTTTATTTCAAAATACAAGGAATTGTTGATGTGGTCTTCGGGTGTGTTGTACAAGAGTTTTTTATTGAACGTAAAAACCCTTTCGAACACTTGCCTTGGTTCATTCAAATCAACTTGCGAATAAACAGAAGGCCTGAATAATTGTTCTTTTTCATGATCAGCAACTAATCTTTGCCAGAAGCCATAATATTGCTCAAAGAATGAATTTTGATCCAACGATTCAAATACCCTATAATACCGCCAAGGATATCCACCATATAATTCATCACCGCCAGTACCTTGAAGGCACACCTTAACAAACTTAGAAGCAAGTCTGCTAATGTAAAAGTTGGGATAGCTCATTCCCACTCTTAAATCTTCTAGGTGATATACGACCTTGGGAAGACTCCAGGAGAGATCACCTGCATTGATTACTTGCTCGTAATGTTCTGTTTTGAAGGCACTCGCCATTAGCTCAGCATCGCGCCTTTCATCATAATTTGATTCAACACCCGTCACACTGCTCATATCAAATCCACAGGTAAAAGTGGACATGCGTGGAATGAGTGATGAACCAATGGCTGTTATTGCACCACTATCCATTCCACCAGATAGATAAGAACCTACTGGCACATCAGCGACCATTTGACGTTTTACTGCTTGTGTAAAAAGTCGCAACGTTTCGCTTTGTGCCTCATCAAAACTCATCGCATCATCGGTTTGAGAGAAATCATAATCCCACCAACTATTATGAGTCACCGCCTTAAAACCAGAACTAATCTCAATCGTGTTGGCAGGAGGTAACATGCAGACATCTTGGAATAGCGTACGAAATGAGAATAAATTCTGAAAGGTAAAATATTCGTTAAGTGCCCCTTTATTCAACTCCACCTTGAAACGCGGGTGTTTAAGAAAAGCCTTTATTTCAGAAGCAGCCATAAAGACTTCTGAATCGTACCAATAATACAATGGTTTTACACCGAAACGGTCACGACTTAAAAACACACGCTTTTCATGCACTTGGTAGGCAATAACAGCAAACATGCCATTGAGGCGTTGAAAAAAAACAGGGCCGTATTGGTCTAACCCTTCCGCAATAACTTCCGTGTCGGTGCCAGAAATAAAGTGATGGCCCAGCTGTTGAAGTTCCTTTTTTAATTCTTTAAAATTATAGACGCATCCATTAAAAACAATCATCCAATTCCCACTTGCAGACATCATGGGTTGTTTTCCATTCTCTGATACGTCTAAGATGGATAACCGTCGATGACCTAAACCAATGTGATCCTTCAGGTATATACCGGAACCATTGGGGCCTCTGTGAGCTAACTGAGCAGTCATTTCATTCAGAACATCTGATGAAACACCGCTGTTGTTCAAATTAATTATGCCAACAATACCACACATCTTTACTTACAGGCAATTGAAGTATGTGCTGCTTCTTCACTTCTAAAGAAATTGATCTTGAGACCAGCTTCAGACGACCACTCCTTAAACTCTTGTGGCGAATACCTTTCCGCATTACTAGGGGAGTACCAATCAAAGTTACAGGAATCATTTTCGCCCTTGGTCCATTCTGGATGATAAAAACACTTTAGAAAATTCCAGTAAATAAATCGCTGAATATCATAGGTCCCACCTTTAATGCCCAATGCCGGAATATCTGGGCAATCAAAAGAAACATTTAGTTCAGTTAGTCTTTTACCAAGTTCCGTTAACTGATCAGAGAATGCCCACATCTCTTGATGTGAAAAATTGTGTGTAGCCTTTCTAAAATAATCGTCCACTAATTCCCTCGGTAACGCTTTTTTGGCATAGACATAACATGCTAGTTCGCCTTTACCAGTAAGTAAATGAGCCAAATGAAAATACGTCTTCTTTGGAACTTCTGTATGGTGAATCACCTGATCGCAGAGGATAAAATCAAAACTACCAGACGTGAAGGGCAAATCAGCAATATCAGCCCTTACAAAATATAAATTGTTGATATGACTATACCTTCTCGCAGCCACTTGCGCAGCTTCTGAAAAATCAGCTCCAAATACAACGGCATGAGGCGCCAATTCGGCCATCCATGCAGCTTTGTACCCTAGCCCGCAACCCGCATCAATGATAATATTTTTGTCCTTAAGGTATTCCCGAAACCCATCTTCAGACTTGAACCCATATAATTGCAACACCCATTCCTTTTGAAATTTCTCAAAAGAGGAAGTAGACGATTCAGCATCTAATTTCACCCATTTCTCGGAAAAACTATCATTCGTTTGTTTCTGATTTTCAAATAATGAAGAATCATTTACGAGTGCATAATTTCCCTGAAACACTACAGGTTTATTAAACAGGGTTTCTAGTTGCTTTGGTTCCATCACATGTTTTTTAAATTGTAAACCACATATTCATAATCTTCCTTTGTCATTTTATTGAACAAAGGAATGGACATACTAAAATTATTCGCATCACGCGCACCTGGAAAATCATCTGGTGTTATTTGGTATTTATTAGCATAGTATTCTAACATATGTGGAGCGTGTGTACCCGGGCGTGTAGAGATGCCTGCGTTTTGCAACCGTTCCATCATTTCGTTCCTCGTGCAAGGTGCTTTTGATTCATCGATAAACACCACATAGGACTGCCAACCGTGTTTATAATCAGCCGGGTATTTTGGAACGGTGATCCATGGCAGGTCTTGTAATTGTTCGTTGTACCAATTGGCCCACTTTTCCCGTTCGTCAATAAACAGATCCAATTTTTTTAACTGGACAACGCCCACTGCCGCTTGTAAATCAGTCATGCGGTAATTGTATCCCAGCATATTAAAGCCTGGAAGAATATATGGTTTAGGGCCATGATGGCGCTGTTCTTCTGAAATAGACGCCCCATGGTTTCTAAGACTTGAAATCATTTCCGCCAATTTATCATCGTTTGTAGTTATCATTCCTCCCTCACCCGTTGTTACCGATTTTCGGGGGTGGAAAGAAAAACAACCAATGGTGCCTAAGCTGCCAGCGGGACGATTTTTATAACCAGCTCCCGCAGCGCAAGCCCCATCCTCAACGAGAGGAATGTTACCGGCCACTTCTTTAATAGCATCTATATCCGCACATAGTCCGAATAAGTGTACTGGTATAATGGCCTTGGTCCGTGCCGTTATTTTTTCTTTCAGTTTTGTCACGTCCAAATTGAACGTTTTAGTATCCACATCTACGAACACCACCTTTGCGCCGCAGTAGATCACCACATTGGCCGTGGATATCCAAGTAAAAGCTGGCACAATCACCTCATCCCCTTCACCAACACCTAATGCTACCAAGGCTAGATGAAGCGCAGTAGTAGCACTGGTAACTGCCATTGCATATTTTACGCCGTGGCGTTTCGCGAATAGCTCTTCGAATTCACGTACTTTCGGACCAGCAGTTAACCAGCCTGTCATGATAGGCTCCTTGGTTGCCTGCCATTCTTCTTCACCTGTAAAAGGCAATGAAATAGGAATGTTTCTTTTTTCCATAATTATTTCTGGCTATCTCGCCATTCAATCAATTTAGATAAACCTTGTGTTAAATCGTATTTGTATTTAAACCCTAGTTCTTTTTCGGCCTTTACCGCTGAACCGATTCTGTTTTGCACTAAGGCCCTTGCATCATCGGCGCTATATGGTTTATAGGTCACCTTTAAATCAGATTTCTTAAGTTTAAGAATCAAGTCACACAACGTTTTAATGCTGGTTTGCACTTCAGTTCCCACATTGTAAAACCCGTGTTCAACCTCTGATTTTAAAGCTTGAACATTGCATCGTGCCACATCTTCCACGTAGATGAAATCGTAGGCTTGTGAACCATCGCCATTGATAATTGGCGCTTCGTTCGCATCGATTTTATTGAGCATGATAGGCACAACACCGGTATAGGCAGCGGTTTGATCTTGGTGCGGACCATATACATTCATGTAGCGCAGTCCTATCACTTTTAACCCATAGCGGTCATTAAATGCCGTAGCCATGGCCTCACCTGCGATTTTGGTAGCGCCGTAAAAATTCTTGTTATTAAACGGATGGTTTTCGGTCATTGGTAATTCCACCGCATCGCCATATACAGACGCCGAAGACGACCAGATTAGTTTTTTGATTTTGTTATTTACGCAGGCTTCGAAAACGTTGAAGGTACCAGCGATATTTACTTCAAAAGCAGTTCTTGGAAAATCTTTGCAATGCAACAACCACATGGCTGCCAGGCATATCACATAATCCATCCCTTCCATGGCTTTGTTGAGGATATCGATTTCACGAACATCACCACCAATGGGATAAATTTTACAGCGCGGGTCTTTAAGCGACTCTGACAGATACTCGCGTTTACCCCGTGCGAAATTATCATAAACGACTACTTCAGCCACCTCTTCTTTCAAGAGTTCAGATACCACGAAACTTCCGATGAAACCGGCGCCGCCGATTACTAAGATTTTTGAGTTTTTTATTTCCATATTATTTTAAACTATACGACCAATTTGAATCAGGCTCCACATAACCGTGCACATCATCAAAAGGATAACTGGCCCCTTTATTGAATCCTAATTTATCTACTTCGAAAAAATAAACATTTTCTACCCAGTCTATGGTTACCCCGTTCGAATGGTAATTCATACCGAAAGTCAAAGAATATCGGCCTGGCAAGAAACGGGTGAAAACTTGAACTTCAACTTGGTGCATACCTGGCTTAAAGTTTCGAGCAAGATATTCGCCCTTCTGTTTCTCCATTGTAAATGCCACCGACTGTCCGAGTGTTGTAGCAATATTTAAATTAATTGATGCGCCAATGATTTCTGAAACCGCTTCAAATTCAAGTTTGATTTTAAAAGGTTGGGCAAAAGCAAGTCTTGCCACTGTATGATTATCTAAATCTGTAAGTAGTACATTTCTAAAAAAGCCTTGTCCATTGTTGTATGTCCTCGGAAAATCATCAGGAATAAGGCCATTGAGTTGAATGGCTTTATTTTCGAATAAATACTGTTCAATGATTTGGTCTGTTTTTCCCAACGAAGAAACCATACCATGTTTCAAGTACAAACAAGAATCACAGAGCTGTTGCACTGCAGTTAGGTTATGGCTTACAAATAAAACCGTTCTTCCCGATTTGGAGACACTTTGCATTTTACCTAAGCACTTATCTTGGAACTCTTGATCACCAACAGCAAGCACTTCATCTACAATCAATATTTCAGGTTCTAGGTGGGCTGCCACAGCAAAACCTAAACGCACCAACATACCAGAAGAATAACGTTTTACTGGGGTGTCGATATACTTCGCTACACCACTAAATTCAACAATTTCATCGAACTTATTAAGGATTTCCTGTTTAGTCATTCCAAGAATAGCGCCATTTAGAAATACGTTCTCTCTTCCACTTAATTCTGGATGAAATCCTGTTCCCACTTCTAACAACGAGGCAATACGACCATTAATTTTCACCTCTCCGGTAGTTGGCGTTGTGACTTGAGAAAGTATTTTCAATAGTGTTGATTTACCAGCACCGTTCTTTCCAATAATTCCTAAAACTTGCCCCTCTTCAACATCAAAAGACACATCACGTAATGACCAAACATATTCACCACCTGCTGCCTTTCGGTCATTTTCAACACCTACTTTTAAATAAGGATCTTCCTTTCCTCTAAAACGGTGCCACCAACGGTTAATGTCATGACTTAATGTTCCTGTTCCAATTTGACCAAGTCGATACTGCTTCGACAAACCCTCTACTGAAAGAACCAATTTTTTACTCATTACACAGTATCATTAAATGATTTCTCAACCTTGTTAAAAACGGAAATGCCTAAGACGTTTATCAATATGGCAAAAACCAAACTATAAGCTAAAAGGCCCCAGTCCCATGTTCCAGAGCCAGTGAATATATTTCTAAACCCTTCCACTAGTCCTGTGATTGGATTCAAACAAATAATTTTCTTAAAAGTGCCATTTACAATAGCCAAAGGATAAACGATAGGGGTTGCATACATGAGCAATTGTACACCGAAACTGATTACAAATCTAAGATCCCGGTATTTAGTTGTCATTGCAGAAATCAAAATACCAAAACCAAGCCCAATAAAACCAAATAGAAGAACGATAATAGGTAACAAAATAATTTTATAGTCTGGCAATCCAACCTCCCCTTTAACATAGTAGTAGAGCCAGAATGCAAGAAAAATAAAAATTTGTACTAACAATTTGTATAGGTTAGAGATAACTACAGAGAGTGGAACAATTAAACGCGGGAAGTATACTTTACCAAATATGGACGCATTTGCAATAAAAGTGTCGGCCGTTTTAGTTAAAGTTTCTGAGAAATAATTCCACACGGTTAATCCCGACATATAAAATAATACTTGGGGTACTCCATCGGTTGAAATACCAGCAAATTTTCCGAATACGACAGTGAAAGTAATGGTTGTGAGTACTGGTTGAATTACAAACCAAATTGGCCCTAGGATGGTTTGTTTGTATAATGAGACAAAATCCCGTCTTACAAACAAGAAAATTAAGTCTTTATAGGATAACACCTCCTTTAGTTTGAGGCTAAATAGGCGCTCATTTGGTTTAATAATCTTAGTCCACTCCTGCATGCCTAAATCGCTATTAATTGTTCTTTTGACAATGTGATTGTTAATGTGTAATCCAATTCCACAATCAAAACTTTGATTTTTATTTGATTGGTGTTTTCGACAATACGTCCGGTTAATCCAGCAAAGGGACCAACCGCTATTTTGGCACAATCCCCTTTATTCAAGTTGCCGAATTCACCTGTTACATGATAACCCTTATTGGCTATATCCTCTAATACTTTGATTTCGTATTCAGAGACTTTAGCGTCTTGATTATTGTACCGCAAATAATTTAAAACCCCTTCGGCTCTGAATACCAAGTCCCGATCAGAATCACTTACATTAACAAAAACATAACCTGGCAATAAGGGAAATTCCACCCATTTATAGCGGTCGCTCCACCTTCTTTTTTCTCGGAATTTAGGCACAAAATTCTCTAAACCGAGTTCATTAAGTCGTGTTGCAATTTTTTTCTCTGAGCGTGCTTTAACGTAAATCACTCGCCAATATTTATCTTTTATGCTTTGTTCTTTCACAGCTTCGCCACCTCAGTCACATGGACTAAGTCGGATAGAATTTTTTCTGGAGTTTATTTACTCCACAGCAATAAGGGGTGCACGCCGGGTTCCTTGATTTTTTCTAAATCGAATTCTGCGCAGCTAAAATGCACGTACCTAATTTTTTTATTTAGTTTCCTCTCTGCTTTTTCAATTTGTTCGAGCAGGAAGGGTTTATTAATGTTATCGCCAACCAAAACGAGGTCGATGATGTTGGTATCTTGTCCCTTACACAGTTTGCCAACCAAGTAAACCTGGTTTAAATCGCCGATACGTTGTAATACGTAATCAACCACGTATTCAAGTCCGGTCATTTTTAAAATAATGCGATTGATATCGGGAAACAAAGGATGCTTGGTATTAACCGTGAACACCTTTTTATTGCCTCGAGCCGAAGAAGCAAGGAAACCCGCCTTCTCAAACTTGTTAAGTTCGACTCGAATAGCATTTGTCGATTCGCCAAACTCGTCCTCCAAATTGCGTAAGTAGGCTGTATTCTGACTGTTAAGAAAAAACTTCATTAACAGTTTAATACGCGTTTTGGATGATATTAAAGTTTCAATCATTATTGAGTAACAAAACTACTCAATATTGGTTAAAAAACAAATAAATTCGTGTGATTGTGCTAAAAAATATGGGCTTTATCCCTTCAGATAATTACCCTGATTGGCACCATAACCCTTCCCGTAGCCATAACCCTTACCATACCCGTAACCATAGCCGTAACCGTAGCTATAACCGTAACCCTTGTAATAATATTTTCTACCACTTCCCGAAACGCCATTCAACACCAAGAGGAGATTGTTGATGTTATTCATTGCCGTAACTTGTTCCAAGAAGTCAATAACTCGTTTTGTTGAGGATCTTGCATTAAGCACGAAAATTGCAGCATCAACACTTTTAATCAAGAAAATCGAATCGGACAGCAAGCCTGCTGGCGGTGTATCAATAATAACAAAGTCAAAATTCGCTCTTGCATATTCCAAAATTTCTTGGAGTTTTGCTGAAAGCACAAAGTCAGAAGGATTTGGAGGAATTGGGCCCGAGAAAATTGCATAAAGATTAGGAATCCTTGTCTCGGAGATGATTTCTTCGATATTACTTTGCCCCATAACATAAGTCGTTATACCTGTCTGTGGCATAGTTGAATGAAACCGTTTGTAGACCCTTGGTTTATGTAAATCCAACTCTACAATAACCGTTTTTTTGCCAGTTTTAGCGTAAACGGTTGCAAGGTTAACACTAGTGAATGTTTTCCCTTCACCTGGCAAGAAAGACGTTACTAAGAATGCCTTTGCGGAATATTCAATACTAGCGTACTGCAAATTGGTTCTCAAATTCCTAAATGATTCCGCAACGATTGAATTAGGACTAAGCTCTACAACAACGTCTTCATTCTGAACATTTTTCACTTGTGGTAAAACACCAACCATTGGTATTTGAGTTAAATCTTTCAGATGTTCAACAGTGGAAATGGTATTGTAAAAAATTGTTCTTATAAGAATAATTGCTAGCGTTAAGACAAATGCGGCTATATAAAATTTTGTAGTGATCTGTCCCCTATTCGGCCAATGCACCCCCATATTTCTAGGCGCCTCAATTATTTTAATCTCAGGCACAATACTCGCTTTGGCAATTTTTGTGCTAGCCCTTCGTTCTAGGAGGAAATTATACAATTGTTCATTCACGGAGGCTTGTCGTTGAATATTTAACAAATCTCTTTGTCGACCCGGTATCATTTTCGCCTGATCAATGTATTGTACAATTTCCTTTTCTATATTCTGAATTTGTTGAGAAGAAGCTTTTCGAGTGTTCTCGATATAGACCAATAAACCCTGCTTTGTATTCCTAATTGCATATTGTAATTCGGTTACATTTGGATTTCCTTCCTTGAAGGATCCTATCATTTTATCCAGTTGAATTTGCTTATTGTATAATTCAGTGGTGGCAGTAACCATGTATCCTGAATTCTCGGACAGGAAAACACTAGGAGGAAGAAACTGTGGATCCTTGTCTTCTATGATGTATTTTTCTAAATCATCAAGTGCCCTGAGTTGTAATTTTAATTTAGACTTTTGGCTATCGTATGAACTTATTTTGGAAAGAAAATCTTGTTGCTGCCAATCCAAATTAATAATGGATTTTCGCTCCTTATAATTTTGCATGGTGTCCTCGATGTTTCTCAATGAAGATGTAATTTCCTCCAATTGTTTTTCAATATAGTTTACAGTTCGGTCGTTCAATTCATACTTCAACTTTAATTTGTTCTGAGCATAAACATAATTAAGAGTGTCAAGAATCATTATAGCCCGCTCTGGTATCTCATCCTCTAGATTTACTTTAAGGATTTGAGTGAATTGAGGATTTTCAACAGTTATCCGCTGCCTAATTTTAGAAATGATATTTTCTTTTGAGTGGATAACAACTTGGTAAAGAATGTTTCTGAGTGAATGAACCGTACCCTTAGTAAAGTTTTCATTCCTTTCAATTAAGATATTGAAGTCCGGGTCAATTAATGGCTGATCGAATTTTCCATCAACCTCTACTTCTTTAGTCCCTCTTAGAAACGTTATTTTATAGTTGTCAAAATCCACGATTCGAAATTCAATGGGTACCTCAAAATATGCAGAGTTTATGTTTCGAATTCTGAATCTAAAAGGCATGCCACTAAAATATTCGACTGTGCGCACCTTACCAACAATGAAATAGGATACTTGCAAATGGTCGATTAGTTTACTAACAACAGCGGCCGTTAAATCGTACGACTTGATAATGCGCGTTTCGTTGGAATTATCCATAAAGGCTGCATTTCCAAGGAAATTGGCATCGGTTACCAAGTTGCTTTTATAATAAGCGTCGTCGTTTTTAAGCAAAAATTCGGTCGAGGCATTATAAATATTGGTCAGCCTATAGGTGTAAAGCGTTGCAAAGGCGTAAAAAATCGGGAAAATAATAATGGGCACCCACCAGTTATTTTTGAGAAGGCGGACAACGAAATTGAAGTCCTTTTGCGAAACAATGGCTTGTTTCTTGTTATTGTTGGGGGTAGCCAAACTTTAAATCTAATGGACAAATATAAAAAATCGGGCTGACATTGTGAGATTGAATGATTTTAGGTAACTTAGGGGATTGGAATGAGAAAGATACGTTTAATAGTTACTCTTGCTTTTTTAACCCTAGCAACAGCTATGTTTAGTCAAACTGCTCCTGGTGGTGGTGGCGGACCTTCTTGCTGGCCTCCTTCTGCTTGCTCGTCTGTGCCAATTGATGGCGGCATTGGTCTTTTAATGGCAGCTGGGGCATTGTACGGGGCAAAACGACTGAAAAAGTCCCTTTAAACCATGAAGCTCTCGGGCTTTAATCGGTTTTTGCTTTTGGCAGGCGCATTGTATGCCTTGCTTTTTTTCCTTTACGAATATGTGGTTAAAACCCAGACCAATTGGGATTTGCAGTTTATTTCTGGTATTTCAGTCGTGTCGGATTATTGCTTACAAGCATTAGGTTATGCTACCTTTCCAATGCGTGAAGATGGTTACCTACATGGGGTGGGCATAGACGGTTCGCATGGCGTATGGGTAGGCTCAGGATGTAATGCCCTCACGCTTTTTGGGTTGTTTGGTGTATTTGTTATTGCGTGGCCTGGAGCGCTGAAACACAAATTGTGGTACATCCCTGCTGGTATTCTGCTTATTCACGTTTTAAATATTGTACGCATTGTGGTTTTAGCCATTATTGCCTTCAAATACCCTGACTACCTCGATTTTAACCATACCTACACCTTTACCTTTGTTATCTATTCGTTCATTTTCGGCTTATGGATGCTTTGGGTTAATCGTTTAAGCAAGTACCATGCGTAAAGCCTATTGGATTGTTTTGTTCTTACTGGTGTTCTGGGTGGCAGGGTATTTTCGGGAATGGGTTTTTGTTTCGATTAACGATATGATCTCTTATAAATTTCATAATCAGATTAATCCACGCCCTCTGAATTTTCTGCTTACCTATTTGAACCAATTTGATTATACCTACCTATACTATTCTAAGTACTTCTTGACATTTGGGTTTGCAGGTTTGTTTTTCTTCCTGCAGTACATCCTTTTAAAACGCATACAAGCTGAGAAGATATTGCTGAAGTCCCTATTCTATGGTTACTTGCTTTTGATTGTTGTTTCGGGATTAACCATGACTTGGGGCTACCTTTTTTCGTCGACCGGCTTGCTTGTTGAATACCGAGTTAGCCGTTGGCTGATGGGCGTTGCACAGTCTCCTATTATTTGTTTATTTTTACTCGCTGCAGAGCAACTTTTAAAATCGAATAGTTCCTATGAAAAAAGATAGCGCCATTTTTAAACTCATTAAAGAAGAGCTTCACCGTCAAACTACTGGTGTTGAATTGATCGCCTCAGAAAATTATGTCAGTGACCAAGTTATGAAGGCCATGGGCAGCGTGCTTACTAATAAATACGCTGAAGGCTTGCCATTTAAGCGTTATTATGGCGGTTGTGAAGTTGTAGACAAAGTTGAGCAATTAGCCATTGACCGTGCGAAAGAACTTTACGGTGCTGCTTGGGTGAACGTGCAACCGCATTCAGGAGCGCAAGCTAATGCCGCCGTGATGTTGGCGTGTTTAAAACCAGGGGATACAATTCTTGGGCTGGACCTCTCGCATGGTGGGCACTTAACACACGGTTCACCAGTGAATTTTTCTGGTAAACTGTATCGTGCCACTTTTTATGGTGTAGATAAAGAAACCGGCCGCATTAACTACAACACCGTTGAAGCCACCGCAAAAAAAGAAAAACCAAAAATGATTATTTGTGGTGCCAGTGCGTATTCACGTGATTGGGATTATGCTCGTCTTCGTGCCATCGCCGATAGCGTTGGTGCCTTGTTGTTGGCAGACATTTCGCATCCGAGCGGATTAATTGCCAAAGGCATTTTAAATGACCCACTGCCACATTGCCACATTGTTACTACCACTACTCACAAAACCTTACGTGGTCCTCGTGGTGGCATGATAATGATGGGTAAGGATTTTGAAAACCCTTTTGGTGAGAAGACCCCTAAGGGAGAAATTAAAATGATGAGCAACCTGCTTGACATGGCTGTTTTTCCTGGGCACCAAGGCGGTCCATTGGAGCACGTTATAGCCGCCAAGGCTGTTGCTTTTGGTGAAGCATTAAGCGACGAGTACATGCACTATTGTGTTCAGGTGATTCGCAATGCCCAAACCATGGCAGGAGGATTTGTGGATCTTGGTTACACGATTGTAAGCAAGGGTACCGACAACCACATGTTCTTAATTGATTTACGCAACAAGGGGCTTACCGGTAAGGATGCCTTAGCGGCTCTTGAGCAAGTGAACATTACCGTGAACAAAAACATGGTGCCCTTCGACGATAAATCCGCCTTTGTGACATCAGGTATTCGCATTGGCTCACCGGCCATTACCACCCGTGGTTTGAAGGAAAAAGACTGCAAGAAAGTAGTTGAATTAATTGATGCCGTGTTGATGAACCGTGATAACAGCAAGGAGTTGGCCCGTATTAAGAAACGCGTGAACACCATGATGGAGAAGTTCCCGTTGTTTGCTGACTAATTTTATTAATCTGAAATAAAAAAGCGAGTAGCAGTGCTGCTCGCTTTTTTTTTGCTGTTTTTCAAAGCCAGTAGCGGAGAAATACGCATTTCTTGACTTGCGAAAATGAATCGGTGACTTCCTTAGCGATTAGCTACGTAACTTTTTATTAGAAGCCGGTTATAATTTAAAAAGCAGTCGTATGAAAACCTCCAGATTCTTTTTAGCCGGTGTTGCCAGTTTACTCGTTCTGCAACCTTTACAAGCCAAGCGTAACAAGGTGACGCTAGAACAAGCCTTGCAAAAAAACTTAGTCAAAACTTGTTTACAGGCGAAAGGAGGGCATTCGGGTTACTGCATTAACATGAATGTAAAAAACATCTCTCCCGATTCGTTAGAAGTAGTAGTTGAGGCCGGTAGGAAGCTCAATTCATTGGACGCAACCGAACAGGACTTACTTGTTGTAAAAGAAGAGCGCGTCCAACTAAAACGCGGGGAGGACAAAACCGTGGCCTTGAAAAGCTATTGTTGCCAAATGGCGAACCATTCGCCCAAGCAAGGCTCTTCATATGATTTAAGAAGTAATTGGGACACTAACCTGGTGAAGGTGGCGCGTTTTTTAAACAACAGCACGTATAATAGCAGTGAAGAACAAGAGGCCGTATGGGCCGTAAGCGAAGGCCGAACTGCCGCATCGGTTACAGGCAAGGACGATTCATCGACGATACAATTACGCCGGTTTATTGCACAAGTAAAAGGCGAAGTGTTGCCTTGGTACACTGTTTCTTCGCACACTCGGGTGCAGAAAAGTGGAGAAATTATTTCTAAGGCCATTTATTTACGTGGTGTGCTGACTTGCACCGCCAGCGAACAACAATACGCCTATATGCAATTGCTGGATGAAAACGGGCGAATGGTGGCACAAGTTACTGGTAATTGGTACTACCCGGGCAAGAACGAACAAGTGGTTAATCTTCCATTAAATGGCTTACAACATGGCAATTACCGGTTAGCGATAGTTTCAGACAAAGGTGTTATCTACAATCAAAAAATTGAAATATAATAACCACGTCCCTATTACAGAATGTAGTCAGCGATAATGTTTTATAATCAAAAGTTGTCCTTTAGAAAAAAGAGTGGTTGTTCCGACAATTTTGTGATAAAGTTGGCGTATCAGCAGAAAGAACAATGGGTGGCGAGGCCGAAGTGTGCGTGAGGGACGCGCAAGGCTTGGTTCTTTTTTGGCGAAAGAGCATTGGAAGTTATCGCCAAAAAAAACCGTAGCGAAGCGGAGCCTGGAGCTGCCCGACCCCGCACAAATGGGCCATAGCATTTTTAGTACGTGCCCATTTGTTGCGTGGGGCACGCCCAAATTTTTATAAACCAGTTCTTGAATTTTATTGGCGTTGTTTTTCTTCAACGATTAGTCCATCGCGCATAATCAGCATGCGATCGGCCATAGCAGCGAGTGATTCGTTATGAGTAACGATTACAAACGTTTTACCGAGTTCGTTTCGTAAATCAAAAAACAGGCGGTGTAATTCTTCAGCATTTTTGCTATCGAGGTTGCCGCTTGGTTCATCGGCGAGAATTAATGCAGCATCATTCATAAGCGCTCTTGCCACGGCCACGCGTTGTTGTTCGCCACCACTCAATTCAGACGGTTTGTGGTTGAGGCGGTGCGACAGGTTTAATTTTGAGAGCAATAGTTCTGCGCGAGTTTCACTCTCCTTTTTTCCAGCGCCAGCAATATAAGCAGGGATGCACACGTTTTCGAGTGCGGTGAATTCAGGCAGTAGCTGATGGAATTGAAAAATGAATCCAATGTGTTTGTTACGAAAAGCGGAGAGTTGCTTTTCATTCATGGCGGTTACATTCTGACCATTGATAATTAACTCACCCCCTTGTTGGCGGTCGAGCGTGCCCAGCAAGGTTAGCAGCGTGGTTTTACCCGCACCGGAGGATCCAACAATAGAAATTACTTCGCCTTTGTTTACCGTTAAATCAACCCCTTTTAAAACTTGGAGGGAATTGAACGATTTTGTTAATCCTTTAGCAACAATCATTTTACGAGAGATACAAATAACAAAAGACAGCAATAATAGCGATTCCTGCAAGGTCGAGTATTAACCCTACTTTCAACATGTCTTTTACCTGAATTTGCCGAGTACCGAAGACAATTGTATTAGCCGCTGTAGCAACGGGCAGCATAAAGCCCAACGAAGCCGCGAACGTAGCCGGCATCATGAGCAGAAGCGGCGGCAAGTCAAGTTCTTGTTGAAGGGCGATCATAACAGGAATTGCCAACTGAATAGAAGCGATGTTGGAGGCGAATTCACTGATAATAGTTACGATTACACAAATGCCGATAATGATGGCCAGTACCGGAATCCCTTTCATGACGGCCAATGTTGCTGCCAACCATCCACTTAGTCCCGATATTTCAAACCCGTATGCCAAGGCAAATCCAGAGCCGAACATGAGGATGATGTCGTACCTCAATTTAGTAGCATCTTCCCACACGAGAAGGGCTTCTCCTTTGTTCTTTTTGGAAGGGATTAAAAAAAGCAGGAGGGCTGCGCAGACCGCCACCATTGAATCATCGGCGTATTTAGGATTAGGAAGCACGTTTTTCCACCCATAAAAATGAAACGACTCGGTGATAATGTCGGCTCGTGTGAACCACAACAACACACAGAAACCAAACAGCACGGCTACCCATTTTTCTTCGTGTGAGAAGCGGCCTAATTGTTTGTATTGTTGTTTGAAATAATCGCGCCCCATATCAAGTTGTACATGGCGGTGAAGGTAGTAGCGTTGGAGTGTGACATATGTAACAACGAGCAACAGGAATGAAATTGGAAAGCCAATAGAAGACCAGCTCAAAAACGTAAGGTCGTTGTTATCGGGATAGTGTTCGAGATACGATCGAAAGAAATACATATTAGGCGGTGTGCCGACAGGTGTTGCCATTCCACCAATAGTTGCGGAGAATGCTAGACCTAGTAAGAGCGCTGCTGCAAATTTGTGTTGGTTTTGCCGCATGTGCTTGGAAGTTTCTTGCACCAGAGCAACTACAGCACTAAAGAGCATCATGGTGGTTGCGGTATTACTAATCCAGTTACTAATGAGCCATGCTGACAACATAACCCCCATTAAAATAGTATTTGGGGATTGGCCTACTAGCGATAAAATTTTCAAAGCTATGCGTTTATGAAAATTCCATTTTTCGATGGCGAAGGCCAACATGAAACCACCGATAAACAGGAAAATGATACTATCTGTGTATTGATGGGCTACATCGGTGACGTTGGCTAGTCCGAACAAGGGCATAACCAAAACAGGCACCATAGCCGTTACGCCAAAGCCCACTGCTTCGGAGAACCACCAGGTGCACATCCAGACGGTGATACCCGCCATTTGTGTAACTTGAGGGTGACCCGGCGACAAATCGGTGAAGCACCAAAGGAGGGCAGCGAGTGCAGGACCTAGGAATTGAAAGAAGCGTTGGCGGTTCATTTTATGAAGATAGGGAAATGAAGAGGATTGGGCAAGTTGAGTCGGAATTAAGGGGGATGGTTAATGGGTGAGCGCTGCAATAGAAATTGTTAATTGTAAATGGTGAATGGCGTTAACAAAATTTGCGCTCTAAATTGAAAGTTGAGAGTTGAGAGTTGAGAATGCGTTTATCTAGACTTCGCGGCCTTTGCACCTCTGTGAACTTTGTGCCCAATTAAAATTGAAAGTTGAGAGTTGAGAATTGAGGCGTTGACGCAACCCCACACCCAATGTTCAAAGAGTGGGAGTGAGAGCGAATGGCGTTTACTGCAATCTGACTTTTGGAGCAAGTTAAAGAGCAAGTGCGAGAGCACGTATGTTTGCGTCAAACTTCCACCCCCCAC
>JACCDW010635796.1_pt1 | contig 31466 bp, 56 predicted proteins | sample 7449781 | NCBI WGS metagenome assembly JACCDW01 (sample SAMN15323449, study PRJNA562643) | freshwater metagenome | isolation source: river surface water | place: USA:Blue River Watershed | collected 2017-08-18
CGCTCAAGAAAACTCGCATAAGTGACGGCCATAATCAGGCTTTCCCGATGCGAATGTTTTCAATGCGCTTGTTAATAGCATTACGCACCCTTACGCGGCCTTCAATCTTTTTCCAGCCATTCAACTGATCGGGATCATGAATGAGTTCAATCATGCGGATGGCTTCTACCATTGGCATTTGAGAAAGTGTTTGCACGTCTTGGGGAATGTCTTCCACCATGATCTGCTCGCGCACTTCCTCGATGGCTCCAATGTTCATAAGGCGTTTAACTGCCTTATTCTCACGAGCTACTTTCCATTGATATTCTGGAATGTCTTGATTAAGGCCAGGCGTGAGTTGAATCATGCCTGTTTGCGTAATAATGCCAAACCCGCCTTCACGGGGCGGGTTCTCAAGTTCGGGACGATAAGCAATGAGCATTGTTCAAAAGAAACAATTGTCCATAGCTTAACGTCCCTCGCTTGATCAACTATCCTCAGGCAGAAGCCTGAACGTAGATAACGCTCTGGGGATAGTACAGAGCCACGCCACCCACGCGAGCATGAGCGGGAACAATAAACTCAAGACCGCGCTGCTGGGGCGGGAAGAGTTCCAGGGGCTGAGGAATGTGCAGTTGCACCTTTTCGGGATCGCGCTTGTACACAACCATGCGGTTGGTGTTCAGCACGCTGTTGCCAGCATCCAGTTGGTTGATAGGCTCAACGTTACGGATGTAAGGGTTGGTGCGCAGGAAGTATTCCAGCACGGTCACGTCCGAAGAATCGGAGTTGCGAGTGGTGCTCACCTTGTTGTAATCCTCATAAGCCATGAGGATAGTGTCGGGCTGCTCCTTCATCTTGGAGGCATTAATAATGGCGCTCACGCCATAGTTCAGCAGCTCCAGCATTTCCTGAGCAGTGGTGCCGCTATCGGTGAACCACTTGTCAGCAGCAACAACATCCACGGTGGAGTTGTTGAAGAAACCAGACAGGCCAACAGTACTCTCGCCGAACAGAGCCACTTCTTCCACTTTCTCCTCATAGGCGCGACGCACAGCAGCAGCACGACGCTGCTCCAGAGCAATGTTGGCCATTTGAGCAGCACGCAGTTCCTGCACGGTGTAACCGAAGGAACCACCGAAGGAGCGGATGTTGATGCTCTTCTCAACTTGGCTGATATCGGCACGGGGCAGATCATCAGCAGCATCAGCGATCAGCTTGAACTCGCCAGTGGAGTCCATGATGCGATAGGTGAAGGTCTGAGCGCCAGGGCCAGCTTCACTGGTAACAGGCAGAATGGTCGGATACTTAATATCCGCATACTGCACTTCAAACACTTGGGGGCGGATGTACTCAAGCTGACGCTCAAGGAACAGACCCGCGTCATCCATACGGAATTCAGACATTGTTAGGGCCTCCTATCAAGAATCAGCGGAAAGAGTAAAGCTGGGGCCATTCAGCTCCAGAATTGCAATGCCGCTGGAAGTGGTGGTGCTCAGGAAACGTGCGCCAGCGAGGCGAACAGTTTTGCCAGAAGCAAAAGCATGCGAGAATTGACCAGCCTTGCCAGTGCCGCTAGCGGAATACAGCACACGCACGGGCGAAGTGGGCGAAACAGCGCCGGTCACATAGACAGCCACTGCACCTTCGTTAGCCACGTTCAGAACTTGCTGATTCTTCACACCAGGACGGTTGTTGGAATCAAGAGCAGTTTCGTCAACGTAGGTGAGAACGTTCACGCCTTGAACAGTGTCAGAGGCGCCAGAGATGGTAGCAGCAGAGTTTGCAGCAGTACCAGCGGTGTTGTACACAACCACGTTGCCGAAAGGCAGCACAGCGCCAGTTTCGTTGACGTAGGTGCCGATGGTGTTGTCGCGAATGTCAGACAGTTGACCTTCCAGCAGTGCGTCATGCTCCAGAGCGTAGCTCTGTTGCACGCCACCAGCCGAAGGAGTGCCCGAGGTGGAGAAAACAACGGCCATGATTACTTAGCCTCCTTAGAGATGGAAAGGGGCTTCTTCCAAGCATTCTGCAGCATGTCCATATAAGCAGACGGTGCAGAAACGGGAGAAGCAATGGAAGCTACGGCTTTACGCAGCTCATCAGTGGTGGCAGAATCAGAACGACCCTCAGAGAGAGTGTCAAACATTGCCTGCACGTAGTCGTCGCTCTTCTCAGAAAGATCAACCTCATCACCACGCACTGCTTTGATGGAATCAACCATCACTTCACGGGCAGTTTTGCCGGCGAATTCATAAGCGCTGTCCAAAACAGGCTTGGCTTTCTCAATGAGAGCCACGCGCTCTTCAACCATGGAATCAAGGTTGATTTCTTGAGCAGCAGCGAGTTCGCCTTTCAGCTCTTCCACTTGCTCAGCCAGGGCATCGGCCCGCCCTTCAGCGGAATCCATTTTGCCCTTCATTTCTTTTTCCATGGCATCCATTTCTTCCTTCATTTTGGAAGCCTTGGACATCATTTCATCGTACTTATTCTTCATGTCCTCGTAGGACATCTTGGCGTCTTCGCGTTCTTTAGTGATCGCAAGAGCAACGCTCTCCGTCACTTCAAACTCGGCGCCATCAAAATTGACTTTGGCAGTCATTAGATGGTCTCCTCCGTTAGAGATCAAAGATGGGTCAGCAGCATCTTGGCGATCAAGATGGAGCTTCACTTGCGGGCCTGCGCGGCCCCGGCGGACAACAGCGATGTGATTGCCGATGATTTCCTTTTGGACGCCATCGTAATGTTCGCCATTTTCTGTAACGCCAGGCGTAGGATCATAATTCACCCTATAGCCCGCGCTTACCTCACGAGCATCGCCTTTCATGATGCGCTTAATGGTGTCTTCGTCAGTGATGGTCATCACTGCCTTGACAAAACCATTGTCGTACACCACTTCAGTGCCACTAAAGCCCACTTGATAGTCTTTAGTATTCTCGGAATCGAGAAGCACAGGTGGATGCTCTGAAGTGATTGCCTTGCCCGCAAACGAAGCAAGACTATCGGGAGACGCCACTTCTGTTTCAGGACGATATTCGCGACGAATGGAGCCATCACTATCTGTGTAGTGCTGGATGCCAGTACGCGCAATGGAAGCCCATGCCCGAAGATAACCTTCCGGCGTGAGTTCATATTTCTCAATGGGAGAGAAATCGTATCGGCAAGAAATGGTGCTCATATTCATACTTTATCAAGAAGCGAATGTTATACTTTATGAGCTTATGCAAAACGGAATAAATTCTTGTGATGTTCTTGGCACGCAGCACGACAGACGCCCTTAAACTTCCCCATCAAGAAGCTCGTATTCTCATTGCAAGTCGCATTAAGGAGGCAAGGCTGAACGCTGGCCTTACGCAACATGACGTGGCGAAAGAGCTCCACATTAGTCAAAGCTCTTATTGCCGCATCGAAAAAGGCACTGCCCCACCAGATTGCGTGCAAATTCGCACTCTTAGTGGTCTCTATGGAATTAGCGTGCTGTGGCTAATGGGCTACCCATCATTCATCGCAAAAATTAATTGATTTCTCAATAAATGGCGTTTATTGAGAAGCGCAATAATCAGTCTTCGTCGTCGTCTTCGCCACGAATGCTGGCAAGCTGATTTTCAATGTCTTCCATAATGTAAGACTTTGCCATTGCCTCAATTTCAAACGTGAGGAACTTTGTCGGCTCAAAATGCTCGTCTGGTTTTTCGTAAACGCTCATCACATAGATGTGCGTTTCATCTAGTCGGCCGTTCTTAAAACACTGCTTTTCTACAAGCTCCCACCTAGAAGTATTGCGATGTTCATTAGCAGAAAGAATTGAAAGCGCCTTTAAAAGACCAATACCTTCGTCCTCTTCTTCGATGACGCGCACATATTCGCTCATTGGTCTTTTTTGCGATTTTCTACCATCTTAATGATGCGATTTGCCCACGCCCTACCAGCGTCTCCTCCCCACAAAAGCCACGCAATGTAGCCAGCATCGTTTTCGCCTCCGCTTTTATTCTTTTCGTGACGAGAGAAGAACGCTGACATACGTTTAATAGTGGCGAAGCTTACAGCCCCGCCACCAGCTAAATCAGAAGCCCTGGCTACTCCACTGCCAATGCCTTGCTTGCCCGCCTCCCGCGTCGTCAATCCTCCTTTCCCATGCTTCTTGCGCAGCTCCAGGCCGCGACGAGCCGCAGATCGCACAGCAGCAGGAGGGGCAAAGCTTTCAGCGTCGCCCCTCAGCGCTTTTTTCCGCAGGAACCATCCTCCATCTCTTCGCCTTCCTCTTCTTCCTCTTCTTCCTCTTCCCCGATGAGAGTCATGAAGTAATTATCCCAATAGGCATCGCTCTTGCCTTGACGGCTCATGCCAGCTTCTGACAGCGCAATTGCAATCGCTTGCTTGCGATTCTTCACGGGCTTTTTATCACTTCCCTTAAGCGTGCCAGCTTTAAATTCACGCATCACTTTCGCTACTTTTGCTTGCTTTTCTTTCGTGGTCATGATTACATCTGGGCGTAGCTAATTAATAAATCCTATCGGAGCCGTAGCAATTTTTACGCCTGGAAGAATTCTGTCCCTACATAAAACCATTCCAGTAATTAAGCGTTCAGCAATAAAGGCAATTGCACGCTTGTCATATCCTTCAATGGAAAGAAAATGCTCTTTGTTTTCGCGCCAAATTGGAGCAAGTCCGGCAAATAACGTTGTCATAAGGCGCAAATAAGATGGCCTTGGCCCGCGTGCCATATTGCAGCCAACAAAGGAAGACTGCGCCCAGATCTTATCAATCTCCTCGCGCGTAAAAATCCATTTTCCTTCATCTGCTAATTTGCGCGTAATTGCTGGTGCATCAAAAGCAGAATGGCCGCCGTAGAACTGTTGTTCAAGTGTACAAGAGAATTGAGCAGGTTCTGGTACGTACAAGGTTTCTGGACAATACCATTCGTCTTCTGGTTCTAACCAATTGCGTCGATACTGGGCATTACCAATATTTGCTTCTTTTGCATTGTTAATCATCCAATGCACACACGAAAGTTCTCCCCACCGATCATTCAATGGAGATAGCGCGGCATTTTCATCGTCAAAAGCATAACCTTCAGCACGAAGACTTTCGCGCTCTTCTTTGCTCAGCGCGTGGCTTCTTCCCATGATGGGAACAATGCGGGATTTGGCCGTGTAACGAACCCTCTCTCCTGGGATGCACACCGCATAAATGGTGCTGTCAGCCATCTCCATACACCTTACGCGCCTGCCAAAGCTCATTGTAATTGTTGACGCCCTTAGCGCCAAGCCCTGTCAAGTCACCGCCACCAGCAGGCTTACTCCATGCCATGATCGTGCCATCGGGAAGAACAAAGGCCCTGTTCTTCTGACCATGGGTGGGCGTTAGCTCAAGATAGTCACCATAGATAAAATCAGCTTGGCTTCCATTCGCTGCCAACGCCTTTCCAAGCAGCGTAGGACCAGTGGGGCACAATGGAGTGATGCCATAGTATTGTTCAATGCAATTTGCCACGATCATTTCAATGGCAGTTTGCAAAGCTGGATTATCTGGCTGGGAATAAAGCACTGTCGTGGCACACGCCCAGCTTGTATAACTGAAGCGCTGAATATCGCGAAATGCCAAGAATTTAATTCGCGGCCCAAGATCAACGGCATTAAAAGCCCTCACGCCAATATCAAAGTACCAGCCACCAAGCTTGTTCAGTAAACAGAATCGACCGAGATCCGCCTTATAAGAAAAAGGTTTGAGCGTGTCATACGCCCATACCACTTCTTCTCCATAGTTATCGACGATGAAAGAGCGCAGTTCTTCATTGTTATAAATCTTATGCTCCGCCTCAGGAAAACAGGCATCAATGGTGCCAGTGGCATGTTTCAGAAAAGGACTAAGCTCTTCCGATGGATCATTGGACAGAAAGATTTGAGAGATGTGCATGATCAAACAATTTTTGCGGGAGTACCAAAGCCCTTGAATTCAGGAGCAGGCGGTTTTGCATTGAGAGTGCGTTCCACCACGTCAAGAAGCTGCTGTTGAATATAAGGCCATGTGAATGATTCTTCACGCAGACGCTTGTAGCACCATTGCCCGTCTTTCTTCAAGGCATCGCGGTTCTCGTAGTAATACGACAAGATTTCTGCAGCACTCTCAGGATCAGGAAGCAAACGCTCAAGACCATAATTCCGATCAGTCTCAGAAGCGTTGCATTGAATACGAGGCACTTCATCGAAAATCTCAGCCAAGCTCGTATGATCAGGCACAACTTGAGCCACGCCAACGGAACCATGCTCGCTATTGACTAGACCCCACCCTTCACCGATGCAAGTGTTAATACCAATGTCAGCAGCGTTGTACACCTTGTTGAGCTGCTCAATGGTCAGGCAATTGTCCACAGAGAAATGAGGACTTGTCAGGATGAGCTTACTTGTTGGGTCAAAACCTTCGTCGCGAGCAATGCGCTTAAACAAATCAATAATTGGCCATCCCAAATCCTTGGAGCCCATATTCAACCATAAACGCGCATCATCTTTGTCTTTGGCAAATTTAATGAACGCCTTCAATGTAAGGTCAATTCGTTTGCGCGGCTGATTACGATTGCCATTAAAAACAATGAACACATCCTCTGGTACGCCAAGTTCCTTCCTACATTGCTGCTTGTCGAGGGGGAAGAATTTGTCGAAATCAGTACCATGGCCAATGATATCAACATGCTTTGTATATCCCATTAGACGTAGTTCTTTTTCCGCGAACTGCGTGTAAGTAGCTAGTCCATCCCATTCCATCATTGGACCTGCCAAGCTTGGAAACAGTCCATAAGAATCAATAGGCGTGTAAACAAACCACTTAAATCCAAACTGAGTCTGGAGGGGCTTGGCTTTTTCCCAAAGATTCAAGGCAATCCAGATATCATTTGTCACCCAAACAAGATCCGGTTTTTCAATCTGGATTACACCAGCGATGCGATGCGAACCAAATGGATCAGATCCATGCAGCATCGCGGGATAAACTTTGTAATTTCTTGCCTCCGGGTGAGGGTCGCCGTGAAAGTTTACGCTCAGTACAACAACCTCATGCTCTTTAGCCAGAGCCGGCAGCAAATACTGAGCGACTCGCCCAAATCCGGTTTCTACAAACGCATCGCCACAATACAAGATTTTTGCCATGGAACCAAGCAAGCTTGTCCAATGTTAATGCGCGGAATCTGTTCGGTAATAACAAGACTCCCCTGTTTTCGCCACAAATTCCTGCAGTGCATCAAAAGCCTCTTTTTCCGTGGCGAAACGACCGAGCCTCTTGGTTTTAAAGTAGGAGCGCCAAGGTTTTGACTTGGACGACGGATCATAAGAAACACCTTTTAAGCCACTCGTATTATCCGAGCGCAGTCGAGAATTAAGCATGTTCTGCTCGCGCGAACAAGCTCGCAAATTTTGAGGGCGATTATCTGCCGGGTTTCCATTTATATGATCAATCTCAAGCTGCCCCGGAAGCCTATTATTTGATAATGCCCATACAATTCGGTGGAGCGGATAAGCTTTTCCGTCAATATTGATATAGCGATATTTTTTACTCCAACGGCCTGCCTCCATTCCCGGCCTTACGCGATTACTGGTTGGTCGCTTCCAAATTAAAACCCCATCAGACCGAAGCGCCAATAGCCAGCGAAGGCGTGCCAAAGTCGGTAGCGGTTTACAATAAATCATCGGCTCATCTCCAGTGAGTTGGTCACGAGCTGGGAGGTGCGAACTCGCCAGCTCACATTATTATAGGCAGCACAAGGAGACAACCATGCTGCCACCATCTTCTGTGCGTTTTTGCATTAGCACCTGTAACAAGTTCGCCGCCCATACGCTTAAAACAATCATCCCTTCCCTAACTCGCGCTGGGATTGGCACCAACGAAATTTTGATTGTCAATGGTGGACAAGAAGATTGGCGCATTGATCACTATGGAGATGTGCCAATGATTTGCACTCCTCAGAATTCATTTGAATATACGCCACTCATTGAGATTGTCGAACACAATCTCACTAGCCCGTTTTGGTTCCTGCTTCATGACACATGCATTGCGGGGCCAGCATTTAAAAGCCTCGTCTACGAGCCGCCAGAAGCTTTTGAAAAGGTGGCAATGAAGCACACGCCATCAATGAGCATCGGCCTTTACAGCATGAACTACCTCATGCGCCATAAAGACCGCCTCACGGCGATTAAAAACATGGACAGCTCGCCGCAGGCGTTACAAGCATGGAAGCAATGGGGAGTGCCTAACGAGGACTACATGCTCTGGAAGCTGCAGGACTCGCCAACTGGCCTTTACCACCTCGATAAGCATGGCGCTGATGAATGGAACTATCAAGGGCATGCTGATGTGTATGGAACCGGCACGCCTCGCCGCATAGAATACTTCCCACAGTTGGACCTGTTTAAAGCCAAGTCAAATTGGCAGGGAGTTCAGCCAACGCTTTGCATTGATATTTAATGGCGCGCAAGATTGCAATTGTTGGTGGTGGCTGGACCGGGTGCCATTTAGCTTCACGCTTGATGGGCGAAGCTGACGTGACATTATTTGAGCGCAATGAAATGCTCATCTCCGAAGCGTCATTAATCAATCAGAACCGATTGCACTATGGCTATCACTATGCCAGGAACCATGCCACGCGCATGTTGTGCAGGAATACGTTTGAACAGTTCATGATGGACTATGGCCATCTAACGGAAAACGTGCAGAATAATTTCTATGCGGTGTCAGAAGACGAAAGCTTGTTGGACGCAGAAACGATTCGCCTTATTTTTAAAGATTGGCCACACGCGGAGGCCGATGCAAGTTTTCTTAATTATTCTTCGCTGCTTCTGCATACCATTGAAAAATATATTTCTCCAACTGCCACTGGTAAGTATTTTGGCGAACTACTGGCTCCCATCGTGAGGAAGGAAGAAATCAATGAAAAATCGCTTACCTTGTTGAAGCGAGATTATGATTTCGTCATTGATTGCACAAACAATTCCTTGTTACCAATTCTTAATGGAGACTATTTTGAAGCAGTGGCAATGTTTGTTTATCGTCCCATCAAAACGCCCCCATTTGGCGCTCTAACTTTTATTGATGGGGAACTGTTTTCTATCTATCCGTACGGATCTTCAATGTTCTCGTTAAGCCACGTGAAGCTTGGCATTATTGAGCAAAAAGAAATGAATTGCTTTGATAAAAACTATGGTCAAATGAATTATGGACGCCACTTAATTGAAGGTCACGTGATGCGCTATTGGCCCGATTTTTACGACTATTTTAAATATGCATTTCCCGTGGTATCAATTAAAGCAAAATGCAAAAACGCCAGCGCTCAACGCACTCCCATTTTTAGGCAACAGGATAATCTGCTGTCTTTTTACACTGGCAAAATTCAAGGCATCTATGCCATCGAAGAGATGGCAAAAGAAGCCATGTCTCAAGCGTAGATACTGCGGAATAGCGGATAGTCACGCATATTCTTTTTAGCCTGGAATAGCTCGCGCACAATCGCGCCCTCATAGTTAATGCCATCAAGCATTCTCTTAATTTGTTTGTGTTCGTATTTATTTAGCAGTGGTCCATTGTCTGTGTCGCTTATGTGCACATGAGCAATGTACGGCCAATAATGGTTTAATAGCTTTTTAGGACTATCACCTTGAAGCCAGGCGTTATTGGTGTCAAGCATTGTCTTAACATTCTTCAGATTGCAAAAATCAATATGATTCACAATCTCATTGACCGTAAAGAAATAGGAGCCTCCGTAGCATTTTGCTACAGGCTCAATGCAGAGAATGGCTCCATTGGCATCCAACACTGCATCCATGCGTTTCAGAACATTCATCAAGCAGGAAGGGCTTCCCTTTCTCAAGCTGGGACTGCCTAGTACGAAGCGCTTGATTCCCATGAGGGAGCCAAGGCTAATCACTTTCAACAAATGCTCGGACACTGCAGCAGTATCTTCAAAACTTTGTACATTACTTTGAAAGAATAAAGCCTGCGCCGAATAGGCCCATATCCCATAACTTTCGCGATACTCTTTTGCAATATCGGCATAGTCTTTGTTTTGAGCAAAGATGCGCGCAGGAACAATTTCTAGCACGTTAAACGCCCCAGCATTTGCGCTTAAGATTTGCTCCTCCTCTTCATCCTTCCAGCCGATAGCGCTAATTCCAAGCATTGATAAAAGCCTCCAGCTTCTTCATTGTCTCATGCCTTGTTGTCGTATATGTACCGATGTTGTATTCAATGCGAGGACCACTGCCTACATTCGCTTCGGGAAAGAAGCGCCGAATAATTTCAGCGGTTTCAATGGGAGCAGGGAAAAATTGATTAGTAGTACCACTGATTGCTTTTTGTGTGTCCTTCCATAAATCATCTAAACAATACCATTGATAAGCAGAATTGATATTAATCTTCTCCACGTTGTTGTTCGTTAATAGGTCAAACAGAATATTCTTTTTAATAAGGCGATGAAACAATGCAGGAAGGCGGATGATTGTCACCACTGAATCATGGAATGTCGCCTTTATAAGCATTTCAAAGATGTAACGATTAGTGCCGTAATCAATGGCAAAAATCTCAGGCGTGCGGCCTGAATAATAGGCAGTTTGTCCATACACATCAATCGTTGAATAAACAATGACTTCCGCTGGACTTGGGAGATGCCGGATGTTTTGAATGATGCTGTTCATATTGTTGAAATCATCCAGCGGCGCTGCGTTCGCTTTCCATTTTTCCGCTGGCATGCAAGCCAAGTACAGCCTTTCAATTGGCTCCTTAAGCAGTGGAGCCTCGTGAATGTTTTTGGAATGGAAGCATGCGCCAAACTCGTGCGCCTCACGGAGCACTTGTCCAATGAGACCAGTGCTACCAACTAGAACATCCATTTCAAACTGCCACTGCTGGCGCTTGTTGTCGGAAGTATTTTACGCTGCATCGGCAGTTCGCACGGCATGCACAACGCTGCCCAGGAAGAGGTAAGCTGCCAATGGAGACGATGCCACGAGCGGCGTAGTCCAAGCAGTCCTGACAATGCTTCGCCTGGGAGTCAAGGATGCGTCTCATTAGAGAGTAGCCTTGCTTTTCCTGACGAATACTGGCGCCTTCCCAAAAACTACCTCGCACGCTCTGAGCATACAGCCCGATACGAGCAAGAGCCATGGCACTAGAAACGCGGCCATCCAAAAGATCGCGAGCAAAGCCCTGTAAGAAAGCATATTCCACACGGAGACGCTGCCCGATTCGTCCCCAGTCGCTCGCTCGCATGGTTTCTCTTCCACCATTGCCAATGATCGCTGCCTGTACGTGAACAAGTTTAAGCGCTTCCCTCACGCTTCCTTGCCATTGGTCCAGCGTAATATCACCAGCGCTAAGCATACGTGTAAAACGCCGTAGCTCAGTGCCAAGCTTATTAATTCGACCATCCACCAATGCTTCCACTGCGCGAGCGCTGAGAAAACGTCCATTAGATCCGCGATACCGACCACTGATAGGGTCATAACGCCAGGATGATTCATCAAAGCGAACAATGGCTTCAGAGAATTGAGAAAGATCATTGAGGCTGGACATCCTCTGCCTCCAGGATATCTTTGAAGCGCTCGGGCGCCTCTTCTTTCCATTGATTCAATGCAGCAGAAATGTCTTCTTCATCAATGAGAGAAGCTTCGTCAATATCAGCAAGAATTAGCCCACTTGTTTTTAGTGGCTCAATTGCGTCCGTTTTGCTACTAACCATTTTTGCTGGCCCTTTCCGTTCCGGGTCAGGGTCTGCTGCACGCTTGCGACGCACAATTGTTTGACGCTCTTCTTTGCTCATGGCTTGAGCTTTTGCCTGAGGGAGGCACTTGGGCTTGCCTTCTTTTTCTTCGCGAGCGCCACAAGGCCCAAGAATTTCACCATTAGCACCAATCCTCACCCATTTCTCTTTGAACCACTTGTCAAGATCATCGGCATGTAGTTCACCTTCGTCGCTCTTAAAAGCACCGCTCAATGAACCGTGTTTTTTCTTGTACATTTGCTTGTACTGCTGCACGACATATCCACTTGCATAAGCAGACGGCCATACTTTGAACTTAGCCTTGGCAGCACTCACTGCACGAGAATGAAGCTCTTTATCAGTGAACTTTACGTCGCCGCGAATCTCCTCTAAATCACGAGGCAGAAAAAGACCTGCAGCGCTATCTTCTACCTCCCTGCTTCCATCCATGGGAAGCGTGCCATTTTCTTCATTCATTGGATCGCGACCACCAGGCGGTACTACCAAGCCACCCCGATTAGGGGTGGCTCCACTCATTTCTGGAGTGGGCATCTCATTGGCGCGTTCCACTGACGGATCGAGCGTAAGTTCCATGCTCCACTCAGAACCGCCGTAACGGGCATCCGCCACTTCCTTGGGCGTAAGGACACCCAGTTGGATGTAGCGGCCATCTACAGCCGCTACGCGAGCCCTTACGTCAGCCATTTCGCGCTCATTAAGCTCGAACAATGGATTGAAGGCAATGCGCCATGAATCGGGCATTTCTCCTTTTGTCGGACCCTCCTTGCTCAGCATGATGTATTCAAGCAGCTTCTTCATTGGCCGCTTGAAATGGACGCTTTGATAGTCAGAAAGCATCTTTGCGAAATCACGCTCTTCGCTACGGCCAGTGGAGCCAAGGCCACTTGGGCTTTCGCCAAACAGCACTGTATGGGGAATTTTGCTGGCACCAATAATATCTACGCGCAGCTTTTCAAGGATTTCTCCAATGCCACCAAAATTACGACTAATAAATTCAAGCTCTTCTTTTTCAGCATCAATCGCGTAGCCGCGATAAATGCTCTTGCTCATATCATTCACTTGCAAACGGTCGCGAATGGAGCTTTCTTTGCCAGCAGCAAGCATTGCCGCCAAGCCCCTCACTTTGTGAACAAAAATATCAAATTCAGTGAGAAGTGTTGCCGCTGAATTCAAGCCAGTCCAATAATGACGGAAGCTGTCATAAACAGTTTGCAAACTGCTCATGCCCCAGCCATAATTGCGCTGCCTCACGCGGTAAGGCAGCCAATCGCCATCAAAACGTAGAATCCTGTCTTTATGAATATAAGTAAGCGTGGGCTCGTTGATTAAATCTCCAGAGATGATCTGATAATAAGTGGCTTTTGAATAGTCGTATAAGTTTTCTTCGTTGATAACTGGGGCAATTTGCCATCTATCAAGACATTCAATTTCTTCAATGCGACGGATGTTACGTTTATCGACAGGCATGTAAGCGGGACGCCCATCGTCAATAAAGAGAAGTAGACAAGCACCCCCATAAAGGCGGGCGTTTTTGGCTGCGAGATTAAGGTGTTCGAGGATGTAGAGATCTTCAATCGTTTGCTCAATACCTTGTACTTCCTCGGCTCTTACGCCATCACCACCAAACAATACTTTAAAGCCCTTTCGTGTGGCTTGATCGGCATAGATGTCAACGATGCGACGAGGCAGCCATTCGCCGTAAAGATTTTCAAGCTCCTCTTGAGCAAGGAAGACAGTGGCAGTGGTTTTGGTGTACTGGGCCTTGTCACGACCAGTTCCCATGCCAATCAGCACGTTTTGAAGGCCATCTGCGCGAATGCCGCCTGCAGTGGCATGCCCTAAATCAATTGCTTCGCCTTCCATAACCAACGCTAATGGCTAAGTTGTATTGCTTTTAGTCTAAAAGCTGGATACATTGTCCGTAGAAGCTGGCCATTATGGACTTCTTGGCTCCGCCACTGACTTTTGCATTCAGCGAAGACCAGCGGCAACGCGCTCGCGCTGAAGCATTTCGCCGCCAATCTCTTAATGAGAAGCAAAATAGAAAAGGAAGAAACAATGGAGCGGAAAAAGGAGATATGGCCCTGCGCCACCATTTGCTTGGTGCAGCAGGTGAAATGGCAGTAGCAGTGATGCTTGGCATGGAAGATAAGCTTTATCAAGAAACAGAAGCACAGCGGGGATCTTTCGATCTTCCGCCAAACATAGACATAAAAACTCGTTCAAGGCACCGTTACGATTTAATAGTGCAACTAGATGAAAACCCAGATAAGATATTGGTGCTCGTCACAATCGAAAACCGTATTACGCTCATCCATGGTTGGATAAAAGCTACCGATGCGATGAAGGAACAATGGAAGAAAGATCCAGCCGGCGGTCGCACTGCGTATTTTGTTCCTAAGACTGAGCTACTTTCTTTGTCCCTACTGAAATACAAGTGAATTTAACTTGCAGTCAATTCGCTAAACACGCCCTTGGCCTTGAACTCTATCCAGCGCAAGCTCGCATCTTGGATGAATTCTTCCAGCCAGGCAAGTCCCATGCAGTATGGGCGCTAGGGCGAAGAAGCGGCAAAACATTGATGGCTGCAGTGGCTTGCCTCTACATGTGCTTTGTTCTAGAAGAGGAATACCGTCGCAAGGTGAGAAAAGGGGAGCGATGGTACGTAGTGACAGTGGCAAACAGTCAAGATCAGGCTCGCATTGCTCTAAACAATATTCGTCAATTAATCATTGAAAGCCCCTTCGCGCAAGAAATTGTCCGCGAGACCGCCGACATTATCGAACTCAGCAACAATTGCGTGTTTAAGGCCATTCCCACGTCAGGCCGAGCTGCCCGTGGTCTTGCTTGTGCTGGAGCCGTGTTTGACGAACTTGCATTTGCCACTGAAGGCGATGCAAATAGTGGAGGCCGTGGCATCTATGACGCACTCTCTCCCGCCATTGCTCAGTTTGGAGGAAAGGGACGCATCCTTGAACTGTCTTCTCCCTGGCTCACAGACGGTATCTTCTACCAGCATTTCAAAGAAGCATCATCAGGCCGCTTCCCGTTCATGCAGGCAGTGAATCTCCCAACGTGGGAGATGAACCCAAATATTTCGCAAGAGTTTCTTGACACAGAGAGGCAACGCGACCCCGATAAATTTAAAGTTGAGTATGGAGCCCAATTTGCCAGCAATCTTTCCGCGCTGGTGAATAGTGATGTGATTGATGCTTGTATTGATGACCGCCGTGCAGCATTACCACCACGTCCTGAATTCCAAGGAGCTTATGTCCTTGCCCTTGACCCCGCCCGTGGTGGCGTTGGCCGTGACGACTACACTGCTTGCATTGTTCACTATGAAAACGGCACTCTCGTCGTGGATAAGTTCCATTCGTTCGTAGCTGATTTTGAAATCAATGGAAGAAAGGAAGTGAATATCAATGCAGTGGAAGATTGGATTAAGGAACAGCATCGCCTGTACGTATTTGACACCATTGTGATGGACCAGTTCAACAGTGCTGGCACCATTCAAAGCTTGGCCAGTGATTTGCCCATTACAGAACTCACTTGGACCGTTAGTTCAAAAATGAAAGCTTTTAGTAAGATGCGAGAGCTTTTCAATGCAGGACAAATTAATATCTATCGCCACGAAAAGGCAATTATGCAGCTCAAGAATTTAACAGTGGTCTATAAACCAAGTGGACAATGGAGCGTAACTGGTGGCAAGGCTACTGGTATTGATGACTTAGCGTTTGCAATGGCTGGTGCCATTCTTGCCGCAAGTAAAGATGATGACATTGGTTGGATCGAAAGCTTAATCTCCTAGTATGATTTTCAAACAATAGTTTTGTCATGAAGTGACTTATTGCAAATTAACTATGCAGGAAACCAAGTTTCTTGTGGCCCTGTTGGAAAACGCTCCTACTAGCAAGCAAACTTCTCTTCAGCTTCTTGCTGCCGAACATTTATATATTCCTACATTGCTTCCAAAGCTCAAAGCTCATGCCAAGCGACTAAAAGAAGAGGAGCAACTGGAGCGCTCTTGGGAAGCGGAAGCCACTACTGACGACTACATGCCAGACCACGACGGGAGTGAAAGCTTAAGAGAATATGACGCCTGATCGTCGTCGTGTTATGATTTCAAAGCTTTCGCGAAGCACGCTGGCCAGCGTTTTAAAAGAACAGTATCGGGGGATGCTGTTCGTTGCCACAAAATGGAGCCAAGGCCATGGGCCGACCCATGGTTAAAAGCTGTACAACGGCGGATTGAAGCCCCGCCTTCAGCACCTTCGCTCCTTACGCCCCTGTAGCCCAATCCGGCAGAGGCAAGCGACTTAAAATCGCTGTAGTGCAGGTTCAAATCCTGTCAGGGGCATCATGTTAAGCTGAAAGGACGTTCGCTCCAGCGATGGAGTGCATGACAATGCGGCAGGGAACGGGGTCGCATTTCATCGGGAACCATTATGAACCCCCTCGCTCTAATCAAGCAGCAGCTTGAGAAAGCTGCTCGTCTGCGTGAAGCTCAAATGGCTTCGCTCGTTTATCGCGGCGTTGCTTACGTGCCCAAGCCCCATTGGTTTTGAGCTGACGCCGTGGTAGCATTCTGAAGCCGACACGCCTTTTAAGCCTTCACGGCATTTACTTGCTGTTCATAAAGACAAGGCGTTAACGCAAGAAAGGGGCCTTAAGGCCCTTTTTTGTAGCCTGTGGGATACACTCCACGGCATTCCAGTGGCGCACGGCATTAGCAACAATTGCAATATTTGTAATCAAATACGAAGCAAAAATAAACGTGCGAACAATTGCCACTTTATCTGCTTCCTTATCGCAGTCACTCTCCTTGCTTCCCAGCGCTTTCGCCCACACTTTCCACATTTGCTTCTTGCCGATGAATGTAAGATTTTAGTTCATGAAGATACGCCCTAAGCATTGCAGCTTTTTCTAAATGCCATGGATCATGATGGGCAAAATATAAAGCCATATGGGCATCTACAGCCTTAAGGATTTGATGAATGGGAGCGTTCCATGGCTCCCTGATGGGCGTATTAAACGTGCGTCTTTCTTGAGTCACGAAAATAATCCTTCACCCTTTCAAACTCTATCGGAGCGAAGTCGTTCCTTTCTAGGCATGCATTGAAATAGCGTTTATCTACTTGCCCGTCATTAGTGAGAATTTGATGGCAATGCAAATGGCCATGCACATTGCCTGTGTAATGCCCAGATAGGCACGATGGATGTACAGGGATATGCGTAAAAATTAAGCCACCGGGAAACGTGCTGTCGCATGGATGAAAAAATGCTCCCCTCACGTCTTCAAAATATGGCAAATAGTCTTTCAATGCTCCTTGGTCATGATTGCCACGAATGAGAATCTTCCTTCCATTAAGACGAGCAAGAAGCTTTAACGATGCACGAGGAATAACCACATCGCCAAGATGGTAAACAGTATCACGCTTGCCTACTTTTTTGTTCCATCGTTCAATAATTGTTTCGTCCATTTCTTCGCACGATGCAAATGGACGCAACGGCTCGCCATCGGGACGCGCAAAATCAATCATCTTCGCATGACCGAAGTGAGTGTCGCTCGTAACGAAAGCGCTCATTACCCTTTGCTTTGTATGTGTTCAATGTAGGAGCTTAATTTGCAGCCCGACAGTTGTCCGTCTTTTTCAACGTTGATAACGTAGGAATCCTCTCCTTGCACCTTCACTGCTTCTTCTACTGCTGCCACTCCCATTCCAATGATGGTGCCGGTGCTTACATTCAGCCTTCTTGCCAAATATTTGAGAACTGTTTGCAGATCTTCACCAACGTCATACGTGGCCGCACGAGGTGATGGTTTGAACATTATTTATATTCACCTACCACGCAAGTTTTCACAAATGGCCGATCAAGACTTTCAATTAATTTGATTGTCCATTCTTCGGCTTCATTTAAATCGTTAAACACGTTACGAAAATTCCACCACCAAAGCTCTTTTTCCTGCACTTCATACATGGGCTTCCGTGGATCTAGCATTGAAGGCTTTTGAACAATGCGAAACCGTGCCATGGTTCAATGGAAAAGTGCATTCATCATAGGGCATCTCTGGGAATTGAACCCAGTACTCTAGGCTCCATGGCCTAACGTGTTCCGTACACCAAGATGCAGGGCCCCTCCTGTTTGTGCGTCATCCCTGAAAACCATTTTCCCGACGTCAGGAAAATGGTTCCCGTCTGGGAGCTAAGCATGGAGGGGAGTAATGGAACAAGCGTGACTGGCCTACCGACAATCGGGCTGTGAGTTAACCAGGCGTATCCAAACAGAGGCTTGCCCTCTATCAAAACGCAAGCCAGGAAAGGTACTCCACAACCAACGGTGGACCTCAGAACTGGCTGCACACTGCCGACAGAGCAGCAGTGGTGGTAGCCCGATGCAAAGCAGAGCGGGAACTCAACAAGCATAGCAAAAGGCGCCCTGAAAGGCGCCCTGCATTAAAAATGTATCAAGCGCTACCATAATTTGGAAGATTTAGCGCATTTGTTTCAAAGAACGCTGGTACAGACGACGCCCTTGTAGTATTCAGCTCAGGAGCTTTGCCACTGTAAAACAAGCTGTCACTTTGACGCAGCCAAAAATCCTTGTCAAGGTATTTATTAGACGAGCTGCCCAGCTTGTCATAAATCCACAGCGCAGTCATCTTGCGCAGCTTATTCAGACTTTCACCATACTTTTCATTTGCTTCTTCGCAAATTTTTGTATGGCAATATGCGTGACAAATCTCATCACGACTGATGTCCGTCGCGACAGTGCGCAGTCCCTTGTCTCCATTGAAACGGAAGAATGGAAGAATCGTGAAGAACAGGCTCCGCTCAAGCGTGGCCACTTTTGCAATGGGATGGGCGGGATGATCGTACCAGGCTTGACGAATACGCAGAGCTTCCGCCTCGGCTTTTTCATCTACGCCATGAGCAGCAGCCACGTAGTTCAAAGCTAGATCGTGTTTCTCTTCATCCAAAATGTTGCTTTTGATACTTTCAACAAGACCAGGAGAATTTGGCAGCTCTTTATCAAGCCCTTCTAGAAGCATATCTTTAACGGGAAGCTCAAGATGGCGAATAGCAAGAGCCCGAAAAATAGTCTCTTCGGAGCCGGGAACAAACTCGCCTTTCGTCACGGCCATTGCTTGCCAGGGACGTTTTTTGGCCACTGCAGAAAAATAATCAAGAACCGCCATGATTTGCTATTTGCGAATGGAGAATGAGACAGCAAAGGGCAGCTAATGCTGCCCTAAATTAAACAAAAAGAAGAGGACTATTCAGCACAACTGCTGCAAAATCCTGCTTCCATAGAGCAAGCTTGTGGCTCGCTTTCTAACCCGAAGAAATCGGTCAGACTCTCCCCTAATTCTACTCCAACATCGTCCTTGGCTTGAGTGCCAGTTTGCACTTGAAGAGCGTAATACAAAGAAATTTGCGGGCTTTCCAACCAGTCGCGAAGGAATGCTTCGTCACAGGCAACAAGATCAGACCACCAGTTCATGGAATAACCATGCAGGAGACCAGTGCGGCCCATCAGGCTCATAATTCCATCGGCCACTTTCCTAAACACTTCCCAACCCACTTCCTCGGCAATTTCCACTGGTCCATATTCAAAACGCTCCACGCCCATGGTCTCACTATCCCGATCAACAACGCGATCAATAGGAGGAGCGATTTCTGGCGCAGTGGTAAAGCCACGAGTGTCCAGGTAGCGGTAGGAGCATGAAGCAGTAGGAGCAATGGTAAAAGCCCGCTCCATTCCATTGTCACGCGCCACTTCGGCAGCAGAGCGAAGACCTTTATCAAAAGCGTAGACGGCTTTTCCGGCCACGGTATCTGTCCAATGGTGAGCCCAGGGATGAGGATCATCCATTAAATAAGCCTCAATGGCATCGCCAAATTCTTTGTAGCTAATTCCATGAATGGAAAGAAAATTAGCCAAACCAAGCACGCCCAAGCCCACTTGCTTGTCAATTTCAGGAGAAAGATATTCGCCAGTGTCGCCCACGCCAGTGCGTTTATGCAATGCGCATAGTTCTGTCATGCCAGCGACAAAAGCGCCTTCAAGGTTATCAATGGAACAAGCGCCAAGATTAATGTGCTCAAGCAGGCAAGTGCCACGATGAGGAATCAAAATCTCAAGGCAAACGTTCCCATAAATACGATTGCCATTTTTGTCGTAGCTAATTTTTGTTAGCCACAAATCACCATTTGCAATTGCCTTCAAACAAACAGCGATTAATTCGGGCGACGCTTTATCTAGAAAATCTTTATCAACATTCAAGCAACGTTTTGCCCAGGGAAGTTCAGAGCGTGATGCTTTTACGAAATCAACGGCATCGGGATGGAAATAATCAAGATGGAGCGTAATTGCCCCATTACGAAATTTACCACCGCGACGCAGAATTTCATTAAGCTTACTGTAAATAGTGGCAAAGCTTACGGGGCCACTTGCAATGAGTCCCTTGCCGTTATCACTACCCTTCGGGCGCAGCTTGGAAAGATGCACTGCTACGCCAGCAGCATTACGCAAGCCATGGCTTACGAAGCGCCAAGAGGCTTCAATGCCATCTGGCGCTTCCATGTCATCTTCTACTACAAACGTTGTACACGAAACTGGTAGGCGGCTTTCAGGGCTATCCATCCAATCTTGCACCCTGCCCGTGCGTGCAATTGGCTCGCATTTGGCTTTCTCTTTCAGGCTCATAAGACAACGAAGCCCCGCTCAGCGGGGCGCGATCAACTTAGGCAGGCTAGCTCAGACAGGACGATGGAAAAGGGAAGTTTTCCTTTAGTCGCACAGATTTTCAGCATTCTCGTTTGAGACCAAATCATCGGATAAAACGCGCTTGACGTTTTGCGGAGATGTCTCAAGGTAAGCTATCGCCTTCTTTACGCCATCCAACGTATCGCCCAGTTGTCCTATCCCTGCGTTGCAGTTTTGGCATACTATTCCACGAATCTGACCCGTCTCGTGGTCATGATCAACATTGAAATTCCCTGTTCCCCTTGGCTCACCGGCGCCGCAGCAAGCGCAGCAATAATTTTGCGAAGCCAATAAAGCATCATATTGCAGCATCGTTATTCCATACGTGGACTTAAGGAACCTGGCACGAATTTTATCTTTATTTTGCGCATAATATTCACGCTCCCGTGCGCGATATGCATCCAGGTTCTCTTGGCGACGCCGTTTATTGCGTTCGCGTATCTTGGCGCGATTTTTCGCCACGTATTCACGAGCTCGTTGATTTAATTTTTCACGATTTTTTTCTACCGTCTTTTTTCTGGATTCAATGATCTTATCTGGATGCTCTTCCCTGTATTTGCGGCAGCGGAGGTTATGGCAATCGCGGCATTCACTTTGGAGTCCATCCGCCTTTGCTGCCCGCTTATTAAATTGGTCCCTGCTCTTCCACTGTTTGCACTGCGTGCATTGCTTGAGAGTTGCTGGCCCTTGATCCATGGTCTACATTGGCGCGAATCAACATATTAGCGCAAATCAGTCATGGGGTCGCTTGCGTCGTCTGCCGACATGAGATCGTTAATAAAAAGCTTCGCCTCGGAAAGCGTCTTGAAGTAAAGCGGCCTGTTGTCTATCGCTGCGAACCATTGAAACTCCGGCTTGCTAAAACATGGCCAAAGCTTATAGGGGCCATAGTTAAACGGCTGACGTTCTGGCAAACCGAACATGGGAATAGTCCGTAGTTTTACCACGCTAGTTCTTCTCATAAATTATGCATGCATTATTTAATACATTCTTCAGCAAACCAGCATGCTCTGTCTGAATCCTTAAGAAATTCTGTAGAAATTTAGGCTTTTGTATCGCCATGATACAAAAAAGCCCACATTTTGCTCACACCACGAGATACGATAAACGTAGGCAAGGTGCCGTCAAGAATCACTCAGCTCCTTGCTTAGCCTCTCCCGAGCATCTCTCCTCTAGTGGAGCGCCCAAAGCGCGAAACGACGGACAAAAAGGCTTGATAAGCCCCGATGCTCTCCTCAATGCGGAGTCCCCCAAAGGGACGGAGCTTCTCCACGAGGGGCGAAATACAAAAAGGCTGACTCAGTTCCTAGGTAATGAGTTGCTGAAAATGTGCTCGGTGCCAGACAGGGCTTAAAAATTGCTTTTTCTATCTAAGAAAGCTTGAACGGCGGCTTTAGCGCCGCCTTCTTGCTAATAACGATGGAAAGGAAAAATGCGCGATTTTGTGCGTCATTCCAGCGCCTTGGGGCGCTTTCATTGGAGAAGACTATTGCTGGAAACGCTTCAAGCTGCGCCCTCCGCGAGGGCTTGCTTTCAGCGTGTGCCGACTGCATTTTCCGCTCGTAAGCTATACAGGGTTACGAATTGCCAATGCAAGCCCTCACTAAAAAATGTTCATCCTGTCAAACTGTTCGCGATATTTCTTTTTTCCACAAGGACAAAACTCGGAAAGGTGGACTGAACCATCGCTGCAAACAATGCGCTATTGAGCAATCAAGGCGAAGTTCTATTAAAAATCCAATGGTTACAGTTACTGGCGTAATGTTGAAAAATGCGCGCACTCGGGCCGAGAATAAAGGTATTCCTTTTGACCTTGATAAGGAATTCCTTCGGTCAATAACCCCTTCTCATTGTCCAGTTTTTGGCATGCCCTTGCAATGGTCTTGTTTTCGCTCAGACAAAGCAGGGCCATTGCCAGACAGCCCGTCCCTAGATCGCATTGATCCATCCAAGGGCTACACAAAAGATAATGTATGGATCATTAGTCACAAGGCAAATACAATCAAAAGCAATGCCTCTCATGAAGAACTAAAACTAGTCACAGAAGCCGTAGGACGCGCCATCGTTAATTCGCTTGAATGGTAGGTATAAATACTTAGGCAAAAAAACAGGTGAAAAATGGCTCCACTTTTCGGAGCGTATACCGCAGCCCCACAACCAAAAACAGCCAGGTTACTGCGCCAGAGCCCAACCGTCAAGCGTCTGTCACAATACGTTACACGGTGAGTCTCAAATGAGTCTCAAAAGTTTTCCACAGCCCTGTGGAGAACGATATTCCCTTTAGCTGCGCATAGCAAAGGCCTGTCAGTACTGACAGGCCTGCGGATGATGCCACCCTAAGAGGCTACTGGCGAGCTTCCAGCGCTTCTGTAGCGGTGCTGTATGGGGCTGCGCAGCCACTAGCCAGCAGGCGACCATATGGCGCTTCCAGGCATGCGGGAAGGGCTTCCAGCGCTTCCAGCGCTGCTAGCAAGTGCAGCGCTTGTTGTTCAGACAATTGCAAACGGATCATGATGCAATCTCCTTGGCAATACGATGCCATGCTGTCCAGGTGATCGCCTGCACTTGCGCGGCTGTGTAGGTGGTGCCCATAACTGCGTTGATCGTGTTAGCGGCGTTGCGATAATCGGCCGCAATTGCAGCGTAAAGTTTGGGCGATATCTTGGGCGTCTTGGTAGTGGGAATCCGTTCTCCCTTCCAAATAGCGAACGCGTGACCATCAACGCATACGGCATCATCGCCGAGAATGCAACTATAAAAGGCTCGCACTTTAAGGCCGCCCAATGATTCTAGCGGTGCGATGCCTGACAATATCTGTAGCGCCTTTTGCTTGTTACCATTGAACGTGCTCACTTTACACTGCGCGGCATCATCGTATCCGCCAGAAGTGTAGAGTCTGCAGAGATTATCGGCATCGATGATGTTTCGCTGCCACTTATTGTTGGGCGATAATGCTGCAACCACACCGGCAACAGTATTAATCGGCAGACTGTAGGACTGCGCAATTGTCTCGCATGCTGCTAGCGCGTCAGGGTACCAGCGGCTGCCATGCTGCAGTTCTGCAGGGTTAGCAGTGAAGAATACGGCCAGGATATTGCCGTGAGAGAGGGTGAGGGGCATGACTGAATTTGGAGAGGGAAGAAAAGGGAAGGGAAGCGCTTAAAGGCCTGGCATCCGCACAAGCTTTTGGGGCTGAAATCTGCCCGTTGCAATGCATGCTGCAGCCTGAAGCGCAATCTCGCTAAACAACATCCAGCGGATCTCTTTAGGAGCATGCTTTGCAGCATGCTCAAAAGTGGCGAGCTCGCCAGCAAAGCTCGAATCCGATCCAGTTACCACGTGGTGCCAATCATGCACCGCACGGAATTTGGCGTTTTGAAAGCCTTCTAGGAAGGGATGATCATTATGGGCGATGCTGATCAAAAGCTCGCCAGTGGCACGCAGCTTTTCGAGTACCTCCGGCAGATCAACGTCAGCAGCGGTGAAACGCACCGGCACGGGAATCGCGCAAAATTCTGCCTCGATCCAAGCATTCAGTATTGCGAGCTCGCGATCCGTAGGGATGACAGCCGCACCATTGATAAAGGCGCGCGCCAGCTTGCCAACAATGGGAGCGCTAGGCAGCAACGGCTCAACCGCGCGGCCAAGCTTGGCAGTAGTGGCATTCATCGGACTAGTTCAGAGAACATGCCCATATAAAGGGAATGCAGCGCCAAAAGCTAGTGGGGATAGGCAGCGCTGATCGATCAGCGCTGGATTGGCCACGTATAAGCGTCTACGCTTATCAGTGCCCGATCCGCAGCAGAATGACAAGCCAGGCTTATCAATGGGGAGAGACTGCGCGCAGTGCTCAGCAGAGAGATGATCGCGCACCCGCGCGTATCACGAAACCTGCGAAACAATCCGCCGTTGCAACAATCCGCAACAATCAGCGTCCATGCCACTGGAAGCGCCATAACTGCCGTCGGCGTTACACATTGAAATATCTGCACTTAGCGCTTAACAGTAGGCAACAGCTAACGCCTAACAGTAGGCAACAGCTAACGCGCAACAGTAGGGCTCACATAGGCTCAAACAGTAGGGCTCACATAGTGGCGCACAGTATGGCTCACCTAGTACGGAACAGTAGGGCTCACCTAGCGGCGCACGGTAGGCAGTTCTCAAACGCTGGCACAGTAAGCGTCTCATGCTGTCACAGAATCACGCCAGTTAGCGTAGGCAACCGCGTGCGACGGTTCGGCTCACCTAACTGCGGCGGAATCACGCCAGTAGGTGAGCAGAACTGGCACGCCACCAGTAGGCTACATTTAAGGTCGCCACCAGTAGGCTACATTTAGGGGGGCAAATCAGGCCGCCAGGCTATTTAGCACGAGATGCTAGAAATTGAGCACCTAGCGCTATTTAGCATGAGATGCTAGAAATCTGGCGCGAGAGGCTATTTAGCATGAGACGCTAGGAATCTAGTGCTCAACGCTACATAGCACGAGACGCTAGAAATCGAGCGCGAGGTGCTACATAGCACGAGATGCTAGAAATTTAGCATCAGGCGCTAGAAATCTAGTGTTTAGCATGAGATGCTAGAAATTTAGCACGAGATGCTAAATGCTAAACATTTAGCGCGAGATGCTAAATACGGCTATGTGCATACCTTGATACGCTTCGGGCCGGTTCCAAAAATACGAAAACCAGCCGGTTCCAATTTTTTCAAAACAATACGTTTTCCAGCCGGTTCTCAGAATACATTTTCCAGCCGGTTCCAATTTTTCCCTAAACAATACATTTTCCAGCCAGTCCTTAAAATACTTTTTTCACCCGGACCCTTCCATTGAGATTTTTATCTTGATGACGCCAGCTTTCAAAACGGCAAATTTTCTTGATCGTTCCATGTGCAACATTTAGTTCTTTTGCGATGGAATAAGCAGTTTCTCCGTATTTGACGCGCAAGCGAATTGCAGTTACTTGCCGGGAGGTGAATTTGGCATTTTTCTTTGCTTCCCCAGATGCCTGAAGTCCATTCTCCCAAGCATGCCTTGCATTATCGCTATTGGTAGTCCATTCAAGATTGGAAATATGGTTGTTTAGCTTATTTCCATCTTTGTGGTTTACGCACCACCTATTGCCACCCATTCCCACTTCTCCAGGTGCAGGAGGCATCCAAGTAAGACGCATTAAATAATGAATAGTGCGAGGTTGTTTTTTCTTGTCATTTTCCGTGATTAGTACCCATGGATAGTCTTTACTTCCGCTGATTTGCGAGTTCATGAGCCTTGACTTAGCTATGCTCCAAACCTCGCCCTTCTCATTGATGAAATAGCGTCCGTCATACCCAGGGATCTCTTTAAACCCTGCAGGCACGCTGCTATGCTTGTATTCAGCCATGGCCAAACTCCTTCTTTGGTAGTGGTTAGAAACGTCACGAGATGCCAGTCTCGCGATGTTTCGTCATGCTAACAATTATTTCGCTTTCTAACAGCTCACCACTTCCCTTCCATTACTTCCCCAGCGAAACACTGCCCATTGGTCATAAAGCCTGCCTAAAGCAAGAGCTTGTCCTTCTGTGATGCCATAAATGGCCCAGCAGGGCTCCTGCCAAGCCTTGTCAGGCGATTGCCCAATGACTTCCTCATGAGGCGCTTCTAGCAGCTCCAACCAGCCTTTCATTTCACAATGGAGGGCAGAGTCACGGGCAGAATCAAAGGGCAGACTGAACGGACAGCAAGCAGAGACAACGAAACAAGGCAAAGAAGAAGGCTCCCATGGGGAGCCTGAAGGAGAGACAATAATGGCGCTTTCAAAAGCTAGCCAAAGCTCTTTATTCACGCTTTGACTTGCTCCTGAAGCCTCTTCCATAACCACTGCTCCTTAGTATCAGGCCGCATCAGCTCATAGCCTTCATGATCAATGATGGCATCACCAGCGCTGTCTATGTGGCCTTCGATATCCCGGCGCCAGATACCCCTGCAAGAGCCTTCCTGGTCAAAGATGGCAATAGTATCCTCCCGATCCTCCATCGCCTGCCTTACGTGGAACAGAAGGTCTCTCAAGCGGGCCGCCTGGTAGCGGCCCTTGGTGGGAGGAAAATACGGGCCGTTATCTTGGTACGTAGCAATGGTAAGCATGGTTCAAAAAGCGAGATGATCGGGGAGGGCTTCAGGCTCTTCTTCAGCCTCGTGAACAATTTCTTTGAGCTGGTCAATAATGCAGCGAATAGCGTAGGCAGCTCCTGGCCCCACATTGTCTAATGCTTCGTCCATTGTTCTAATTTCATCGTGCACTTCTTGAATGGTTTCAAAAGTCTTGAGGGCGTAAGGCACGCCCCATTCATCATCAACAATGAGAGAATAAGGCATGATCAAAGCTCCTTGTCTTCTTCAATGTAGTTAGCAATATCGTCAAAGCTTGCATTGTAGTTATCGTTGTGATCTGTAGCTCTGTCGCCCAAAATCGTAGGATTAGGAACGTCAAGGTCAGCCCATTTTTGCACTGAACGAGGAAGCACTCCCCCTTCTGTTTCAAAGTTCCACAGATCAGCGCTTTCTTGATTCCATTGAAGATTGTGCTCTTTGATATAAAGATCAGTGAGCACGCCTAGGCAACAGAATTTGCCGCAATGGTAGAGATTTTCATAGCCTTGCTGGTATTCTCCAGAGCGAAGAGCTTCTATCCAACGAGCTTTAATTTCTTGATTCATCATGATTCAGTCCTCGATAATGCAAAAATCAGGGTCGTTGTTGCGTTGTATCCACCTGCATTGATTCAGTTCAGGCCACACTACGAAAAGCTTATCGTGATGATCCTGTTCAACAATGGCAGTGGTGAGCTTAGTGCCAATGCGAGATTTGCCTTTTTTGGAGATGGCAATAATGTTGATTGCACCAATCATGCTGCCTCCTTTGCCCAACGGGCGATAGTTGCAACAATATCGTGGCTCAGGGGCTCGTGGAGAGGCATAGGCAAGCTTCCTGCACGGCTTAGGCAGATCCGGCCATCTTCTCTCTTGGAAATTACTGCTTGAGCGGGGAGAGCAAGAGCTGCGCCGGGCTTAGCCTCAACAATAAAACGAGCCACGAGAGAAATGAGCTGATCGTGAGAATGCTTGATCAGCAGAGGACCAGAAGGAACGAGGAAAGTCATTGGAAGAAGAAAGGAGAGGCTCGCGCCTCGTTGGAACAACAATACAGCATGAAGGCCCCTTGGAAGGGGCCTGTTACAAAGCTTCACACAAGCTCAATCCGATCAATGGCGAAATCGGGGTGGAGCTGCTGGCAGACGGAACGGGCCTGGTCAGCAGAGAAAGCGATGTAGGCAAGGGCGTCATAACGCTGGTTTCTACGGCAGAAACCATGGCAGACGAACTTACGCTCTACAGGCTCAATGGTTTTGATGATGTAGTGGGGGCGGGAATCTGCTACGTGCTGCTGAGCCTGCTCAGGGGAAGCAGCATCAATGAGAAGCTCGCACTGGCCACCATTGCGGGAGTTGGTGCAGAGGATGGAATAGGAGGTCATTGGTCTTGGGGAGGAGAGGCTCTCGCCTCGGAACAAAGGAACAATACAGGAGAAAGGCCCTGTTTCCAGGGCCTGTTACAAAACTTTACGAAGAGTGGAGGCTTTCAATGCGGAAGGGGCCAAGGCGGCCTATTCGCAAAGCTTTCTCCTTGACAAATTGTTGACTGTTTGTTTTAGTGTTTTTGATTTTGTATAAACCAGTTTCAGGAATAGCTTTGACAATAATGTATTCTCCTCTCCATTGTTTAAAGCCAACGTCATACAAATCGACAATAGTGCCAACGGAGAATTTCATGAGGACAATAGACGCTTGATGTCGCGCTCTACATTCTTCAATGCTCGCCAATCAGTGCAACTTGTGCTGCAAACGAGAGTCTTGCCGGAAGAATGCTTAAACACATAATGCTTGTTCTTTCTATGAAGAACAAAGCCATGTTGTTTAACAAGCTCAAACAATGCGCGTCTATTGTCCTTTAATGCCATCACAAATAGCGCCAGATATCGTCTTGCATACTGTCGGCAAGAGTCAAGAAGAAAGCTTTTGTGCGCTTCGCTGGTTTATTCGCTGGGGCATGCTCAGGGGCTTTATGAACAAGGGCCAGAAGCTTAGAGCGAGCAGCAGAGCGATCATCGCGAGAATAGTTTGACAAAGAATAGCCAGCGTCTTTCACCATACGAGCAATGGCACGCTGAGAGCGGGTGAGAAAAGGAGTGCGGGTCATGATTCAGGAAGTTGCTCTAAGGCTTTGCGGACGATAGAAAAATCATTAATGTCCCAAGAGGGATCTTCTGCTTTATCAAGCAGCTTTAGGGCCTGTTCTTTAAGCTCTGAACGATGCGGAGCTGGCAGATTATTCTTTAAAAACTGAATCATCAATTCATACGCCTCACCTGCATCGGCAATAAATTGACCCTTGTAATGGAAGCCTTCTTTGTCAATGCGAATTACTTCTTCAGCAGGAGGGCTATTAAGGGTGATGCAATTATTCGGAGTGATTGTTTTCCAATTAGTCATGAAGAAGCTCCAGTGCTTGACGAATAATAGAAACTTCAGTTGAAGTGAGTAATGTCCAATTATTATCATCTTTCCCGTTTTTTAATGCTATAAGAGCCTGCTCCTTCAAGCTTGGCGGCTTGGGCCGTCGGTCGGTGCGGAGAGCATCAATGGCAGCCTCCAAAATGTCCTTACTGCGCAACCACTCACAGCACGCCTCCAGCTCCTGGTCTGCGCCCGTTCGATATGCAAGCCTGGCAACTTCACCAGCGATGAAACCAGTCGATTCTGCGGGGTGCAACCGCTTGGCATCAGCGAGCCACTCGGCAAACAGCTCAGGCGGTGGAGTTATGGGATGATTGCAATCATTAGAAATGTTCATTGATCAAAAGACAAGGGTTTGACCGTTAGCTTTGATGCTCAACACGCGCTCACAATCAAACGAGCGCCATGCACCTTCGCCTGCAGTGCGAGCAATGGTGAAATCACGGCAGCGAATGATAGAAGGCTTCTTTACAGCAGTGCCTGTGCCTTTGATTTCCTTGGTGTCGCGAGGATTAAAGCAAAGGCTGCGAACAGAGCCGTCTACTTTTACAAAACGCACGTTCACAATGCTGCTACCAGCATTGAAGATGAAGCTTTTGATTTTGTCAGTTTTAGTCATCAGAGGAGCCATCGCTGGCAAAGGACTAGAGAAGGAAAGCCCTCGCTAGAGGGCTCTCTGCGTTCCCGAGGGAACAATAGAGCTACTGCACGGCGTTGTCAAGGGGATCCACTTTAAAGCCGTTAGCAATGCGGCAATAGCGTTCTGGGTGGATCTTTAGGCATTTTGTCAAGCCCTCTTGATTTGGCATTGCCTGGGGGGCCGCCACAAGAGCAAAGGCACCAAGCCCAAAGGCGCAAGTGACAAGCATGAAAGAAGCAAGGTTTTTAGTCATGATTTCAGAGGCGAGCGATACAGACGCGGGCAGTGCCTTGGCCTGGTGAAGCAATCTTTGAGAAGCTGCCATAAGACAAGTCGATCATGCGTCCTCCGTAGTATGGGCCGCGATCAAGGATGGTCACCACAGTCTGCTTTCCATTGTCACGGTTCGTTACAAGGAGGCGTGTACCAAATGGAAGCGATGGGTGGGCAGCAATGGAGCCGTAAGCATTGAATCGAGCACCACTAGCAGTGCGTTGCCCGTCGTAACCATCTCCAATGCCATAGTGCGAGGCTGTTCCGCATTGCCTTGCATGAGCAGGCGTTGGAAGGATGGGAGCTAGGAGCAGGAGGGAAAGAAGAAATCGTGAAAGCATCAAAATGGTGGAAAGAACTAGAGAGGCCCATCGCCCTCGCGGACGACAGTCTTACCATTGTGCCATGGTCGTCAAGGGGGCTGCTGGATGCTATGCTTTGAAAGCAGTCGGTTCTAGCGGCTTAATTGCTGCTCCTGTCCTTGGGCGGGCCGTGAGGGTGAACGGACATAGGCGGTGTGGGCAATGCTGTATAGCTTTGCCAAGGAGCTAGTCATTCTCCTGAGAGGCACACTGCCCTTCTAGGCGAGGAGATTTCCCCTAGTTGTTTTGTTCATCGGAGGCTGCGCAAGGGAGGGAGGGCGAAAGCCCTCCTTTCTTTGTGCCTATACATGACTAGCCGACAGTAGGCTATACAAGACCAGCCGATTTTCCATGGAAAAGAAACTGTCTAAAGAGCAAGAGCGTGAACGTCTTGCACGATGGCTAGGAAAAGGAGAAGTTTACGATCCGCGCAATGAACCAGACTTTGATACGTTTTTATACGGGACTGAGCCCATTCCTGGCGATACCACCTGGACAAAAGAAAAGGCCCCTGATGGGGCCTTAGGTTAAACATGGCAGAGAAGGTGACTACTTGCCCCAGCGGGCGAGAACGGCGCGAAGACCCCTGAGCGTTACCTCGTCGGTATCGCCTCCTTCAGCCAGTGATGCTTCGTAGAACGCAAACAGCAACTCATCATCCGACGGCTCCACCGGCTCGGACTGGGCGAGGTAGGCGCGAGCTTCTTTCCATGCCTTGTGTGCGTTTTGCACCGTTGGGGCTGGCGTTTCGGCCTCTAAGTGCTCGGATAGATCATTCAGCGCATTAGAGAGTCGCTGGATCAAGTCGCGTGGGTTTGTGTCAATCATGGGCTTCGAGCTCGTCAGCGATGGCGAGGAGTTTCTTGCGACAAGCCTGGCAGGCATCGCGCTCAAACATCCATCGCTGATCACCCCCGTAAAGCGGCTCCTCCGGCACCGCCTGATCCGCAGCAGCTCGCAGGGCGGCGCCGGCAAAGCCTCGCGCTACCAGTCGAAACGGAGAGTCTGGGTCGGGGCAGCCACAGGCGGCCAGCACCGCCTGCGCGGCGGGGGAAAGTTCGGACATGGAAGTTGAGACGGATCGTGAGGGGCAAGTATTAGCTGATACCTGTTTTCAGGTAATACATGCTGATAC
>JACCDW010199720.1_pt1 | contig 31463 bp, 23 predicted proteins | sample 7449781 | NCBI WGS metagenome assembly JACCDW01 (sample SAMN15323449, study PRJNA562643) | freshwater metagenome | isolation source: river surface water | place: USA:Blue River Watershed | collected 2017-08-18
ATCCGTGGTTACTCAGCCCAAACTTGCAAGCTTCGCAACTGAGTTGGACTTTTGATGGCTTGCCGCCACTGGGACCTTACAGTGCTAAAACAAGGTATCGTCAAACAGACGCAGCGTGTCAGTTGATTGAATCAACTGCCGATCATATGACCCTTCAATTTGATCAAGCGCAGTGGGCGGTAACGCCAGGCCAATCGGCTGTTTTGTATGATGGTCAGCGCTGTTTGGGTGGCGGCATCATTACCAACGCTCAACCCTAAAGATGAGCAATCCATCGATTTAATTTTTATTGCGGCGGCTCAGTATTGGCAAAAGAGGGGCGCGCCATCAATTTTTGATACAACTTATTTAAATTCGGATAGGTCTGTTGCCATTTGATTTCAGGAAATCTAAAGAGCAAATAACCTAGTGCGCAACCGACTGAAATATCGGCCAAAGTCATTTGGTTACCAAAGCACCACTCAGACTCACCCAAACCTGCAGACATCGCTTTTAAAGAAACATCCACTTTGTGAAGTTGGCGATCAATCCATGCTTGACTCTTTTGTTCATCTGGGCGCCATGTGGCTTCTAGTCTTGCCAAAATTGAGGCATCCAATATGCCATCAGCCAAAGCCTCCCAAGTTTTAACGGCTGCCTTTTCTTTTCCGGCAACCGGAATGAGTTTATTGACTGGGCTGAGTGTGTCGGCATATTCAACAATGACTCTTGAGTCAAACATCGCTCCACCATCATCCATGATCAAGCAAGGAACCTTGCCAAGTGGGTTGGATTGCATGATTTGAGTATCTTGGCTCCAAACATTCTCTTGAATCAAGGGAACTTCAATTTTCTTTTCCGCAAAAACAATGCGTGCTTTGCGAACGTATGGGCTAGTCAAGGATCCAATTAATTTCATGACGTAAGTATATCTATTTAGGTGGATTGTCTCAGAAGGACTAAAATCATATTTTCGGTGATATTTTAGGATTTAGCTGTGACTACTCAACTCTCAACATTAAGCGCCTTATCCCCATTAGACGGGCGCTACGCCTCTAAAACAGATGCTTTAAGACCTTGGTTGTCTGAAGCTGCTTTTATGAAGCAGCGTGTTCAAGTTGAGGTTCATTGGCTCATTGCTCTTTCTCAGGCTAAGTTGGCTGACTTTCCAAGTTTTAGCCCTGCTGCTGAGGCAGTTCTATTGAAATTGGTGGCTGATTTCTCAGATCAAGACGCCCAACGCATTAAAGAGATTGAGTCTGTCACCAACCATGATGTCAAGGCAGTTGAATATTGGATGAAAGAAAAAGTTGTTGGTCACGCTGAATTAGAAAAGGCCAGCGAATTCATTCATTTCGCTTGCACATCTGAAGACATTAACAATACGTCTCATGGATTGATGCTAAAAGGGGCTCGTCAGGAAGTCATTCTTCCAAAGTTGCGAGAGTTGCATGCTGCGTTGACTCATTTAGCAGTTGTCAATGCCAGTGTTCCAATGCTCTCTAGAACTCATGGTCAACCTGCATCACCAACGACTTTGGGTAAAGAAATGGCCAATGTGGCCATGCGTTTGCACCGAGCCATTCAGAATATTGAAAAAGTACCATTATTGGGAAAAATGAATGGTGCTGTCGGTAACTACAACGCGCATCTTTCAGCTTATCCAGATGTGGATTGGGAGAGTTTTTCAAAAGAAGTGGTTGAAAAGCGTTTGGGCCTTGAATTCAATCCCTACACCATTCAAATTGAACCGCACGATTACATGGCAGAGTTGTTTGATGCAGTAGCCAGAGCCAACACGATTTTGTTAGACATGAACCGTGACATTTGGGGCTATATCTCTGTAGGTTATTTCAAGCAAAAAACCAAAGCCGGTGAAATTGGTTCGTCCACGATGCCACACAAAGTCAATCCAATTGACTTTGAGAACTCGGAAGGTAACCTAGGTATTGCGAACGCTCTGTTAAAACATCTGTCAGAAAAACTACCAGTTTCTCGTTGGCAAAGAGACCTCACAGATTCCACCGTCTTGCGCAATCTAGGTACAGCTTTAGGACACAGTCTTTTAGCCTACGACAGTGCCTTAAAAGGTTTGGGCAAACTAGAAACCAACCCAGATCGTTTGGCTGAAGATCTAAACAATTGTTGGGAAGTATTGGCTGAGCCAGTACAAACAGTGATGCGTCGTTTTGGTGTACCAAATCCTTATGAGCAGTTAAAAGAATTGACTCGAGGTAAAGGCATTACCCCTGAAAGACTCAAGGAGTTTATTCAAGGCTTGGCCATTCCTGATCAAGCCAAACAATCGTTACTGGAGATGACTCCTGCTAGCTACATTGGTAAAGCCGTTGAGTTGGCTCAGCGTCTTAAAAAGTAATGACATCCTTGGGTAATGCCTCAATGAGTTTTTCAACTCGTTTGCTCTTGGGGCTTTATCAGGTCTTTTGGTATTTGGCCTTACCCATCGCTTTGCTGCGGCTTGTATGGAAAAGTCGCTTGCAGAAAGAATATCGAGCACACATTAATGAACGTCTTGGCTTCTCATGGCCTGTGAATGATCGTCAACCCAGAATATGGGTCCATGCAGTATCGGTCGGGGAAACGCGTGCCGCGGCCCCTTTAATAGAGTCTTTGATTGCCCGGGGCGAGCAAATTCTTTTGACTCATATGACACCTACAGGACGTGCGACTGGCCAACAAATATTTTCTGAATTGATTCAAAAAGGTCAATTGGTTCAAGCTTACTTACCTTATGACATTGCTTGGGCAGTCAGTTCTTTTTATCGTCATTTTTCAATCAAGCTGGGCTTGATTATGGAAACAGAAGTTTGGCCAACATTGGTAATGGCTGCTCAAAAAAAATCCTTGCCCATCATTTTGGTGAACGCAAGATTATCTGAGAGGAGTGCTCGCCGTATCAGCCGCTTTAAACAATTTGCGAATGCTGTGTATGGTGCTTTTCATCAAATTCTTGCTCAAACCAATTTGGATGCCAAGCGATATTTATCTTTAGGTTTGAGAAATGTTCAAATCACCGGCAATTTGAAATTTGATGTTCAAGCGAATCAGACTCAAATTGAACATGCGTTGCAAATTAAAAAACGATTGCCATCTAATCTTCAAATCATTTGTGCAGCAAGCACTCGAGAGGGTGAAGAAGAAATCATCATTCAGGCCTGGAAACAATGGGCTGAGCGCTTGGAAAATAGAGTCAATGCGCGTTTATTGATCGTGCCAAGACATCCGCAACGATTTGAAACGGTCAATCAATTATTGGAATCAAATTTTGATCAAACCGGCCGTCGTTCAATGTCTACCAATGAGCAAAGTTTTGCAGATTTAATTGTGGGCAATTCAATTATTCTTGGTGACACAATGGGTGAGATGAGTTTGTATTACGCCTTGTCCGATATTGTCATTATGGGTGGCAGTTTGCAGCCATTAGGTGGACAAAACTTTATTGAGGCGTGTGCACTGGGGCGTCCAATTATTTTGGGGGAGCATACGTTTAATTTTCAACAAGCCAGTAGAGATGTGATTGATGCCAATGCGGCTATTCGTGTCTTTGACGTTGAGGACTTGGTTAAGGCGATTGACTTGCTTTTGTCAAATCAAACCATCAAAGAAAATATGGGTGCGCATGCTTTAGATTTTGCCAATCAGCACACCGGAGCGACTGAAAAAATATTGCAAGTGGTTCAGACGATTCAAAAATCCCAGAAGTCCTAACTAAGCCCATTCGGTCAATAAACCCATTTTTCTAATAGGGTTAAACCTGCTTTGATGCATTTCTATAGAATCGCTAAAACCTTTGGGGAGTAGCTAGCTCACATTCGTGAGTCTCGTGTGTCGTCAATACGGCTTTTAAGGCCCGGTGCATGAGGGGATGATGTCCTTGGCAAGACCAATCATAAAAAAGAGAAAGAGCTCCCATGGAATTCATGACCATTGATGCTGTTTGGGCCGTTTTGGCCATTATTTTGATTGATTTGGTGTTGGCTGGTGATAACGCTTTGGTGATTGGTATGGCGGCTAATCGTTTGCCACCGCATTTACGTAAAAAAGCAATTTTCTGGGGCACCTTCGGAGCCATTGCGATTCGATTCATTTCAGTCGCCATCATCACTTACTTAATGATGATTCCCGGGTTGCGCCTGGTTGGCGGTATCGCCTTGGTTTGGATTGGCTGGAAATTAGCTTTCCAAGAAAATCATGAGGAAGTGAAAGCAGCTGATACATTTTGGTCTGCGATTAGCACCATTGTGATTGCAGACGCTGTGATGGGGGTGGATAACGCCTTGGGGATTGCGGCTGCTGCCAATGGTAACTGGTGGTTCATCATCATGGGCTTGCTCATTAGTATCCCAGTAGTGATTTTTGGTTCAAGCATGGTTTCAAAAATCCTTGATCGCTGGCCCAATGCAGTTTTCGTAGGTGGATTTGTTTTATTTGCTGTATCTGTTCAGATGATTCTGAAAGAGCCTTTATTTGAATCTACATTGGTGAATGTTGATACCTGGGTTCTCAAGACATCTCCATGGATTTTTGCCATTGTTGTGACTTGGATTCAATTCAAGATGTCTAAGAAAGCCAATAAACAATTGGAGCAAGTAACGATTTAACCGAGGGCTTCAATCGACAGGATTGAGTGTATCCGAGGAGACAAAACTAAAAAGAAAAAAGCGGGCTGATTACAACAATCAGCCCGCTTTTTATTGAATTAAATGTATTCAATCAAACTTGCGCACCAAAGTTTGGATCATCTGACTTTGCTTTACTTTGAGGTGCCTGAGCTTCAGCGCTGATTAAATCTTCGCGTTTAATGCCGAACCACATCGCCAAAGCAGCTGCCACAAAAACAGAAGAATAAATACCAAACAAAATACCAATTGTTAGGGCAAGGGCAAAGTAGTAAAGCGTTGGGCCACCAAATAGAAGCATGGCTAGAACCATCATTTGAGTGCTGCCATGGGTAATGATGGTTCGACTGGTGGTGCTGGTGATGGCGTTATCAATGACAGCAGACACTTCCATCTTGCGATATTTACGGAAGTTTTCTCGAATACGGTCAAAAATAACCACCGATTCGTTCACTGAGTAGCCCAGAACAGCCAAGACGGCCGCTAAAACAGATAAAGAGAATTCCCACTGAAATAAGGCGAAGAAGCCAAGAATAATCACGACGTCATGCAGGTTAGCGAGGATACCGGCTACGGCAAATTTCCATTCAAAACGAATTGAAAGATAAATCACGATGCCAAGAATCACAAATAGTAAAGCCAACAAACCATCCGTAGCCAATTCTTTACCCACCTGAGGACCTACAAATTCCACTCGTTTAAGGGTCACGTCTGCGTGAGAGGCTTTCAATGTTTCTAAGACTTGATTACTTTGTTGAGATGACGAGACGGCTTTGCCATCAGTGCCTCTTTGCAAAGGCAAACGAATTAGAACATCTTTTGAGCTACCAAAGTTTTGTACCTGAACATCTTGGTAACCTAATTTGGTTAAATCTGCCCGAATTGAATTCAATGGTGCTGCTTGTTGGTAGCTGATTTCCATAACCGTGCCACCTGTGAACTCAACTGATAAATGTAAACCTTTGGTGACCAAAAAAAATACAGCAGCTATGAAGGTAATGGCAGAAATCGCATTGAGCACCAAAGCATGGCGCATAAAAGGGATGTCGCGACGAATTCTAAAAAATTCCATGATGTGTCCTTTTATTCAGTTGGGCGCCAAACTTGGCCAATGGACAACTTATCCAATTTTTTCTTGCGACCGTACCAGAAGTTCACAACGCCACGTGCAAAAAATACCGCTGAGAACATGGAAGTTAGGATACCTAAACTATGAACTACGGCGAAACCTCTGACCGGACCGGAGCCAAAAGCCAACAGCGCAATACCCGCTATCAAGGTTGTGATGTTTGAGTCAAGAATCGTACCCCAAGCTTTTTCAAAGCCAGTGGTGATGGCTGCCTGAGGCGTCGCGCCTGCACGCAATTCTTCACGAATACGTTCATTGATCAAAACGTTTGAGTCAATCGCCATACCTAAAGCAAGGGCCATCGCTGCAATACCTGGAAGCGTTAAGGTGGCTTGAAGCATGGAAAGAATGGCCACTAATAAGAATAAATTTACAGCCAAAGCAATCACTGAGAATGCGCCAAATAGCAGGTAATAGGCGATCATAAAGATAGCAATGGCGCAGAAACCATAAATCACAGAGTTAAAGCCTTTGGCAATGTTATCTGCGCCCAAGCTTGGTCCAATGGTTCTTTCTTCAATGATCTCCATTGGGGCTGCCAAAGAACCTGCACGCAATAAAAGTGCCAAGTCGTTGGCGCTGTCAGTACTCGGTTGACCCGTAATTTGAAACTTGGCACCAAATTCACTTTGAATTGTGGCAACTGTTAAAACTTCACCGCGACCTTTTTCAAAAAGAATCATGCCCATCGGTTTGCCAATGTTTTCACGAGTGATTTCTTGCATCACTCGACCACCTGCTGAATCTAAGGTGATGTTCACAGCAGGGCGCTGATTTGAATCAAAGCCTGCAGATGCGCTGGTGATGCGATCCCCACTAAAAATCACTGACTTTTTGAAAACTACTTGACGACCATCCCCCATTTTGAAAACGTCAGCACCTGGAGGAGGAAGTTCCCCAGATAGAAGATAGGTTTTTACTGGGTCAGCCAAACGTGATTCTAGAGTTGCCGTGCGACCAATGATGTCTTTGGCTCTGGCGGTATCTTGAACGCCAGGCAATTGAACAATGATTCTGTCTAGACCTTGTTGTTGAATGACCGGCTCAGCAACTCCTAATTCATTCACACGATTATGAAGTGTGGTGATATTTTGCTTCACAGCATTTTCTTGAACTGCTTTCAGTGCTGAATCTTTGAACTGGCCGACCAACTTAAATCCATCGGTAGATTTCTCAACATTGAAATCAAGATCTTGTAAAACTTTATTGAGTAACAATCGGGCACTGGCTGCCTCATCTTGTTTGGCAAACTTCACAATGATCGAATCACCTTGTCGCTCAATGCCTGAATGACGCATTGCTTTTTCGCGAAGTTGGGTGCGAACATCTGTGCTCAAGCTCTCAAGTTTCTTTTGAAGAGCGCCGCGCATATCAACTTGCAAAAGAAAGTGAACACCACCCCTTAAATCAAGACCAAGATACATTGGCATGGCACCCATGGAGCTGAGCCATGAGGGTGTATTTGAGATCAAATTAAGAGCGATGACATAGCTTTGATCATTCGCGTCTGGATTGAGGGCCTTTTGTAAAACGTCTTTAGCCTTCAATTGATTGTCTGTATTGTCCAGACGAATCTTGATAGTGCCGTTTGCCCCAATTTTTTCAAATTGAATACCTTTTGGTTCAATCTGAGCACTGCTTAAAATTTTTGTAACTCGTTCTTGGGTGGCTCCATCGATTTTGACAGTGACCTTACCCGCTGAGACTTGTACAGCTGGTGCTTCGCCAAAAAAATTTGGAAGCGTGTAGATGGCTCCAATTAGAAGGGCAATGACGATAACAATGTATTTCCACAGCGGGTAACGATTCATGCGAACTCTTTCTTAGATTTCTTTGAGAGTGCCTTTGGGCAATACAGCAGTCACTGCATTTTTTTGCATTTTTACTTCTGTACCAGGAAGCAGTTCTACAGTCACATATGGATCTTTAAGGCTTGTCACGCGACCCATCAAACCGCCGACTGTAACTACTTCATCTCCAACAGCAAGAGCTTCGAGCATGTTTCTAACTTCTTTTTGACGCTTCATTTGTGGGCGAATCATTACAAAGTAAAGAACCACAAACATCAAAATGAGCGGTAAAAAGCCCATCAAACCACCAGATTCAGCGCCAGCAGCTTGCGCATAAGCATTACTAATCAACATCTTATTTCCTCCAAGTAGAAAGTCAGATTTTACCCTGTAGTCTCTGACACGCCTACAGCGCGGTTTTTATGAAATTCCCTCACAAATTCAGGGAATTGATCATCATCCAAGGCTTGTCTGACTTCAGCCATTAAATTGAGGTAGTAATGAATGTTGTGGATGGTATTGAGCTGAGCCCCAAGAATTTCATTGGCCTTTTGCAAATGGTGCAAGTAGGATCTCGAAAAGTTTCTGCAGGTATAACAACTACAGGTTGAATCTAAAGGGCGCACATCGTCTTTGAAGGTGGCGTTGCGAAGTTTTAAGTCACCAAACCGAGTAAATAACCAGCCATTGCGGGCGTTTCTGGTGGGCATCACGCAGTCAAACATATCGATACCTTGACTGACCCCCAAAACTAAATCCTCCGGAGTTCCTACTCCCATTAAATAATGAGGTTTGTGTTCAGGTAGTTTGGGGCCAATGTGGCTCAGAATTCTTTCAAACTCAGGCTTAGGCTCGCCAACAGATAAGCCACCAATCGCGATTCCTTCAAAATCCTGCTCGGCAACCCCTGCCAAAGAAACATCCCTTAAATACTCAAACATACCTCCTTGAACAATGCCAAATAGTGCATTACCAGTCTCTAATTCTTTGAATCTCTGAATGGAGCGTTCTCCCCAGCGTAAAGAGAGTTCTAGAGAATTTTTCGCAGTTTTTTCATCGGTTGGAATGCCATTGGTCTCATAAGGAGTGCACTCATCAAATTGCATTGCGATGTCACTATTGAGAACCGCTTGAATATCCATGGAAATTTCTGGGGACATAAATAGCTTGTCACCATTCACAGGAGATGCAAAAGCAACGCCTTCTTCGGTGATTTTTCGCAAAGCCCCCAAGCTAAATACCTGGAACCCTCCGGAATCGGTCAGGATCGGTTTTTTCCAACCCATGAAATCATGAAGACCTTGATGTTTTTGAATGACATCTAAACCTGGACGCAACCAAAGATGAAAGGTATTTCCCAGCACGATTTGTGCATTGGCTTCATCTAAGTCTCTAGGCGTCATTCCTTTGACAGTGCCGTAGGTACCTACCGGCATAAAGATGGGCGTTTGAACCTTGCCATGAGTAAGCGTTAGTTCGCCGCGACGTGCATGGGTGCGGGAGTCTTTTTTGAGAAGTTTGAAATTAAATGATTTCATGGGCGACTAAGAAACATGGCATCGCCGTAACTGAAAAAGCGATATTTTTGTGTAATGGCATGATCATAAGCTTTTTTGATAGGTTCAACCCCAGCAAAGGCACTGACCAACATGAGTAGAGTAGAGCACGGCAAATGGAAATTGGTGATCAAGCAATTCACCACCTTAAATTCATAGCCAGGGGTAATGAACAGGGAAGTTTCACCCTCTTGAATCTGAAAAGCAGCAGAGGATTCGAGTGCCCTCAAGCTGGTGGTCCCGACAGCAATGACGCGACCACCCAATGCCTGAGTCTTTTGAATCAACTTTTGAGTTTCAGTCGGAATGGAAAACCACTCGCTGTGCATCTTGTGTTCAGCCAAATTTTCTGTTCGAACAGGAGTAAAAGTACCTGCGCCAACATGCAGAGTAATCGTGGTGTATTGAATACCCTTGGCACTGATTGCTTGAAGAGTCTTTTCATCAAAATGAAGGCCTGCTGTGGGTGCGGCGACAGCGCCAGGGTTCTTCGCCACAACTGTTTGATAACGCTCTAAATCTTCGCTACTCGCCTGATGCGTAATGTAGGGGGGTAGAGGTAATCGCCCATATTGATCAAGAATGTCTAAACAGGGACTTGAAAATTTGATGTCATAAAAAGGGCTTTCAGCATGATCTTGTCGACCCAATACTTCAATGACAAATGGATGATTCAACTTATCTTGAGCTTCACCATCTGGCTCATGAAGGATAATTTTGCTGCCAGCCTTGGGTGTTTTAGATGCTCTGATTTGTGCAATTGCCGTCAGTTCGCCAGTAATTCTCTCAATTAGAATTTCAACTGACCCTCCCGTTTCCTTTTTTCCAAATAAACGAGCGGGAATGACTTTTGTATCATTGAAAACAAGTAAATCGTTCGGCTGCAAAAGATCAATGAAGTCAGTAAATTGACGGTCTTGAATCAATACTTCTGAGCCAGAATTCCCCAATACCAGTAATCTACTGGCTGTTCTATTGGGCAGCGGATGTTGAGCAACTAACTCAGGCGGCAGGTTGTAATTAAAGTCTGAAAGACGCATCGCGGTACCATGAGAATATTAAGATTCTATCAATGACAAAAAAAGCCAGTTCAACCTCTTTAGAAAAGCTTGGATTGCATTCCAATTTGGATTGCATCTTGCATTTACCCATTCGTTATGAGGATGAAACCAAATTATCAACGATTGCAGAAGCTGTAGGGGTTTTTGGGGGTATGACCTTTCAGGTTCAAGGGTCAGTGGTTCGTCAAGAAGTCTTGTTTAGACCCCGAAGACAATTGCTGGTGGTCATTAGAGATGAGGAGGGGAGTGAGCTATTTTTAAGATGGCTTAATTTTTACCCCAGTCAACAAAAGCAAATGGCGCTGGGGCAACATTTAAGAGTTCGCGGAGAAATCCGTGATGGATTTTATGGGCCTGAGATGGTTCATCCGACTGTGAAAGCAGTGCCACCTTCTGCGCCACTTCCGAGTACCCTCACGCCCGTTTATTCAACTGTGGCAGGGGTGGGGCAGCACATCATTCGGCAAGCCATCCACAAAGCTTTCCAGGCCCCGGATTTGCAGGCCTTGGTTCAGGAAATTTTGCCAGAGGATGTTTTGAAAGAGGTTTTTTTAAATACATCATTGCCCACATTATTGAGCGCACTCAAAACCTTGCACCAACCCTCTAAATCGGATGATCTAGACAGCATTCAAAATCGCACCCACCCAGCTTGGCGACGAGTTCAAATAGAAGAGTTACTGGCCCAACAAATATCTTTATTGCAAGCCAGAGAAAAGAGATTGGCTAGGCAGGCGGTGGCGATGCAAAGTCAACCTGTGCAATCAGGAATATTGGATCAATTTCTTAAAAAATTGCCCTTTCAATTAACCAATGCCCAAGCAAAGTCTTGGCAAGAGATTCTTGAAGATTTAAGCCGGCCTTATCCTATGAACAGGCTTTTACAAGGAGACGTTGGTAGCGGTAAAACAGTGGTTGCTACTTTGGCTGCTTTGCACTGCATTGATCATGGCTATCAAGCAGCCATCATGGCACCCACTGAGATTTTGGCTGAGCAACACTACCGTAAGTTATCAAATTGGTTAAGTCCTCTGGGTGTGGAAATTGCATGGTTAACTGGTTCGCTGAAAGCAAAAGAAAAAAAAGAAGCCCAAGAGATGATTTCATCGGGTCGAGCACAACTCGCAATTGGCACACATGCTTTGATTCAAGAGGGTGTTGATTTTCCCAAACTGGGCTTTGCAGTGATTGATGAGCAGCATCGTTTTGGTGTAAAGCAGCGATTGCAATTGCAGCAAAAAATTGACGGTGTGGAGATGGATTGTCATCAGTTGATGATGTCGGCAACACCGATTCCAAGAACCTTGGCCATGACCTTTTATGCTGATTTAGAGGTCTCAATCATTGATGAACTGCCACCCGGTAGAAGCCCTATTGTGACCAAACTAGTTAAAAATGAACGACGCGATGAATTAATACAAGGATTGTTAGCAGAGTTGCAAAAAGGTCGACAAGTCTATTGGGTTTGTCCTTTGATCGAAGAGTCTGAGGTGTTGCAATTAAAAACAGCCGTTGAGACTCATGCCTATTTACAAAATGCTTTACCCAATGTTTCGGTGGGTTTGATCCATGGAAAATTAAAGGGCGTTGAAAAAAATAGCATCATGCAAGATTTTGCTGAAGGTAAGATTCAAATCTTGGTGGCTACCACTGTCATTGAGGTGGGGGTTGATGTACCCAACGCATCATTAATGATTATTGAGCATGCTGAAAGATTTGGATATGCCCAATTACATCAATTGAGAGGGCGCGTGGGGCGAGGTTCGGCAGAATCTATTTGTATCTTGCTGTACGGTTCAGAGTTATCTTTGGCTGCCAAAGAACGGCTGCAGACGCTTAAAGAAACCCAGGATGGTTTTATCATTGCTGAGCGGGATTTGGCTTTGCGCGGCCCTGGAGAATTGCTAGGTGCTAAACAATCAGGTGAAGCCATGCTGAGATTCATTGATTTACAAAAAGAGGCTTGGTTAATTGAAAAAACACAGCAATTGGCTAAGCAGTTGTTAACGTCTTACCCTCCAATTGCTGAGAAGCACTTGCAAAGATGGCTTGGTAATCGTGCTGAATATCTAAAAGCTTGATATCCTCTACTTATGACACTGACTGAACTTCGCTATATCGTGGCGGTTGCTAGAGAAAGGCACTTTGGACGTGCGGCAGAAGCATGTTTTGTCTCTCAGCCAACCCTATCAGTCGCCATTAAAAAACTGGAAGATGAATTAAACGTTCAAATCTTTGAGCGGTCTGGGTCTGAATTAGCTATTACATCATTAGGTCAATCTATCATTCATCAGGCGCAAAAGGTTTTAGACGAAGCTCAAGTCATTAAACATTTGGCCCAACATGGCCAAGACCCTTTATCAGGGCCTGTTAGGCTGGGAACGATTTACACCATTGCGCCATATCTATTGCCTAAGTTGATTGCTAGAAGTCGAGAGGCATTGCCACAAATGCCCCTGTATCTTCAAGAAAACTTTACGGTTAAATTGCTTGAGCTTTTAAAGCAAGGTGACATCGATGCTGCTATCTTGGCTGATCCATTTCCGCAAAGTGGTCTTGAGGTATTGCCTCTTTATGATGAGGGCTTCATGGTGGCAATTCCACAAGGACATCCATGGGAAACCTTGTCGATGATTCAGCATGATGAACTGAAATCTCAAACGACTCTTTTATTGGGTCAAGGACATTGCTTTAGAGATCAAGTATTGGATATCTGTCCTGATATGCAAAAGACCCAGAATGACAGCGAGCTCAGTAGTTTTGAGGGTTCCTCACTTGAAACCATTCGCCAAATGGTGGCCGGTGGAATTGGGATTAGCATCATGCCAATGACGTCTATTCCTGAAGAGGGTCAATCCTTGGGCTTAATCAGATATATCCGCTTTGCTGATCCTATTCCAAAGCGTCGTGTTGTTCTAGCATGGCGTAAAAGTTATGCCAGAACAAAAGCCATGCATGCTTTGGCTGAAGCAATCAAAACATCAGGTATTGCTGGAGTGGATTTCTTGTAATGTTTTCTAAGTGGTCTGATTATTTAGCGTTAATTCGCTTTGATAAACCCATTGGTACTTTATTGGTTTTGTGGCCGACATTGTGGGCTTTATGGATTGCATCGAGTGGCTCACCGCAATTTTTGCATTGGATGATTTTCGTCGTCGGTTGTTTTTTGATGCGCAGTGCTGGTTGCGCCATCAATGACTTTGCGGATCGTGATTTTGATAAGCATGTCACGAGAACAAAAAATAGACCTTTGACTGCTGGAAGAATTCAGCCCGTTGAAGCCTTGATTGTTGCAGGCGTTTTGGCGCTTCTCGCATTTATATTGATTTGGCCTTTGAATCTCTACACAAAGCTTTTATCAATTCCTGCACTGGCTGTGGCCATCATCTATCCATTCACCAAGCGCTTTTTTTCAATTCCTCAAGCCATTCTGGGTATTGCATTTTCATTTGGTATTCCAATGGCATTTGCAGCAGTCACGGACGGAATACCCGCTTATGCGTGGATTTTAGTGATTGCCAATATTGCTTGGGCGATTGCATATGACACTGCATACGCCATGGTGGATCGAGAGGATGATTTGAAGCTAGGCATTAAAACATCGGCCATCACTTTTGGTCAAAGAGACGTTACCGTTATTTGTCTTTGTTACGGGATTGCGATTGCCAGTTTTGCCTTATTGGGATGGCACCTTCAGTTTCCAATAATTTTCTGGTGCTTTTTAGCAATGGCTACTCTGCTTAGCGTGTATTACTACCGCTTAATTAAAGATCGGCAACCTGATCAATGTTTCTGGGCATTTAAAAGAAATAATTGGTTTGGCATGAGCTTGTTCCTTGCCATTGCCTTTTCTTATTGATTGCTAAATTCTTGACCCATTTCTGCGCTTCGTTGGCTGGCCGCAGCAACTGCTTTCATTAGGATGGCTGACCAATCGCTTTGTTCTAATACCTGGAGCGCGGCAAATGTTGTGCCACCTTTTGAGGTTACTTTCTCACGAAGAGTCGCTGGAGATTCTGAGGAGTTTGCAGCTAACTTAGCAGCTCCTTGAAGCGTCTGAATAGCCAATAGACGTGCTTGTTCTTGATTTAAGCCTTGTGCAATCGCTGACTTTTCAAGGGCTTCTAAAAAGGCAAAAACATAAGCTGGGCCACTTCCAGATACCGCGGTAATGTCATCCATTTGTTTTTCTGATTCAACCCAAACTACTTTACCCACTGCGGCACAAATATTGCTAGCCAATTGACGGTCAGTTGCATTCACTTGGGGGTTTGCATAAAGACCTGTCATGCCTTCGCCAATTAGAGCGGGCGTGTTAGGCATGGCACGAATGATGCGTGAGTGACCAAGCCAATTAACCATGTCAGTACTTTTGATGCCTGCAGCAACACTCATGCAAAGAGGAGGGGTGGAAAAATTCTTTAAAACCTGCTCAAGTTCATTCGCCGCAATCTTAAATTGTTGAGGCTTTACAGCTAGCACCACAACGTCACAAGACTCTATATGAGGGGCTAATTTATCAACGCTGGCTGCGGCAATGATAGAAAGATCGCGCTCAAGCCGTTGGCGTGTCTCATCAAATGGATCTGCCACATAAATATGCTTGGCTTGTACGCCTTGCTTCATTAGGCCACCAATCATGGCGCTGGCCATATTACCGCCGCCAATAAAAGCAATTTTGAGAGTTGATAATGTGCTCATGAATAAGTTCTTTTTCCAAAAATAGCTGTTCCAACACGTACCATCGTACTACCTTCTGAAATGGCTGCGTCAATATCCGAGGACATGCCCATGGATAGAGTGTCTAGTTGAACTTTGGATTGATCTAACTCAGTTGAATTTCTAAGAGTTTGAAGAAGTTCAAACAAGCTTCTGTGGGCTTTCTTTTGTAGTGTGATGTCATCGGTTGGCTCTGGAATACTCATCAGCCCTCTTAAGCACAAGCGGGGCATTTCACTGATGTGCTGGCATAGATTCAGCAGTTCATTGGGCATCACACCACTTTTAGACGCTTCACCACTGATATTGACTTGAACGCACACCTGAATGGGTGCCATATGTTCGGGGCGTTGGTCATTCAGGCGTTGTGCAATTTTTAAACGGTCAATGCTGTGGACCCAATCAAAGTATTCTGCGACATCTTTTGTTTTATTGCTTTGAATGGGGCCAATAAAATGCCACTCAATTTCGGGGTGCAAATCATGCAATGCTTGAACTTTAGCAATGCCTTCTTGAACATAATTTTCCCCAAATAATTTTTGTCCGAGCGAGAAGGCTGTTCGAATATCTTCTGCGGGAAAAGTTTTAGAAACTGCCAATAACTGAATTTCATTTGGAGAGCGTCCGCAAGCTTTTGCAGCTTGCAAGATGCGTGCTCGCGTTTGGGCTAAGTTATTTTGTATTGAGGCCATGACCCTCATGCTTTTCTATTAAAGAATCAATGAGCTCAATCCAATGTTCAACGGGCGTCTGTTCGTTTTGTAATTGAGTGATACAACCAATATTTGCCGAAACAATTCTTTGGGCGCCGTGAGTATCAACAGCTTGTTGAAGATTATTTAATTTTTGATCTTTCAGCTGTTTTGATAAGTCGGCTTGCAATATGGAGTAAGTACCTGCTGAGCCGCAGCATAAATGACTATCTTGACAAGTATTGACAGTAATACCTAAGTCACTTAGAAGAGACTCCAACTGCCCTTTGATTTTTTGACCATGTTGCAATGTGCAAGGAGGGTGATAAACAACGCCTTCTTGTTTTGCCAAATGACCAATTTTTTGTTTGAGTTGACTGGTATAAGCTGGCAAGATTTCAACCAAGTCTTTACATAAACTTGAGATAACTTTTGCTTTCTCAGCATATTGCGGGTCGTCTTTTAAAATGTGGCCGTATTCTTTGACAGTCACACCGCAACCTGAAGCATTCATGATGATTGCTTGAACTTTTTCTCCTGCACATTCGGGTGCTGTTCCAGTCACGTAGGGCCACCACGCATCAATATTGCGACGCATGTCGTCTAAGCCAGCTGCTTGTTCATTCAAGTGATACTTAAGGGCGCCACAGCAACCAGCCTTGGGTGCAGCTAGCACATCAATGCCAAGATGAGCCATCACTCGATAGCTTGCAAAATTGATATTTGGAAGCATGCCCGGTTGAACGCATCCCTCTAAGATCAACATCTTCGTTGAGAGTGATTCAGTTTTTGGCTTGACGCCAGGGTGTTTGCCTTGAGGAATTTTTTGCTGAATCGCAGATGGCAAGAAAGGTCTGACCAGGCGACCCATTTTCATTGCACCATCAAACAAAGGTTTATTGGTCAAGCCATTGGCCAACGCTTTGCGTAAAAGCCTTTCAAATAATGGTCTGGGTTGTGTTTGCTCTTCAGCCCACTTGCGACCAATGTCAATTAAGTGGCCATAATCAACGCCACTTGGACAGGTACTTTCACAATTTCGGCAGGTTAAGCAGCGATCGAGATGCTCACGAGTTTTTTCTGTCGCCTTTTTTCCTTCAGCCATTTGTTTGATTAAATAAATACGTCCTCGAGGACCATCTAATTCATCGCCCAATAGTTGATAGGTGGGGCAAGTGGCTGTACAAAAACCACAATGAACACATTTGCTCAAAATCTTTTGAGCAGTCATGCCATCGGGAGTCCCGATGAATTGGGAAGCTAATTCTGTTTGCATATTAAGCGAGTCTTCCTGTTGCAAAAACACCGTGAGGATCAAAAGCCTTGCTTAGTTGATCTTGTATGGATACCAATGGTCGAGTGAGTGGGTGATCTTTGAGAGAGCTCAACATGGCTGAAGTTTTGTCAGAAGCTCTAAAAAGGCTAGCATGCCCTTGAGCTGTTTGAGCGATTTGTTTCGCGGTGCTCGGCTCTATGGATCCTTTCCACCAGCGTTGTCCGCCATGCCACTCAATCAGAGTTTCACCGCTTAAGGAGAGAGGTTTAGAAGTGGGCGCAACCGCAAATCGCCACAAAGGTGTTTCCGCAGAGTTTTTGAACCAAGGCAGTTGCTGCTCTTTAAGATCTTTCCAATATTGCTCTGCTTCCGTTTGATCGAGTGGCTTCATGCCGTATTGATTACCAAAATGATGAATGGCTGATGCAACTGCTGCTTTGGCACCATTTAAGCGAATGTGCAATTGACCCATTTGCTCGCCTTGCCAAGCGCTGGCGCTCAAAGGCCAAGGTTGGCTGGCGAGTAAGTTCATCAAATGAATGGCTTCTGCTTGGTTAATCTGCGCAGTTAATGTAGCAGTTGCCGCAGGTTTGGGTAATACCTTGATAGACACATCCAATAAAAGCGCTAAGGTACCTAAAGAAGCTGGCATGAGTCTTGAGACATCATATCCGGCTACGTTTTTCATGACGGTACCACCGAAGTTCATTATTTGTCCTTGACCATCCATGATCTTTGCGCCCAATACGAAGTCACGCAAATTACCCACGCTGACTCGACCTGGACCTGCTAAGCCAGCGCAGACCATGCCACCAATCGTTGCATCTTTGCCGAAGTGAGGTGGTTCAAAGGCAAATTGCTGATTTTTTTCTGCCAAGATGGCTTCTACTTCTGCTAAAGAAGTACCAGCTTTAACAGTAATAACTAATTCGTCGGGTTGATAGCTAACCACACCTTGATACTCTTTTGTTGATAGGGGGCTCCCTTTTAAAGGTCCGCCTAACCAATCTTTACTGCCCGATCCTGTGATGCGCAACACTTGTTTGGATTGAACAGCTTCTTTGATTTGATCTTCAAATCCTTTTAATAATGCTTGACTCATTAGAAGCGCTCCAATTCAGGGTGAGGTAGCACTCCGCCTGTCACACGCATGCGACCATACTCTGCGCAACGATTCAGAGTAGGGATGGCCTTATCAGGATTGAGAAGTTTGTCTGGATCAAAAGCGGCCTTGACTCTCCAAAATAGCTCACGCTCTGATTCGCTAAATTGCACGCACATTTCATTGATTTTTTCGATACCGACCCCATGCTCCCCAGTAATGGTTCCGCCAAGCTCAACACAAGTTCTAAGAATATCGCTACCAAAGGCTTCAGCACGGTGCCACTCGGCTTTATCTGAACCGTTGAACATGATTAATGGATGCATATTGCCATCGCCTGCATGAAACACATTCATGCAACGAAGCTGATACTTCTTTTCCATGTCTTGAATGCGTTTGAGTAATGTGGCAATGTGTTGGCGCGGAATGGTGCCGTCCATGCAATAGTAATCTGCAGAGATTCGACCCGCCGCAGGGAAAGCATTTTTTCTACCACTCCAAAATTTCAGGCGCTCTGCTTCGCTACTCGATACCTGAATACGAATGGCGCCACTTTTCTTTAGAACGTCTGTCATGCGTTCAATTTCTTCGGCGACTTCTTCAGGTGTGCCATCGGACTCACACAATAGAATAGCTTCTGCATTGATGTCGTAACCCGCATGCACAAATTCTTCAACTGCCCGTGTAGCTGCTTTATCCATCATTTCAAGGCCGGCAGGAATGATGCCTGCGGCCACAATAGCCGCAACTGCATTACCGCCTTTTTCTACATCATCAAAACTGGCCATGATGACTTGGGCTAATTGAGGTTTAGGAACAAGTTTCACGGTCACTTCTGTGATGACGGCCAACATGCCTTCGCTACCCACCAGAATTGACATCAAATCTAAGCCCGGCGCATCAGGAGCCAAGCTACCAAATTCAACCACTTCACCGGACATTAAGATGCCACGAACTTTAAGAATATTGTGCAGAGTTAAACCATATTTCAAGCAATGCACCCCCCCTGAGTTTTCACTGACATTACCGCCAATAGAGCAGGCAATTTGTGAGGACGGATCTGGGGCGTAATACAAGCCATGCTGAGATACTGCTTCTGAAATGGCTAAATTTCTGACGCCGGGTTGCACCACTGCTGTTCTAGCAATAGGGTCAATTTGTATGATTTTCTTTAATTTGGCGAGTGATAAAACCAGACCTTGGGAAATCGGCATGGCGCCACCTGACAACCCTGTTCCCGCGCCTCTAGGAACAATTGGAACTTGTAGTTCTTTGCATACTTTGATCACTTCAACAGCTTGGGCCTCAGTTTCAGGAAGAGCGACCGCCAATGGCATTTGACGGTACGCAGCCAAGCCATCACATTCATAAGGAATGGTATCTTCTGGCTCCCAAAGTAGGGCGTGCTCAGGCAAATGTGGGCGTAAAGCCTTGACTAGATTGGCTTGGCGAGCTTTTATGAAAGCCTCTGAATTCTCATGAACTGTATTCATATGTCTCAATTAATAATGGTTTAGCTCTATTCTAGCCATTTCCCTATAATCAGTCCTATGGGTAAAAGATTGACACAAATTGCAACGCGCACGGGCGATGCCGGAACCACTGGTTTGGGGGATGGACAGCGCGTAGACAAAGATCACTTAAGAATCTGCGCCATGGGTGATGTCGATGAATTAAATTCAGAAATTGGTGTGCTAATTACTGAAGATGTCCCTGAATCAGTGGCCTCTGAACTGAAGGCGCTTTTTTCCACAGTCCAGCATGATTTATTTGATCTGGGTGGTGAGCTTTGTATCCCTAATTACACCTTGTTAAAGGAAGAGCAAGTGGCTCAATTGGATGTTTGGCTTGAAAAATATAATGCCAGCCTTCCTCGTTTAGAAGAGTTTATTTTGCCAGGTGGAACACGTGCTGCTGCTCAGGCGCATGTTTGCCGCACGGTGTGTCGTCGTGCGGAGCGCTCAATTGTTAAATTAGGTCGTCATGAACCTATTCATGATTCGCCACGCCAATACGTCAATCGTTTATCTGATTTGTTATTTGTTTTGGCTCGAGTTCTTAATAGAGCGGCTGGTGGCACAGATGTTTTGTGGCATCACAAAAAAGACCCCGAAGGGTCTTAATTAAAAACATCAGCGAACGAAGTCTTCGTCGGATTGAATTTACTTTTTCTTGCGACGTTTTCTGACGCCTTCGGCCAAAATTTCTAAAACATCCAAAGAATCATCCCAGCCGATGCACGCATCAGTAATACTAGTGGCGTATTTCAATTCATTTGGATTGTCTTTGCCAGGTGTGAATTTCTGAGCGCCAGAATTGAGGTGACTTTCAACCATCACGCCAAATATTTGCTTTGAGCCTTTGGCCATTTGGGCAGCAATATCTTTAGCCACTTCAATTTGACGTTCGTGTTGTTTGCTTGAGTTAGCATGAGAGCAGTCCACCATGAGTGTGCCAGGTAGTTTAGCCGCCTCAAGTTCACCGCATGCTTTAGCCACACTGGCTTCGTCATAGTTAGTTGTCTTGCCGCCGCGCAAGATGACGTGGCAATCATCATTACCTTTGGTTTCAACAATAGCAACTTGACCATTTTTATGAACTGATAAGAAGTGATGAGGACGGCTGGCAGATTGAATCGCATCAGTAGCAATTTTGATGTTGCCGTCGGTACCGTTCTTAAAGCCAATCGGAGCAGAAATACCCGAAGCCAATTCACGGTGGATTTGGCTTTCAGTGGTTCTGGCACCAATGGCACCCCAAGAAATCAAATCGCCAATATATTGCGGAGAGATCACATCCAAAAATTCGCTGCCCGCTGGCATACCCATGCGGTTGATTTCAATCAGTAGGTGACGAGCAATTCTTAAACCTTCGTCAATTCGGTAGCTTTCGTCTAGATAGGGGTCATTGATCAGACCTTTCCAACCAACGGTGGTGCGCGGTTTTTCAAAATACACGCGCATCACAATTTCTAATTCACCTTCATACTTTTTGCGTTGCTCTAATAATTTTTGAGCATAAGCAATGGCAGCGCTTGGGTCATGAATGGAGCAAGGGCCAATGATGACCAATAAGCGGTCATCTTTACCTTGCATGATCTCGCGAATTTTCTTACGAGTTTTGTTAATTAACTTCTCAACAGCTGTTCCTTGAATCGGAAAAAAGCGAATTAAATGTTCTGGTGGAGGCAGTACTGTGATGTTTTGAATGCGAGCGTCATCAGTTTCAGACGTTTTATCAACGCTGGCATACCAACTGTCTCGATTGCTAAGTGCTTTATCAACCATTTCATTAACTCCTTATGCGTATTCTTAACTAATTCAATTCTTGACTTTAATCATGTAAAAAAAAACCGCCGTTTGTGTCGGCGGTTGTTTTGAGTGCTAGAAATTTATGCTTGAATTTCTGCCTCTCGACCGCCTTGGGCTGAGAACCAAAAGTAAAAGAAATAAAATTTATTTGCAGACATGACCTAAATGTAGCACAGATTTATTAATTAAGGAATCAAGCGGTTCCACCCACGGTCATGTTATCGATTCTTAGGGTGGGCTGACCTACGCCAACAGGAACGCTTTGACCGTCCTTGCCACAAACCCCAATTCCGCTATCTAAATCCATGTCATTACCAATCATGCTGATGTCTTTGAGGGATTCTGGACCGTTGCCAATGATGGTGGCGCCTTTGACTGGATAGAGAATTTTTCCGTTTTCAACCCAGTAGGCCTCCGAGGCAGAAAATACAAATTTACCGCTGGTAATGTCTACTTGACCGCCACCAAAATTCACGGCGTATAGGCCTTTTTTGATGCTACCAATGATTTCTTGGGGGTCGTCTTTGCCACCCAACATATAGGTATTGGTCATGCGCGGCATTGGAAGAGATGCGTAACTTTCGCGCCTTGCATTGCCCGTGGTGGGCATATTCATCAAACGAGCATTTAAGCTATCTTGGATATAACCCTTGAGAACCCCATCTTCAATCAAGGTCGTGCATTGTGTTGGGTTGCCTTCATCATCCACTGATAGTGAGCCACGACGTCCAGCAATCGTGCCATCATCGACTACGGTGACCCCCTTCGCGGCAACTCGTTGACCAATTTTCCCTGAAAAAGCTGATGAGCCTTTGCGATTAAAGTCGCCTTCGAGGCCGTGACCAATTGCTTCATGAAGCAAAACCCCTGGCCAACCAGGCCCTAGCACGACTGTCATGGGACCTGCAGGCGCAGGTCTAGATTCCAAGTTAATGAGCGCTGAACGAACCGCTTCATTGATCCAATGATCGATTTTCTCAGTAACAAAGAATTGATAATCAAAGCGCCCGCCACCACCTGAGGAGCCAACCTCTCGACGACCATTTTGTTCCGCAATGACTGTGATAGAAACTCTCACCAAGGGACGAATGTCTGCTGCCAATATGCCATTGGCTCTCGCAACTAAAACAACATCAAACTCGCCTGCAAGGCCGGCCATGACTTGCACAATCCGAGGGTCTTTGGCTTTGGCTTTGCGCTCAATTTGTTCTAAAAGAGCAATTTTTTGTTTAGCGTCTAGGCTATCTAATGGATTAAGTGGCTGATAAAGGGCGTGAGTTTGGGGGGTCTTCCACTGAGGACTCACCCGAGTCTTTTGATTCCGAGCGCCAATTACTCGAGTTGCCTCAGCTGCGTTTTTTAGAGCGCTGGCGCTGATTTCATCGGAATAGGCAAAAGCGGTTTTGTCATGGCTCACTGCTCTAACGCCAACACCCTGGTCAATGCTAAAGCTCCCTGACTTAACAATTCCTTCTTCAAGACTCCAAGATTCATGATGGGTTCTTTGAAAATATAAATCTGCATCATCCAATTGGTGGGTGTGCATGTGCATCAATGTTTTTTGCAAATCAGATTCTGAAATGCCCGCTGGGCTGAGCAAAATATCTTTGGCAATTTTTAAAGCGTCAGCCCGACTTAATTGCAGGGGATTTTCTAATGCAAGAGGTGAGTTCATTCCTGATTTATAAGATTCGATGTTGTAGTGATGGTAATTTTGCTCGTATTTCTTGAATTTTGCTTTTGTCTAGATTACCAATGACAAAACCTTCGCCTTCTTTAAGTTCTGCCTGAACCTCGCCCCAAGGGTCAATTAGCATGCTTTGACCCCAGGTGCTTCTACCGTTGGTGTGCTGACCACTTTGAGCGCTGGCTAAAAGGTAAGACTGGTTTTCAATGGCCCTGGCGCGAAGTAGGATTTCCCAATGGGACTTGCCAGTTGTGTATGTGAAGGCTGCAGAAATGATGTGACAGTCAACCGGCCCCAGTTGACGATATAACTCAGGAAAGCGAATGTCGTAACAGATGGACACTCCAAATTTCCAATCAACACCATTTTTATTCAGAGTAAAACTGCAAGGCAAATGACCCGGTTCGATGGTATTTGCTTCTTGATATTCTTCAGTCCCTTGTTTAAAGCCAAATAAATGAATCTTGTCGTAGTTCGCAATCATTTGCCCATGCGGATCAAACACTAAGCTTGTATTTTTAACCTTATGATCTGATCGTGCGACTAAAGGGATGGTTCCAGCGACCAAATACAGTTGGTTATTTTTGGCCATTGCACTAAGCGCTGTCTGAATAGGACCATTGCCAAGGGATTCTCTGATTTGAACTTTGTCTGTATCTGTTTGACCCATGAGGCAAAAATACTCGGGGAGAACTGCAAGATCTGCACCGGATTGTTTTGCTTGGCCAACCAGTCGTGCAGCAGTTTGAAGATTCTGCTCAACCGAAGTGGTTGAAGTCATTTGAATTGCAGCGACTGAAAGTTGATTGGAAGCCATGAGTGGGATATTAACCCCAAATTATTTTTTGCTGGGGCTTTGTTGTTTGAGCAGTGATTTATCCCGAATATCTTTTAATTGCTTCTCGTCCAAAGGTTTGCCTTTATTGTCTAAAGCAATAATTTGTGGACTACTCCAAGTACCTTGAACCAAGTAGTCTAATTGGAAGAGTTTGCTGACCTCATCTGCAATTAAATATTGGCCAACCATGGTGCTCAGACCAATAATCGGGTTAACAAAGGTGTAAGCCAAAGAGGCTGAACCAGCATTGAAGTTAGGCACCACGGTAATTCGAACATCTTGAGTCTCTTCAATCAGATCTGCTTTACCCGTTAAGCGAATATTTCCTTGCGGACCTCTCATATTGAGGTCTTTGATATTTGCCTGACCATTCTCAATCAAGCCTCTGGAGGTAATTCGATCAAAGGGCGTTCCTTGCGTCACAATGGGTTTAAGAACTCCGCCAATATCCAGAGTGGCAATTCTGGTTAAGCCTTGAAAGCTAAGCACGCCAAGAAGACGAGCCACCCCAGGGTCCACTTGCAGAATGGTTCCCTTAATTAAATCAAGAGAGAGGTCTGCTTGTAGAGATTTAATGTCAAATTTATAAGGAGCGTCAGACCAGCTAATTTGACCGACCAACTTTCCAGAGCCATCATCAATGGCTTTGGGGAAGCCTAGCTTGGCCAAAAGTTTGCCAGCATTATTGATGTCCAAGTCAAAATTTAATTCTGTTCTTCCGGCGTTTAATTTTTTGCCAGTCTTAGGAAGAACCCATTTGCCAGTTGCGTTAACCTGAGCATCCGCAGTTTTTAATAGTAATTTATCAATCTTCCAGTCAGCCTGATCATTGCTGGCTAAGAGTTCCATTTGCCCATAAGACTGACCATTAAAAATAAGTTCGTCTGAGCGCACGTCTAGAGCTGGAATTTTTTCAATTTGTTTGTTGATGCCCCGAGTGACTACCTCCCCAGATTCTGTATTTTCAATCACAAGTTTTTGTAAGCGGGCACTGAGTTTGCCTTGAGGCAATCCAGCGCGCGCTGATTTCCATTGCACTAAACCTGTTGCAATCGAAGATTGCACGCTGGCATGCCACTGGTCTTTGTCATGTGTTGCTAAAACAACCACATCCTTAAATTCTCTGTCGACAAATTTGAGTTTTTTAATGCTGGCTGAAAGCGTATCCAAATCAAAATCTGAGCCAGATGATTTTGCTGCAGAGGTTGAGGTGGGCGCTTTATTCTCTGGGAAATATTTTTTATACCAAGTTTGCCAAGTCGCTACGTCAAGTTGATCTAAGACAACGGTGCTAGCGAATCCTTTTTCTGGAATAACCCCGGGGGTGTTGATGCCAAGACCCAACTGCAGACTATTTTGAGGGCCTAAAACAAATTGAGCGTCAATCAATTTGCCAAGCTTGATTTGTCCAAGATGCGACTTGGGTGGCGAGGTGTTTTTATTCTGAAGACTCAATTGACCCGCTAGATTGTCGCCTGCTTTTTTATTAAAAGGCGCTGGTAAAGAAGAGGTGAGTTGATTCAGTTTTAAGTCTAAATCTAATTGATAGCCGGCCGATTGCAGGGCTAATTTTCCGTCGTAAGCGACATCACCTGTCAGCTGCTCTTGCAGCACTTTGATTGTTTGAGTATTTGAGTTATTCAGGGCTGATATTAAATTTTTGATATCAGCTTTTCCAGAGACTTTCATGTCTGAAGAGGACTGCCAAGGTAATTTATTACCACTGTCAATCACAATGTTGCCACCCAATAAATCTGCCTTTAAGTTTCTGCCAACAATATTCTCTTCAGAAAATAGCAAATCTCCATGGATGTTTTTAACTTCAAGCGATTCGTTGATGGTGGCTTGATTGTTCTTTAAAGATACCTCTCCTTGAAGCTTGGTTTTGAGGGTTTCATGAAGAGGCATCTCAATATTAATTTTTAATTGAGCATGACCATTCACTTGAATCTTTTTATTCCAACCTTGAGCATGTTGGCCTGAAGGACTCTTGATGTAATACTGAATTAAATCAGCGGTACTTCCTTGGGCAGTGCCATTAATTTTTAAAATGGACTGGCGGCTGGTTATGTCATCTACGTAGCCATCAATCTTACTCAATTGAACACTTTCAAAATCAGCCGATTTCAAGTCAAGCTTTAATTTAGGCCCATTAAAAGACACTGTGCCAGTGACATTCATGAAATCAGACCATTGACCTCTGCTTTTTTCTACCTTCGGTGCAGGAGAATATTGAACTTGATAAATGGGTAGTTGAAGTTCAAAAATTCCAGGATGTTGCGTGGAGAAAGGAATGTGATGAGGGTTGCCGTTGATATGAACGGAACCATTTTTAATAAACCCCTCTTTTAAAGAGCTGTTCAAGTAGCTACGTGCTTCTTTGGACATTTCTTTTGGAAAGAAGCGGGTGATATTTTTTACCGAAGCTTCTTCAATTTGACCTTTAATGAATAAAGCTTCGGGTGATTTATCTGACTTGGTTTTGTAGCTGGCATCAAATTTGAGTTTTACGGCCTCATTTTTAAGTCGCATTTGACTGATTTGATACTCGGTGTACTTTTCCTTTTTGAGCCATTTGATGGTGCCTGCTGCCTCTTGTAGGCTAACAAAATCATCTTCTAGTACTTGGGGAAGTACAAAAGCGGTATTTTCAGTATCAATGAGTAACTCGCCGCCTACCTCGGTAGCGAAGAGTTTTCCAGATAAGTTAGAAAAAGAAAGTAGACCTTTCTTCTCGGGGCGTAAAGCAGCTCCTTTGAATGCGAACGATAACTTGTAGTGTGAGGCTTGAAACCCCGGTAATTGAAGATTGAATGGCAACTGACTTGCCTCAGCATGCCAGTTGGCATCTAGGTCTTTTAGGGTGCCAGAGGGTTGATATGTTTCAATAAATTGTTTGATTTCCTTGGGCAGCGGAAATTGTTTGGCTAATTGCTCAATGAGTTGAATATCTAATTCTTTGGCTTGAATTCCGGCATGCTTGATGGAATCAATCTTAGGTGCTTTTTCCCAATAAAAGCTAACGCCATTAAGTTCCTTGGTTTGGGCGCTATCTTTTGTGCGCCATTTCAATAAGGGGGCGCTAAATGATAATTTTTTTCCTGAAGTTTTTTGTTCAACTTCAGTTTCTAGATTGGCAATCTTGAGTGGTTTGCCCAAGCGGGGCCATTCAATGTGTAAATTGTTTGCCTGAATTTTTGTTTCGCCACCATCAAGGACTCCATTGTCTAAATGTAGGTACCCTTCGGTGCTGACAAGGCCTGAGACAACCTGAATTGGTGTTTCAAATAATTGACTCAAAGAGGTCAAATTAATTTCTTCTGCCGCCCATTCAATTTTTCCGATCCAGTCCTGCCAATTTCCGGCATTGCCAAAAACATGGTGACGAAAACTTGCATTGATCTCTGTTAAATCCTTAGCCCATGGAGTTTTGGCCTTAAGGTTGATGGCGTGCTTGAACCAAGAGTTCTTGAGGGTCAAAGATTCAATACTGATTTGATGTGAGCTGGTCTTAAACTTTTGATCAAGCCATAGGATTTTGGCATTCTTGATTTCAAGGCTGTCTTGCTCAAATAACCAATTACCGAATTGATAACCTGCGGATGATTGCTCTAATGGAATGCCGGCAATATTCCAGTTACCTTGTTGATCGCGTTGAATATGAATAACTGCGTCATCAAAGCTCAAATCGTGAAAGTGAGGTTGCCATTTCCAAAGACTTTCCCAAGAGAGTTTCCCACTGACTTTGGGGATGCTTAATTTAGAATTTTGCTGAGAGCCCTTTTCATATAAATCAACTTTTTCAATTTCAAAAGAAGGCCAAAGAAAATCCCAACCGGTTCGTATGGATTGAATTTGAAGATTGACCCCTAGATTTTGGCTAATAACTTGTTCAAAAGAGGACTTGTTTGCTTCAACTTTTGGCCAAACATAAAAGCGCACGGTGAGATGAGTGGCCAAAAACATCATGGCAAAGAGGGCTATCAACCAGGCTCCTCTTTTTTTCCATAGACCCAAAGAAGTCTGCTCGGCAACTCCTTGTCGAGCGGGGTCTTTTGAGGTGAATTGATTAAACCAAGACATTTTTCTAATTATGCTGTAGCCGAGCGGGGATTGATAGCGATAACATGATACCTATGACAACTAATATTCCTCAATTTTCAGCTCTTTTGGAGCATTCTGCTTATGCGCTTCGTTGGTTTAACGCCAAACCTGAGTGGGCTCATGATTTGCAAAGCTTGACGGTGCAAGCAGTTAATGCAGAGGTGATTGAGAGATTGTTGGAATTACCTAATTTAATTGCCCAATCTGAAACCCCTTCCTTAGACGATTTTGGCGCAGCTTTGCGATTGGCGCGCCAGAAATTCATGCTCTTACTGGCTGCCAGAGATTTGAGCCGCACAGCAGACGTTGGTGAGGTCACTCAGGCCATGACTTTGTTTGCAGAGCGCTCTATTGAGTTGGGCATTGACGTCATCCGTCGAGATATGAAGCCATTGGTGGGCGAGCCTTTGAGTCAAGCAGGTCAATATTTACCTCTGATGGTCGTGGGAATGGGTAAATTGGGCGGGCGAGAACTGAATGTTTCCTCAGACATTGATTTGGTTTTTTTGTATGAAGAAGAGGGCGATACACAAGGCGGTGTGAAAAGTATTTCTCATCATGAGTGGTACACCCGCCTGGGAAAAAAACTAATCGCTCTTTTGAGTGAGTTGAAATCCGAAGGATTTGTATTTAGGGTGGATATGCGCTTGCGTCCCAATGGTGACTCTGGTCCATTGGTTTGTAGTCTGGGCATGTTGGAGGAATATTTCAGTGTTCAGGGCAGAGAGTGGGAGCGTTATGCTTGGATCAAAGGCCGAATGGTTTATCCCTCTGAACATCATGTGGATTTTGAAAGATGCCAAAAGGGTTTGAATGATCTGGTCAGACCTTTTGTGTATCGCCGTTATTTAGATTTTGGGGTGATTGCGGCGATTCGAGAATTACACGCTCAGATTCAGCATGAAGCTGAGAAAAGAAGTTTGCTTCAACCTGGAAGATCGGTCGATGTGAAGTTGGGCCGTGGAGGCATTCGAGAAATTGAGTTCATGGCTCAAATGTTTCAGTTGGTTCGCGGAGGTCAGGATCCTGGTTTAAGGATTCGTCCCACTTTGGAGGTTCTTAAGGTGGTTCATGATCGCCAACTGATTGGTGGCGCGGAACTAGAACAATTGACCGAAGCTTATTTATATTTGAGAACTTTGGAGCATCGTTTGCAATATTGGGAAGATGCTCAAACACACCATTTACCGAGTGATGAGCAATCTCAAGCACGTTTGGCTAGGGCAATGGGGCATGGCTCCTTATCTGAATTCAAAACTCAATTGGATCAACATCGCGATAACGTGGCCAAATTATTTGCCGATGCTTTCGTTCTTAAAAAGCAGGAGGCTGAATCTGGCTTAAATGGTGGGGCGGGTACGCCTTGGGCGCCGCCAAGCATTTACCCTGAGTTAACTGAGCGATGGGCCAATTGGTGGGGTAGTGCTCGCCAACGATCTTTATCAGATTCATCCAGAAGAAAATTTACTCAGTTGATGTCTGCTGCCAGTGATTATGTTTGTTCGCAAGAGTGGCCAATCGCTCGAGCGGATGAAGTCATGGTACGGATGATGAATTTACTCGATTCAATTTCAAGACGTTCATCTTATCTATCGCTATTAAGCGAGTACCCACATATTTTGAGTCGTTTGATTGCACTCATATCAGCTTCCAAGTGGGGTACGGATTACTTAGTTAAGCACCCACATTTGCTGGATGATTTATTAACGGGTCAAGGTCAATACACTCCCGAAGATCATCCCAGTGTGTATTGGACTAAATTAAAGGTGGACGTCAATATTCTGTTGGACGATGCCAAGAGTCATGGTGATCAAGCAGAGCAAGCCATGGATATTTTGCGCCAAGTTCATCACACGGAAACGTTTTTAACCTTGTTGGCAGAGTTGGGAATCGGTCGTCATGAACCATTGCCCATTGAAAAAGTGAGTGATCGTTTATCTGCCTTGGCTGATTTAATTTTAGGCTTGACCATTGAACGTGTCTGGCCTTTGGTGGCAGAAAAGTTTCATTTAAATCCTGCGACACCTCCTTCGTTTGCAGTGATTGCTTATGGCAAATTAGGAGGTAAGGAACTCGGCTATGCCTCTGATTTAGATATTGTCTTTTTGTATGATGCCCCAGAGTCTGATCAAGAGGCGGGTGAGCGTTATGCTTTGTTTGCGCGACGCTTGATTGCTTGGTTGACAGCCTCGACTTCTGCGGGAATCTTATTTGAAATTGATACGCGCCTTCGCCCGAATGGGGCTGCTGGTCTATTGGTAACAAGTATTGATTCATTCAAGCGTTATCAATTGCGTGAAGGAGATAACTCAGCTTGGCTTTGGGAGCATCAAGCTTTGACCCGTGCTCGCTTTTGCGCTGGGGATGCAAAGATTGGCGAACAGTTCGAAAAAATTAGAACCGAAGTTTTGTCTCAAAAAAGAGATCAGCAGCTGTTGAAAAAAGAAATTCTTGATATGCGCCAAAAAGTCAGTGAGGGTCATCCCAATGATTCGGGCTTGTTTGATATCAAACATGATGAGGGCGGTATGGTTGATATCGAATTTATTGTGCAGTACTTGGTACTTCGATTTAGTGGCACCCACTCAAAACTTTTGGGTAACTGGGGCAATATTGCTCTATTGAATTTTGCAGCTGAAGAAAAACTGATTTCATCTGAATTGGCCAATCAAGTGGCCAATGCTTATCGACTATATCGCGAGTACCAACATCGAATTCGGTTAGATGGGGCAGAAAAAACCCGAGTATCTAAAGAAGAGATGGATCAGGCGTTGGTGGATGCTCAAGGCGCAGTCAAAAAACTTTGGAAAGAAGTCTTACTGACCGAGTAATTCCCGCGCATGACGACGAGTGGTGTCGGTGATTTCAGCTCCGCCTAACATGCGAGCAATTTCTTCTACGCGGTCCTGTCGGTTAAGGCAAGTCATGCTTGAAATAGTCACATTCTCATGAGTTTCTTTAGTGACCTTCCAATGTTGATGACCCTCGGCAGCTACTTGAGGTAAGTGGGTGACGCACAAGACTTGATGCGCTTGCCCCAATTCTTTTAAACGTTTACCCACAGTTTCGGCCACGGCTCCACCAATGCCTGAGTCGACCTCATCAAAAATTAGCGTTGGAATATGACTGGCCTTAGAAGTGATCACGCTAATAGCTAGACTAATCCTGGCGAGTTCGCCACCAGAGGCAACTTTGGATAAAGACTTGGGAGTAACGCCAGGATGCCCCGCCACTAAAAAATCTACTTGTTCTAAACCATGCATACTTCCCTCAGACAGAGGCCCTAGTTGAATCGCAAAGATTCCGCCTGACATGGCTAAATCCTGCATGGCGGCTGTGACAGCTGTTTCCATGGCTTTCGCTGCTTTGGCACGTTCTTGGCTTAATTTTTTAGCTGATTTCAAATAGGCAGCATGAGTTTCTTGAAGCTTTGCTTCTAAAGCATCCAAATCTTGTGAATTTTTAATTGCTGCCACTTTTTCTTTGATTTCTTGCCAGGTGCTTGGTAAATCTTCAGGGCTTACTTTGAATTTTTTGGCGGCGCTGTGCAAAGCCTTGAGTCGCTCCCCAACAATTTCC
>JACCDW010522246.1_pt1 | contig 31460 bp, 20 predicted proteins | sample 7449781 | NCBI WGS metagenome assembly JACCDW01 (sample SAMN15323449, study PRJNA562643) | freshwater metagenome | isolation source: river surface water | place: USA:Blue River Watershed | collected 2017-08-18
GGGCGTCCTCCGGGAATGGAGCGTGCCCGCAGACGTCAGGACCGAGGTCGCCCTGCCCAAGGTCATCCTGGCCCCGGGCGAAGACCTCTTCTTCATCCTCGATTCTGCCGGCGACTCCAACAGCGACAGCTTCAGCTGGTCTCCCACCATCAAGGACGCCGCCTCCGGCGCCAACGTGTCTTCGGCGGCGGCCGAATTCGGCAAAGTCACCGACCGGCAGGGCGCCTGGTCGGCGCTCGCCCAGACGCTGCTCCAGAGCAACGAGTTCAACTTCATCGACTGACATGATCCTGCCCCCCATCAGCGACGTGAGCCGGCGTGAATTCCTCCGCCGCTGCGGCATGGGCTTCGGCACCCTCGCCCTTTCGTCCTTCCTCCAGCAGGAGGCCCGGGCGGCGCAAGTGAAGGTCGACCCCCTCCGTCCGCTCGCCGCGCGCCCCGCCCCGCTCCCCGCCAAGGCCAAGCGCGTCATCCACATCTTCGCCAACGGCGGGCCGTCGCACGTCGACACCTTCGACCGCAAGACCTCGCTGGACAAATATCACGGCAAGCCCCTTCCCGGCGATTACATCGCCACGGAGCGGCGCACCGGCGCCGCCTTCCGTTCGCCCTTCACCTGGCGCAGATACGGCAGGAGCGGACTCGAGGTCAGCGAGCTCTTCGAGCGCACCGCCCAGCACGCCGACGACCTCTGCGTGATCCGCTCGATGAAGGCCGACGTGCCGAACCACGAGCCCTCGCTCCTGCTGATGAACTGCGGGGAGGCCCGCCAGATCCGCCCTTCGATGGGCTCCTGGGTCACCTACGGGCTCGGGACCGAGAACGAGAACCTTCCGGGCTTCATCACCCTGTGCCCGAACGGATTCCCCATCCAGGAGACGCAGAACTGGCAGTGCGGCTTCCTGCCCGGGGTCTATCAGGGCAGCTACGTCAACACGTCCCGACGGACCGCGGAAGAGCTCATCGAGGACATCCGCAACGGCGGACTTTCCCGGCCCGCCCAGCGCCGCCAGCTCGACCTCCTGGCCAAGCTCAACAGCGCCCACCGCGAGGCCCGGGGCGCCGACGCCGCCCTCGAGGCGCGGGCCCATTCCTTCGAGATGGCCTACCGGATGCAGCTCGAGGCGACCGACGCCTTCGACGTCAGCCGTGAGGACGAGAAGACCCGCGAGATGTACGGCGACACGGTCCTGGGACGGCAGTTCCTCATCGCCCGCCGACTCTCCGAACGCGGCGTACGCTTCATCCAGCTCTGGCACGGTGACGGACAGCCCTGGGACAGCCATGACGACCTCGAAGTGCAGCACCGACGCCTCGCCCGCGAAGCCGACCAGCCCATCGCCGCCCTGCTGACCGACCTCAAGCGCCGCGGCCTGCTCGACGAGACCCTCGTCATCTGGGGCGGCGAGTTCGGCCGCACCCCGACCGTCGAACTGCCCACCCCGGGCTCCAATCAGGGCAAGATCAACGGCCGCGACCACAACAACCACGGCTTCACCATGTGGATGGCCGGCGGCGGCGTGAAGGCCGGCCATGTCCATGGAGCCACCGACGAGTTCGGCTTCAAGGCGGCGGCCGACGTCGTCCACGTGCACGACCTGCACGCGACCATCCTGCGCCTCCTCGGCTTCAATCACGAGGAGTTCACCTTCCATCACGCCGGTCGCGACTACCGCCTCACGGACGTGCACGGCAGGATCGTGCAGTCGCTCATCGCCTGACATGCGCCTCGCCGCCCTCCTGCTCACGGCCGCCCTGCCCTTCGCGGCGGCCGCCGAACCCCGCGTCCTCAAGGACATCGCCTACCGCGACCCGGTGGTGACGCCCGACGCCTACGCGAGGGAACGCTGCAAGCTGGACCTGACCCTTCCCGGCGACGACGCCAAGGGCTTCGCCACCTTCGTCTGGTTCCATGGCGGCGCCCTCAAGGCGGGCTCCAAGGACGATCCGCGCGAACACTGCGCCGCGATCGGCGCCAGCTTCGCCCGGGCGGGCGTGGCCTTCGTGGCCGCCGACTACCGCCTCTCGCCTCGGGGCAAGTATCCCGACTACGTCGACGACGCCGCGGCCGCCTTCACCTGGGCCGTGCGCAACATCGCGACGCACGGGGGCGACCCGCGCAGGGTCTACATCGGCGGACATTCCGCGGGCGGCTACCTCGCGCTGCTCGTCGGCTTCGATCCGTCCCGCCTCCGCCCCCACGGACTGAGCCTGGGCGACGTCGCCGGCATCGCGCAGGTCAGCGGACAGGTCTTCACGCATTACACCGTCCGGGAGGAACGCGGCATCTCCAAATACAAGGTCATCGCCGACGAGGCCGCTCCCTGCTTCCACATCCAGCGCGCGCTGCCTCCGGTTTTCACCGTTTACGCCCAGAAGGACATGCTCGGCCGGGCCGAGGAGAACCAGTTCATGGTGGCGATGCTGAAGTCCGCCGGCCATGCCGAGAACTATTCGTTGCGAGTGGACGACCGCGACCACGGCAGCGTCGGACACAGTCTCCGGAACGACGACGACCCCGCCCGCCTGGCGATCATCAACTTCATCCGCAAGACCTCCGCCAACCGCTGACCATGTCCTTGCGATTCCTGCTCCTGTCCGCGGCCGCCGCGCTCTCCGCCGCCCCGTCGGACCCCATGTCGGAAACCGCGGACCTCATCGTCTACGGCGGCACCTCCGCCGGCGTGATCGCCGCGGTGCAGGCGAAGAAGATGGGGCGCTCAGTGATCGTCGTCGGCCCTGACGTCCACCTGGGCGGCCTCTCCAGCGGCGGACTGGGCTACACCGACACGGGCAACAAGGCCGTCATCGGCGGACTCGCCCGCGACTTCTACCATCGCATCTGGAGCGAATACCAGACGTCCGACGCCTGGAAGTGGCAGAAGCCCTCCGAATACGGCGGCAAGGGACAGGGCACCCCCGCAGTAGACGGCGCGAACCGCACGATGTGGATCTTCGAACCCTCGGTCGCCGAACGGGTCTTCGAAGGCTACGTGAGGGAGTTCGGCATCCCGGTGCGACGCGACGAGTGGCTCGACCGGAGCAAGGGAGTCGTGCGCAAGGACGGACGCATCGTCTCCATCGCCATGCTTTCCGGACGGACCTATTCCGGGGCGATGTTCATCGACGCCACCTACGAGGGGGACCTCATGGCGGCCGCCGGAGTCTCCTACCACGTCGGACGCGAAGCCAATGCCGTCTACGGCGAGGAATGGAACGGCAACCAGGTCGGCATCCTCCATCATCGGCATCACTTCGGCGCCGTGAAGCGCCCCATCAGCGCCTACAAGGTGCCGGGCGACCCGTCCTCCGGACTGTTGCCGCGCATCTCCGCCGAACCCCCCGGCGTCCGCGGCGAAGGCGATCGCCGCGTCCAGGCCTACTGCTACCGCTGGTGCGCCACCGACCACCCCGACAACCGCGTGCCCTTCCCCAAGCCGCCGGGCTACGATCCCGCGCAGTATGAGCTCCTGGCGCGCGTGTTCGAGGCCGGCTGGCGGGAGACCTTCCACAAGTTCGACGACATCCCCAACCGCAAGACCGACACCAACAACCACGGCCCGTTCAGCTTCGACAACATCGGGATGAACTACGACTACCCGGAAGCATCCTACGAGCGCCGCCGGGAGATCCTCGCGGAGCATCGCATCTACCAGCAGGGGCTGCTCTGGTTCCTGGCCAATGACCCCCGCGTGCCGGAGGACGTCCGCAAGGAGGCCAACCGCTGGGGCCTGCCCAAGGATGAGTTCACCGACAACGGCCACTGGCCCCACCAGATCTACGTCCGCGAGGCGCGGCGCATGGTCGGCGCCTACGTGATGACCGAGAACGAGCTCAGGAAGCGGAAGCCCACTCCGGACTCGGTCGGCATGGGAAGCTACACCATCGACTCGCACAACGTACGGCGCTACGTGACCCCCGAAGGCCACGTCCAGAACGAGGGCGACATCGGGGTCGGCATCACGCCCTACGCCATCGCCTTCGGCTCCCTCGTCCCCAAGGCGTCCGAATGCGCCAATCTGCTCGTCCCCGTCGCCTGCAGCGCGAGCCACATCGCCTACGGTTCCATACGCATGGAGCCGGTCTTCATGATCCTGGGGCAGTCGGCCGCCACCGCCGCGGTCATGGCCATCGACGCCCGGTCCTCGGTGCAGTCCGTGCCCTACCCCGCCCTCCGCGAAAGACTTCTCAAGGACGGCCAGGTCCTCGACTTCTCCGGACCCGAGAAGCCCTCGAAGTCCGCCCGCTCCGCCAAGGACGTCCCCGGAGTGACCGTGGACGACGAGGAGGCGGTGCTTTCAGGAGAATGGCTCGCGAGCTCAGCCAACGCCGGCTTCATCGGATTCGGATACCGTCATGACGGCAAAAGGGCGGCGCCCATGTCGGCCAAGTTCATCGCCCGCCTGCCCGAAGCCGGCCGGCACGAAGTGCGCCTCTCCGTCGTGCCCAACGCCAATCGCAGCAAGAACGCGCTCGTCCGTGTCGTCCACGCCGGGGGCGTGGCCGAACTCCGGGCCGACCTGACCGGTCAGGGCGCCAAGGACGGCTTCATCTCCGTGGGCGTCTTCGAATTCAAGGCCGGCCCGGCGGAAGTGACCGTCAGCAACGAAGGCGCGTCCGGCTACGTGCTGATTGACGCAGTGAACTGGCGCAGGAAGTGAGGCCAATCGCCCAGGGCCCTCGCACCGTGCGGCCTTGAAATCCGGAAGGAAATGCGTGTCCTGAAAGCATGAGCCGCACCCCGCTCCTCCTCGCCGCGCTCACGCTGGCCGCGAACGCCCCGGCCGAAGACGTCGTGCGCTTCAACCGGGACATCCGTCCGATCATGTCGGACACCTGCTTCCACTGCCACGGCTTCGATCCGAAATCCCGCAAGGGCGACCTCCGCCTCGACATCCGCGAGGAGGCGCTCAAAGCCGGCAAGAGCGGCGAGACCGCCATCGTCCCCGGCAAGCCCGAGCAGAGCGAGATCATCAAGCGCATCTTCTCCGAGGACCCCGATGACGTCATGCCCTCCAAGGAGGCGCACAAGACCCTGACCCCGGCGCAGAAGGAGCTCTTCCGTCGGTGGGTAGCGCAGGGAGCGCAGTACGAGCCGCACTGGGCCTACATGCCGCTCTCCGCGCCCAAGCTGCCCGCCATGCCTGAAGGCGGACGCAACGCGATCGACGCCTTCATCGGAGAGAGACTCGCCGCCAAGGGGATACGGCCCTCGCCCGAGGCCCGGCCGGAAACGCTTCTTCGCCGCGTCTCCCTCGACCTGACCGGTCTTCCGCCTACGCCGGAGGAGACCGCCGCCTTCCTTGCCGACAAGTCGCCCGACGCCTACGAGAAGCAGGTCGACCGGCTGCTCGCCTCGCCTCGCTTCGGTGAGCGCATGGCGGTCTGGTGGCTGGACGTGGCACGGTACGCCGACACCGTCGGCTTCCACGGCGACCAGAACCAGCGGATCTTCCCGTATCGCGACTACGTCATCCAGGCCTTCAATGCGAACAAGCCCTTCGACGCCTTCACGCGCGAGCAGATCGCCGGCGACCTGCTGCCCGACCGCTCCGAGGAACAGCTCATCGCCAGCGGCTACAACCGTCTGAACATGATGACGCGGGAGGGCGGCGCCCAGGCCAAGGAATATCTGGCCAAATACGGCGCGGAACGCGTCCGTTCGGTCTCCGCGGCCTGGTTGGGCAGCACGTTCGGCTGCGCGGAGTGCCACGACCACAAGTTCGACCCGATCTCCCAGAAGGACTTCTACTCCCTGCAGGCGTTCTTTGCCGACGTGAAGCAATGGGGCGTCTACGCCGACTACGTCTACACGCCCGAACCCGAGCTCAAAGGCGTGGGCAATGACCACCCCTTCTTCCCTGAGGCCGAGGTGAACAACGCATTCCTGCAGCGCCGCGACCGCGAGACCCGCGCCGCCATCAAGTCCTGGGAGGACGCCTGGCTTTCAGGAATCCTGAAGGACGCAGGAGCCCGGAAATCGCTCGAAGAGTGGAAAGCGGGAGCCGCCGCGTTCCTGTCCGCCAATCCTGACGGATGGAACCGTCCCTCCGGGGAGCATCTTCTGACCCGCGCCGCCGCGCCGGCCAAGGCCGCTCCCAAGAAGGATTCCAAGGCAAAGGCCCCCACGGTGACCCCGCCCAGTCCCACGCCCTTCACGGCGGGAGGACTCGTGCAGATCCCCAAAGGCCTCGGACGCGACGAGCAGTTCCACGTCACGCTGCGTCCGTCGCCCGGCACGTACGCCTCCCTGCGCATCGACGTCCCCAAGGAAGGCAATGAAACGGACCGCAGCGCGCTGCTGACTCCCGCCCTGATGCTCCGTGACGCCAAGGGACGCACCACGCCGCTGGCGTTCGCACACGGACACGCCGATCGGCGCGAAGCGCGCTTCGTCGGAGGGACGGAACTGACCGACGTGACCGGCGGCTGGAAATTCAGGCTCGGCACCGACCTCCACGCGGTCTGGACCTTGGACCGTCCGGTGACGGTCAAGGAAGGCGACTCCCTCGTCCTTCGTCTCAACATCGACTCCAAGCTGACCCTGAAGGCCGGCCTCTCCCCCTTCGCGGCGGCGGACGCCCGGACGGTGGCCGTCGTTCGGAGCGTCGACGAGCAAGCCGCCCTGCTCTGGCTTCACTCCGCGCAGCCTGACCGCGCGTCGGTCGAGCGACACAGGAAGATGGCCGCGGAACTGCGGGCATACAACGGCGGCAAAACCTCGACCATGGTCACCCAGTCGGTGAAGCCCCTGACCGTCCGCGTCCTGCCCCGAGGCAACTTCCTCGACGAGTCCGGCCCCGTCGTGCTGCCCGCCACGCCTTCCTTCCTGCCCGGCCGGCGCGACAGCTCGGCCGAGCGACGCCTCGACCGGCGCGACCTGGCCGAATGGATCGTCTCCAAGGACAACCCCATCACCGCGCGCACGGTGATGAACCGGATGTGGCAGCTGTTCCACGGCGCCGGACTCACCGTGATGCTCGACGACCTCGGCTCCCAGGGCGAGCCGCCCTCCCACCCCGAGCTGCTCGACTGGCTGGCCCTTGAGTTCCGGGACAAGGGCTGGGACATCAAGCGCATGGTCCGGCTGCTGGTCACCAGCCGCACCTACCGTCAGTCCTCAAGCCTCCGTCCCGAACTGAAGGACGTCGACCCTTCCAACCGCCTGCTGGCTTCGCAGAACCCGCGCCGCCTCGACGCCGAGTTCGTGCGCGACAATGCGCTCTTCGTCGCCGGCCTGCTCGACACCTCCGAGATCGGCGGGCCGAGCGCCAAGCCTTACCAGCCCGCCGGACATTACGAGCCCCTGCAGTTCCCCAATCGCACCTACGTGCCGAGCGAAGGACGCGAACAATGGAGACGCGGCCTGTACATGCACTGGCAGCGCATGTTCCTCCACCCGATGCTGGTGAACTTCGACGCCCCCGTGCGCGACGAGTGCTCGGCCCTGCGCAACTACAGCAATACTCCGCAGCAGGCGCTGACCCTGCTCAACGACCCGACTTTCGTGGAGGCTGCCCGCGCCTTGGCCGCGCGACTGCTCGCCGCCCCCGAGGGCACCGACCGCCTTGACCGGGCCTTCCGACTCGCCGTGGGACGTCCGATCCGCCCCGGCGACCGCGCCCCGCTGGAGAAGCTCATCGCCGATCAGACCGCCCACTACCGCGCCCAGCCGGATGACGCCGCCAAGCTGCTCAAGGTCGGCATCGCACCCGTCCCCCGGGGCGATCCCGCCGTGCTCGCCGCCTGGACGAACGCCTGCCGCGCCGTGCTCAACTCCCACGAGGCCATCACCCGCTACTGAAACATGAGCCCCTTCGATCCCGTCGCCCACGCCCTCTCCGTCAATCGACGGAGCTTCCTCACCCGCAGCGCCTACGGACTCGGCTCCGCCGCCTTCGCCATGCTGGCCGCCAAGGCCGGCGCCGCCGAACCGGGCCGCTTCTCCAAGGGCGCGCTCACCAAGCCGCACCTGCCCGTCCGCGCCAAGCGCGTCATCTTCATGTGCATGGCCGGCGGTCCGCCGCACCTGGAGCTCTTTGACAACAAGCCGGAACTCCGGCGCCTCCACGGACAGCCCTTCCCCGAGTCCTTCACCAAAGGCAAGCAGATCGCCCAGCTGCAGAACACCGTGCTGAAGGCCCGGGGCGGGTCGTTCGAGTTCAAGAAGTGGGGCAAGTCGGGCATCGAGATCACGGACATCTTCCCGCACATCGGCTCCGTGGCCGACGACCTCTGCGTCATCCGCTCCCTCAAGACCGAGCAGATCAACCACGACACCGCCCACGCCTTCATGAACACCGGCTCCATCATCAAGGGCCGGCCTTCGATGGGGTCGTGGCTGCTCTACGGGCTCGGCTCCGAGAGCGACGACCTGCCCGGCTACATCGTCCTCACCTCCGCCGGACGCACCGGACTGCAGCCGATCTCCTCGCGGCAGTGGTCGAGCGGCGTCCTCCCCAGCAAGTTCCAGGGCATCCAGTTCCAGTCCAAGGGCGAGGCCGTGCATTACATCGGCAACCCCGAGGGAGTCTGCCAGAGCACCCAACGGCAGGTCATCGAGGAGATCCGCCGGCTCAACGGCGAGCTCGCGGAGGAGACGGTCGATCCGGAGATCGCGACCCGCGTCGCGCAATACGAGATGGCCTTCCGGATGCAGACCAGCGTGCCCGAGCTCCTCGACTTCTCCAAGGAGTCGAAGGCCACCCTCGACGAATACGGCATCAAGGAGGTCGGCGACGGCTCCTTCGCCGCCAACTGCCTGATGGCCCGACGGCTCGCCGAACGCGGCGTGCGCATGATCCAGCTCTACCACCGCGCGTGGGACCTGCACGGCGGCCTCGACGACGGCATGAAGATGGGCGCCCAGGACGTCGACAAGGCGACCGCCGCCCTGATCAACGACCTCAAACGCCGCGGCATGCTCGAAGACACCCTGATCCTGTGGGGCGGAGAGTTCGGCCGCACCCCGATGGGTCAGGGCACCGGACGCGACCACCACATCGCCGGCTACTCGGTCTTCCTGGCCGGCGGCGGCGTCAAGGCCGGCACGACCTACGGCGCGACTGACGAGCTCGGCTACGACGCCGTCGACAAGGTCGTCGACATGCACGACCTGCACGCGACCATGCTCGCCCTCATGGGCATCGACCACCATCGGCTCACGGTGAAGTTCCAAGGTCTCGACGTCCGGCTGACGGGCGTCGCGGGCAAGGTCGTCAAAGGCGTGATGGCCTGAGCGGAAAATGACCTGAAAACGCCGTTTAAATCCGGCGTTTAGGCTTCTACGCAAGCGGGACGGCGGATAGGTTGCGGCATGACCCCGCTGCGCTCACTGCTGCTCACCCTGCTTTGCCTCACTTCGCTCGGAGCCGCCGAATCCGTGAAGCCCGGCGCCAAGGCTGAACTCTTCAACGGCAAGGACCTCTCCGGCTGGGTCTCGCACCTCCGCGACAACGCGCCGGCGGACGGCACCTGGTCCGTGAAGGACGGGCTGCTCATCTGCACGGGCAAGCCCAACGGCTTCCTGCGCACGGAAAAGAGCTACCGGCAGTACCGGTTCACCGTCGAATGGCGTTTCACCAAGCCGGGCAACACCGGCGTGGTCGTCCACATGACCCCTCCGGACGCCGTCTGGCCCAAGAGCGTCGAGTGCCAGGGCATGCACAAGAGCCAGGGCGACTTCTACCTCTGGTCCGGAGCCAAGGCCAAGGAAGGCACCGAACTGAAGGACAAGAAGACCGGCGCCGTGCGCGGCTACCGCATCGGGCGGGCCAAGGACGGACTTGAGAAGCCCGCGGGCGAATGGAACACCTTCACCACCGTCTGTGACGGCGACACGGTCGTGATCCTCGTCAACGGCCAGGAGGCCAACCGCCTATCCGGCCTCAACCTCTCCGAAGGCTTCATCGGCCTCCAGTCCGAAGGCGGCGCCTTCGAGGTGCGCCGCTGCACGCTCGAACCCCTCTGATCCACGACACTCATGACCATGCGCACCCTCACCTCCGCCCTGGGCCTGCTCGCCGTCTCACTGACGGCCGCCACGACCGAGGGCTTCACTCCGCTGTTCAACGGCAAGGACCTCGCCGGCTGGCACGGCTACAACCCACACTCCGTCACCAAGCTCACCGGTGAGAAACGCGACGCGATGCTCGCCAAGATGCGCGAGGAGTTCTCCCAGCACTGGTCGGTGAAGGACGGAGAGATCCACAATCCCGGGACGGGACCCTACGCCACGACCGACAAGGAATACGGCGACTTCGAGCTCACCTTGGAATACAACATGGCCCCCAAGGGCGACTCCGGCGTCTACCTCCGCGGCGCGCCCCAGGTGCAGATCTGGGACCCCACCGATGAGAAGGCCCACAAGCACGGCGCCCAGCTGGGCTCCGGCGCCCTGTGGAACAACACCAAGGGCAACGCGGGCAAGGACCCTCTCGTGCTGGCCGACAAGCCCGCCGGCGAATGGAACACCCTCCGGGTCGTCATGACCGGCACCCGCGTCAGCGTCTGGCTCAACGGCAAGCAGACCGTGGACCACGCGGTCATGGAGAATTATTACGACCGCAAGGCCGCCCTGCCCGCCCGCGGCCCGATCTGCCTCCAGACGCACGGCGCCCCGATCCGCTGGCGCAACGTCGCCATCCGCGAGATCGGCGGCGACGAGGCCAACCGCATCCTGGCCTCGAAGGGCAAGGAAGGCTTCAGCAGCGTGTTCAACGGAAAGGACTTCACGGGCTGGGCCGGACCGGTCGACAACTACGACATCGTCGACGGCGCCATCGTCTGCAAGCAGGGCAAGGGCGGCAACCCCTACTACGACCGCAAGCTGCGCGACTTCGCCGTGCGTCTCGAGTTCAAGGTCCCCAAGGCCGGCAACAACGGCCTGGCGATCCGCTACCCCGGCAAGGGCAACCCCGCTTATGACGCCATGTGCGAGCTGCAGGTCCTGGCCGAGGACTACGACAAGGTGAAGGGCAAGCTCGACCCCCGCCAGGTCCACGGCTCCGCCTACGGCATGGTCGCCGCCCAGCGCGGCTTCCAACGCCCCGTGGGCGAATGGAACTTCCAGGAAGTGACCGTCAAGGGATCGACCATCCGGGTCGAACTCAACGGCTCCGTCATCCTCGACGCCGACCTCTCCAAGGTCGATCTGGCCACGGTCATGGCCAAGTCCAAGCACCCCGGACTGGGTCTGACGGAAGGCTACTTCGGTTTTGCGGGCCACAACGACCCCGTGGCCTTCCGTAATATCTCGCTCAAGGAGCTGCCCTGAGGCGCCCTGCAGCCCCCTTCAAAACCCCTCGAAAGAGGGGTTTTTCTTTTGTCCCTTTCTTGCAAGCCACGACCGGGACGCTAACTAATGCGGGAACCCCTTCGTCCCTTGCGTGGACTCATCCTCATGCGTACGGCCCTGCCCCTTCTGCTGACCGCCTCATTCGCCGGACTCGGCGCGGCGGAAGGCCGTCTCGAATTCAACCGCGACGTGCGTCCGATCCTTTCCGACGCCTGCTTCGCCTGCCACGGACCCGACACGAACAAGATCAAAGGCGGCCTGCGCCTGGACTCCAAGGAAGCCGCGCTCAAGGGAGGCAAATCCGAAGAGCCGGCCATCGTCCCGGGACAGCCCGACAAGAGCGCGATCATCGCCCGCATCACGTCCAAGGACCCCGATGAGGTGATGCCTCCGCCCGAATCCCACAAGACGCTGAACGCGGCCCAGGTCGCGGTCCTGCGTCGCTGGGTCACGGAAGGCGCGGAGTATCAGGGCCACTGGGCGTTCATCACCCCCGCCCGCCCGACGGTTCCGCCGATTCCCGCGGGCGGCAATGAGGTGGACGCCTTCCTGGCTCCGGCGATGAAGGCCAAGGGGCTCTCCGCCAACGGCGAGGCCGACCGTCTCACCCTGCTCCGCCGCGCCGCGCTCGACCTCACCGGACTCCCGCCCACCGACGCCGACCGTGAGGCGTTCCTCAACGACCGTTCGCCGGAGGCCTGGTCCAAGGCGATCGACCGCCTCATGGCCTCTCCGCACTACGGGGAGACGATGGCCATGCAGTGGCTCGACTTCGCGCGCTACGCGGACAGCAACGGCTTCCAGAGCGACACGCAGCGGACGATGTGGCCCTGGCGTGACTGGGTCATCAAGGCCTTCAACGGCAACATGCCCTTCGACCGCTTCACGGTGGAACAGCTGGCCGGCGACCTGCTCCCCGGCGCCACGCCGGACCAGATCGTCGCCACGGGCTTCCACCGCAACCACCGCCTCAACGGCGAGGGAGGCCGCATCGTCGAGGAATGGTTCGCGGAGAACGTCATCGACCGCGTGGAGACCACGGGGCTCACCTGGCTCGCGCTGACGATGAACTGCTGCCGTTGCCACGACCACAAGTACGACCCGATCTCCCAGAAGGAATTCTACTCCCTGTTCGCCTACTTCAATTCCATCGACGAGTCCGGGGTGCTCGGCGAATTCGGCGGCTCCGGCAAGACGCGGCGCGGCGGCAACACCCCGCCGCTGCTCCAGCTCCCCGACGCCGAGGAGAAGCGCAAGATTGACGCCGCGGCGGCGGCGCTGGCCCAGGCCGAGGCGGCCCTCAAGGCGACGCCCGCCCTCGACGCCTCACGTTTTGCCGCCTGGCTTGAGAAGCAGCGCCAGGCCTTCGCCAAGGAAGGGCTCGGCTGGAAACCGCTCGAAGGAGAGAAGGTCGCCGCCAAGGAGAACGCCGAGTTCAGCCGGCTCGAAGACGGTACGTGGCTCGCGTCCGGAGGCACCGCCGACAAGGAGACCTACACGGTGGAATGGAAACCGGAGGCCGGACTGCTCACCGGGGTCCAGCTCGAGGTCTTCCCGCACGACTCCCTGCCCGGCAAGAGCCTGGGGCGCGCCTTCAACGGCAACTTCGTGCTGAGCGCCTTCGAGATCCGTCTCATCGGCAAGGACGGCAAGGCCGTCACGCTCCCGCTCACGGGCGCCGAGACGGATTATGACCAGCCGGGATGGTCCGCCGCCAAGTTGGCGTCCGCCGCCATGGCCAAGGGCAAGGCTAAGAAGGCCGGCAATGAGAAGGCCGGCTGGGCGATCGGCGGCAACATGCCTGAGAACCGTGTGCCGCGTAAGGCCATCTTCACGGTCGCGCCCACCCAGGTCCCCGCGGGAGCCCGCCTCATGGCCGTGATGCGCCACGAGCTGCACGCCGGACACAGCATCGGGCGGTTCCGCCTGAGCACCTCTTCGCAGGACCCGAAGATGCTCTCACTCAAGTCCGACCCGGCCGCCGAGGCCGCCAAGCGCGTCCTCGCCAAGGCCCCCGACAAGGTGACCGCCGCCGACCGCAAGGCCCTGGAGAAGCTTTTCGCCGAAAGTCCGGAAAATCCCCGCAAGCTGGCGCTGACCAAGGTCGAGTCCGCCCGCAAGGCCCACGAGGACGCGCTCGCCGCGCCGATCAGCGTCATGGTGATGAAGGAGAAGCCCGAGCCGCGTGACGCCTTCGTGCTCATCCGCGGCGAATACGACAAGATCGGGGAGAAGGTGCCCCGCGTCCTGCCCAAGGTCCTGCCGCCCCTGCCCGCCGGAGCGCCCAACAACCGCCTCGGCTTCGCGCAGTGGCTGGTCAGCGGCGAACACCCCCTCACCGCCCGCGTCTGGGTCAACCGCGCCTGGGAACGCTTCTTCGGCATCGGCATCGTCAAGACCTCCGAGAATTTCGGCTCACAGGCCGAGTGGCCCTCGCACCCCGAGCTGCTCGACTGGCTGGCGACCGAGTTCGTCCGTCTCAAATGGGACATGAAGGCCATGCAGAAGACGCTGCTCATGAGCGCCGCCTACCGACGCTCCGCCGCGGTCACCGCCGAGATGCTGGAGAAGGATCCCGACAACCGCCTGCTGGCGCGCGGCCCGCGCTTCCGCCTGCCGGCCGAGACCATCCGCGACCAGGCGCTCGCCGTCAGCGGACTGCTGGTGCCGAAGGTCGGAGGACCCAGCGTGAAGCCCTACATGCCGGAGGCGGTCTGGGATGAGACTAGCGTCTACGGCGACATGCGCAACTACAAGGCGGACGCCGGCGAAGGGCTCTACCGTCGCTCGGTCTACACCATCTGGAAGCGCACCGCCGCCCCGCCCTCCATGCTGATGTTCGACAGCTCGAGCCGCGAGGTCTGCACCGTGAAACGCTCCCGCTCCAACACGCCGACCCAGGCGCTTTCCCTGCTCAACGAGATCACCTACGTCGAAGCCGCCCGGAAGCTCGGAGAGTCCGCCCTGCGCCAGCCGGGCGACGCTGACGCGCGTCTGGCGTGGGCCTTCCGCCGCGTGACGGGCCGCGAGGCCAAGGGCTCCGAGCTCAAGGTGCTCCGTGAAGGCCTTGACCGGCGCCTCAAGAAGTACGCCGGCGACGCCGATGCCGCCCGGAAACTCATCTCCAACGGCGCCACCCCTGCCCCGCAGGACCTGCCGGCCGACCAGCTGGCCGCCTGGACCGTCACCGCCAACGTCCTCCTCAACCTCGACGAAACCGTCACCCGCGAATGAACTGCAACGACCGCGACTATCTCGGAATCGGACCCGCGGAGCGCATGGCGCTCTCCCGCCGCACGTTCCTCAAAGGCTCGGCGGGCGGGCTCGGCCTGACCGCCCTCGGCACGCTCTGCTCCCCCGCCTTCGGCGCCAACCCGGGACTCGGCTTCCCCAACTTCAAGCCCAAGGCCAAGCGGATCATCTACCTGTTCCAGTCCGGAGCCCCGTCCCAGATGGACCTGTTCGACCCCAAGCCGCAGATGGAGAAGATGCGCGGCAAGGACCTGCCGGACTCGATCCGCAAGGGACAGCGGCTGACCACCATGACGTCGGGCCAGAAGAGCTTCCCGGTCGCCCCCTCGATGTTCAAGTTCGCCCGCCACGGACAGTCGGGCGCATGGTTCAGCGAACTCATGCCCCACATGTCCTCCAAGGCGGACGAGTGGTGCGTCGTGCGCTCGATGTTCACCGAGGCCATCAACCACGACCCGGCCATCACCTTCATGCAGACGGGCTCCCAGCTGGCGGGCCGTCCGAGCATCGGTTCCTGGGCGGCTTACGGCCTGGGCAGCGAGAACGCCGACCTCCCCGCCTACGTGGTGATGACGTCCTTCGGCAGCGGCCGACCCGACGACCAGCCGCTCTACGACCGACTGTGGGGCGCGGGCTTCCTGCCTTCGCGCCACCAGGGCGTGAAGCTCCGCAACAAGGGCGAACGGGTGCTCTACCTCAAGGACCCCGAGGGCATCTCCCGGGAGATCCGTCGCGAGACGCTGGATGAGATCGCCGCCCTCAACCGCGAACGTTTCGGCGCGCTCGGCGATCCCGAAATCCAGGCCCGCGTCGCGCAATATGAGATGGCCTTCCGCATGCAGACGAGCGTGCCCGACCTGATGGACCTCTCCAAGGAGCCCAAGCACGTGCTGGACCTCTACGGACCGGACGTGACCCGCCCCGGCTCCTACGCCTCCAACTGCCTGCTCGCCCGCCGGCTGGCCGAACGCGACGTGCGCTTCGTGCAGCTGTTCCACATGGGCTGGGACCACCACGGCGGCCTGCCCAAGGCCATCAAGGGACAGTGCAACGACACCGACCAGGCGACCGCCGGCCTGCTCACCGACCTCAAGCAGCGCGGGCTGCTCGACGACACCCTCGTCGTCTGGGGAGGCGAGTTCGGACGGACGATCTACTCACAGGGCGCGCTGACGGAGACCAATTACGGACGCGACCACCATCCTCGCTGCTTCACGGTGCTGATGGCCGGAGCCGGCGTCCGCAAGGGACACACGCACGGCGAGACCGACGACTTCAGCTACAACATCGTCAAGGACGGGGTTCACGTGCACGACCTGAACGCGACGATCCTCCATCTGATGGGCGTCGAGCACACGCGCCTGACCTATCGCTACCAAGGACGCGACTTCCGTCTCACCGACATCCATGGCGAGATCGTGAAGCCGCTCCTGGGCTGAGGCTTACTTGCCGACCTGCTGACGGAAGAGGACCTTGAACGGGTTCTCGGCGGGCCCGACGGCTCCCTCATTGACCATCAGGGGGCGGCATTCGTTCCACCACGCGTCGTGCTTCGCGATGAGGTCCTTGACGACCTCAGGATGCTCGGCCGCCACGTCCGTGGTCTCCCCATAGTCCTTGCTGACGTCAAAGAGCATCCAGACCGGCTGGGCCGGCTGACCCTTGGCCTTGGCGACGCCTTTCTGAGCCTTGGGCGCCGCGCCCTTGGTCGCGGCCTTGGCGGCGGGCAGCCCCGCCCCGGGCAGGGCGGAGACGAGGTGCCAACGATTCGTCCGGACGCTGGTCTGCTGCAGTTTGCCGGACTCAGGGTCGGCGCCCTTCTGCATGTTGCCCCAGCGACCGACGTGGGTGAAGAGGACCCGGTCGGGCCATTCGGCATTCCCTCCCGAAAGCAAGGGCAGGAGACTGCGCCCCTCGACCTGCGACTGCACTTCGGAGGACGGAATCACGGCTCCGGCGACGTCGACCATCGTGCGGAAGACATCGACATGGGCGGTCAATTGCCGGACCTCGGCCGGAGCGAACTTGCCCTTCCAACGCCAGAAGGACATGGCCCGGGTGCCGCCCAGGAAAGGACTCCCCTTCTGGGCTCGCATGCCTGCGTTGAAGACCTTGGTGCCGGCGGTGCCGCCGTTGTCGTTCATGAAGACGACCAGCGTGTCCTCGGCGACGCCCAGGGCGTCGAGGCGGGCCAGCAGGCGTCCCACGTTCTGGTCGATGTTATGGATCATGCCGAAGAAGTTCTCGGTGTCCTTCCCAAGACCCTTCCCTTCGTACAGCGCGGCGTCTTCGGGACGTGCGTTGTAAGGCCCGTGTGGCGCGTTGGTCGCGATCCACGCCAGGAAGGACCGCTTGGCGGAGACCTCCCCCTCGATCCATCGCGTCGCCTGGGAGAAGAAGGCGTCGGTGCAGTAGGCCTCGGTCTTCTCGAACTTGCCGTTGTGCAGGATCCAGGGCCCGTAATAGCTGTTGCCCGGCGCGTCGCCGCAGCTGCCCGGGTAGCTCTGACCGATCCCGCCGGCGCCATGGATGTAGACTTCGTCGAAGCCCCGGCGGTTGGGCTGATACTCCGCCTCGTCGCCGAGGTGCCACTTGCCGAAGATGCCCGTCCGGTAGCCGGCCTTCTGGAGCAGCTGCGGGAAGGTCGTGGCCTTCAGGGTGAGACGCTCGCGCTCCAGGATGGTGTGCGTCACGCCGTTCTTGAACTCGTGCCGACCGGTAAGGAGGGCGCTGCGGGTGGGCGAGCAGGTGGGCGAGACGTGGAAGTCCTCGAAGCGGACGCTCTCGGAGCGGAGGCGGTCCAGGTTCGGCGTCTTCAGCACCGGATTGCCGTGCGCGGAGAGGTCGCCGTAACCCTGGTCGTCGGTCAGGATGAAGATGATGTTGGGCCGTCCGGCGGCATGAAGGAGGACGCCGAGCAACAGCGCCGAGGAGGTGATCAGGGCTTTCAGGGGCATGCACGGAGGTTGCGCCCGCCGGCGGCACAGGCAAGCCGCCAGACGCCTTGGCACTTTACAATTCCCCGGTCCGGGCGTGTGATTGCGCATGCGCTATCTCGTCACCGGCTGCGCTGGTTTCATCGCCTCCAAGGTCTGTGAGATGCTCCTGGCCAAGCCCGGCAATGTCGTCTTCGGCATCGACTCGATCAACGACTACTACGACGTCCGCCTGAAGCACGTGCGTCTGTCCGGATTGCTCGGACGCCCCGTCGGGCCGGCGAAGGACTGGAAACTCGGCCTCCGTCCCGGCGGCACGGTGCGCTCGCGTGACGGACGATTCACCTTCATCCAGGCCGACACCGCCGACCGTCCGGCGCTCGCCAGAGTCTTCCGGCTCGCCGCCCGCAAGGGCTCCCCGCCCTTCGACCACGTGCTGAATCTCGCCGCCCGGGCGGGCGTCGCCCCTTCCCGGCTCCGCCCGGTCGACTACCTGCGTTCCAACACCGAGGGCGTGATCAACGTGCTCGAAGAGATGAAGTCCGCCGGCTGCCGCTCTCACGTGCTGGCCTCGACCTCTTCCGCCTACGGCTGGGGCTGCCGCCCGCCGTTCCGTGAGGACCAGTCGGCCTCCCGCCCGATCTCCCCCTACTCCGCCTCGAAGATCGCGGCCGAACTGCTCTGCCACAGCTACTGGGCCAACGAGGGCATCCGTTCCACCGTCGTCAGATACTTCACGGTCTACGGCCCCGCCGGCCGGCCCGACATGAGCGTGTTCCGCTTCATCGAGGGCGTCCGTCGTGGCACCGCCATCACCGTCACAGGGGACGGCAAGCAGAACCGGGACTTCACCTACGTCGACGACATCGCGCGCGGGACCATCCTGGCGGCGCACCGCTGGAAGGACCGCAAGGAAGGCCACCGGGTGATCAACCTCGGAGGCGGCAAACGTCCCACGACCATCAACGCGCTGATCGCCGAGATCGAACGTCAGGTGGGCGCGAAGGACTACGTCCGCCTCGGCGACGCCCGCGACAGGTCCGACATGCAGTCCACCCAGGCCGACCGCCGCAAGGCGCTGCGCGAACTGGGCTGGGCCCCCAAGGTGGACCTCCCTGAAGGCCTGCGGCGCACGGTGGCGTGGCATCGCGCCCATACGGCGCTCTGCGGCAGCGTGGACGTCGGCAAGGCCGCGGCCGTCCGTAAACGCAGAGGTTAGGCATTGCCACGGAAGTCCCGCCGTCAATCTTGGTGCCATGAAGTTCCGTCGCTCCGTCGCCAAGCGCCTCAACTGGCTGGCTTCCGTCTTCGGCCTCGAGGTCAGGGAAAAGATGCCGGACTTCTACCTGCACAAATACGCCTCGTATGAGGAATACCGGGCCACGCAGATCTTCCACAACAAGCGCAAGATCGACAAGGTGTGGGCGGACGAAGGGACGCTCACGCTCGTGGCCGACCGGGTCCGCAAGGAATTCCCCGGCCGCACGGACCTCTATGCGCTCTGCCACGGCACCCGCAACGGATTCGAACAGAACTTCCTGGCGCAGAAGCTGACCGTAGACATCACCGGCACGGACATCTCCGAAACCGCCAAGGACTACCCTCGCTCCGTCCAATGGGACTTCCACGACCGCAATGAGGCCTGGGTCGGACGCTGCGACTTCGTCTATACGAACTCGCTGGACCAGAGCTGGAAGCCAGACCAGGCCGTAGGCGCCTGGCTCGACCAGCTCAAGCAGGGCGGCCTGCTCTTCATCGAGCACACGATGGACCACAGTCCGCAGGGCGCCGGCGAGATGGACCCGTTCGGAGCGAACCCGCACTACATGCCCTACCTGCTCGCGGAGTGGTTCGGACACAGGATTTCCATCGAGGTGATCACCTCTCACAAGTCCAACACCGGCAAGCAGGTCTGGCTCTTCGTGCTCAGGAAGAACTGAGGTTTCAGCTCCGCACCAGCCGGAAGGAACGGTAGTCGAGGTCGCCGGCGGCCAGGGCGCGGTGCGTCAGCGACCCCCTGACGCCCGCGAAATCCCTGCCCAAGCCCTTCAACGGCCAGGGCAGGCATTCGCGCACCAGCGCCGCATGACGGTCCGAGACGGCTTCCATGCCCCGCAGGACCTCGGGAGTGATGAGACGCATGGCCTCAAGCCGGAGGCGGGGATGCCGGGAGAGCGTCCCGACCCACTCGGGCACTCCTCCCGCATGACGCAGGTCGGCATGCAGGAACAGGCCGCCTGACTTCAGCACCCGCGCGACCTGGTCCACGAACCCCGGAAAGTCCGGATAGCAGTGCGACGCTTCGACGTTGAGCACGACGTCGAAGGAAGCGTCGGCGAAAGGAAGGTCCTGGGCGTCGCCTTGGACGAAGGAAAGTCCCGGCAAGCGGTGCCGGGAACCGCAGTGACGCACCGCCTCAGGATTGAGGTCGAGTCCGACGTAGGCCTCGGGCGAAAAGGTGCGCATGATCCAGGAAGCCCCGCCGCCGTGCCCGCAGCTGACCTCGAGCACCCGCCGGCCGCGCAGCGCTGCGGAGCCCGCCACGTGCGCATACAGCTGCACGTTGTGCCTCCAGGCCTCATCCTGATCGTCCAATGAAGGACGCACCCCGTCCAAGGGGTCGAAAGCGTAGTTGAGGAAGTCCACGCCGCGGCCGGCGATCCTGCGGGAGAAGAAGGGATACCAGGCGCGCCAGAGCGCGCCGCGCACGCCCGGCCGGGACAGCGCCTCGCCCAGCAGTCCCATCAGGCCCAGACCCCCTGGGCCTTGAGCGCGGCCTCGGCCGCCTGCGACCATCCTCGGTTGGCGGCCGGATTGGCGGGACTCGGATGCGGTACCCGGGCGAACTTCACCTCCATGCCGGCCAACGCCTCCCGCGCCCGGTCCTCGGCATACCCGCCGACACCCACCACGGTGCGCACCTCCAGCGCGGAGACCATGCGGCGCAGCAGTCGGTCACAGGCGACGTTCACGGGCTGCATGGCCTCGGAAGGCAGTTCCTCAGGGACGACGTTGCGGCCCAGCTTGGTCGCCTCGAGGAAAAGCAACGGGCAGTAGTTATGGACCAGATGACGGGCGAAGAAGGCCTCGGGAGCCACGAACTTGTCACGGAAGAAGCCCCACAGTCGCCTGCCGCTGACCTCGGACCGGCCGCAGGCGAAACCCTCCACGGGCTTGCCGGGATGCTCCCGCTCCGGCCTGCCCACGGGGCCGTCCAGTCCCAGCCAGTCGCGCACGGCGGCGACCTCGCCGAACGGCACCCCCGTCTGGGCCATGCCGAACGGGCCGGGATTCATGCCGAGGAAGAGGATCTCCCGCGGTCCGGCCGCCGCATGCCGCCTCAGATAGGCCTCATGCCGGTCCCAGGCGTAATCAAGGGGCCGGTAGACGTAGTCCGCCGGAGCGGGAAACGCGCGGTCGGAGAGTTCCGCCCGCAGTTCAAGCGTCGCCTGCACCACTGCGTCGGCCTGCGTCATGCAAGTCAGACAATCGGCCGGCGGCGCCCGGTCGAGCCGGAACGCGGTTTCCCCTTGCAGGACGGGGGGCGGACGCAAAAGTCCCGTCTCTTACCGACGTGAGCAAAGCGCAGCCCTGGACCATCAAGGACGCCGAAGATTATTACGGCTTCAAGCGCTGGGGAGGCGACCACTTCTCGGTCGACGCCCAAGGGCACCTCTGCGTCCACCCCAAGGGCGACCATCGCAAGATCCGCATCACCGACATCGTGCGCGAAGCCGAGGCCTCCGGTCTCAAGCCGCCGCTCACCATCCGGGTCCAGGACCTCCTGCGCCACCGTGTCTCCCGGCTCAATGAGGCCTTCCGCTCCGCCATCGCCGGCGAGGACTATCGCGGACGCTACCGCGGCGTCTTCCCCATCAAGGTCAACCAGCTGCGCGAAGTGGTCGAGGAGATCCTCGACGCCGGCGAGGAATACGACTTCGGGCTGGAGGCCGGCTCCAAGCCCGAGCTCATCATCGCCCTCGCGCTGCTCGAGAACCGCAAGGCGCTCCTGATCTGCAACGGCTACAAGGACGAGGAGTTCATCGAGCTCGCGCTCATGGGCCGCCGCCTGGGCAAGCAGACCATCATCGTCGTCGAGCAGCTCTCGGAGATCGACGCCATCATCCGCATCGCGAAGCGCATGGGGGTCATGCCCCACATCGGCATCCGCGTGAAGCTGACCACCTCCGGCGAAGGCAAGTGGGCGGACAGCACCGGGGAGAACGCCAAGTTCGGCCTCACGGCCGCGGAGATCGTCGAGGTGGCCGAGAAGCTGAAGAAGGCCAAGATGAAGGACGCCCTCCGCCTGGTGCACTTCCACATCGGCTCGCAGGTCCCCAACATCGCCACCATCAAGAAGGCCGTCGTCGAGGCGGCGCGCTTCTACTGCGAACTGAGCCGCATGGGCTTCCCGATGGGCCTGCTCGACGTCGGCGGCGGACTGGGCGTCGACTACGACGGCAGCCGCTCGGCTTTCGAATCCTCCATGAACTACAGCATGGAGGTCTACGCCCGTGACGTCGTCTCGAACGTCATGCAGGTCTGCCGCGAAAGCCACGTGGAGACGCCGGACATCGTCTCGGAGTCGGGCCGCGCCCTCGTCGCCCCCCACTCCATCCTCATCTTCGAGGCGGTCGACCGCATCGCCCGCGACCTCGGTCCGGTCGGCGCGCTCAAGGGACGGCCCCACCAGGTGGTCCGTGAGCTCGACGCGATCCGCCGCAACCGCCGCAAGTTCGACCCGCTGGAACGCTTCCACGACGCCAAGGCCAAGCGCGAGGAGGCGCACGCGCGCTTCAGCCTGGGCAGCATGCGGCTGGAGGAACGCGCGCTCGCCGACCGGCTGTTCTGGGACGTCTGCCGTCAGCTGCGGGCCGACCTGGCCAGCTCCGCCGACGTGCCCGACGAACTGGCGCGGCTCGACTCGATGCTGGCGGAGCAGTACGTCTGCAACTTCTCGGTCTTCCAGTCGCTCCTCGACCACTGGGCCCTCGACCAGCTCTTCCCCATCGCGCCCATCCACCGGCTCAACGAACGCCCCACGGTCCAGGCGACGCTGGTGGACATCACCTGCGATTCCGACGGCAAGGTCGACGACTTCATCGACTTCGAGGACGTCCGCCGCACGCTCGCCGTGCACCCGCTCAAGGAAGGCCGCCCCTACTACATCGGGGCGTTCATGGTGGGGGCCTACCAGGACATCATGGGCGACCTCCACAATCTCTTCGGACGCGTGAACGAGGTGCACGCCTTCCTGGAGGACGACGAGGACGACGGCTTCTACATCGAGGAGGCGCTGCCGGGCTATTCGGTCGAACGCATCCTGGGGATGATCCAGTACAACTCCGAGGACCTCTGCCGCATGCTCAAGCGCCAGGTGGACCGGGCCACGAAGGCCGACTCGGTGCGCCCGCGCGAAGGGGTCGCGATGGTGGACCTGTACGAACGTCTGATCCGAGGTCGCACCTACCTCATCCCGCACCGGGACGAGAAGGCCAGCCTGCGCCGGACGGACCGCCGCTGACCCTCAGGCGAGGATCAGCTTGAGACGCTTGAGCTCCTCGATGGTGAGGGCGGGCGCTTCGCGGAGGTTTTCATAGGAGTCGAGATGCGCCAGCCACGCCCAGTGGTCGCCGCAATCCATCCGCTCCATGAAACGCAGCCGGAGCACGGCGATCGCCCCCTTCAGACGGTAAAGCCCGTCCCCGGCATGCTCGATCTGCTCCCCCAGCTGGGCCACCTTGTCGACGGAATGTCCGGACTTCTTGCCGAGCAGCTTGACGTGGTTGGCCTGATCCTGCGCGAGATAGTTGAGGAGACCGATGGGGTTGGCCTCAAGGTTGGCCAAGGTCTTCGTGTCCTTGTAGACTCCTATGATGAAGCGCTTGGGCTTCATCGAAATGGAGGTCACGTAGCTGCAGATGTTGAGGTTGCCCCTGCCGTTCGCCGTGGTGGAAAGGCTGTAGACGGGATTGTCCACGCGATTCCAGGGCTTTACACGGATGCCAGGCATGGGGTTGTCTGCAGGTGTGGGGAATTAGGCAGGGTGTTCCAGATTAATGCCTGAAAGGACCCATAAATGGGTGAAACACCCCACATTTGCGAAGACATCGCGGTCCTGTCAAAAAACCCAGTGCGATTTTCTCAGGGCATCAACGCGATTGCCAAGGCCATCTGCGGACTTCGAATGAGTCCATGCGCAGGCTGGTCGCTCTCCATGGATTCACCGGCTGCGGGGCCGATTTCAAGGCGCTCGAACGGGCGCTTTCGGGAGCGAGATCGGTCGTCACCCCGGAGTGGCCGGGGCATGGCGCGAAATCCGGTCTGCGTGAGGAACGGGGCTACTCGCTCCAGTCTCACCTGGACGCGGTGACGGAGGCGGCCGGGGATTCGGAGGTCGAGCTGCTCGGCTACTCCCTGGGAGGCCGGATCGCCCTGCACTGGGCCCTGGCCCACCCGGACCGGGTCAGGCGGCTCATCCTCGTGAGCGCCTCACCCGGACTCAGGACGGAGAGGGAACGTGCGGAGCGGACGGCCGCCGACCTCGCCCTGGCGGAATTCATCCGCGCACAGGGGGTCGACGCGTTCCTGCACTACTGGCATGGCCAGTCGATGTTCCACTCGCTCCGCTCCCTGCCCCGGGAAACACTCGATGAGATCCTTGCTCGCCGCAGGAGCAATGACGCCGAAGGCCTCGCCCTCAGCCTGCGGCACGTCGGCACGGGCTCCCTGCCCTCGCTGTGGGAAAGGCTTGGTGAACTGAAGATGCCGGTGGACCTGGTGACGGGCTCCCTCGACGTCAAATTCGGCGCCCTCGCCCGTGAGATGCTCACGCTCATCCCCCGCGCCAGGCACGGGGAAGTGGAGGACGCCGGCCATGCGGTCCACCTCGAGCGGCCGGGCGACCTCGCCGCGGCCGTCACGGGACGCTGAACGCGCTCAGGCGAAGACGGCGGCCACCGGGGCGGCCTTGTTGCCGATCACCATCGGACGGCCCGACGGCGTCATGATCTCGGTGCCGACCGGGAGGCCCGCCGCATGCGCCACGGTGGCGTGGAAGGCTCCGACGGTCACGGGATCCTTGGCGACTTCATGTCCCTTCGGGTCGCTGGCTCCATGCACGTGTCCGCGCTTGATGCCGGCTCCGGCCAGGACGGTTGAGAAGACGAGCGGATGGTGGCCGCGCCCCCCTCCCTCGAAGCCGGGCTTGCGCCCGAATTCGGTGGTCACGGCGACGAGAGTGGTCTCCAGCATGCCCTTCGACTCCAGGTCCTCGATGAGGGCGGCGAAGGCGGCGTCGAATTCCGCGCCGACGTCCTCCATGCGGTCCTCCAGGGTCGCATGCATGTCCCAGCCTCCGCTGCGCACCTCCACGAAGCGGACGCCGTGCTCGACGAGACGGCGCGCCAGGAGGCACCCTTGGGCGAACTTGTCGGCGCCGTATTTCGCACGCACGGACTTGGGCTCGGAGGCGATGTCGAAGGCCTTGAGGTCCCGGCTGCGCATCAGCTCGAAGGTCGAGGCGTAGAAATCGTTGTACGCCTTGACGTTCGTGTCCGCGACGGCTCCGCCGAATCCGCGGTCGAGTTCGGACAGGAGGGCGGCGCGCTTCTGCTGCGCGCCGACGTCGCCGACGCCCGCGGTGTTGGGCAGGCCGGTGGCGGGATCAAGGATCGGCAGGGGGGCGTGCGAGGCCGGGAACCATCCGTTGCCCTGATTGGAAGGACGGTTGACGCAGACGTTGGCGGGCAGGGTCTGGCTGCTGCGTCCGAGGAAATGCTGGGCCCAGGCGCCGAAGTTGGGGTGCTGGATCACGCCGCGTTGCTCGAAGCCGGTGCGCATGAGATACTGCGCGGAAGCGTGCACGCCGACCTTGGCGGTCATGGAACGGATGACGCAGAGCTTGTCGGAGATGCGCTGGGTGTTGGGCAGGAAGGACGTGACCTGGAACCCGGCCTTGGTGGTGACGGCGTCCGCGGGACCCTTGGACGCGCCGGTCTTGGGGTCGAAGGTGTCGATGTGCGACATGCCCCCGGAAAGCTCGAGGAAGATGACGCTCTTGGCCTTGCCGAAGCCGGGCAAAGTGGCGTTGGGCGCCTTGGGTGAGGCCTGCTCGGCGGCGCCCGCAAGGGCGGGCAGCACGGTCAGCCCGAAGGCCATGGTCGCGGCCTTCTCAAGGAAGGCGCGGCGGTCCTCGGCGGTGCGGAGGCGGTCGGCGAAATCGTGGAGGCTCATCAGCGTATGAAAAGATACTCGCGGGTGTTGGCCAGGGCCCAGGCGAGGTCGGTGAGACCAAGGCCTCCCTCGAGGGCCTTGAGGGCCGAGGCGGCCTCGGCGGAGTTCGGCTTGCGCGAGAGGAAGGCCAGATAGAGCGACTGGACTTGCTCCGCAGGCGAAGGCTCGCGCGAAGCGGCCTGCACGGCGTGGCTCTTGGGATCGGTGAGCAGTCGGGCCACCGGGCCGTTCATCAACTGCAGGACCTGAGGCACGCTGCCGTCCACGGTGGAGGAGTTGGAGAGCAGGCGGTCGCCCTGGCCGAACACGCGCAGGAAGTGGGTCTCCGGCGCCGGCTGGGGGAGTTCGCTGGCGCGGGCGAGCAGGAGCCCCTGCCGGGTCTGGGGCTTTTCCCCGTCGTAGCCGTTTGCGAGGCCGGCTTCGGTGCCGGACGAGCTCTTGGCCGACTTCTTGGTGCCGCGCATGCCCCGCATCTTCTCGGCGGCCTCCTTCACGGCGGCCACGCTGATCTTGCCCTCAGGCAGGGCCATGGGCTTCAGGTCGTCGCCGCGTCGGAGCAGGATGTTGTCGGCCGTGGGACCGACGGCGGCGACCACGAGGCTGTCCCAGACCTGCTCGGCGGTCAGCCGGCGCACGATGGGTCCGTTGAAGAGATAGGGCCCCTTGGAAAGGTCCGGGGCGGGCGAGGCGGCGCTCTGGTAGGTGCGCGAATTGAAGACCACGCGCTGGAACTCACGGAGGTCGAAGCGCGCCGCGCGCATGACCTGGGTCAGATGGGCGAGGAGCTGCGGGCTGCTGGCGGCGCTGACGTCGTCGATGTCGTCGACCGGCTCCTTGACGGCCATGCCGAACGACTTCTTCCAGACGCGGTTGGCGATGTTGGTGGCGAACCTGGGATTGTCCGGACTGGTCAGCCAGCGCGCGAACTCGTCGCGCAGGAGCGCGGGCGACTTGGTGCTGACGGCGTAGGACTGGCGCTTGGCGTCGCCGGCGTCCCACTCGATCAGGGCCGGCTTGACGGGCTCGCCCGGCTTGGCGTCGTCATACTTGTAGTCCTTGGGGAAGGTGAGCCGATTGGCCGAGGCGTCGGAGAGCCGCGTGGCGTTGATCTCTCCGAGGAGGCGGATGAAGTTCTTGTTCAGGCCGGAGTCCGCGCGGGACAGCTTGCGGACCTCGGCGAGCATGGACTCGTTCTTCATGTCGGTGGCGCCGAGGAAGGCCGCCATCTCGTAGAACTGCCGCTGCGACCAGTCGGCAAGGGGGTGGTCGTGGCACTGGGCGCACGACATGTTCGAGCCGAGGAAGGTGGTGATCAGGTTGGACACGCCGTCGAGGGGCATGTCGGCGTCGAAAAGGAGGAAGCCGGCGGCGCCGTTGTCGAGCAGGCGCCCGTCGGCGGTCATCATCTCGCGCACCATGGCGTCCCAGGGGGCGTTCGCCGTGATGCGGGCCTTCAGCCAGTCCTCGAAGGTGAAGGCGGGCAGGCGCTTGCCGACGACGTCCTTGGCGCGCAGGAGGTCGGCCAGCCAGTTGTACATCTGCAGGGAGTAGCCGGGAGACTGGAGGAGGCGGTCGATGAGCCGCTCGCGACGGTCGGTCGCGGTGTCGGCGAAGAAGGCGGCGGCCTCCGCGGCGGTCGGAGTCCGGCCCACGGCGTCCACGTAAAGTCGGCGGAGGAACTCCTCGTCGGTCGCGGGCCGGTTGGGCTTCTGGCCTTCGGCGGCCAGCCTGGCCTCGACGATGCGGTCGATGTCGGCCGCGGCGGCGGCGACGACGGAACGGGGGAACCCGCCCTGTTGCTTCCCGGCGCAGGCCTTGGCGAACTCACGGTCCTCCGGGGAGAGCACCGCGACGCTGAAGCGGTAGTTGCGCCCGTCCTTGGTCTGCAAGGACACGATGTCCCCCGAAAGCCCGCAGAACATGGCGTCGACTTTGCGACCCTCCACGTCGGTCCAGAGATGCCAGATCTGGGGCCGGTCCTCCAGTGACCTGACCGGAACCGTGGCCACCGCGGCGGGCACGGCGGCGGGCTTGGCCTCGGCCTTGGCCGCCTTCTTCTTGGGGGCGCCCCAGAGGCAGGAGGCAGCCAGAAGAATGGTGAGGAATCCTAGGGGGGAGCGCCTCAGGTTCATGATTATATAACACCCCAGGACCACCGTAGTTGCACTAACATAATCCACCCGCTTGCCTCCCCCACCCGTCCCTGCCAGAAAGACCGCCCCTCATGAACCCCCTTGCCAACCTGCGCCCCCCGGGCGTGGCTCCCCGGCCGGGCCTGAAGGCATTTCGGGCGCTGGGCATCGACCTGGGAACGACCAATTCGACGGTGGCCCAGGTGCGCTGGTCGCCCCTCCGGCCTGATGAAGCAGGGCCCGCCGAATGCGTTGAAATCGTCCAGTCGACGCTCTCCGGCGACCACACCTCGGTGCTGGTGCCCTCGGTCGTCTCACGGCTGGGAGACCGGGAGCTGATCGGCGAAGGCGCCCGGCGGACGCTGACCCGTTCGGTGGAGCTGGGACTGAGGCCGAACGCCACGTATCTGGCGGAAGTTAAGAACGAAATCGGGACCGGCAGGACCTACCCTCAGGCGAGCCAAGGCTGCCGCACGCCCGCCGAAGTGTCAGCCAAGGTGCTGCGCTTCCTGCGCTCACAGGCCAAGGGGACCGCGGCCCGGACGGTGGTCTCGGTGCCCGCGTCGTTCCAGGTGAGCCAGCGCAATGACACGCTGCGCGCCGCGGAGCTGGCGGGTCTTGAACTGGGCCCCGGCGACCTCATCGACGAACCCATCGCGGCCTTCATCGACTTCCTCGCCCGGCAGGGGCCGGCGGTGCTTGACGGCGTGGAGAACGAGACGGAGGCGCTCATCATCGACTTCGGCGGCGGCACCTGCGACGTGGCCATCTTCACGATGGGACGTCTTCCCGACGGATCGCTCAAGGTCAGCCCGCGCGCGGTCTCCCGCTATCACCGCCTCGGCGGAGCGGACATCGACCGCGCCATCGTGCACGAGCTGCTCATTCCGCAGCTGGCGGAACAGAACGGCGCGGACGCCGGAGAATGGGACTACGAGGTGCGCAAGGAGCAGCTGGAGCCCCAGCTGCTGGCGACCGCGGAACAGCTCAAGGTGGGCATGTGCGACCATCTCAACCACCGGCTCGCGCTGGGCGAGACGCTCGCGGAGGCGCTGGAGGAGGCCGTGCGCGCCTATCACGGGGTGCAGACGCTGCAGCTGGAGGACGGCACGCGCCTGCGCTTCGCCGAACCCACGATGACGGGGGAGGAGTTCGCCGCGGTCATGGAACCGTTCCTCGACCCGGAGCATTTCCAGGCCAAGGAGGACGAATACACGCTCTCCTGCTCGGTGTTCGCCCCGGTGGAGGACGCGCTCGAAAGGGCGGGCCTGCGGACGGCGCAGGTCGGCTTCCTGCTCGCGGTCGGCGGCAGCTCGCTCAATCCGCTCGTGATCGACGCGCTCCGACGCCGGTTCGGCGAGTTCCTGGTCCATCGCTTCGAAAGCGCCCTGGACATGCAGGTGGCGGTCGCCCGCGGCGCGGCCTATCACGCGCTGCTGCTGGAACTCTACGGCCGCGGACTTTTCACGCCGGTGGCGAGCGACCGGCTGGCGATCCAGACGGACCGCGGGCTGCATCCGCTCGTGGAGAAGGGCCAGACGCTCCCGGCGAAGGGACGCTACGTCTCCGGGCGCGGACACCGCCTGGTCTCCCAAGGCGGTCCGGTCCGGATCAGCTTCTGGGCCGGCCAAGGTCTCTCCGAACGCCCGGTCTTCAACGGACTGACGGATGAGGTGGCGGCCGGGACGCCCCTGGCGCTCGAATACGAGCTGGACGCCAACCAGCGCTTCACCTTCAGGCTGACGCCGGGCGACGGTGAACCTTTCGAAGGGAGGATCGAGTCCCCGCTCCACAACGTGGTCAATCCGGGCCGGGACCGTGAAGCGATCCTCGAAATCGAACGGGCCGTGCGCGCCGGGCTGGTGTCCCGCGAACGGCTGCCCTCCACGCTGATCGAGCTGGCCGTGCTGCACGGCAAGGTGGGCATGCACGACAAGGCGGCGCACCTGCTCCGTCGGGTGGTGCGCCAATGCCCCGAGATCCGCGCCACCGCCCTCTGCCATCTGGCCGCGGCCTACGGCCGCAAGGGCGACGCGGAACGTCAGGAACGCACTTTCCTTGAAGCGATGCTGGCAGGAAGTCCGGTGGCCATGTTCAACCTGGCCTCGCTCTACTCGCGCAAGGGACGCTGGGAGGAGGCCGCCGAGCTGTGCCGTCGCTACGAGGCCGAGGAACCGAACGCCAACGCGACCGTGCTGCTGGCCCGCTGCCTGAAGGCGATCGGGGACGCGCGCGGAGCGGACGCCGCCCTGGCCGACGCCTTTCGACGCTACGGCAAGGACTTGTCGGCCCTCGATGACATCAGCTTCTCCTGGTTCCAGTCGGCGGCCGCCCTGTCGGGCGACGACGAACGCAGGCGGCAGGCGGAGACGGAGGCCCGTCGCCGGGCCAAGGCGGGCATCGTCTCCTCGGAGGAGACGCCCGGCACGCTGCCCAAGCTGCTGCCCGGACCGGAGGAAGGACGCCGGGCTTGATCTGGCTGACTCCATCGGACGGTCTCACGCCGGTCCAGGCCGCCGCAGTGCGCGCGCCCGCCACCGGCCCGCTGGTGCTCCGCGGCGGTCCCGGCTCAGGCAAGACGGTCGTCATCCTTCATCGCGCGAAGCACCTGCGCGACGCCGCGCCGGCTTCCAAGGTCAAGGTGCTCGTCTATACCAACGTGCTGAGGGACTTCATCCGATCCGCGGTCGACGACCTCGGGCTGGACGCGGAATCGGTGCTGACCTTCGACCATTGGTGCCGGCTGGAACACCAGAGGCTGGTCGGCCCGCCGCCGCTGGATGACAAGGGCTTCCCGGACTTTCTCCGCATCCGCAAGGACCTGCTCGCCGCGATGCGCCGCAGCAAGGCGCCGCCGTCGCTGGACGCGGCGCTGGTGGACGAGGGACAGGACCTGGACGAAGGATGCTATGCGCTGCTCCGGCTCGCCGCACAGCACGTCACCGTGGCCTTCGACTCGCGGCAGGCGATCTACCGCGACGCCGCCGGCGACGACCTGCCGGGCGCGCTGGGAGGCCGGGCCGCGGAAATCGACCTCGCCTCGACCTACCGGGCCTGTCCGTTCGTCGTGGACCTGGCCTGCGGATTCATCGAGGACCCCGCACAGCGCGAGGTCTTCCGCAGTCAGGCCGCGACGCAGCAGGAGGAACGCCAGACGCCCCTGCTCTACTGCGCGGCCGACGAAGCGGATGAACGGCGAAGGCTGCTGGAAGTCCTGCGCGAACGGCTGCATCGCAACGAGCGCGTGGGCATCCTCTTCCCGACGCTCCGACAGGTCCAGGACTACGCCGGCTTCCTCCGCGCCGAGGGCATCATGGCCGCCCGGCAGCCGGAGACGGACCGTCAGGGACGGCGCCCGACGCTGGATTTCGCGGCCGGACGGCCGGTGGTGCTGACTTTCCACAGCGCCAAGGGACTCACGTTTGACAGCGTGCTGATCCCCGGACTTTCCACGAACGCGCTGCGCGCCGCCCGAGGCACGGCCTCACGCATGCTCTTCGTGGCGGTGACGCGCGCGACGCGATGGGTCTACCTGAGCGGTCCCGAGGGAAGGACCGACGAGCGGGTGAACGCCGCCTTCTCCGCCCTGGTCCCGCGTCGTCGAGGAAC
>JACCDW012087177.1_pt1 | contig 31452 bp, 22 predicted proteins | sample 7449781 | NCBI WGS metagenome assembly JACCDW01 (sample SAMN15323449, study PRJNA562643) | freshwater metagenome | isolation source: river surface water | place: USA:Blue River Watershed | collected 2017-08-18
AGTCGACAGGGCGGTAATCTGCTTGTTCATAAGCTATATTATTGTTTTCTAAGTTTTGTATAAACTTACCAATCTTCGTCTGAAGTTCGGCATCTGTAAAGTCAAACACATCAATGAAGCCAACTTCACCTGTCTCTTCATTAATACTAAAGTCAGTTATCCCTGCTTCTTTAAGAGCACCAAGAGCACCATTAACATTGTTAACTATAATCACATACTCGTTGGCATTGTGGTTTCTTTCACCCTGATTAACGTACTGTGCAGCTATGCTTGCCTCCTGTACTTCAGGTGCGAGTGCTGCAGCAAGGGCCGCAAATTCTTCTGCTTGTTCTATTGTAGCGTTCTCAAGATCAACAGAGTTTGAGATCTCAATAATCTCTTGACCTGCATCATTCTTATACCCACCAATTGTTTCAACAACTTTGGCAGGGACACCAATCTGCTGCGCAATATCAAGTAATGACTGAACGTAGTTCTTATATTCAGGGAACTGTCTTAGTGTTGCTGCTTCTTCTTGTGAAGCAATCTGCGTATTGAAGAATGGAGCCACTTTAACCTGCGTGCTTGTGATCGGTTTTACTTCTGCAGCAACAACTTCTTCTGTTGGTTTTATAACAAGAGCATCTTCTACTGCTTTAACCAATTCAGGATTGGTACCTTCTTGCTTAGACTTATGATATACTTCAGATATGATTTCATTAATTCCTTTCTCTCCTGTATTTAAAATATCAAACTCCTCTCTTGGAATTAATGTAGTAGGTATTGGAGACCCACCTTTATCTTCATATTCTCTTAAAGCTTTGGTTGTACTCTCTACATCTTTTAACGCTTCTTGCGTGACTTCAGGAGTGATGGTTTCTTGGACACCTTCTGCGGTAACGACTTGAGATCCTGCTTGGGGTTTTCCTTGCGCCATTTCTCCGCTACTTCCGGGTGTTGGCTGTACAGGTACTTCACCTGCTGCTTGCTTTTGAACGGCATTTTCTTGTATGGTTTTAATTTGTGAACGAATCTGTGCAGCTTTGTCTTTACCAATCTGCGTAGTATTACCCTCTAATTTTCTTAATTCTTTTTCAAGATTTGTTACCTCATCCAATTGCTCTTCTGTGAGATTAGGATTGGCTTCTCTCGCTTGCTCCCTAATAGAAGAAGTGACAATCTTATCTTGGAGTTTTACTTTAAGCTCAGGGTCATTGGTGATTTCAATATTAGCCATTGATAAATCAGCAGCACTCATATTGTCAATCATGCTTTCAATTACCTTACGAGGTTCCTGAATACCTTCTTCTGTTTCTATTGGCTGTATCTTAATACCATTGAAGCTATAAGATGAAGGACCACCTCTTTCTGCTTGCGTCTCAAGTTCTTTTATCTGATCCTCTACAACCTTAGCTTCTTCATTTTTTCCTTGCTTTCTAAGTAGCTTAGCATTGGCACCCATTGCGTTGAGCAAAAAGCCTACGCCAAAACCTACACCACCTGATGAACCAACGCCCTCAAATATTTCTTGGTTTGCATTGTAAATATCTTGAGCAGTTTTGTTTGCATAGATCTGTTGCAGTACCTCAGTAGTCATCTCTTCCAATCCACCCGTTACGCCTGCTACACCTTTGGTCTTAAGATAGTTTGCGATACCACCTGCTGAAGCTTTATTGAATCGCTTCATGAATTGCATGACAGGAATCTTTTCTAATATGGAACCCACTGCAGCGTTCTTCCAAAAAGCTTCAAAGGCCTCATCATCTGTGGCACCTGCTTCTTTCGCTCTATCAAATTCAGCCTGACCCATAGTAAGACCGGCACTAACTGCAACAGGGCTTGCCAATTCTGAAGCAAGACCTTTAACTGCTGTGCCAACAGTTACAGCTTTTGGCGCAGTCTGTGCAGCCATAGCTGCCGTAGCTGCCCTCGCTGCCGTAGTGCCTGTTCCTGCAGCACCTAAAGCAGCAGTACCCTTACCAACAGCAGCAGCTCCACCTGCCGTCAAAGCTAATGAAGCTAATTGACCAAAGGCTTGAGAGAATTGATCGGTTAAGCTTCCTTTAAACTCCTCATCTATTGGAGCAAGCTCATCAATTGTATTGTTAAAGTAGTCGCCAAACTTAATTAAGGCATCACTGATAGGACCTTTCTTTACTTTACCAAAGGTCATATATTCGGTACCCTTTTCAATAAGAGTACCCAATCCTTTTACAGGACTACCAATAAGGTTTTTGTAAAATCCTCTGTCAATCGCAGAGACTGTATTCATCAACCAACCCTGACCATCATCCTTCTTCTTATCTTCTTCAGTAAGAGGAGCAATCATCCGTGGCTTAACAGCCGTTGACTCAGCAACTGCAATCTTTGGCTGCTCCAATAAACCATCTTCCCCAAATGATCCCGTATCGACTTTTTTTTTACCAAGTCCAATGCGCTCATTGAACTTCTCAATGGACATGTCATTCTTGAAAGTTGGATCAAGGCTTGAGATCCAACCGTGCATCTTACCAACGTATGTAGGATCAGTCATCTTTTGTTTAAATGACTGAGGGGATACATCGTTCTTGTAAGAAGGATCTTTGCTTACTATCCAATTATATAGATCTTGTAAATACTTCTCGTCCATTTTTTAAAATTTATCTTGGTGCGCCTGATCCGGTGTTCTGTGTTTGAGACCCACTTGTTTTACTACCAAATAATCCTGATCTTTCAGCAAGATTATCGCTTCTGTTCTCAGTAATAAAGTTAGACATTTCTGCGTTACTTGCCTTGGTATCAATAGGAAACTCTTTCGACTTTCCGTTAGGTGCCGTAATTGTAATAAAGTCATTTTGGTTAAATGTTCCACTACTTCTTCCTGTTATCTTGAAACCAAGAGGTGCAAGCTTAGCCTCAAGATTAGCTTTTGTTTTAGTCGGGTTATCTATTACAACACCTTTATCAATCTCAGTTGCTGCATATTGACCAACCTCATTCGCATAATCTATGGCTTCACGACCAACTCTTCCTATTGCTACTCTACTTACGTTTGGACTTACAAGGTTTGCTTTCATGGCTTCAATAATAACATCTTCAGGAAGGCCTGTCTTGTTTAAAGCCTTAACCATAGAACGTCCAAGCGTTTCAGAATTAGTATCTACACCACCTGTTGTGTATTGATAAGGAAGAGCTGTAGCCCCTTCAAGAATATTGATACCCGTATCTGTAAACTCCAATCCGGTAATTCCACGAGTCGCTTTGAAGTAATCACCTGCTTGTCTTCTTTGTGCAGCATTACCTGACACCGCATAAGCAAGCATTCTACCAAAGTTCTTGGCTTCATTCTGCATATCTTCACGAGCCATTTCTGCATCTGTCTTAGCTCTACGTTCTTGAAGCTGTATTTGAGGAGTAGTTTTAATCTCAACCTTTTTGTCATACTGCATACGAGCCTCAAGACGAAGACGCTCAAGAGCTGCCTTCTCCTGCTCGGGAGTAAACTCAGGAACAGGGTTCCCCGTTTCTGAATCCTTTAGAAGGATAAGGTTTGGATTCTTATCTCGCTCTTCCTTACTAAAGGTATATGTGTACTGCTTTCCGTTTGGAGCCATGCCAATGGTATTGGTAAGGATAGACGAAGTATTGTATGGATTCTCAAGCTGAGCTTGAAGCATCTTTGTTTCTGCTTCTTCAAACTTCATGATAACGCCTTGAGCATCTGCCGGTAAATTCTTTCTTTTTGTAATGTCAAGAGTTTCAGTAATACTTCCGGTGCTGTAAAGGTTTCCTACTTGTTGAATAGAGTTTATCTCTACGCCAAGATTATCAACCATATTCTTTACGTTGCCGGGTAGATCATACTTGTCGTATGTTCCTTTCATCCTGTTTCTAAGAGCGTTGACAGTAGTAAACTTATTAGGATCCGTGTCCATGACATAGACCTCTTTACCATTAACCATCTGCTTCTTTGTACCTGCAACACTTACTTGGAAGTTTGTAGGGTTTATATATAGTTTACTCTTAGTAAAGTTTCCAAAACCTTCAGCCTGTTGCATAAGCCAAGCTTCCAAGTCTTGAGACTTATCCTGCTTGAGCCTTTCCATCTTGGTCTTATACTCTTCTTGGTATTCTTTTACAAGATTAAACGCCTGCTTTGTACCGTCATTAATATTCTGACGCATCACAGTATAATCTTTTACGCTAAGCCTACCCGACTTAAGCAATCTGTCCTGAAGTAGTCTTGCTTCTTGTGCATCGGACGCATATTCTAAAGCCCACTGATTGAGTTGCTTCTGCTCACCTTGAGGGGCATTTGCGAGAGTCTCACCAAATTCACGAGAAGCTGCGTCAATAGCAGCTTTCTTGTTCTCTCGAATTTTATTCTGCTCTTGTAGCATATCGGTAAGATTCTTACCGATCTCACCCCAATTGACATAACTGTCCGCTTCCCGTTCAGCGTATTTGTAATATGTTCCTGCCATCTCTTAATTTATTTATAAACCTCCAATCCCCGGGAAATTAAATCCATAAGGGTTTGTAAATTGTTGTGTTGGTAATGCGCTACTTGCAGGCCTAAATGATGATAAGCCTGTAGGTAATTGCTGCTGAATGGCTTTTAGGGTATTTACATCAAGCTTACCCATAAAGTCTTGGTACTGCATTGGGGTCATCGATGAAACCTTACTAAGGTCCACGTTGTTAATGGTACCCATTCCTGCAATACTCTTTTGCAAGTCCATTTGACTTAAACCATAATCTTTTCCCATCGCAGTTTTATCTATCTGAGAAGCTATTCTTGAGCTTGCAGTCTTATCATATAACGGGGCCAACTGAATAGCTTGTTGACCAAGTGATTGTAGTCCTGCCATTCCCTGTGATGTAGCTGCTGCTGCTGCTTGTTGGGCATCACGAGCTGCAAGTTGTGCACCCTGTACTTCCCCAAGATCAAGCTGAACTGCAGCATCACGAAGCCTGCTTTCTTCTTGTGCAGATAACTTCTCAAGACCAAGCATCTCTTGCCCCATTGCTGCGGCAATCTCACGCTGACCTTGTTGCTGTGCTAATTGAACACGACCTGCTGTCGCTGCTGCACCACGCTCACTTTCCTGACCTGCCTCGATGGCTTGTGCACCTGCAGATAAAAGAGCTTCACGCTCAAGTTCGTATGGTTCCTTTTGGATAGCAAGCTGATCGTAGTAGTTAACCTCAAGTTTTTTACGAGCTTCTTGCATAGCCTTTTGCGCATCTTGCTGAGCTTCACGTTGAAGCTTACGTTGCTTGCCTGCTTGGGCAAATGATAAGCCTGCGCTTCCTGCGCTTACGGCTAATCCGGCTGCTGCTATTGCTGTTGAAGTTGCTATTGCCATTTTTATAATAATTTAATCATTTCTCCTATATAATTTTCACCCTTAACGTACCCCAATTCTTCGTAGGTTTCTACAAGATTTGAATGTTTTATTAAAGCGTAGCTATATTTATGCCCTGTATTTCTACAAATATTAGTCAGAGTTTCTACCAATAACTTAATAGCCTCGCTTCTTTCAGGCTTCTTCCTGTATGTGTCACTTGATATAATCCAATCAACCCAAGCCACCTTGGAGTTAGTGGTATAAATAAACCCTGCACATATAGGCTCATCGCAATCAAGCACCATTAACCCTCCTTTACCATCGTCAGGAAGGAAGTCTTTTTCTACAGGCTCCCATCCCCAATTACGCCACCACTGCACAAGTATGGTGTCATAATCATTTTCGTTCAATGGTCGTACAATTAATGCCATGCTTGTACAAATTTAAGGATAACTTTTCATTACTTCTGACTCTACTGCAAATAGCTCCACTTTATTGGTGTTGTTATTTTCAAGAGTGAATACACAGTAGTGACCAAGCACCCCATGAGACTCAGCTATAGAGTTCTTGATAAACATTATGTACGGATCTTGTATGCCCGGAATGGTAGCTCCGGGTATAGTTGTGTCTACCGTAATCCTGTTTAAACCACCGGGGTAGTTAACCTGTATATTGGTAACCCTACCAAAAAGAATAGGAGTTCCAAAAGTTGGAGGAAGGTTATAGTACAATATATCCCCTATGCTTATGATACTCCCGATAGCTATCGGGTTAGAACCAATTGCAAAGTTGACCTGTACCGCAGCTCCCGTACCCGTGATGGTTGCACTTCTGCCAATACCATTGACTGATCTTAAGGCATACTCTCCCGGCTGAGCAGGGATGGTACCCTCGTTTCTGACAAAAGCATACCATGAAGCTTCCTTCTTTTCAAACCAACCCACTTGTATGAATCCGGTGTCTTGAATATCTGTATCCATTGTGGCATCCCATGGGTAATCGCCCTCCAAGTTTAATGTCTTGAATAGCTTATTCTCAAGTGGTGCGTCATTGAACACACTCTGTAATACCGAATTGTACTGAGTGCCATAGAAATTATTCCTCGTATTGTTTACGTTGTGACGGTAGATATTACCACCCTTAAACGTATAGAAATAGTTATTCATCCCGATCATCCAATCAGGAAGAAAGGAATAGAAGGATGGCCATCCTTCTACTCCCGGGCTATATGTCAGTGTATAGTTTGCCATTTATTAACATTGTACTGATGAATAAGCGTCAATTATACCACCACCACTCATATCCCAATTGGCTTCAGCAAACACAAATAACTGAAGAACAGGTGAGGTAAGAGCTGCATCCCAATACAATCCACAGCCTACCGCTAATGAACCTGATGGGCAATCTGAGTATAATACTTTAGGGTTTGTAACTGCGTCTGAGCATGCACCGGCTGCACTTGAATCACTTACTCCGCATCCGCTAATTGCGTATGATGGGGTACATGGATTACATGGGCCTGTAACCGTAGCAACTGTATTACCATTGGTAACGCTAACCTCCATGAAGTATCCACCATTGGATACGTAGTATGTACCTGTAGCTGCTGCTGCAAATATTGCACCATCAAACTGAGTAGAATTACAGAAGATAGCCTCGTCACCTGTCACAACTCCTGTTGATACAGGCAAACATGCGTCTTCAGAACTACCTCCAAACCCTACGGTATAAGAATAAGATCCTGCACCACAAGTGCCAAACGCAATAATTACACCATTGGCATCTACTTGAAACCAATCGTTAGCTCCTGCATCTACAGTCTTATAGTATCCTGCTGATAATTTAAACTCTCCATTAGGATCGCTGAACACCAAGTCATATAGACCAAGCACCCCGGCTGAACCGTTAACATGAGCTACATAATAGCTTTGGTTTATAGTAGCAGCACAAGCAAGCGTATCACTTGCAAACACTGATGTTGATTGAAATTCTGTTAAGGTTGTTGGACATGACACACTTAAATCAAAAGCTGTTCCTGCACATGGCCCAATAAATTCAAGAGAAAGTATTGATGGAGATGCTGATGTTTTTGGTATAACCATAACACAACTTCCCGGGCCTCCTACAGTTAATTGCATTTGACCTGAAGCAACAGACACTGATGTTGTAGTTCCCAATGAAGCAAAGATTGTTCCGTTATACTCAAATTCATTTAAGGTATATGGAGATCCTGCTACAATGCCACAGTCCGCACTTGTCGCTCCTATATAGGTTGGCAATCCTGCGCTTCCCTGTAACCATCCATAAACAGGAGAAGATAATCCATTGTAAGAAATACTATTGAATGTAGCCAATACTCCATCAGGAACACTATAAGGGTCAAACGTAACAATGACGGCCCCTGTATCTGTACCTAAGTCTGTTTCTACATAGTATATCCCCTGATTACCTGATGCTGCTATTGTTCCTCCACATGGAGTAGCGCATGATGGACATGCGTTCTGAGGAAGTAATACGCCTGAAGATTGCTCACGCACTATTGTTCCATCAGAATAAAAGCCATCCGCAGCTACGGTAGTTAAGTTTACATCACTGTAAATAACCGTTGCTGAACTAAGGGATGGTGCGTCTAAATAATAAGTTGCTTGTGTTGCCATTTAATTTTATTTTAAGGTGCTACGCAGTTGCAGCATACATCAGTTGCGTCTATGTTTGAGTAGCATAGAGTAACCTCAACGCCACAACCCGGACATGCAGATTGAGCTTGCAATACCCCTGATACTTGCTCTCTTACAATACTATTGTCTGAGTAGAATCCATCGGGAGCCAATGTTGTCAAAGCTGCATCTGTGTAAACTGCACTTGCCAAAGCAAGTGATGCACCATTTAAGTAATACGTTCCTTGTGTTGCCATTTTATTTTCATTTAATCTTCACACCCACAGCAGGCATCTAATACGCTGACGTTAGAGTAGCATAAGCTAAATGTTGGTGGAGGCACATCGCATCCACAACAAGCATTATTCTCATCAACATCAGAGTAGCACAGCTCAAGAGGTAAAGAGTTTCTATAATCCCATATCAAATATAAGTATTGTCCATTGCTTGGTACAGTAAATGTACCTGAGTAATAACCTGCTGATCCTGTTGGCGTAACAATGGTAGACGCTGCAATTAAATCAGCAATACCTTGCGCTGTGTTTGGATATAGGGTATTACTCCTTAAGAACCTAAACTTATCAGAAGCAATATCAAATACAAAATCATCAAAGCCAAACTTATTGGAGATAAGCTCCATTATAGCCCCGGCCGGAGGGAAGCCTCCTGTTCCTGCAGCACCTGTAACTTGACTGTAAGAAGAAACCACAGGGCTCTGAGCAGCAGAACCAAGCGTAACCAATGTAGACTGAAGCGGTGATATATAATCTCCGTCAGTATACCTGTATTCATTATGGATAAATTTGCCTGCATCAGGATTACTTGATAATGTAATACCCAATATAGTAATCTCCTCAACAGAAGCGCATCCTACATTAACAGTGATTACAACATTGTCTGTTGCAGTGATAACAATATCTACTTGGTTTTCTGAGTTGGAGTTCTTATCTACAGATAATGTACCTGATTCAGTAACAACACCTGTACTTACAGGAACACCGTTATACGTTGCTTCTATCTCAAACTCTGCAGTAGACGCTTCGTCAACAGAGTAAGTGATAACACTCTCTCCTACAGCATTGCCGTAGTTTACGCAGTAGCTGATACTATCACCTGCCGCTATTGAGAATGTTTGACCGACTCCACAAGCCAAGCATGTCTGTGGCTTGGGAAGCTCATCTGTATTAACAGACAGCACATACTCATTCATGTAAGGATCAAAACCTCCAAGCTTTTGAGTGCCGAAGCTTTGAATGAACTCATCCCTGAACCATGTTCTCATACCTGCCTCTGAAATTACTTTCAGTTGATCTGATGTGTAAGAGTTGCCTACTAATTGAAGAACGGCTCCACGCTTAACATCGGTAAAGTATCTGTAATAACCCCACTGCACATAGCTCTCAGGATTAAAGCTGATACCATACTTCTCGACACGAGCAATCTGTGTACCTAATACTTCAGGAACTGAAGTGATGGCTCCTCCGGCTGCTGCGTCTGAGAGTAGGTTCTTACCGGCTAATACATAGGAAATCTTGTCCTCTTGGAGTACAAGCACATCAGTCTCACGGCCATCCATCTTGTAGATAGGGCCAAACGAAACCTCTAAGTACTTGTAGTTAAGCAGTCCAAGATTAAATTCGTTTAATTTATTTACGTTAGACTCGAAGTTATAAACACCACTGTATGTGATGTCAGCGAATCTGTTTGTTCTTTTATAGTCTTGAGCAGATACAGATGTTACCCTGTTACCCAAGTTAAATGTCTTGCCAACAATTGAGTCACGAATCTTATAACTCTCTGCTCCGTTACCAAAGCAGAAGCAGTTAAAGAACTCAGTGTTTATTATTGCAGGTTGAGATGCAGTTTGATTCTGCACGTTACCCGTATGGAATCCGTTTACTATTGGAAATGATAAATGGTTTTCAAAGAACACATCAGGTAAAGCATCGCTTGGCTCTGTTTCAAAAATAAGAGTAGTCTCAGCTCTAAATACCTCAATGTTTACAATGACAGTAGACCTACGCTTTCTTCCGCTAAATAATCCACTACAGCTAATAGTTCCGCTAACCAACAAAACCAATTGGTTATTGCTTGGGTTACGATAGAATCTATAATAGTTTGTACATAGATCGCATGGAATATCCCCGGTAGAAGAAGCCAATGAAGGAATGTATTCATTGCCTGCCTCGCATTGACCACCACCTATATCCTGAATACCATCATCAAGAATGTTCTCTACGTTGTCACCATCCCACCACTCTTTCATATTGTCGTAGTTGGCTGATGCGACAAGCGTTTTCTCCAACGTATATATACGTCTTTCACAGGCACTGTTTCCCGAACCAACGCCAAGACGTTGAAACTTAAAACTTAATTTAATACGACTTCCTGCAGGAACGCTATAATCAACATACGCACTTGTAGCGGTGTCATATCTATTCATTGGGTAAACTGCAACGGGGCAATCACCTGCTGAGTCTTCGTCAACTTGAATATTACCCGGAGCAATAATAGCAAGCTCATCCTGAACAACTGCAAAGCTGTTTGGATTGATCTTCATGTACACGCCTGATGGTACAGGTATGTTTACGTTTGGATCAAGCTCACTTGGTATCTCAATGAACCCGGCTTGCTTGGCTTCTTTCTCAAGAACTGTTGCATACACACAGCTATTTGTTGGTCCGCTTGTATCGGCCTTCACAATCAATCTATCACCTTGCTCAACCTTACGAGCGTTCTCTCCTTCAAGTAAGAAGTAAGCGTTATTGCTTAATGGGTCGTCAAAGAATATGCTACTATAAATGGTTTCATAATTCTCTTCATCAGGCTTAATAACAAACTTGTATCGGGTTGCCCAAAAAGGAACCTTCTGCGTTGTTGGTATAGTAACCTGAATGCTATTCTGTGTGTCCGATGCTGAGCATGGAACTTGTACCGTATTGTTGGGGCTTACCAATGCTGTAGTTGAACGACCGAAGTCATCCATATACACAATACCAATCTCGTATCCACGATTACTGTGAAGGCTCTGAGGGGTATTTATCTTTTGATAAAAAGCTTCAGCAAATGTTACCTCATAGTATTCGTATACATTAAAAGTAGGAGTAGTGGTATTGTCGACATACCTCATGACAGGGAACTGAAACCCAATTATCTGACTTGCAGGTGATGTTATAATACCAACCGGCTGACTTGCTGCACTGATACCACTCTGAAACTTAATAAGAGCATCCAAGTTATTTGGTAGTGCGCAGTTAAACTGATCTGTGAATGTAGTTCCATTGCAAGAGTTTGCAACAGTTTGAATGTTTGCAACCGTACCAACTACACTTTGAAACTCTACACTTGTTGCCATCTGATACACTGACGTGTAAGTCATTGGCAGAACAAATGAGAATGTAAGGTTTATGTTCTCAGACTGCTCAGAAGGTGGAGGAGTATCACCTCCAAATTGAGCATGGTTAAGTCTTACTTGTACAGTTATCGAAGATCCCTCTACCAAGTCTATACCGTCAAGGTCAATGTTTATTACAGCATTTGCAACAGTTTGAGATCCACCAAAACTATATGTACCCGTAGCTGTTGTATCAGGTATATCCGTAGAGTCAACCAACTGAGACAATAAGTTAGTGGTATACTCAAGCTTTACGGGGTTGCCGTTTTCGTCAAGCATATTATACCCTTCGACATAGTTGCCATACATAAGACGATTGCCCATGATGGTCTGTGCTTGAGCCAATAACGGTACATTATCATACAGCCTTAGCAATTCAGACGCCTGAAGAACTGTAAATATTTTGCTGTTGTTGAAAGTGTAGGTATAGTCTGTATTGTCAGCAAGACCAAGATCAGCTTTACTAAGCTTCTCAATAACCTTGATAACATTACTCTGCGCCTCTTTGAATAACAGATCAATACCAACAACAAGCGGACCACCGGTATTATAGGTTACTATCGCAGTGTTGTTAATGTTAACCATTCCCTCATTAAGAAAGCTATTGATGCTGAACTCAAATGGGTTTGGTCTAAACGCAGGAGCACTCCATTGTGATGTTGCGCTATACTCTCCGTCCTCATATCTATACCTATACGCAAAGCATATAAAGCGAGTCTGTAAAAAGTTCTCTTGCTGTCCGGCTGTAATAGTTTGTACACCGGGAGCAGCAACAGGTGGCTTCTTGATAACAAGAATTGACTCTGCGCTGAATTGGTCTATGTTGCCAACAGGATCAGCGTAGTTCTTTCCTGTATTAAATACTCTTGGAGGGTTTAAGTTATCGGTAAAGAATATTAGGTTGTCAATAAGATCGACACCTGTGATTAAATATTGATCATTAAAGTTAAGGGTAGTGTTAACACCACCACCATCATCAATACTTACAAGATGATAGGTTAGAATGTTCGTGAATATATTGAACGACACCACCATGTCAAGCTTACCTGTAGCTCCTACCGGGAAACTTGAGTCATGAACGAACCAATAAATTGTTTCGTTTGCACTATCGTCTATAGCTCCAATACATTTAGCAGAAGAACTAAGTGGAGTTCCATCAATATACTTAAGAGTAGTAAGCTGTACGTTCCCTTTTGTATTTTCTACTACACCAATTTCTGATTGCTCAGTAGAGCCCATGCGAATATTGAGTGCATCAATGTATTCTCCATTTGGAATAATCCTCTCATCGAGAGATTTATTCATTCTACCTGCTATGAAATTACGTGTAATATTTGCCATCTTATTTTAACCACTTGTCCATACCACGCAGATTCATAAGAAGTCTGCCCGGATGAATGTTACTCATTCTGATTTTTGCGTTCCTAAGTAAAGCCGATTTTTCTTTACGAGCACGAGCCACGATGTACTCTTGTACACCAAGCTTTGAATTAAGTATCTCGTATTGAATGTAAGCGTAAATATATTTTTCAAACAATTTGTTTACGCTAACCTTGCTGTCGTTCCCATTCTCCATACCATCAGATATGTACTCAAGAATAACTGACTGACCGTACATATCAGAATTGAAATTAATCACTCCTGCTTTTTTGTCGATCGCAAAGGTTGGATTGAAGTTTGCCGTTTCTGTGTTGAGTCCATATCTTTCGCCAAGTCCGTACTCAAAGTACCACACTCCATCGATGTTCCATCCGTACTGTCCGTTGTATGTGCTTTGTGGATTGAGGTATATACTCTTCTTGGTGCCATCCAAACGCTGTAAGTCAATCTCTGAGAATTGAGGCGACAATGCGTTTCCGTTTTGGTCGAACAATATCTTTCCCGTTTGATCTTGCAAGTAAGCAAGCGAAGAAAGTATTTGAATATTTTCTGTAAGTGGTCTAAGGTAACCATCTTTGTAAAGGTTTACTCGCACCCAATTCACAAAGTCAGAAGGCAGGATATATTGAAGCCTATCATTCACAGTAAGCTCTAATACTTTTAATTCCTTAAAAGCATCATAGTTTAATTCTTGAACAGCACGCTTTGCATGAAACAAAATTTTGTAACGCTCCTCGTTATTAACAAGTGAGTGATTGCCCGAATACATCAACAAAAAGTTATTGACAATATCGAACAGGCTTACGTATTGGTATGAACCCCAATTAGCATCCTCCGGTTGGTTGCCACCGTTCTCGTAATATTGGTATTGACTAATGTATGCCATAATTATTGCGATTGTTTTTGTTCTTCAGCACCGCCAAATTGAACAGCCGCTATCTCACGTATGGACATTCCTGCGTATTGAAGTATTTTTGATACAAGCTTATACTCATCTTCAAGAGGAATCTCAAAGTCCTGATAATCTGCTTGAGATTGATCAAACACAGGCTCTCCATTTGCAAGTGTAATATACGTCCATTTTGGATCTTTTGGATACCTAAAATAATTTGAATCAACCTCGTTCGGGAGATTGATTGTCGATGGGTAAACCGTAAGTATATTACCCTCTTGAGTATATGCCGGGTATTGCTCTGTTGGTGAAGTGAGATTTGATGTTATCAACATCGTAATGTGGGTATGCGTTACCTTTTCTGCCTCCCCCTTAAATACTCTTGGACTAACAGAGGCATCATAACATAGGACCTTGTTAATCATGAAGTAATCGAATCCTGTTGTGGTAACAGATGGAAGGAAGAATCTATTGGTAGCAGGAGCAACCTGCGTCAATGTAGACGTAACGGCAAAGATCTCCATGGCTTCCTCTATAGGCTTCCTTAAGTCAGCATAAGATGTACCCGATTGACGAGCATTCTCCATGTTTATGGTCTTATTGTATTCTGAGAAATACTCCTCAAAAACCTCGAACTGCGCCTGCTTTGCATACAGGTTGAAGTCGGAAGGTGAAACGTATCCGTAGTTATTCTTATTGAGAATAGATAGTACGGTATTTCTTACGGAATTTATCATTATATGCTTTTTACAAAGATAAACAAAAAAAGAGGGTATAAAAATACCCTCTTCATAAACCTACGATTAACCTATGAACCTAAATAATATTGTTCTCAAGCATCTTTAAAGCATCTATTCCTTCGTCAGATTTAAGGAACTCTGCCACGGTAAAGTAAGGGTCTTGACCATAAGGGACAGTTAGCATTTTCTTCTTGTTTGATCCTGTGTTAAACCAAACTTCTTTCTGACCATTCCTGAAAGTCAATAATTTATTCTCAAAGAACACATGCACATTAGACTGAAGTCTAAGCATTGGGTCGTTGAGGATATTCAAAAACCCTCTCGGGTCCTTTTTTGCGTAAATTAAAACATCTCGCTTCAATTCTGCAGTAGTGAATCTGCTTGGATCTTTACCAAACAGAACTCTTGATACCACCTCGAGCTGCTCAATACTGAGCTGACGAGCCTGAATTAAAGCATCTACCTCTGCACTCAAATTCTCTACTTCTTTAGCAGCATCTCTTTCATGGTCTACCTCAACGAAAGTCCTTCCGTTTAACGGATGGTAGTACAAAAACTCCTGTAACACAGGATTGGTTTTAGGTACTCTCAAGAAGCCATTTTCAAAGATTACAGGCTCAACGATAGCGTTACCGTCTTGCTCATCCTCAAATGCACTCTTTTGGTTGATTGCGTAACGGAGTGGTCTATTGACATTGTTCTCCTCGTCAAACCAAAGCAGTGGGTATCTTCTTGTATTTCTTGATGGTAGCGTGTAAGATAGGGGTGCTACTTCCCCTTTAAGTTTATATATCCTGTCAGCAGGAGTAAGTTTCTGTTTCATTAGATTTTGATTTGATTAAATTTAAAATAAGGGGGAGGCTTTTAATGGCCTCCACCCTTTATTGATTGCTTGCTTATGAACCGTAACGGAACAACACGAAGTTGTTAGCACCCAAAGTACAAACGCAACGCTCAGAAAGGAAGTTAACCTCCATTGCATCGAGATCGCTTGTTTGAGCACCACCGGCAGAACCTGTGATCCAAGTCTTGTATCTACGGTCTTCAGTCTCAGACGCTCTGTAACGAACGTGCAAGAATGGACGCTTAGCGTTCTTGCCAAGGATTTGGTCGTACACGGTAGTTGAACCGGCAGGAACCAAAAGACCTGTAACAGTACCTGCAGCTTGTGAGCCTGTAGGTAATCCACCACGCATGGTTGGGTCGTTCAAGTATTTCCAATCAGACTTGTAGAAGTCGTAACCTCTGCGGAAGCCTGTGAAACCAAGATTCAACGCCATGTCCTTGTCGTTGTCGAACAAGCCATAAGATGTACCATTTGCACCGTAGCTGTTCTGAGCAGCCAACATATCGTCAATGTCAAAGCTGAAGGCACGGTTAACGAAGATTACGTTCTCTTCGATAGAACCTTGCTTGTCAAGACGAGAGATGATGCTGTCGAAATCAGCAAGAGTAGTTGGGTTACCACCACCCCATACGTTACCACGGCTGTTAACAACGTAGAAGATACCTTCAGAACCTTTGTTACCAACTTGTGTGTTTGCAGTTTGAGTAGCAACACCTGAACCTGACTCAGCAGGAACAGCCTCGATCATTGCAGTCTCAAGGTAATCCTCGAAACGAAGACGAGTCTCGTGCTCACTCTTCAAATACCAAAGGTATCCGGTAGCACCGTTCTCGGTAGTTACCTCTACCCATCCAATCTGAGCCATGTCAGAACCGCTTACAGCGTATTTGTCCTTGATGATGATTGGAGAGTTGTCAAAGATTTCATCTTCTGCTTCCAAAGAACCAATCATTCCATTAGTTCCTTTCTTGAACTCAGAACCGTAAATCCATACAGACAATGTATCAGTGTCTGCGAAAGTCTGACCACCTGCTTCGTAGTAAGCTACATCGAAAGTACCTGCTGTGGTGTTAACCGCAGTTACGATACCCTTGTTGCTTAATCCGGTAGCGTTGTCAGATAGATACACAGTTTGACCAACACGGATAGCAATACCACTTACGTTAGCATCGCTAACAGTGATAGTTGCAGTGTCGTCACCTGCTACACCTGAAGAAGCACAATCTACATACTTAGTATGCAAACGGCCTTGTTCTGCCCACTTAATCATGTCAGAGTTAGAAGGCATTTCAGCACCTACCATACGGAGGAAAGATGCTACAGTACGATTACCATAACGCTCAAACTCCTTCTCATAAGTATCAGGAAGATACTGATTCAAGAAGTTAAAGTTGGTAATATAGTTAGTCGATAATGGCACCTGCTCCGCACTTGGCTGAAGCTGATAGCCGGGATTGTTTAAAATTGCCATTGTTTTTTAAATTTTAGATTTTCTTAATGCTTCGGATCTTTAGACTCTTTCCGGAGTCCGGTGTCACCGCCTTCACCTGCAATCCTCCCTTGTTTACTACTTCAGGTGCTCTGCGCTCAGACATATTTATGTTCTTGATTTTTCGCAGCTCACTATCCGTGGCATCAGATTTACCTTGTTCGTAAAAGAACTTAGCAAACTTATCGGGATTCATTGCCATCGCCAAAGCCCTGTGGTATCCTGCTGCATCCTTCATAAGACCATTCTCGTCTAAGAACCTATTAATAAAGTTCATTGGACTTGACTGAATCTTTTTGAGCTCTGCTGCTGAACCGGGATTAAACACGAGTTTTTTGTCGTCAATGTCGAACTCAAAACCTTTGAAGTCTTTACTAAAGACATCATCTGATTTTTGCTCAAACCATTTGCGCTTTCGCTCTGCCTCTTCCTGTGCAGTCTTGGCCTGTTGCGTATATTGACGGTACGCTTCGTATTCCTCCTTCTCTTGTTCGGAAAGTTCCATCCCACTTGACTCAAGGGGCATCTTATACTTTTCCTTTTGAGAATTGAAGAAACTCTTAGCTTCCGCTATAGCCTTTTTCCTTGCGATCTTCACCTTCTTGACTCTTGACTCGTCATCGAGTTCCTCGTCATAGGAGTAATCCTCCATGAGGGTATCAATGTCTTCATCGTCAAGACCCTGTTGGGTAGTGGCAAGATATTCACGAAGTAACTGATCAGGGTTCATTGCGTCAAAGTCCTTCTTCAACTGAAGAAAGTCCTCGAACCCACGCCCCGTATCCTTCTTGTACTTCATGTAAGCAGCCACATCTTCAGGGAGTGGCTCACTCTCCTGACGTTCGGCCATCAACTCATCAAATGAATTGATTTGCTTGTTATAACGCTTTCCAATATATGAAAGAACTTTCTCTTCTGATAACTCATCATCTTCTCCTTGGCCACCTCCCAACTCTTGTTGTTGTTGGCCTTCATTATTGTCAATAGCAGAAGTGTCAATCTTAGCCCCTGAATCAACACCATCACCATTCATCTCCTGCTCGTGCTTCTTAAGTAGCTCTTCCTCTACTTGCTGAACGCTTTTTTCTTCTATGCCATCAAGGGCACGTACTTTGATTTCCATTTAATTAGATTTAATTTGATACAAATTTATACAAAAAATACATATTATTTTAACGAGGTTCAAACTCAGCTAAATCAAATCCATCAAGAGTATCCTCATTCGACTCAAAATTCATCGGAGGTAGGTTATTCTTTCTTTGGTTGATCAGCTTCGATTGTTGTGTATTTTGCATGCTTACCCTCTTATCTTTGGCAGCCTCCTTCATATCCTCACGAGACATGAGCGAAGACTCCTTGATACCGGCTATTTGCATTTGGTATTGGAACTCCTCATTCATCAGCATACGCTTCATTTCAGCTTCTGCCTTGAGCTTCTCAATATCAAACGCCACCTCGGCCTGCTTAAGCTGCATCTTTGACTGAGATTCCAATTGAATCTTTTGCATAGCCGCTTGAGCTGCCATTTGCTGAGATTGCATTTGTTGCTGAGCCATAATAGCCTGCTTCTGCATCTCCATCTTTTCTTCTCTCTCCTGCTTCTTGACACGCTTAACCTTCAATAATTGATTGGCAAGCTTGAGATTCTTAATTTCTCTGATGTCAATAGCGTCCTCAAGGTTGATGTCTCCCTTAGAAAGAGCCATCTGAATGTTCGCCTCGAGCTGAGCTTTTTGCTCCTCATCCGGAGAGATCTCAATAAATATACCAAAGTCGTAAATATATAGGTCCTTAATGTCATTAAGGAGAGATACGTTGTACTTGCCAATTTTGTTGGCGAAGTCGTCTTTAAAGTCTGCGTATTCTAAAATGTCAGCAACACGGTAGGTAAGGGCCTCAGCAAGCGACCTATAAACAAATAAGCCTCCTTCGAGAATGTGGCGTGTAGCCGTATTGGAGTTAAGTGCAGCGAGCTTTTGGACCCCTACCAATGAGTTAGGGTCAGGCATTGAGCCATCTCTTGCTTCGTTAAGACCGGTAACAGACCTGATCATATCGAGGTAGTGGTTGTAGTTCGCTATCAGCATTTGGGTTTTGCTTGCTCCTGAATTTGAGGTAAGCTGCTGAATAGGTATACGGGCATTATTAAATTCACCATCTTGAGTGTAACTGCGTCCAATAACGCTACCCGTTTGGAAGTAAAGACGTAGTGCGTCTTCAGGGTTATATGCCTGACCGGTACCAAGGTCCACTTCATTAAGGCCATCGGCATCAATGAATACACCATCAGGTACAGTACGTGCAATAACCTGCTGTAGTTTTAAGTGCGTCAATTGAATCAAGTCTGCAAATGGTATCATCCTGCGCACAAGCGACTCGATAACACCTTTGTACATTCTTGGTGCAACTGCTACATAATTCGGTAGTGCATGTTGAGAAGTTGACTTTGGTCTTACCATGTTCTCAGCCATCTTCCACTTAAGCAAGATGTTTGTACCCATAACCATAACACCATCGTACCATACGTCAATGGTTTTCTCAATCTTTTCAAAATTGCCTTCCTCCATCATTTCAGTTGGAGGGTTAAATGTTTCGTCCTTCTCAATCATTCTTGATCCACCACCATCAAGAATCTTTTTCTTGTATACGATCTTCTTAGTGGTTTTGTAATTGAAGTAAAGAAGGGTAGCTGTATCACGATAGAACAAACTGTTCTCGTAGAACTGCGCTACATTATAGTAATCATACCAACTCTGTGAGTACATTGAAATCTCTTGCAACTGCTCACGAGTAAGTGTTGGATCAATCTTAAGTAATTCGGTTATTGGAAGAGTTTTAATTTCTCCCCAATAAAATACATCTTGGAAGAAAGGATCTTCGGTATAGCTGTATACAATGTTTGCAGGATCAACGTATGATACCTGAACACCTGCTCCCGGAAGAAACTCGTGCTTAGCAACACCAATACCAACTACTGTTAAATCATAATCAATACGCTTTCGTGTATCCTGATAATGATTCTCGTCAAATATTGTATTGATAGCTTCTTCTTCTGCTATTTCAATTGCAGGCTTATAGTTAAGCTGCATGTATAATGAAAGCTCTTCGTCTGTCTCAGGAAGCTCATCAGGATCCATCATAAATGGATTAGCTCCTGTTTCTTCTTGAATAGTTGTAAGCACATCTTTGGCTGCCATCTGTCCTTCAACCATATCCTGATACTTACTACGCTTCGCTTGAGACATTGCATCTTGTGCATAAGCCTTCACTTTAAATAAGCGATCACTCATACCATTTACAACAATGTCAACAAACTTTGGCAGAATAGGTACAGGAGTCCAATCGAGATTCAAGTATGACAAATCTCCGTCTATTGCAAGTTCATTTTTATACTTCTGAACAGGCTGTTCTCCACGAGCGTATAAACGCAAACGATGAAAGTCACGCCACTGACTATAGTAGCGGCATTGATTACCGTCCTTTCGGAACCACTCATATTGTATTGCTTGGCCAACTTGAAGACCAAAAGCATCAGAGGCCTTCTCCGCATCAGATACAAACTGACCCGGGAAACCTGTTGCGGATATATTTACTACGACATCTTTCATCTAATAAGTTGACTTGTTGTTCCACTATTAGTGTACCGTGCGAAATTAATACTAATTTTCGACTCTTTTTTCTCAGGTAAATATACATGTTTTTGATTTGCCATAATAGCTAAACCTGAACTAATTGATGCGTCATGCTTTGTTCGGTCGTTAATATCAAACTTAGCCCAATCCTCTAACGTCCTTGTGAATGGCATAGAGCCTATTTCATCAGGGTCTCTGTACCTTCCCTCCAAATCAAACCCCACAAACTTTTCAATGTAAGTCTCAATGGCCGAAGCATGCGCTTGCTTAACTTCTTCTGACGAGTTGGGTATACCACCAAGCTCCCTTTCAGTTTTACTCAACTTATTAAGAGCCCTATCGGGTCTGTTCATTGAGAAGTTTCTGTACCCTCTGTTTTTAAAATGGTAAAGGATACGAGCCTTGTTGTTCTCTGCAAGCATTGGCATACCATAAAACACGCAAGCCATGAGTACGTCCTCAAAGAATATCTCAGCCGTCTGAGGGCGAGCGATATACTCAAGGAAGAACTGATTAACCGGAGCGTCATCCATGTGGTACTTGGTCATCCCGTGGAGGGAACCGTTAGATCCCCTGCCACCAACCACTGCCGATATATCGTAAGGGTCGCAGCCAAAACTACCAAGATGCTCATTGCCGGGGTACTTCTGCCCGTTTCTTGTCGATACACTGTTTTGCATGTGAGGCGGTGGGAACCAATTAATTAAGAACCTACCCCTAATATCAGGAGTCCATATAACCTTTGTATCCTTTTCCCCGTCTTTCCAATGAAAAGATCCACGTGAATAAAGCTGACCTTCTATCTGTGAATCATTATAGTCTATTTGTTGATAAATTTTTGTCAAATTAAATATGGAAGACTTGCTCTCATCCCTGAAAGCATGGCTCTCAGTTCGGGGGAACTGACGGTAAAACTCGTTCAGCGCATCGGCATCACTTTTTAGTGATTCAACCTCAGCCTCCCAATAGTCGATGGCTCCGTTGATTATCTTCTGCCCGTCAACGCCCTTTATTGGCTCTTTGGGTTTACGGAATACGGGCATCCCATACCTGTCAATGAAGCCTTCCATGTTCCACTCCATAGGAATAAACAAGGCATATAGCCCACTTTTGGTTTGACCGTTGGCGTTTCTGTTGAAAACCCTCGAGTCCTCGTATAGCTTCTTGTAGTTATCCCCACCCTTACTAAGTGCATTTGAGGTAGAGCCCATCATACACTTGCCAATGATCTTGCTACCAACCCTAAGACAGGTCTTGGTTACCCTCCAATTGTTCAGGATATTGTTTGGCTTAAGCCACTTTGCACTCTCATCGTGCGCAAGATATAGTAGCTTTTCACCGTCATAGCTATTCTCCTCTGTGTTCTTCCAATCTATTGTAGTATCCAATCCATCAACAATGTTACTATCGGCAGCATTGGTCATGTTCTTTTTGGTGATCTTGGATGCCGGTACCCGGTAGGCAAGCTCGGTCTTTGGCTTATCCATACCATCCATGATCGGACGGAAGAAGAACGGTAGCCTGCTGTTAATAGGCACTACCTTATCTGTGAACATCTTCTTGGCATCGGCACCGGTCTTAGACAGGATACCAATCCTTGAGTCCCGGGCAAGCGTGGCTATATTGACGCATTCTGAGGATGACATAAAGGAGAAGCCGGAACGTCTGATCTTAAGGTAGATCATTCCAAAACATCTCGGATCAGCCCGGCACGCCTCCCAAAAGATAAAGAATATCCGGTTAGCCTCTCGGTAATCAGGATAGCCCACATCAATACTTGACCATTGTAGGTACATGTAGTGAGATCCGGTAATATAATTTGGCTTTCCATTGTTCATGAACCAATAGCCATTCTCACGGTTATTGAACTCCTGCTCAATGTAATCTACCCACCGATCCTTAAATTCGGGAGGCATCTCGTTCCAATGAAATATAGACTGTATTTTGGATAGCTCCCTTGGAAGGTCCTGCCTCTCCCAATACTGCTCAGAAGGAGTCTTGCTCCTGCTATAGCACTCTGTAGGAGCCAATGGTAAAGCAATAAGCAGCCCGGCCACATTTATAATGTCGCCAATCTGTCCCGTCTTTGAGATGACCACCATGTCATACTGCTCGTTATACCCATACTGCCAAGCCTTATGGGTGTTCTTTTTAGAGACAGCGTTCTTAGGCACATGGTCACTAACGATTCGATACAGACCTTCGCTCTGCAAATCCTTGCTTTGTATCATTTCTTACTACTCCTTTTTCAATAAGTTCAAGACTCTCCTTTTCTGATTCTACTCGGCTAAGTATTTCAAAGGCATCAAAGATGGCAAGCTTCTTTGTTGCCGCAGCGTTCTTAAGCCTATCTGCTGCAAGCTCGTCATCCGGATCAGGCTTGATAATATTTTCTTCAGCAACCCTTATGAGTTGTTCTACTGCCTTATACCCTGCATCAATAATCTTCTTCTTTATTTCTACTGCGTCACTCATTTCTTTTCTTTTAAGAATGTAACCTGAATTAGGCGAGAAGTCTCGCCTGAACCAAAGTTCTCAAAAATATTTCTGCTATGCGGAAGCTCTGAATCAAACATAAGCATCCTATTAAACTTTGAATAAACTACGCATGATAGCTTACCGTCATCATCATATATTGTAGTGCCGTCCTCATCAGGGTGTCTTCGACTTAAATAAAGTATGGCCGTAACATCACCCATCATCTCATCTGTATGGATAAAGTTCGGCTCCTCCTGACCTTCAGGCGACTTGCGGATAAAGTTAAATGCTACCTCATATCCTAATCCAACAGACTCTAAAGCTATTCTCGCAAACTCATCATCATGTGGTCTTGGTTGAATATTCTGAAACGTATTAATACCATCCGATACGTCTACAAACTCCCCGTCAAGTATATCTGATAGATACTTAATAGGATCGTCTATTACATTATCTGATACAATTAGGTTCATAGCTTCATAGTTATTTGATGATCAAAGATTCGGTAGAGCTTCTCTCCGTCCACATCAAACTCATATTCACTGTCAGGCTTAAAGCATACAGTGTCACCTGCCCGGATCCCTTGAGCCTCGAGGTACTCATTCGGATAGACCATAACCCCCATGAGTGGCTCATTGGTGAATGGCTTCTTGATATAGCTGTCAATGGCCGGTATAGGTTTGACGAAGCAAAAGCGACTGTAAGTGTACCACTTGCCATCACGCTTATACATGAAAAATTGGTCGGGTTCTACAAAGAAGATGTCATCCTTGAAGAAGCTGCGACCACTCTTACGCCTACCTTTAATGTCGTTATAAAACTTAAATACGTTGTGGTGAACAAGTAGTGTGTCACCTTTTTGGATCGGGCCTTCGTACCCACGAGGCACCTCTACCACTTCGGCATACCGGTTAGAGAACTTGTGATCCTCTTCTGAGGTATTAACGATAAGCTCTATGCCGCCAATCTCTTTTGTATTATTATATCGTTTACCTGTAACAATGAAGTCAAATGGGGATTGCATTAATAGTCGATATTAAATTCAATGGACACAGGCATGTTTTGATTGAAAGACTTCCATAACATCACCTCCTCTTTTTCGTTGATGATGTAAATCTTTACATCTCCCGTTTCCGGCTCGAACTTAATAAGGTGAATTGAGTTTGTCTCTCCAAGAACTTTCTGTCCTACAATATAGTGCATTGCACTACCCTTGTAGTCAGGTCCTATAGATATTTTCCTGATGTCCATATTTGATTAGATTAAATTTCATTTACAAAGTTAATGCACTACACCCAAATAATCCGTACCCGTGATGCGGTAGACGTTTCCGGCTACCAACCCTGCAGCCAATGCGGCAGCGTTATTCGCATACACGGGGACGTTTGGTAATGGGAGAGCAAGTATGTCTCCCACTGAAAAGTTTTTTGTTTTGTTGCTGTCTTCAGCGTCTGTGCCGATCAGTTTATCAGCATAGGTTACATTGTTGTCTGTTGCGTAAGAATTAATGTTTGCCATTGTTTTAACATTGAACTGATGAGAATCCTTCTATCTGACCGTATCCGTTCATGTCCCAATTCGCAGAATTTGCAAACGTATACAGTTCGGTTACAGGATTAGTAAGATTTGAATTATAAAATAAAGAGCAACCTGCTGTTATTGTTGGACACTCAGAATACAAAGTCTTAGGATTTGTACTTGCATCTGAACACGCACCTGCAGGGCTTGAATTACTAACACCACAGTTGCCAAATGAATATGCTGTTTCACCTGCACAAAGCGTATAGTCTTGAATCTGCCATGGGTCTTCTATTCCTACATTGTAATACCTAAATGAGTAGTCTCCAACTTTAAAGTATCCTGCACTTCCTCCACAAGCAGTATCACTATACCAAGGCGAATTAAGCGCACTATCATAATAAAGAATAGACCCATTGCCAAGTGCGAAGTCAGCACTATATAGCGTAATTGAGTAAGGATTTGATGTACATGCTGTAGATGCCGAAGAAGCTCCCTGCTCAATATAGAAGCCATCGTAATAACACGTAGTATAATAGTAGATGGTATGTGCGTAGGAAGTAATGACAGCCTGCAAATCAGATTTCACAACAAGCTGATTACTTGACTTTGCTGCATACGGGCCGTAAGACGTATTGATGTTTACGTAAGTATCAGCATTGGCCTTAGTAATCTGCTCGTTGCTTGCCGGTATAGAAGTCTTAGCTGTAAAGACACCGTTGTTCACAGCACTTTGCAGGTTGTTAAATGATACCGTCTGATTATTTGCTACATCATTCCAAGCCATTATGCTTCATTTGGTGTAACCCAAGGAAGTGGCAATGACACTACCGGTGGATTAATTTGATTTTGAATTTGATTTACAAGACCTTCATCAATAGCTGCAACATCAAGACCTGCTTCAAGCCATCCACATACTTGCTCAAAAGTAAGATCCGGGTATGGTGTGAAATCAGCAGGAGATGGAGCAGGAACAGAAAGCTGTCCAAATGTGTCTGCGAAATACGTTTTGTCTCCAACTACTTCTGTTGCATTGCGTCTCCAATTCACAACGAATACAACATCATCAAGTCCGTCAGGGGTAGTAGGGTATTCGTCCATTGAAGAAATAACCCAATTGTAGATAACTGCCATTTTATTTGTTTTTTAATTGTTGTTCTAATTCAGCAATACGCTTTTCGAGCATTGCAATTTTATAAGTATGTGCTTGATTATAATCTAAAGTTAAGAAACCATCCTTGTTTTCATTCACTGCATCAGGTATAAATTTCATTACTTCCTGAGCTGAATAACCCCAATGAAGCTTATTGTCTCTTGCATCAGCCCAACGATACTCGATAGCACCAAAATCAAATCCTTGATGCTGATTTAATACCTGCTTCAGTCTTATGTCAGATGACTCATAATATGCAGAAGCATAGACAGAACCATTAACCTGAAGTAGATATGCTCCTTGGTCAGAAGTATATCCAAGCCAAAGTTCTCCACTTGCCATAAGACTCATAGCTCTTGTAGCAGACCCGTTAACACAGAAATATATACTACCAACACCTGAGCCTCCTTCAGCAAATATTGTAGGAGAATAGTCGGTGCCACCACCTGATATATCCAAATAAGAAGATAATGCACCTCTTACTGCACTATCTCTATATAATACAATGTTTGAAGAAGCCGTTGTGCCGCTTACATAAAGCTTATAATTAGAAAAATATGATGTAGTTCCTAAAGATGTATTACCATTCGGGAATATAACCATATTGGTCTGAATGGTAGTTGTAGAGTTTGCGTTGTAAAACTCAGTCCTTTGAGGAGCATAAGTACTTGCTGTACCCCAATTGTCATCTTTTACAAATCTTACACCGCCACCAAACTTCGGATGGTTTGGTCCTGCTCCGTGCCAAGCATAACCCTCAACAGCAAAACAAGTATCACCATTTGCGACTGAACCGGGAGCCGCAGCAGTACCCCTTGACTTCATACCTCTTAAGGTAGAGCCAACAGCATCATCACTTGCCCTGTACAATCCAAACGTAGTACCTGCAGTCTGAGTAATAACCATTGCAAGAGGCGTAGTACTTTCATAGTTATACCCTGTAACTGTTCTACTTACTCCTGATTCAAGTATAGTAAAGTATGGAGTAACTGCAGCAGAAGGTGTAACAGCAGTCTCAAGATTAATACCTCCTGTTGATCCATTAACATCAAACTGAACACTTGGAGCTCTTCTTATCCCAACAAAACCTGCTGTAGTAAGCGTTATCTGACTGCCGCCCGTACCAAAAGCAAAAGGTTGTGTAGCAATTTGCAATCTATTATTAGAAGCGTCCCAATCAATAGCCCCATACTCACTTGCTCCTGTTCCTTCTCCTATTAATAAATATGCGCTCGCAGAAGTTATCTCTACGTTAGCTGCTGCTCTTATTGAACCTTGTACTCTTAATCCATTTGCAGGAGCTGCGCTTGTGCTACCAATAGAAAGCCCACTATTAGTTCCAAGTGTCATTGCTTGAGTGAAGGAAACAGTAGCTCCTGCTGTCCCTGACGCAGCCGTCAACCATTCATGGTTTCCATTATTTTGAGCATATTGAGTAGCTGCTCCATTTGAAGCGTACTTATGTCCTTCATTCCAAATAACATTTGTTACGATATTGGTATTACTTACTCCGTAATTCCATATACCATTACCGGGATTTCCAACTTCTATCGCTTTTCCTAATGACCATGTGCTTGGTGTAACAGCTAAGCCTAAATTCCCATTATCTCCATCAATTGTCCAAACAGGTACAGCGGTCGCATTCATGTTTCTCATAAAAGAAACATATCTATTATCTGAAGCAGTTCTTTGGAAACCCCATCTAAGTAAGTTTCCAAATCTCAACATTGTTACATCTGTACTTATAGCTATCGTACCTGTTACGTCAAGTTTATATGTGTTGTTGGTATTCCCTATTGATACATTGCCGCCTGAGTTAATCCTAACCTTCTCACTGAAGTCAGTAGAAAATATTATATTAAAAGTGCTTCTTGCATGTATTGCAAAGTCATTTGTTGCGCCACCACTTACTAATGTAGCTGCACTACCTATATCTCCAAATGATGTACCGTTATTTTGCCATCTTAAATAAGTACCATTAGATGAAAAGTTGAAGTTAGCAACAAGTGCTGCGTCTCCTGAAACATCTAATGTCGCTCCGGGATTTGTCACCCTTAACCCTAATCTTCCACCAAAATAGTTTAATCCACCACTACTATAAATAGAATAGTTTGTAGAAGACCCACTTGTTTGATTGGCTATATAAAGAGCATAGTTATTTAAAATAGAAGCTCCTGTTAATTTTTCAGCAGTAGGTATATAAACCCCAAAAGTATTTGTTACAGAAGTGTTTGCCTTAATACGAGCGTTTGCAAATACAGCATAGTTTTCTGTACCTGCCAATTGAGGGTCGCAAAGAAGCGCATATTGTGAAGTCCCTGTTGTGAGAGCTCCACCAATAAATATTGAGGCGTATGTTTGATCACCTCCTGCTGTACCAACAGCAATCCTACTATCAGACATTAATGGAATGGTATTGATCCTAACCGTACTTCCATTATCAGTTATATTTGCATCTGTCAGCGTATTAGCGTCACTCCACTTTGATACTCTGTTGGCTGTACCGCTACCATCAACAACACCGCCTGCGGTTTCAATAATATTACCTGAAGAATCAACGGCAAGGTTATAAGTTACAGTTCCTGTAAAAGTTCCTGCGCCATATCCATGAAGCGTAGCTAATCCATCAGATCTTAATGTAAACTTACTACCAAGTATACCATTTTGTACAGTTTGAAATACAAGAGAAGCATCTTGAGTAGATGCTGTTGAAGTAAATGACTGCTCAGGAGTAGCTTGTATCCTTGCACCAACAACAGGTGTACCAACAGAACTTCCTGTTCCGTCATAACCTAATGTAAAGTTCATACCAACACCCCACCCGGTACCATGGGCATTCTCTAAGTTCAATGCAGTAACGTGACTGTTATCGTTTTGCTTTGACCATAATCCGTATTGATTATATCTAAGCCATCTATTATTTGAGCCTTCTGCAATTATCAACCAATTCTGTACGTTTGTAAATGCACCATTAGTAAACGTACCCCTAATCAGAAGAGAAGATAATACATCTCCATTTGCCCCTGCAATAAGTGTTGGATTTAAGTTCATTCCAACTGCTATACCTGAACCTGCAGTATTAATTGAGGATACATAAAACTCTCCGAAAGGATTGTATAAAAAGTTTGAACTTCCATCTATTGTATTTGAACCTGTCCAATAAGCAATTTGATTTGCTGAACCTGAACCTGATATATTACCAAGTGTACTTTCAATAATGTTTCCGCTTGAATCAACAGCAAGACTATATGCACGAGTCCCGGTAAAAGACCCTGAACCATATTGATCAAATTTTATAGCTCCGGTTCTTGCAAGAGTAAACGTATAACGAAAATCTGTACTTGTAAAAGTTCCACTTGTTTTGTTTACAAATCCAAAAGCTTTTACGGTTGCGCTTCCTTGTCCTGCATAGTTTTCAAAATATGGATAACCTGAGTTTGGAGATGTGACAACACCTGAAAGTTCACCTGTCATGTAACCACCTTCAATCCAAGTATGATTAGGAGTATTAGCGGATGCTATAAAATAGTTTGCATCAGCAGGTATACTTGCATTTGTTCTTGTAATTCTAAAACTTATAGAAGTGGTAGTAGATGTACCAAGCTGTAAGTTACTGCTGAATAGACCTGTGCCATTTACAGCAAATTTAAAACTTTGGTCTGAAGAATATCCAATACCAAAGTTTGCGTTATTATTTATATAGTTATACTTTGTTGGAGCAGCAGAAATAACAGTATCCACCGTACCACTTGCTAACCCATATAAAGCGAGTGTACCACCATTAGTTGATGCACCATCTTCATATAACTCTGCACAAAGATTACCCGTAGAATTAAATCTTGCTACAAACCTTCTGTATGTTACAACTTGTTCATTAGCTCTAATATCACCACCTGAAACTTGCAATGCACTTGATCCATCATCTGTAGGCATTGTTGGCCCCATAAGTGTTCTACCTGCACTGAGCACTCTTACCCTTTCGGTAAGTGAACTCGCTACTGATGAATAAAGAACTAAGTCACCATTTTCATTTCCTCCCGTAGAGTTGCTCTTAGCACCTGCCACAGCAGCAGCATTGAACCTTCCGCTATCTGTTCTATATGCACCAAATGCAATTGCACCACCTCTACCTGCTAAACCATCAGTGTTGGTATCTTGAACAACAACACCCCATCCTGATGATGAAGGTAACTTAGCCATTGCGTTATAGACAAACAACTGCTCAGTACCTACAGAACCACCAATACCTACTTTATCTGTAACAGTCAAATCATCACCAACAGTTAAGCTGTTGCTAAATGAAGCTGCTGTTGTACCAAATGGGATAGTAAGACCATTACTTCCGTTGGGTATAATCTTAATTCCTGCATCAGTAGATACAGCCCCTGTAATAAATTGCCATTCAGGAGTGCCACCTGCTATAAGTCTTATATAAAGTCCTTTGCTTTGACCTGCTGCGTTATTAGCTGCTAACGTAAGAATAGATTGAACTGCATCTTGTTGAACACCTCTAAATTCTACACGTCCGTTATCTGTAGTTAAAACATTATTTGAACTATCCCAAGTAAAATTAGCCTCACTACCAATACTACTTGAACCATTAAAAAATGCAACTTGACCTGCTGTGCCACCACCTGTTATAGTTCCACCTCCATCTGTTACTTCAATAATGTTTCCAACTGAATCTACAGCTAAACGATATGTTGGTGTTCCTGTGATTGAACCGGACCCATAAGATGTAAGTCTAAGAACACCTGATGGAGTAATTCTTGCTCTTTCTGCTACAGATGTTCCATTGTATGTTGTAAAAAGAATTGGTCTTTGTTCATCATGTCTTGCAGATAAAACTAAAGCTCCAAATCCATCTGCCCATAATGATGCTGTAGAATAAATACCTACTTGACCAAAATCAGTGAGGTTATTAAAGTTACCAAGTAAGGCTTCACCCTTAGACCTTGATACTCCGTTCAGTTGAAACAAATAACCATCATCATTTGTTTGACCAACAAGCAATCTTCCGCTTGCATTAAGGGTCATCGCAGGAGTATATGTAATTGTATTATTCGCAACACCTGATGCAGCTATTTCCCACACGTGTGTACTATTAGCCTGATAGTACCTACTTGCATATCCATTTACTATATACTTGTTTGATACTCCGTCATAATACCCATTTGCATACATCCAAATTCTGTCATCAATAGCCATTAATGCAGAATTTTCTATTTGAAAAGCTACATAACCATTTGCCCAAGCAGCAGGTATTACACTTAATCCCAAATTTCCTGATATGTTAAGACGTATATATTCGGTATTATTAGTACCAAATACTAAAGGTTGTCCATCATAAGTTCCAAGAACCAATGGCAAACCCGTACTAAAAGCAAGAGTTGCAGTTCCTGTAGTAAACCCAAATCTTGTACTACCCGATTGACCAAAATATAAATTACTTGTTCCAAAATTATTGGTAATAAGAGTTGATGTTGCACTTATTATACTATTTGCAATAGTACCTTCGGCTGTGAACTTAGGTACATAGTTAACCGTTCCCGTTCCGACAATTAAATCTACCGGGTCAATCCCACTATCTGCTAATAAGTTGTTGTTTATCGTTGCTAAATTTGCCATATCTTATACCATTGTGAGTGAACGCCAAGTTGCATTAGCGTAAATATACAAACCAATTACACCATTTGTCTGATAAACTATAAGTCCTTCTGCCGGAGTTACAATCGCAGTACGCTGCGTCTGTGTCATCCGTGGAGGCAAAAAGCCTTTAGTCGTGCTATCCATTTGGAACAAAGCAGACGAGTTGATAGTTGCTGTACCCAATCCAATAGACGAGCTACCTTCATAAAGCACACTGTCCGCAATAGCACTTGCAGCACTAAACTTAGCTAAGTACCCTGCCGTACCGGTTCCGGTAACGGGATTGGTCAGTACACTCTGATACTGAGGAATAT
>JACCDW010163561.1_pt1 | contig 31415 bp, 24 predicted proteins | sample 7449781 | NCBI WGS metagenome assembly JACCDW01 (sample SAMN15323449, study PRJNA562643) | freshwater metagenome | isolation source: river surface water | place: USA:Blue River Watershed | collected 2017-08-18
AATATAAACCGCTTGCAATAACCCCAAACTATCAGAATAATTGGTTTGAAAAGCAAGCTGATTATCAAGAAATACTTGTAGTTTTTTATTTTTTACAACCAATTTCAGCTGCACAAATTCATTAAGATTCACCCCTAATTTACTTAAATCGTGGATTTTCCCTTCAAATGAGGCATTTGGTAAACGCACATATGCATAATGTGAACACCCTTTTTGGGTTAAATTGAACAAAAGTTTATTTTTCTCGCCAGTAATTACTACCGAAGCATCATTGCAGCTAATACCTCCTTCTGCAACTGGATTTTTGAGACGTGTTTCTAAAATCATGGCATCACACGAGAGATTTTTATCGAAATTTGCTACTTTTTTAACAAATGAATAATAAGTTGATTGCTCCTTTACGGCATTGGGCAGAGCCTCTTTTGAAATATGGGCCACTCCGTTTTTTTTCCACTGCTCTGCTGGTAAATAATTAATCTCTTCGTAACCCGACACCCAACCATCAGATGGCACAACTACTTTCAACGAATCCAGAATTTTTCCATCAACTACTAATCTGACCATCCGCACCGTTGGATGCATAAAACATACCGATGCCATTTTTTTAGTTTTGTCAAGTTCGAGCGTATCTCGCTTACCCCAAAGCGAATACTCAAGAATAGCACGGTTAAAGTTGAGGTGATTGAAACTATAAGAAAACTTTGCAGTTATTGGGGCTTGGGTGCTTTCAAAAACCACTTTTGTCAATTTTCCTTTTACAGGCTCGCTCAGTACTTTCCTCTTCCACACAAAAACTATACCCCCCAGTAAACCTATTAACAAGAAGCCAATGCCGAGGTTTCGCCAGTTTCGAGTTTCTCTTTTGGTAGTAGTAGCAAAATCAGCATTCTCTAAGAAATCCTGATAGTTTTGATAACCGATGTAGAGCGATAAAAAATTTCGAGTTGTTTGCTGAAACGTGGTTTCTTTATCTCGTTCTTCAAAAATCCTACGCAGGGTTTGTTCGCTTACCAAATACTCTTTCAACTTATTTTCGGGAATACTTTCTTTATTCTTTTTCAGAATTATCCCAATTAAAGCAGTCAGATTTATACTTTCAAAATCATTATTTCTAATAGGTAAATAGGTATCACCAAAGTCTTCTATGACCTTATTTATAAACTTTTGTTTTAAAATTTTCAGAAATTGTCCGTCCACTGCACCCGTTCCATTTTTAGTTAAAACACTCATTTTCAATTGATTACTTTTTCACAAATGCTTTGTAAAAATAACAAAACGTCTATTTCGTTGAATTCTACCAAAATTAAGAATTAATTGCTGTGCTAAAAATATTTACTTTTCTCTATACACTATTTTGCTGACTATAATTTGCCAAACTTAACCTTCTCTCTACCATGCAATTAAAAAATACCGAACACATTTGCCATCTCGAAGGCTCTATTAATTATACCATTGTTCATTTTGATAATGGACGAAAAGAGGTAATGGCATACACCCTCAAAAAATGTGAGGCACTTCTGAGCAAATCAGACAGAAGTAACTTTATACGTATTCACAAATCTTTTTTAGTCAACAAAGATTCAATCAAAGAAATAAAACCTCGGCCATTCAATAAAGTAGTGTTAACTTCTGGTTTAGAATTGCCACTTGCCCGCAGACGAAAAATAAGGAAAATAAATTAACCCCGAAACCCCAACAATCTTTTGCACTCAAAAAGTAAAACACTTACGAATCCATACTTCTCATGCCCCTGCTGCTACTTTGTTTATAAAGTCAGCAGGGAATTTTTACTTCTGCTCAAAACTATACAAAAAGGGTGCTTTATGTGCCGCACCCGAAAACTGTTTTTCATGGCGTTTCAGAATTCCTAAACTTAATATTTTACGTTGAAAAGTACCACGGTGCAGTTTTTCCCCCAAAATCGCCTCATATACTTTCTGCAATTCTTTCATTGTAAAAAGCGTTGGTAATAAATTCATACCAACCAATTTACGTTCGAGATTATCCCGTAGTGTTTGCAAGGCCTTAGCAACAATATCGGCATGGTCAAGCATCAAATTGGGGAGTTCATCGAGAGCATACCAATCACATGAATCCGAAAGAGCATCGGGCGTAGGTACTACGTCTTCATAGTTTATCAAGGCATAATAAGCCACCGAAATAAATCTATCTAAAAGCCAAGAATGCTCTTCTAACGCCTGTCCGTTAGCTTTCATGATAGTTTCCATAATTTCAGGTTTGTAGCGTGCTACACTACCAAAGGCGTAAAATTGCTCTAAATAAATATTATCTAAACCCGTGCGTTCTTTTAGACCACGTCTAACGGCGTCATTCAAATCTTCATCAAACTTTACAAAGCCACCAGGAAGAGCAAAAAGCCCTGTGTTATGGTATTTCATTATCAAAATCTTCAGTTTTTCACCCGAAAAACCGAATACTACCGAGTCGTATGCGATATGTTTTAAATAGCCTTTTGAATTCACTTTAGTTTGTTGTTAAATTATAATTTTTTCAAAAATAAATAGGATTATTTTAAAACACTAATTAATATTGTCGCAAATTGAGACAATAAGTAAATTTTCCCTCTTACAAATGAAAAAAATAATCTATCTATTTGCCCTAATTATATTCAATAATTTAGAGCTTTCGGCACAAAATGTCAACTCATTTTCGGTTCAAACAAAAATAGAAAATGGCCTTATTGAAGGAAACTACAACACCCACACAGGGATTCAAACCTATTTCGGAATTCCGTTTGCAAAGCCACCTGTTGGCGAATTACGCTGGAAAGCTCCACAACCATTGGTTAATTGGACGGGCGTAAAAGAAACCAAGAAATTTGGCCCACGCCCAATGCAAACAATGGTTTTTGGTGATATGGACTCTCGCTCGAATGGCGTAAGCGAAGATTGTTTGTATTTAAATGTATGGACTCCTACCACTCGAAATAATAAAAATTTACCAGTCTTAGTATATTTCTACGGTGGTGGAAATGTAGCTGGCGATGCATCAGAACCTCGCTACGATGGCGAAGCAATGGCTAAAAAAGGTATCGTAGTAGTTACTTGTAATTACCGCTTGAATATTTTCGGTTTCTTGGTTCACCCCGAGCTTACGGCAGAGTCTCCTTACAAAGCATCGGGTAATTATGGTATGCTCGACCAGAACGAAGCGTTGAAATGGGTTCAGAAAAATATTACAGCTTTCGGTGGCGACCCTAAGAAAGTAACCATCGCTGGTGAGTCGGCGGGTTCGATTGGAGTGAGTTGCCAGATGGCTTCTCCTCTATCAAAAAACCTCATAGCTGGTGCTATTGGTGAAAGTGGTGCAGGAATTAACCCAACAATGACTCCTGTGCCTCTGGCAGAAGGAGAAAAACAAGGAGTTGAGTTTTTACAAAAGGCTGGAATTAAATCAATCAAAGAATTGAGAGCGATGTCAACGCGTGATATTTACGAAATCTATAACGAATCAAAGCGTTTTGGTTTTCCAATTGTAATTGATAATTATTTCCTACCCAAAACACTTCCACAGATTTTTGCTGCCAAAGAGCAAGCTCAAGTACCACTATTATTGGGTTGGAATTCGGCCGAGATTCCTGGCGGAGCATTCATGCTTGGTATGCCAAACACAACCGAAAACTTTATCACGAGAGTAAAAAAAGAATATCCGAGCGACGCAGAAGATGTTTTTAAATTATATCCTCATAGCAATGAAAAAGAAGTTGAACTTTCGGCCACACAATTGGCATCGGATAGATTTATCTCTTATTCTACTTGGAAATGGTTCGATTTACACCGCAATAATTCTGCTCAACCTGTTTACCGTTATCTATACAGTAAAATCCGTCCAGATTTAGTAGATAAATCATTGGCTTCGGGATTAGCTGGCGGGACCGTGAGAGCTGAAGGAAGCACGCCAAGACCAAAGGCAATCGGAGCTCCGCACGCTTGCGAAATCGAATATGCGATGGGCAATCTACACCGTGTGAAAGATTATGCTTGGACAGCAGATGACTACAAAGTATCGAATACAATGCTTAATTACTTTGCTAATTTCATCAAAACTGGCAATCCAAACGGGGATAAGTTACCAGAATGGACAGTTGCTAAGTCGGGCGATATTACTCCTCCTGTAATGATAATTAATACTGAATCTCGCACTGAAAAGTCAATGATTGACGCTCGCTATGAGTTTTTAGATAAGGCTTATAAGAATAAATAAACTCGAATGACGATTTACGATTAATTCGATTTACGATTTAATCAAATTTTCAATTCTATTATTTATTACTATGAATCAAGAAGTCTTAAAGAAAAGATTTAAAGATTGGGCGATAAAAGGAGTACTATTCACTCGAAAGTTTCCAAACGAACCAGATTTCAAAGCAATCCGAAATCAAATGGTTAGATGTATTCCTTCTTGTGCAGCAAATTACAGAGCAGCATGTAGAGCTAAATCGAATGCAGATTTTATCAACAAGCTTAAAATTGTAGAAGAAGAATTAGATGAGAGTATGTTTTGGTTAGAGTTTGTTGTTGGCTTGGAAGAAAAACTCCGAAATGATGTTATAGAAATCTATAAAGAAGCAGATGAACTATTAGCGATAACTGTTGCATCAATTAAAACTCTTAGAAACAATCAAAACAATCGTAAATCGTCAATCGATTAAATCGTAAATTAAAAAAGATATGGCAACAAGACGAGAATTTATAAAAAACACTTCATTAGTTGCGGCAGCGATGGCGGTTTCGCCGATGGCAGAAGTAATGGCAGCATTGAAAAAAGAGAATAAATTGGGCATTCAGTTATTTTCTATTCCCAAAATGCTTTCGGAAGACTATATGGCTGGTGTGAAAATGCTCCAAGAATTGGGCTATAAAGAATTAGAACTTTTTGGTCCGTTTCCGTTTAGTGCAGAAAAGGCAAAAAAAGGTTGGGAAGCAGCAGGAAAAATGCTTGGTTTTTCGGGAAGTGGCTATTTTGGCAAATCAGCTAAAGAAGTTAAGAAAATTCTTGACGACCACGGTATGAGTAGCCCAGGCACGCATACCGACCTTGATACTTTAGAGCAAAACATGGGAGCTTTGGGTGAAGCGGCAAGTATTTTAGGGCATAAGTATGTGACACTTCCTGCCATTCCAGACGACCGCCGCAAAACAATTGATGATTACAAACGTATAGCTGAGGCATTTAATAAAATTGGAGCAGAAGCCAAGAAAAACGATATCCGTTTCGGCTATCATAATCATGGCTATGGCATTAAACCCGTAGATGGCGTTCGTCCACTTGAAATTATTCTGAAGAATACTGACCCCAATTTGGTATTTTTTGAAATGGATATTTTCTGGACAACCTGCGGTGGAGTAGACCCAATTGAGTTACTAACAAAATATCCAAACCGCTATAAAATGCTTCATCTGAAAGATATGAAGGAAAAAAAGCAATTTACGGGCGATGGTGGTGGCATGGGAGATTGGATGCCGATGTTTCAGTTGATGGCATCGGCTGGTGATGGAGTGCTTGACCTACAAGGAATCGTGAAGAAAGCCAAAGAAGTGGGTGTTGAACATTTCTTTGTTGAGCAAGATATGGTAGCCAATCCACAAGTGGCCCTGAAACGTAGTTCAGACTATTTGACGAGCAAAATCTAAATTGTTTAAATTTCATTGCCGTCTGCTTTAGCTGATGGATTGGATTGCTTAAAATTAAATATGATTTTAGCTCAACTCATAAGTGTTAATTTGGGCCAAAGCCATAATGTTCTTTTATTTCTCTCTTTACCGTCAGCTAAAGCAGACGGCAATGAAAACAGTGTCAAATTCTCTATGAAGACTATATTTTCAACACTTTCTCTATTGTGCATTCTGCTATCTGCAAATGCTCAAAAACAAATTTTTCTCTACGAAGGTAAACCTAAAGGTTCAGAAAATTGGACTTGGGATGAAGCCGTTTCTGAGAAAAATATCTTCAATACGAAGGTAGTTTATAATGTTACTCGGCCTTCAATCACTGCCTATGTTCCCGAAAACCCAAACGGTACCGCCATTGTAGTTGCTCCCGGTGGGGCATTTCATACACTTTCGATTGATAGCGAAGGAATTGACGTAGCTAAATGGTTAAATGCCAGAGGTATTACCGCTTTTGTTTTGAAATATCGTGTAGCTCGTAGCTTCACCGATGACCCAGTGAAGGAATTAATGGGTAAAATGAGCAACTTCAAAACTTTAGATGAAGAAAATGCTCCTATCATTCCATTGGCAACCGAAGATGGCATGAATGCCGTAAAATACATTCGTGAACACGCCGCTGACTATAAAATAGCCCCTAAAAAAGTTGGTTTCATGGGCTTTTCGGCGGGCGGCACGCTCACGATGTCGGTAGTATATAGTGCTAATGATGCTCTCAGACCTAACTTTGTAGCACCCATTTATGCCTACGAAAATGCTATTATTGGCAACAATATGCCCAAAGAAAAAACACCAATTTTTGTGGCAGTAGCAGCCGATGACCAATTGGGCTTTATGCCTCATAGTATCAATATTTTCAAAAAATGGTTTGATGCTAAACAACCTGCCGAATTACATATTTACGAAAAAGGTGGACACGGTTTTGGCATGAGAAAAAGCACTACATCGAGCGAAGGTTGGATTGATAATTTTGGTAACTGGCTAAAAATGCAGGGGTACATGAAATAATTACTCCATAAAATATTTCAAAAACTGAGTAAATAAACCAAATCGACTTTGAAAAAGACATTATTCTTCCTATTTATTCTTATTTCTCTCGTTGGTTTTTCACAAAAACCTCGTACTATCGTAACAACCGATGGCGAAATTGATGACGTTGACTCTTTCATACGTATGCTACTTTATGCCAACGAGTTTAAGCTCGAAGGCTTAGTTTATAGTAGCTCAATGTGGCATTACAAAGGTGATGGTAAAGGCACGAAGTTCACTTCAGAAATGGAAATGACACAAAAGATGTACGGAGCTAAAACTTCCCTTCGTTGGCCAGGAGTAACGTGGATGCAAGATTTAATCAATGCTTACGAAACGGTTTATCCAAATCTGACCAAACACGCTTCGGGTTATCCTACGGCTACTCATCTACGAAACCTAATAAAAGTAGGAAATATTGATTTTGAAGGTGAAATGGAAAAAGTAACTGAAGGTTCGGAGTTTATCAAAAATAAGCTTCTCGATGCTACTACCGTACCTATTTATTTACAAGTTTGGGGTGGAACAAATACCATTGCTCGTGCTTTGAAGTCAATAGAGGAGCAATATAAAAATACACCAAACTGGGCTAAAATCTACAAGAAAGTTTGCAATAAAGCCATTATTTATGCCATTCTCGACCAAGATGCAACTTACAGAAAGTATGTTTCGGTAAACTGGAAAGATATCAAAATCTTTTATAATTCTAACCAATTTTGGTGTTTTGCTTATCCATGGAAAAAGGCAGTTCCTGAAAGTCAACATTATTTACTCGAAGGGAAATTTATGAGTGATAATATCATCAATAACCATGGCCCGCTGACTAAAATGTATTATAGCTACGGCGACGGTCAAAAACAAGCGGGTGATGATGAGCATATTCACGGCGATTTATCAAAAGTTAAAAATGGTCAATGGGGAAGTTTCGGTCAATATGATTTCATTTCGGAAGGCGACTCGCCAGCCTATTTTCATTTGATTAATGTTGGATTAGATAATCTAAAAAATCCAGAATTTGGTGGTTGGGGAGGCCGTTTAGTGCAATCAGCTAAGAATCCGAAACGTTGGGAAGACGGAGAGAACACTGCAGATTATAATCCGTTTACACAAAAAATGGATAAAACTTACGGACAAACGCGTTGGATTGAAGCCTTACAAAATGATTTCGCTACTCGTGCCGATTGGTGTGTAAAAGACTATCAAAATGCCAATCATGCTCCGATTGTAAAATTGAATCATTCAGCAAAACTCTTCGTAAAACCTAATCTAACAATAAAACTTAGTGGTTCGGCAAATGACCCTGACGGTGATAAAGTAAGCTACCGTTGGTGGCAATACGATGAGGTTGATACCTACGGAGGAAAAGTATCGCTCAATAATGCGGATAGCAATGAAGTATCATTGACAATGCCAGCCGATATCAAGAATGGAGAAACCATTCATTTGATTCTGGAAGTTTCAGATAATAGAGCAATTAAACTCACACGCTATCAGCGAGTAATTATCACTTGTAAAAACTAAGAAGTCATGAAAAATCTTATCTTGATACTCCTCATTTTGTCCTATGGTGCTTTTGCTCAGCCTAAACCTGACTACACAAAATCTGCAATCGAAGCTTCTAAATCTTGGATTGATATTGATTATGCAGGCGATGGAATTATTGGACATAAATTAGATATTTTCTTACCCAAAGAAGGAAAAGGTCCTTTTCCTGTAGTGATTACTATTTATGGTAGTGCGTGGTTTTCTAATTCATCAAAAGGCACTTGCTTTAATGATGGGCTTGGACAAACGCTCCTCAAAAATGGTTTTGCAGTAGTAAGTATCAATCACCGTTCGAGCAGAGATGCCATTTGGCCAGCACAAATCCATGATGTGAAAGCAGCTATCCGATTCATCAGAGCCAATGCGTCGGCGTTTTCGCTGGATACTTCTTTCTTGGGTGTAACTGGTTTTTCTTCGGGTGGGCATCTTTCCACAATGGCAGGTGTAACGAGTAGCATAAAATCTACAACTATCAATAATTTACCTATTGATTTAGAAGGAAGTATTGGAAAATCTCTCGGTGAAAGTAGTCATGTTGATGCCGTTGTTGATTGGTTTGGGCCAACCGATTTTCTTTTGATGGATGCTTGTGGAAGCTCATTTAGCCATAATGAAGCAAAATCGCCTGAATCTACGCTCATTGGTGGGGCTATTCAAGAAAATAAGGATAGAGTAGCTTTGGCAAACCCTATTAGTTATGTGAGTAAAGGCACTCCCCCATTTCTGATTTTCCATGGCACAAAAGACCCACTCGTACCGCACTGTGAGAGCGAGAAACTTTACGAAAAAATGCAAAAAGAAGGCGTAAAAAGTGAATTGATTATTATAGAGGGCGGTGGACATGGCCCTGGCGTAATGATTGATAAATATTATGCCCAGATGACAACTTTCTTTAAATCGAAAATAAAAAAGTAATTGTCAACTAACTTTGACAGATTTCAAAACTCTGCCAAAGTTAAATTCCTCTAAATATGAAAAAACTACTCTTTCTCTATTTACTTTCAGTTTCAACTTTTGCCCAAACTATTCTTCAAACGGCAAATGGAAAAATTGAAGGCTATGCCAAAGAAAACTTACGAATCTTTAAAGGAATTCCATTCGCAGCTCCACCAGTTGGCGAGTTGCGTTGGAAAGCTCCACAACCCGTACAAAATTGGACTGGTACCAAGAAATGTACTGATTTTTCAGCAAGTCCCATTCAAAACAAACCTGCTCCATTCTACTGCTGGTCAGAAGAATTTATTGCCAAACCAGAGCCATTAAATGAAGATTGTTTATACTTAAATGTTTGGACAACAGCCAAATCGGCTAAAGAAAAACAACCTGTAATGGTTTGGATTTATGGTGGCGGATTAAGCAGTGGTTCGGCAAATTGTGATATTTACGATGGAGAAGAAATGGCAAAAAAAGGAGTTATCTTCGTCAGTATTAACTATCGAGTGGGTGTGATGGGCTTTATGGCACACCCCGAATTGAGCAAAGAATCAGGCTACAATGCCTCTGGAAACTATGGTTTTCTTGACCAAATTGCTGCTTTAAAATGGGTACAAAAAAATATCGCTGCATTTGGTGGAGACCCTTCAAATGTGACCATCTTAGGGCAATCGGCAGGTGCATTTAGTGTAAATGCCATGATTGCCTCGCCTTTGGCAAAAGGGCTGTTTCACAAGGCAATTCCTCAAAGTGGTGGACTTTTATCAAGAATGTTGAGTCAGGACTTAGCTAATGCTGAAAAACAAGGCACAAAATTCATGGAGTTAGCCAAAGCGACTTCAATCGCAGATTTACGTAAACTTTCAGCCGATGAAATTCAAAAATTGAGCAATAATCAAGCTGCGGGTAGATTTGGTGTAACGATGGATGGCTATGTTTTACCAACCAACATTATGGAATACTTTCAAAATGGGAAACATAATCAAGTACCAATCATGACAGGTTGGGTAACTGGCGATGGTGGCTTAATGGGAGCACCCAAAACTAATGTAGAAGATTATAAAAAAGAAGCTCAAACCAAATATGGGGCTAAAGCAGATGAGTTCCTGAGCATCTTCCCTGCCTCGACAGATGAAGAAGCCAAAGAAGCAAAATTGAAGCAGGGCTTAATGGGTTTTGCAGGAATGCCTTCACATTTATTGGCGATTTATACCAATAAACCAAGTTATGTATATCAATTCAGTCACGTTCCACCTGATAAACCGAACTTCCCGAATTACGGAGCTTTTCACACATCAGAAGTGCCTTACGCTTTGCATACGCTACATACTTGGAAACGCCCTTGGCAACAATTAGACAAAGATTTAGAAAATACGATGTCGAGTTATTGGGTAAACTTTGCCAAAACTGGCAACCCGAACGGAGTTGGTTTACCTGAATGGAAAACTTACGATAAAAAAGCAGGAAATATTCTTGAATTTGGTGATAAAACTGCCACAAAAGCAGGATTATTCAAGAAAGAATTTGATTTCTTAGAGGCCAATACGGGGAAATAAAATAACATCATTAGTAGAGACAAGGCATGCCTTGTCTCTACATGCCTTGTCTCTACGGCAATCACAAAAAACTAAACCTATTAAAAATGAAAGAATCGAACCGTTATGCGTGGTATGTGGTAGGATTATTGACACTCGCCAATATTTCTTCATTTATCGACCGACAAATTTTAAGTCTATTAGTAAAACCAATCAAGAGAGATTTACATCTCTCTGATACCCAAGTGAGTTTACTAATGGGGTTAAGTTTTGCACTTTTCTACACCTTTTTTGGAGTTATCATTGGTCGATTGGCTGATAGAAAAAGTCGTAGAAATATTATTATGTTGGGTATAACCGTTTGGTCATTCATGACTACTCTTTGTGCAGGCGTAAACACTTATTTGCAATTTTTCTTAGTTCGTATGGGTGTTGGTGTCGGAGAATCTACGCTTTCTCCCTCTGCCTATTCAATTATTGCTGATATTTTTCCCAAAAATCGTCTCGCCACTGCATTGAGTGTTTTTAGTATGGGTATTTTTTTAGGTGGAGGTTTAGCTACACTCATAGGTTCAGGAATAGTAGCCAAACTACCTACTGATGGGACAGTGCTTATCCCTGTTTTGGGAGAAATATTTCCGTGGCAAATGATTTTTTTATACGTGGGTATTCCTGGCCTCATCATCGCACTTTTATTATTTACCGTTACAGAACCTACACGTAAAAACCTTATTCAAAAAGATGGACAAAATGCACAGCTTTCACTTTCTGACTCCATAAAAATCATCTTCCAGCATAAAAAAGCCTATTTATTAATCGCATTTATTGTCTCTACGCAAGCATTAGTCAACTTTGGATGTAGTGCATGGGTTCCAACTTTCATCGCAAGAACTTATGGTTGGGAGGTTCCACGTGCGGGTGCATTTTATGGTTTAGTGGTCGTTTTTAGTTCGATTACAGGCGTTTTATTTGGCGGTTGGTATGCCGATAAATTAGTAAAAGAAGGCAAAACCGATGGACGTTTGAGAATTAGTGTTTTGGCCGCAGTTTTATCATTATGTGGCGTTTTAGCAGTTTCGATGCCGAAAGCAGAATGGGCTATTCTACTTTTAGCCTTGCCAACTTTTGGCTTAGCAGCTCCATTTGGAGCCGCAACTGCAGCAATCCAAGAAATTATGCCTAATCAAGTTAGAGCCTTAGCTTCTTCCATTATGCTTTTTATCCTTAACTTAATAGGTATGTCTTTAGGGCCTACGTTGGTAGCATTATTCACCGATTTTGTATTTAAAGATGAAAATATGATTCGATATTCTATGATGGTATTATTTATCGTTGGTGGCGGATTTGGACTAATTTTATCGCTCATGGTATTAAAACCTTATCGAAAAATCATTGAAACAATCGCATAAAAGCTGTTCAGTTTAAAACATTTTCAGATGAAAAAATATTTATTTTCACTACTATCAATTTGTATTTCAGCCTTAGTTTTTGGGCAAAAAACACTTACGGTAGAGACAAGGCATACCTTGTCTCTACAAGAAAAATTATTATTTGGTGTAGCCTATTACGATGAATATATGCCTTACGAACGCCTCGAAAAAGACGTGGCAATGATGAAGGATGCAGGTATCAATGTGGTAAGAATTGCAGAATCTACTTGGAGTACAGTTGAGCCACAAGACAATGTTTGGAATTTTAAAAGCATCGACCGAGTGCTAAATGCCATGCACAAGGGAGGCATCAAGGTTATTATCGGTACGCCTACTTATGCCATAACTACTTGGTTAGCCAAGAAATATCCTTCGGTTTTAGTAACAACTCCGCAAGGGCAGCGAAAATATGGAGCCCGACAAAACATGGATATTACTGATATTCACTATCGTTTTCATGCCGAACGAGTCATTCGTAAAATCATGGAGCATGTCAAAAATCACCCTGCAATTATTGGTTATCAGGTAGATAACGAAACCAAACATTATGGCACTTCCAGCCCAAATGTTCAAAAAGCATTTGTGGCATATATGAAAAACAAATACAAAACCTTAGATGCTGTCAATAAGGCATTTGGCTTAGATTATTGGAGTAATCGAATCAATAATTGGAATGATTTTCCTGAAGTAAATGGCACGTTTAGTGCTTCTATCAATGCCAGTTTGAATGCTGAATTTGCCAAATTTCAACGCCAACTTGTGACTGATTTTTTAGCTTGGCAAACCAAAATTATAAAAGAGTATGCCAAACCCACTCAGTTTGTAACACAAAATTTCGACCTCGAATGGAGAAATTATTCTTTTGGTATTCAACCCGATGTTGACCATTTTGCTGCGGCAAAAGCTCTGGATGTAGCTGGAATTGACATTTATCATCCAACGCAAGATGCACTGACGGGAATTGAAATCTCGCTGGGAGGAGATTTAGCTCGTTCGATGAAGCAGGGGCAAAATTACTTTGTCATCGAAACCGAGGCACAAGGTTTCCCTCAGTGGGTGCCCTACCCTAATCAGTTGCGTTTGCAGGCATTTAGCCATTTGGCTTCGGGAGCAACTATGTTGGAATATTGGCACTGGCATTCGATTCATAATTCAGCAGAAACGTATTGGAAAGGACTACTAAGCCATGATTTTGAACCAAACCCGACCTATAACGAAGCCAAAACCATCGGTAAAGATTTTGCCAGATTAAATGACAAACTCATTAATTTAAAGAAAAGTAACGAGGTTGCCATACTTTTCAGCAATGAAGCACTTACGGCTTTCAATGCCTTTAGTTTTGGTTGGGGAGCAAGAGAAAACTACAATGATATTCTTCGCCCATACTACGATGCTTTGTATAAAATGAATGTTGGTACGGATTTTATTGACGGAACAAAGAACCCTGATTTGAGCAAATATAAACTGATTATTGTGCCAGTTTTGTATGCGGCATCTGATGAACTTTTAAATAAACTCAATCAATATGTCAAAAACGGCGGTCATGTGCTTTATACATTCAAAAGTGGTTTTTCGGACGAAAACGTAAAAGTACGAAGCACCGTTCAGCCTGCCATTATTAATGAAGCTTGTGGTATTTCTTACAGTCAATTTACAATTCCTCAGAATGTTTCTCTAAAAAACGACCCTTTTGGTGCAGGAAAAGAGAATAAAGTAAATACTTGGATGGAGCTAATTACACCAACCACCGCTAAAGTTTTGGCTTATTACGACCACCCTGCTTGGGGAAATTATGCGGCCATTACACAAAATCAATTCGGAAAAGGCACTGCTACTTATGTGGGTTGCTTGACCACACCAGCTCTTACAGAGAAAATTGTAAAGAATGTTGTCGAAAAAGCCGATTTATGGAAAACTACCCAGCAATTTGCTTTTCCCATTATCATAAAAACTGGCATAAACCAACAAGGAAAAACCATTCGCTATGTTTTCAATTATTCGGCAGTTCCACAAACGGTGAAGAATATTTTTGGAAATAGTACCGAACTCCTTTCCAATCAATCTATTTCAGAAGAAACAAACTTGAATTTAGAGCCTTGGGGAGTAAAAATTTTAGAAGAAAACTAATATTACCCGTAAGCCAGATATTAGACAAAAGACAAGAGAGTTTAAAAATAAAATATTCTTGTTTTAACAAGTTTCAGTCATCGAAATATTTCTTTTGTCTATTGTCTTTCATCTTTTGTCAAGTAATAAGAATTTTAACCCCATTTTAATAAATTTTTGGTCAATTTTACCACAAATATTAATCAAAAAGACTAATGACCAAAAGAAAAGTATTACTTAGTTTGAGCCTATTTATAAGCATTTCTACGCTTGTTCACGGGCAAGGAAATGTAACAATTTCAGGCACTATCAAAGACAAAAAGAGTCAAAGTGTTTTACCATTTGTCAGTATTGTACTGAAAACCGAAAAAGAAAATGCATTCGTTGCTGGTACGGTTAGCAACGAAGAGGGACGTTTTTCGATTAGTGGTGTAAAAAGTGGTAGCTATAATTTAGAATATTCGTCGGTAGGATATACTAAAAACAAACAAGCTGTCTATGTTGGGAGTTTAACTCAATTCTTAGATTTTAATAATCTCGAATTGGAGGAAGACATGCAGGTATTAAAGGAAGTGAATGTAACGGCCAAAACCGAACAGATTAGTGAAGTGATGGACAAAAAAACATTCTCTTTAACCGATAATATTAGTCAAAGTGGTGGTTCGGTGTTGCAAGCAATGCAAAATCTTCCAGGAATTACGGTTCAAGATGGCAAGATTCAACTTCGTGGCAACGATAAAATTGCGGTTTTGATTGATGGTAAACAAACGGCTCTCACGGGTTTTGGCTCGCAAACAGGTTTAGATAATATTCCTGCTTCGGCAATCGAGAAAGTGGAAATCATCAATAATCCATCTTCAAAATACGATGCCAATGGCAATGCTGGAATCATTAATATTATTTTTAAGAAGAATAAAAAAGAAGGTTTCAACGGAAAAGTTGGTTTAGCAGGTGGTTTAGGAGCTTTATGGGTAAGAAAAGAGAATCTCCCGAGTATCCGACCACAATACACGCATACACCTAAAATCAATCCTTCGTTGGCACTTAATTACCGCAAAAATAAGGTAAATTATTTCTTGCAAGGCGATTATCTATACACCGAAACCCTCAACAAAAATGAGTTTGTAGTAAGAACCTACGACAATGGCGATGTGATAAACCAACAATTAAAACGGAATAGAAATACCCATTTCATTACCGCTAAAACTGGTTTTGACTGGAATATTGATGAACAAAATTCACTGACTATTTCTGGACTTTACGGGGGAGAAAAAATCATTGACCGTGGTGATGAGCCTTTTTTTAATAAAAATCTTAGTGAAAAACTACGTTTGTGGCAGTTTTTAGAAGACGAACTCAAAACCACGGCTATGGCTACGGCCAATTATATCCATAAATTTAAAGATGCGGGACATCAACTAAATATTGGCTATAATTATACATTTCACCGTGAAAACGAGAAATACTTTTTCGATAATTACATGCCCACTTTCACAGGAAGAGATGCCTTCAAGTTACTTTCTGATGAACAAGTACAGGATTTTACGGTCGATTACCAAAAGCCCCTCAAATATGGTCGATTTGAAAGTGGTGTGAAGTTTCGTAAGCGTGATATTCCAACCAATATGCAATTTTACCCAGATTCAAAAAATTCCATCATTGATGTGAAAGCTGGTGGGTGGGCAAATTATCGAGAAATTATTCCTGCGGTTTATGGAAACTATATTTATGAGGATAAAAACTACGAAGCCGAAATTGGTTTACGCTACGAATATATCAATCTGAAATATGAGGTAAATCCCGACCATCCAACTTACAAAAGTGATGGATATAAATATTCTCAGCCTTTCCCGAATGTTCGTTTGGCCTATAAAATCAATGATAACCAGAAGATTTCGGCATTTTTTAATCGTAGAGTTGATAGACCCAATGAAGTGGACATCAGAATTTTTCCGAAATATGATGATGCCGAAATCATAAAAGTTGGAAACCCTGCCTTAAAACCTCAATTTACCAATTCTATCGAATTAGGTTACAAAGCAAAATGGGCAAAAAACACTTTCTATACCGCTCTGTACCACAAAATGGCCGACGGCACAATTACCCGAATTTCGAGTATTGTACCCAATAGCACGCTGATTTATGCCATTTTTCAGAATGCTGGCAAAAGCTATAATTCAGGCGTTGAGATGGTCTTTTCGAAGGAAGTTTCGAGTAAATTCTCATTTAATTTCAACTTAAATGCTTATCATAATCAGATAAATGCGTTTTCGGTCTTGAATAAATATCCCGTGCAAAATGTCTTTTCAGCAGAAAAACAAGAGATTTTTTCGGGAAATATTAAGCTAAATAGCACGTTGCATTTATCAAAAGGTATTGATGGACAAATATCGGTGGCTTATCTCGCTCCTGATATTATTCCGCAAGGAAAAATCAATTCCAGATTCTCAGTCGATACAGGATTTAAGAAAAGCGTTCAATCGGGCAAAGGTGAAGTATTTATCAACGCCACTGATTTATTTAATACATTGGTTATCAAGCGAGAAATTCAAGGTGCGGGCTTTAAATACACAAGTCATGACTACTACGAAACGCAAGTAATCAGAGCTGGATATAATTATAAGTTTTAAAAAATCATATTCTCTGTAGAGACAAGGTATGCCTTGTCTCTACACCCAAAAATCAAATTTTAAACCAATATTCTCTATGAAAAAAAATATACTCTTTTTGGTTCTCAATTTATCACTCATCACATGGGCAACTGCCCAAACTGGTAAAGTAGTAAGTTTCACGCTTAATTCAAAAGCCCTGCAAAATACAGGTGGCGAAGACCCTAATCGCAAAGTTTCGGTCTATCTTCCACCCAACTATGATGCTTCAACGCAGCGTTATCCAGTCATTTATTATCTACACGGTTTCATGGGAAAAGATAATATTTTTCCGCAAATGCAGAAGATTTTAGATGAAGGCATTGCACGCCAAAAAATTAAGCCTTTCATTTTTGTTCAAGCCGACCAATACACACTTTTTGAAGGAAGTTTTTACTCAAACTCCTCATTGACAGGCAATTGGGATGAATTTGAAAGTAAAGAATTGGTAGAATACATGGATAAAAATTTCCGAACACTCGCAACTCGTGAAAGTCGGGGCATTGCTGGGCATTCGATGGGTGGTTATGGTGCTTACAAAATTGGAATGCTCCACCCCGAGGTTTTTAGTAGTATTTATGCCTTGAGTCCAGGTTTACTGGCTATGGTAAAAGAATTTGGTCCTAATAGTACCTCCTTCAAAGAAGTGCAAAATATTAAAACTACTGAAGAATTAAAGAAAACGTATTATCCAAAAGTATTGGTAGCCGTAGCTCGTGCATGGTCGCCAAACCCAAACAAACCACCTTTCTTCTGTGATTTTCCATTTAGTTATGAAGGAGATAAAATGATTGTAAATCAGCCTGTTTTAGATAAATGGGAAGCCAATATGCCTGTTTATATGGTTGATAAATACGCAGATAATTTACGTAAAATGACAGCCATAAAATTAGATTGGGGAAGAAATGATTCACCACGTTTTCCAGTGCAAATCGGTATGTTGAGCCAGCGTTTAGAAAATCTCGGCATTAATCATTTTGCCGAAGAATACATCGGCGACCACGGCAACAAAATCTGGACAATCGATGGTCGTGTATTGAATGATTTATTGCCATTTTTTAACGACTATTTGAAATTTTGATATTAAAATATATTACCACGGTAGAGGCAAGGCGACCGTCGCACGGCATGCCTTGTCTCTACAATAAAACCCGATAAAATCTAAAAAAACTATGCATAAACTCCTTTATTTCGCCCTAATTCTCTTTACCTTTTCAGCCAAAGCCTCAACGGTTGACACATTAGATGTACCGAGTTCAGTGATGAACAAAGCCTACAAAGCAGCAGTTGTTTTACCTGCTTCTTATGCCAAAAACCAAGCATCTTATCCTGTTTTGTATCTTCTGCACGGCGGTGGTGGGCATTTTCGTGACTGGCTAACTTCAACGCCTGACAAAAACTTAGTAAGAAATCTTGCTGATAAATATAATTTAATCATTGTGATGCCAGAAGGCGAAACTTTCGGTTGGTATTTGGATAGTCCGTCTGACCCAAATAATAAGTTCGAAACCTACATTACAAAAGAAGTTATTCAAAAAATTGATGCGACCTATCGTACCGTAAAAAGCAATAAAGGCCGAGTAATTACGGGTCTTTCGATGGGTGGGCACGGAGCCATGTATCTTTCTACTCGTCACCCAGAATTATTTGGAGCAGCAGGAACAATGAGTGGTGCGATGGATATGAACTATACGAAATTTAAGGTAAATGCCGATTTTACCAAATCATTGAAAGAACGCTTCGAGAAATTATTGGGTACTTCAGATGTTTCTCAAGAAGTTTTTGTAAAAAACTCTATTGTAAATATGGTTGATGCTATCAAGAAAAACGGCATGCCTATCACGATTGATTGCGGTGTAGATGATTTCTTGATTGATGCTAATCGTGAACTCCATAGCCGTTTACTCTATGCAGGCGTGGCTCATGATTATACCGAGCGTCCTGGTGCTCATACTTGGCCATATTGGGAAAACTCGTTACCCTACCACGTTCTTTTCTTTCATAATGTTTTAAAAAAGAATGGAGTAGTTGTAGAATAAACAATACCTTTTTTGCCACGAATTGAATTTGTATATTCGTGGCAAATCAAACTATTTCAACTCAACCAACATGAAAAAAATCATCTATTCTCTCCTTGCCATTGGTATTGTTTCTTTGAGTTTTTTTGCCTTTAAACAAAAAAAGCAAAAATCGAAACGTCCAAACATCGTTTTCATCATGTCCGACGACCATGCTTATCAAGCGATTTCGGCTTATGACAAACGCCTTACTCAAACGCCCAACATTGATAGAATTGCTAAAGAGGGTATGTTATTCACAAACGCTTGTGTAACTAACTCTATTTGTGCCCCATCAAGAGCGGTTATTCTGACGGGAAAACATAGCCATTTGAATGGAAAAATTGATAACTATTTCCCGTTTGATACGACCAATATTACATTCCCACAAATCCTACAAAAGAATGGGTATCAAACGGCTATGTTTGGGAAACTACATTTTGGGAATAACCCCAAAGGATTTGATGAATTTCAGATTCTACCCGACCAAGGTGATTATTACAATCCTGATATAATTACAAAAAAAGAAGGAAAAAAGAAACTTACGGGTTATGTAACCGACCTCATTACAGATATTACATTAAATTGGTTGAAAAACGAACGTGATGAAGAAAAGCCCTTCTTCTTAGCGTATCTACATAAGGCCCCTCACCGTGAATGGCTACCAGCCGAACGTCATTTTAAAGAATATTTGAAGAAAACATTTCCTGAGCCAACTACCCTTTTCGATAATTATGAAGGGCGTGGTAGAGCATCGAAAGAGGCAGAAATGAACCTTCTAACGCACATGAATTGGGCAGGAGATTCAAAAATTTTCCCTGAAAACATGGATAAACTCGGTATCAAGGAATCTCACTCGTATGATAAACGAAATTATAATGCAACAGTTGGTAGAATGAACCCCGAGCAACGCAAAGTTTGGAATGAATACTATGGTAAAATGAACGAAGAATTCATTAAACGTTACCCAAGTATGACCGAAAAAGATAAAATGAAATGGCGTTATCAACGATACATGCAAGATTATCTTGGCAGTATTGCTGCGGTTGATGAAGGCGTAGGGCAAGTATTAGACTTTTTGAAAAAGAACAATTTAGAAGAAAATACGATTGTGGTTTATACTTCTGACCAAGGCTTTTATTTGGGAGAACACGGCTGGTTTGATAAGCGTTTTATCTTTGACGAATCCTTCAAAACTCCCCTTTTGGTACGTTGGCCAAATGTGATAAAAGCTGGTTCTAAAAATACGCAAATGGTTCAAAATCTCGATTTTGCCCAAACTTTTTTGGAAGCTGCGGGAATTACGCCTCCATCGGATATGCAAGGAGAAAGTTTGATTCCGATTTTCAAAGGTCAAGGCAAAAACTTCCGTGATGCCGCCTATTACCATTATTACGAATACCCGAGCGTTCACATGGTGAAACGTCATTATGGGATTGTCACGGAAAAATACAAATTAGTACATTTCTATTACGATGTCGATGAATGGGAACTCTATGACCGTGTAAACGATAAAAACGAAATGAAAAACGTTTACAACGACCCTAAATATGCCAAAGTAAAAGAAGAATTGCACAAAAAATTAGCCGCTCTCCGTGTAAAATACAAAGACTCTGAAACTTTGGATAAAATGTATATTGAGAAATATGACGAATTAGTGAAGAAGGGTAAGATTTTTAGATGATATAAATTAAAATCCCGTAGAGACAAGGCATGCCTTGTCTCTACACAATAAAATTAAATAATGTTATCAATTTTCGGTTTTGCTACAATAATTATTTTCTTGGTTCTGATAATGACCAAGAAAATGTCAGTCATGACTGCCTTGGTCATTACACCCATCATCTTTGGCTTAATTGCAGGTTTTTCACCAAAAGAATTAGGAGAATTTGCCATTACAGGAATCAAACAAGTTGCTCCTACGGGAATTTTATTAATGTTTGCGGTGCTTTACTTCGCCACAATGCTTGATGCAGGGCTTTTCGACCCTGTGATTGCAGCCATCATAAAATCAGTGAAAGGCGACCCATTGAAAGTAATCATCGGAACTTCCATTCTAACCATGATTGTACATTTAGATGGCGATGGAACCGCTACCTTTATGATTGTACTTTCGGCATTTTTACCCATTTATAAACAACTTAAAATCAACCGTTTAGTTCTTTCCAGCATTGTAGCGTTGAGCGTTGGGCCAATGCACCTTGTTCCTTGGTCGGGCACTTCAGCAAGAGCCATTTCGGTCATGAAATCTGATGCCGTTCATATTTTCAATCCAAACGTACCAGCAATTGTTGGAGGGATTTTATGGGTATTATTTGTGGCTTATATTTTTGGTAAAAAAGAACGGAATCGCCTCGGAATCATTGATTTTCAGTATAATCATCAAGAAAATCTGAGCGAAGAACAACAAGGACTTAGAAGACCCAAACTGATTATTTTCAATGCAATTCTTACAGTTTCTCTAATCGTTGCTTTGATGAAAGGTTGGATTCCTGCATCGGTTTTATTTGTGGTAGCCAGTATGGTTGCTTTATTAGTAAATTATCCAAAACTCGCCGACCAGCAAAAAGTAATGAAAGGGCACGGAACGAATATTTTCATGGTTTCGAGTATGATTTTTGCCGCTGGAATATTTTCTGGAATCTTGACTGGTTCTAAAATGATTGAAGAAATGGCCAATGCCTTGGTTGCCTTAATCCCTCAAAATCATGCAAATTGGTTGCCTGCCCTTACCGCAATCACGAGTTTACCTGCCAGTATTTTGTTTACACCTGATGCTTATTATTTTGGAGTTGTGCCAATTTTGAGTCAGACCGCTACACAATTTGGTATCGACCAACTCGAAATCGGTCGAGCTGCCTTGCTTGGACAAATGACCGTTGGTTTTCCGATTAGCCCACTTACTGCTTCAACGTTTTTATTGGTAGGTTTATCAGAAGTTGATTTAGGAGAACATCAACGCCATACTTTCAAATGGGCATGGGGCACAACCATTGTAATGACAATAATTGCGATTTTAACGGGGTCGATACATGTATGAAAAAAACGGATTCGTTGAAATTGTAGAGACAAGGCATGCCTTGTCTCTACTGCGACGATGATATACAAATTAATAAAATCCAAAAATAACATTAAATCCAATCATAAAATGTCCACCGATAAATTCAAAAATAAATACCGCATTGTATCGGCACGTGCATCTTGGTGGAATTATGGCTGGAATGGAGCATATTTTATCACAATCTGTACGAAAAATCGTGACCATTTTTTCGGGGAAATTGAAAATGGGCAAATGAAATTGTCAAAAATCGGATTATTGGCTGATGTATTCTGGCATGAAATAAAAAATCACACCGAAAATATAGAATTAGGTGCATTTGTGGTTATGCCGAACCATATACATGGGATTTTGATTTTGGATAAACCTGAAAATAAAATCATTGAAACCGTAGAGACAAGGCATGCCTTGCCTCTACAAAAGCAACAACAAATATCAATACAAACCCCAACCCAACAACGGTTTCAAAATCAAGGAAAAAATACGGTTTCCTCAATCATTGGTTCATACAAATCCGCAACAACAAAACATTGCAATCGACTAAATTTAACTGATAAAAATGGTCTTGTATTCGCTTGGCAAACAAGATTTCACGACCATATTATTAGAAATGATGAAGAATATCAAAAAATCAATGATTACATCGAAAACAACCCATTTAATTGGGAAAATGATAAATTTTATGGTAATGAATTGTGATTCGTAATTTTAAATCGCCATCTGATTTTGTAGAGATAAGGCACGCCTTGTCTCTACCATTCGAATAATAAAAATCAAAAATTGAAATTCCCAAAAATGAAGAATAAAATCAGAATAGGTTGTGGGGCTGGATTTTCGGGCGATAGAATCGAACCTGCCATTGTTTTAGCCGAGAAAGGAAAGTTAGATTATTTAGTATTAGAATGTCTGGCCGAACGAACCATCGCACTTGCTAATAAACGCAAAATGGCCGACCCTGCCAAAGGTTACGACCCACTTCTGGAGCGTAGAATAGAAACACTTTTACCTCATTTGGTCAAAAATAATATTCGACTCATCACCAACATGGGGGCAGCAAATCCAATTGAGGGAGCAAAAAAAATCATAGAAATTGCTAAAAAACAAGGCGTTCCTATAAAAGTTGCCGCAGTAAGTGGAGACGACGTTAGTGAAAAGTTAAAAGCGAAAAGTGAAAGGTTTAGCATTTTTGGCAATGAAAACTTTGCAATTGACCTCATAGACGAATATCAATCACCTTTCACTCATCACCTTTCACCAATTGTTTCCGCAAACGCTTATCTCGGAGTTGATGGAATTTTAGAAGCCTTACAGGCCAATGCACAAATAATTATTACAGGTCGTGTGGCCGACCCATCGCTTTTTCTTGCCCCAATGATTCATGAGTTTGGCTGGGCCACCGATGATTATGATTTAATGGGCAAAGGCACTGTTATAGGTCATTTGATGGAATGTGCAGGACACATCACAGGCGGATATTTTGCCGACCCAATCAAAAAGCCTGTCGAGAACATGGATAATTTGGGACATCCTTTTGCAGATATTTTTGCTGATGGTTCGGCGGTTATTAGTAAAGTAGAGGGCACGGGTGGCATCATTAATTTGCAAACTGCCAAAGAGCAATTACTCTATGAGGTAATCAATCCTAATGAATATTATACCCCAGATGTCGTTGCCGATTTTACAAGCGTAAAATTGGAAGAAATAGCTCAAAATCAGGTGAGAGTAACGGGTGGAAGTGGCAAAGAAAAACCATCAACCTATAAAGTTAGTGTTGGCTACAAAGCCTTTTGGCAGGGAGAAGGAGAAATCTCTTACGCAGGGCCTGCCGCCAACGAAAGAGCCAAGTTAGCAGGCGAAACCGTTGAGAAACGTTTAAAATCACAATTCGAAGAAATCCAAGTTGATTTAATTGGAATAAATTCAACATTCGGAAATCGGGGCTTCGACTTCGCTCAGCCACCTATTTCCGAAGCCCCAATTTCCGAAGTACGATTAAGAGTCGCTGCTAAAGCTCAAACGCAAGCAGATGCCGCATTAATAGGCGAAGAAATAGAAGCTCTTTATACCAACGGCCCTGCGGGTGGTGGTGGCGTAAGAAAATACGTCAATGAAGTTATCGGAATCGTGTCGGTTTTGGTAGATAGAAAAAAAGTATTACCCCAAATATCAATTTTTGAATCATGAAATTATACGACATAGCCCATAGCCGTGCAGGTGATAAAGGTAATATTTCAACACTTTCGCTTATTCCTTATGATGAGAGCGATTATGCCATGCTTTGCGAAAAAGTGAGCACAGAAAAAGTAAAACAACATTTTGCAGGAATTATCGAAGGAGAAATCATTCGCTACGAAATGCCTAATATTTCATCTTTGCTCTTTGTGTGCCACGATGCACTTGCTGGTGGAGTTACAACTTCACTTAGAATTGATACTCACGGAAAAGCATTAAGTTATAAACTCTTGGAAATGGAAATATAAAACACCCAAGCAAGTCCCTAACCTTCAATTTAACAAGCATTTATTTTTTATTTATATTTTAGTTTTCAACTCCATTTTTAAACAAATGAAAAAAACAATCCTTTCTCTATTTGTGTCATGCTGTTTACTCTTCCAAACGGCTGATGCACAATTACAAACTGGCGAAAACGTAGCCGTAACTTCTACCGATGCAGGTAAAGTTCGTGGCTATATCAACAATGGCATTTTCACTTACAAAGGCATTCCATACGCCGAAGCAAAACGTTTTGAAACTCCTCAAAAAGCAAAAACGTGGTCAAATGTGCGTAGTTCGATGGTTTATGGACCAGTTGCTCCCTTAATGGACCCAACCACAAACGTGATGGATGAAAGTGAATTCGTATTCGACCACAGTTGGGGTTTTACCAACGAAGACTGTATGCGTATCAACGTCTGGACACCAGGAATCAACGATGGAAAAAAACGTCCAGTCATGTTCTGGATTCATGGCGGTGGTTTCACGGCGGGCTCTTCACAAGAATTACCTTCGTATGATGGCGAAAATTTGGCTAAAAAAGGCGATGTAGTAGTGGTTTCTATTAATCACCGTCTCAATATCTTGGGTTATTTAGACCTTTCTGCTTATGGCGAAAAATACAAAACTTCAGCTAATAATAGTGTTTTAGACATGAAAGCTGCCTTAGAATGGGTTAAAACCAATATCTCGAATTTCGGTGGCGACCCTAATAATGTGACCATTTTCGGGCAATCAGGTGGTGGTGCAAAAGTAAATACCTTAATGGCAATGCCTTCGGCAAAAGGACTTTTCCACAAAGCAATCAATCAGAGTGGTGCTTTCCGTACGGCCATGCTTGATAAAACTACAACCCAAGCAATTGGTGCGGAAGTTTTAAAAGAATTAGGTATTTCGGCGGATAAAGTAGATGATATTCAGAAAGTTCCTTTCCAAACGCTAAGCGATGCAGGTAAGAAAGCACTCAAAACGATTGCTGATAAAATAAAAGCCGAGGGCAAACCAGTTATTGGTTTTGGTTTAAGCTGGGGCCCAAGTGCCGATGGTGAAGTTTTACCTTACCAATTATTCTCAAATGAAGCATTTGAATTATCAAAAAACATTCCGTTGATGATTGGTACGACGATTAATGAATTTGCAGTTTTCAGAGGTGGAATTCCGAGTAATGCAACCGATGAACAAGCCAAAGAAGCCATCAAAAAAGTATATGGCGAAAAAACAGATGCGTACATTGCAGCCGTAAAAAAGGCTTATCCAAACGGAAAAATGAGCGAAATGTTAAGCTATGATGTTACTTTCCGCCCAGGTGCTGTGCAACAAGCCAATCAAAAATCAGCTCTTGCGGGTGGAGCTAATACATATATGTACTTATTCGATTGGCAGTCGCCAGTAATGGACGGAAAATACAAAGCCGTTCACTGTATGGAAATTGCGTTCTGTTTTGATAATATTCAACGTACAAAAAATATGACAGGTGGCACAAAAGAAGCTCAAGCTCTTGCCGATAAAATGAGTTCGGCATGGATAAACTTTGCAAAAGTTGGAAATCCAAACCACAAAGGTTTACCAAATTGGCCAGCTTATAATGCAAGCAATACCGCTACGATGCACTTCGACAATACTTGCACCGTAAAACCTCAGATGGACAAAGAATTATTTGAATTAGTGAAATAATTCTTTGTAAAATTCATGAAAAAGCCCAGTTTTTTTTACTGGGCTTTTTCATGAATTACCATCGAAAACTCAACTTTTTTTTCTAACTTACCTCTCTCTATTCAAACCTTACAAAAACCTATTAGAATGAACAAAAGAACTTTCCTCAAAACCTCCTCAGTTTTGGCTGCAGGAGCAGCATTTCCACAATTATTTTCGTGTGCAGAAAAACCAAAATCAGACCCACGAACCAACTGGGCAGGAAATCTAACATACAGTACAGATAATTTATATACGCCCAAAACAGTCGCTGAACTCCAAGAAACTATCAAAAAAATAAAAAAAGTACGTGGACTTGGCACTAAACACTGCTTCAATAAAATTGCCGATAGTACCGAAAATCAGATTTCTTCGGCAGAATTCAATAAAATTATTTCGCTTGATAAAGAAAAACAAACCATAACCGTAGAAGCAGGCATCAAATACGGAGATTTATGCAAATATTTGGATGAGAATGGTTTTGCTCTCTATAATTTGGCATCACTTCCTCACATTTCGGTAGCAGGTGCTTGTGCCACAGGCACCCATGGTTCGGGTATTAAAAACGGCAATTTGGCAACGCAGGTAGTAGCGTTAGAATTTGTGAACGGAAAAGGAGAAATTATTAGCTTATCAAAAGAAAAAGATGGCGAAGAATTTGGAATGGCAGTTGTGAATCTTGGTGCTTTAGGAATCGTTACGAAAATGACTTTAGCCTTACAGCCTACTTTCAAAATGAAACAAGTGGTTTATCAGAACTTGCCAATGGCCGAACTGGAAAAAAACTTTGAAGCTATCATGTCGGCGGGGTATAGCGTTAGTTTATTTACTGATTGGACAAAGAAAAACATCAGCGAAGTTTGGATAAAAAGCAAAGCTGATGATATGAAAGAAATTGCCCCTGAGTTTTACGGAGCAAAACTTCAAACCAAAAACCTCCACCCAATCGAAGCCCTCGACCCTGTAAATTGTACCGACCAAATGGGTGTTGAAGGCCCGTGGTATGAACGTATGCCACACTTCAAAATGGGTTTCACGCCGAGTAGTGGTAAAGAATTACAATCAGAATTTTTTATAGCTTTTGAAAATGCTTACGAAGGGTTAATGGCCATCGAGAAACTCAACGAAAAAGTTTCTCCACATTTATTCATCACCGAAGTAAGAGCCATTGCGGGTGATGATTTACCGATGAGCCCAATGTATAAAAAAACTTGTGTGGCTTTTCACTTTACTTGGAAACAAGAAACCGAAGAAGTATTAAAAGTTCTACCTCTTATTGAAGAAGCACTCGCACCATTTAATCCAAGACCGCACTGGGGAAAGATATTTACCCTAAAACCACAGGTTTTGCAATCAAGAATCGAAAAACTCAATGATTTTAAGACATTAATGACCAAACACGACCCCGAAGGTAAATTTAGAAACGAATTTATTGATACAAATTTGTTTTAAGATTGTGGAGCGAACAAAATGTAACCTATAAATTCGGTTCGCTCCACAAAATCAAAGTACCACCATTGCCTTAATCACTTGTGATTTAGGGTCGAGCCAAGTTTCAAAAACGGTGGGTAAATCATCGAAAGCAGCTTCGTGCGTAAGCCAAGCTTTTGTATTGATTTCCCCACTTTCCATTTTCGAGATAATATGTTTAAAATCAGTTGGTAAGGCATTTCTGCTTGCCAAAAGTGTAATTTCACGGCGATGAAAATCGGGGTCAAAAAAGGTTACTTCTCCTTGAAAAAGACCCACATAAACCAATTTTCCACCAAAAGCCACATACGAGAACGCCTTCATCATTGATTGAGCATTTCCAGTAGCATCAAAAACTACAGTTGGCAATTTTCCCTCTAAAATTCTACGTAAATCATCGGCCGAAAAATCTTCCGTTGCTACAATACTTTTATTAATTCCGATGGCTTCATTAGCAAAATCAAGGCGTTGTTTACTAAAATCCATTACAGCAATTTTTGCTCCATTGATTTTGGCAAACTGAATTACAGACAACCCAATTGGCCCCGCTCCTATCACCAAGACAATATCATTTGCTGACACATTGGCACGTTGAACTGCATGCGAGCCAATTCCCAGTGTTTCAACCAAAGCAAGTTGTTCGTATTGCAAAATAGCAGATTTATGTAGTTTATTGACAGGCACTTTTAGGTACTCAGCCATACCACCATCACTATGCACGCCCAAAACTTTCAGACTTTCACAGCAGTTGGTTTTACCGTTTTGGCAAGGCTGGCATACACCACAATTAAGATACGGCTCAACCGAAACCTTATCTCCGATTTTTATATCGCTCGTTTCTGCCCCACTCCCTAAACTAACCACCTCTGCTCCTAACTCATGCCCAAGCACACGTGGATACGAAAAAAACGGCTGACGACCACGATACGCATGATAATCTGTACCACAAATACCAATTCGATGAATTTTCAAAAGAGCTTCATTTTCAGCCAAAGTGTCATCAAAATCTCGGCTAATTAATTGAAATTCTTGCGGCTGATTTAAAATTATTGTTTTCAAAATCTATATGTTTTAGGGTAAACTTTTACTTAAATGACAAACGAAATCTCTTTAAAATCAAACTTTTTCACTTCTTCGCCTACTTCCATTAATAAATGCCCAGTTTCGGCCACATCAATTATTTTACCAAGAAAACGTACGTCATTTTGTTCATACTGGTGCCATTCTCCGAACCGAAATAATCGTTCTAAATACTTTTTTTTCTGAGCCTCAGCGTGTCCGTTTTTCAACTGTAAATAATATTTTTCGATACATTCGCACAGCTGCTCAATCAATTTCTCAATCGTATAATCTTCTGTTTTCTGTGAAGCCAGTCGTAACGAAATCGCTCTGTCATTCATAAAACTTAATTGATTGATATTCAAGCCAATACCAACAACCGAATACCCAATTCGGCTTCCCGAAAGCGTATTTTCAATCAAAACCCCACCCATTTTTCGATTACCTACATAAATATCATTTGGCCATTTAATTGTTAAGCCGTCAGATAAATATTTACATAAAAACTCGTAAATTCCAAGCGAAACCGCAATATTTAATCGAAATTGTTGGGCAACTACCAAGAAGTCAGGTTTCAGAATTATCGAAACCGTAATATTTTGGTTAGGAAGGGTTTCCCAGCTGTTTCCACGCTGCCCACGCCCAGCCGTTTGGTCAGCGGTTATGACAATTGTTCCATCAAAAACTCGCTTTGTTTGAATTATTTCAGCCGCAATATCGTTAGTTGAATGACAACTTGGCAGATAAACAGTATTTTTGCCGAGAAATAAAGTTTTGGGTTGAAAATTGTGCAACTTTATAGTAATTTAGCGTTTGTAGGTAACGCATACATAAAATATTTTTTAGTGAAGTTCGTGTACTTTCAAAAGAAAGCCTATTTTTTTGAACTTTTAGTGATAAACGGAAAGTTTTACATTAAACATTTATCATTAATAATTCACCATTATTAGAACGAACCGCTCACAAAATTAAATGAAGATAAGATTGAATGAAAGAAATTAAAGAACTTTCTGGTGATGAGTTAAGTCGCTTAGTAGTACACGGAATGTTAGAAAAAAAAGCGACCAATATCGTAGTGATGGATTTACGTAATGTTAAGAATGCTATCACCGACTTTTTTGTAGTTTGTTCGGGTAACACCGATACCCAAATTGCGGCCATCGCCGACTCGGTTGATGAAGAAGTTTTTAAAGCCTCCAAACTTAGCCCTTGGCACCAAGAAGGGCGTCAAAATAGAGAATGGATTTTGCTTGACTACGTTGACGTGGTGGTACATATCTTCAGAAAAGACCGCCGTAAATTCTACGACCTCGAATCACTTTGGGGCGATGCCGAAACAACAATAATCGAAGAAAGTTTTGAGCCAGAAGCACCTAAACAAATGGTCTTCGAATAATGTTAAGAATATTTGAACCTTTACATCGTTCAAAAGCCATGTAAAGGTTATTTTTTTATATGAATAACTATTGCATTAAATTTGAAAAATTAGAAAAATGTCAGACAACAACAGTAATGAATTTCCGAAAAGAAAGCCAGCCAACAATAATGGTGGCGGTTTGCAGGGATGGATTGTAGCGGCGATTATCATGGGCATTATAGGCTTTTTGCTTTTTTCGAGGTCAGCATCGTTGGCACCGATTAAGTACAAGCAGCTCGAGCAAATGATTTTGCAAAAAGACGTAGAAAAAGTAGCCGTGGTAGAAGGCAACCGTAGCGTTGAGGTTACACTCACACGTGATGCTCTCCAAAAACCAGAGTATAAAAAAGACTTGGGCAATAATCGCTATAACGCAGGTGGCCCGCACTTAAAAGTAGATATCGTATCGGTTGACTCGTTTATGAGTGATTATAGGGAGTTTTTGAAAAACCCTCAAATTAATCCTGAATACAGTAAATCACTTTACCCAGAAATCGTAGAACGTCAAGACATGACCAACTGGATTGTAAATTTGCTTCCATTCGTTGTGGTACTTGGTTTAATGTATTTCTTGATGAGCCGCATGACAGGTGGTGGAGGCCCAGGTGGTCAGATTTTCAACATTGGAAAATCAAGAGCTGCTCTTTTTGATGCTGATAACAAAGTAAAAATCACATTCAACGATGTAGCAGGCTTAGAAGAAGCTAAAGAAGAACTCCAAGAAATTGTTGATTTCTTGAAAACTCCGAAGAAATATACCGAACTCGGTGGTAAAATACCAAAAGGTGCTTTGCTCGTAGGCCCTCCAGGAACAGGTAAAACCTTATTGGCCAAAGCCGTAGCTGGCGAAGCAAGTGTGCCGTTTTTCTCACTTTCGGGTTCAGATTTCGTTGAAATGTTTGTAGGTGTAGGTGCCGCTCGTGTACGTGACCTCTTCAAACAAGCCAAAGAGAAAGCTCCGTGTATCATATTTATTGATGAAATTGATGCGGTTGGTCGCTCTCGTGGTCGTGGCTCAATGCCAGGTGCAAACGATGAACGCGAAAATACACTCAATTCATTGTTAGTGGAAATGGACGGATTTGGTTCGGATGCTGGAATTATCATTTTGGCAGCAACTAACAGACCCGACGTACTTGACCCAGCCTTGATGCGTCCAGGTCGTTTCGACCGCCAAATAAGTGTTGATGCTCCTGATATTGTTGGTCGTGAAGCTATCTTCAAGGTTCACATGAAGCCTTTGAAACTTTCAA
>JACCDW010861510.1_pt1 | contig 31409 bp, 33 predicted proteins | sample 7449781 | NCBI WGS metagenome assembly JACCDW01 (sample SAMN15323449, study PRJNA562643) | freshwater metagenome | isolation source: river surface water | place: USA:Blue River Watershed | collected 2017-08-18
ATGCGGAGCGGTGGCCGAGTGGTCGAAGGCGCTCGCCTGGAAAGTGAGTATACGTCAAAAGCGTATCGAGGGTTCGAATCCCTCCCGCTCCGCCAGCAACTTGGCTTCAGGCGTTTTCCAACATTGTTTTCAGCACTTGAAAAAGAAGCACTTTTGGGGAATTCTATCTCCAAGTGGCTCCCTGCATGTTTGCGCGTTTCCCCAAAGCCACCGCGAAAGTGATGGGACAAATGGTGGGACTAACAGCTCTTGAGATCAAGAATGCGCCGCCAGGAATGCATGCTGATGGCAATGGCTTGTACCTTTGCGTCAAGCCTAGCGGGACGAAGAGTTGGGTCTTTCGATTCCAGCTCGGCGGCAAGCGCCGAGAAATGGGACTTGGTGCGCTCAGTGTCCTTGAGCCGGTTAAGGCGAGGGCGGAGGCAGCCAGGCTAAAAGCAAAAGTGGCTGAAGGCGTCGATCCGCTTGATGAGCGCCGAGCAGATAAGGAGATGCAGTCCGCCCTTCGCAAACAGGCACAGCTGGAGACCAGGCGCGCCGAGATGACATTCCGCAAGGCGTCGGAACACTTCATTGAAAGCCGCAGGCCCAGCTGGAGCAACGCCAAGCATGCCCAGCAGTGGGCTAATACCCTCGCAGCGTATGCTTACCCGGTAATCGGTGAGCTTCCTGTCGCTGAGGTTACCGCCGAACATGTTGTCGAGATCCTTCGGCCGATCTGGAGTGCCAAAAGCGAGACTGCCAGCCGCGTGAGAATGCGGATCGAGGCAGTTCTAAATGCGGCCAAGCTGATGGGGTGGCGCACAGGCGAAAACCCGGCTGTCTTCAAAGGAGGGCTAGAGGCCGTCCTTCCTCCAATCAGCAAGGTGCGCCGCGTGCGGCATCACCCGGCCATGCCTTTTAATGATGTTCCCACCTTCGTTGCTGCGCTTCGCCAGCGAGAAGGGATAAGTCCCCGCGCTTTGGAATTCTGTATCCTCACTGCTGCGAGATCTGGCGAAGTCCGAAATGCCAGATGGGATGAGGTTGATCTGGAAAGTGGCATGTGGATTGTTCCGGCAGATAGGATGAAAGCCGGGCGTGAGCACCGAGTGCCGCTTTCAGAAGCTGCATTGGCAATATTGAAGGCAATGCCGAGGCAGGCGGACTCCCCACTGATATTTCCCGGCAATGGCGGTAAACCAATGTCGGATATGACGCTGAGCGCCGTCCTAAAGCGCATGGGGCTTGCCCATTTCACTGTGCATGGGTTCCGGTCCTCGTTTCGCGATTGGGCGGCTGAGACGACCCATCACGCCAACGAGACTGTTGAGATGGCCCTGGCGCACACCATCGCCAACAAGGTTGAGGCGGCCTACCGGCGTGGTGATCTGCTTGCCAAGCGCCGGGAGCTGATGGAGGATTGGGCTGTATTGTTAGCGGGAGGCCCGAAATGCGCATGAAGGGCAGGATCCGGAGCAGTGGAGTTTTTCTAGTCGGAACTCCAGAGGACACAGATCGCAGCCTTCGTAAGGCGGTTATCGAGCAGCAGTGGCACAACTATCAGATCACCAATGATCTCGAGTGCCTTGCGCAGATTTGTGAGCATGCGGACTACTTCGGCAACAGCGAAATTAGCCAAGTTTTAGCCCGTGAGTTCAGAGGCAGGAGCCGCAGAGTTAAAGGCTACGAAACTGAATTGGATTGGGAGAGGGCGTTTCGGCTATATGATCAGTTGTCCAACGACCCTGCCTGGCGAGGTAGCAAGATGGCGGAGGCCCGGCGCTTAAGAATTGCGGAATTGCTCGAGGTGCGAGAAGCTGACCGAGATAAATGGGCCGAGCGCTTTCGCAAACGGATGAAGGCCCGGAGGCAAGCTGACTAGCTGGAAAAAGCTGTCGTAATTTCTTCCATGAGCTCTTGCTGCAACGGCCCGCAACCTCTGTATTTCGTGTGGTCCTCGAAAACAGCAGGGGACTTCAACGTGCAACAAATTACGCTTTCTATCGCCGACGCATGCGTGGCGCTCAGTTTGTCGCGCTCGTCAATCTATAAGCTCATCAATAGCGGACGCCTGCGGACCCTAAAGATCGGATCGCGCACGCTTGTGACCGCCGAGAGCATTCAGGCTCTGGTCGATGGGGGCGCCGCATGATCGATCTTCGTGCGATCGCTGCTTATTATGGCGGCACCCTGAACGGCAGTTCTGTCAGCATTCCGACCCCTGGACATTCGCGGGGCGATAAAGGCACTCATATCACTGCTGATTCAGACGCGCCGGACGGGTGCCTTGTGCACTGCTTCAACGGATCAACCGAGGATGCGTTGGCCGTCAAAGACATGCTTAGGCGCGATGGTTTTCTGCAGCAGCGCCAAAGCGCGGCGCGTAAACCCGCTACATCATCAATGCCCGACGTTTCTTGGCTGATTGGCAATGATGTCCGCCAAGGCGCCAAGGCTGACGATCCAAGGCTTGTGAACCAATGGGAGTACCATGACGCCAACGGCTCTGTTCTGTATCGAAAGAAGCGGATCGACAGAGCAGATGGTACCAAGTCGTTCTTCTTCGAGCATCCAGATGGAGGCGGTCGCTGGATCAATGGGCGGGGAAATCAACCACACGTCCTGTATCGCCTACCAAACCTTTTGAAGAGTGAAGACACCATTTTCGCTGCTGAGGGCGAGCGCTGCGCAGATCGTCTCGTACAATGGGGGCTCAACGCAACCTCATCGAAGGATATGGAGCATGCAGATCTCGACTTTGTGAGAGGTCGAACTGTTGTCATCCTACCAGACAACGATGAGCCTGGCCGTAAATGTGCAACCAAAGCGTTTGATGCCGTTAAAGCAGCGGGAGGGAAGCCGTATATTGTTGAGCTTCCTGATTTGCCCGTAAGAGGGGATGTCATCGATTGGAGCGGCACCCGCGAAGACCTAATTTCCCTTGTCAGTGATACAATTAACAAAGCGGCTAAGCCGCCAAAGCCGTGGCTTATTCCTGCGAACGATTTTCTCTGTAAGCCATCACCTCCGCGCTGGATTGTCCGTGATTTGTTCGAAGAGGGTGCTTTTGGCATGATCCATGGCCCGTCTGGGTCGGGCAAATCTTTTGTCACGATTGATATCGCCATGCACATCGCTTGCGCTCAGCAGGATTGGCACGGCTCGCTAGTCGGCAAGCATGGCCCGGTCGTCTACCTCGCTGGCGAAGGTCATTACGGAATGCGGCGCCGATTGGCCGCATGGATCAAGCACTACGGTCAAGAGACAAAACTGGCCAAGCTGCATGTCAGTCAATCGGGATGTGACCTCGATCAGGCTGATGGGTATCGACAAACGATTGAAGCTATCCGCTCATTGCCCGAGCAGCCCATCCTGATCATTGTCGACACCCTGCACCGGTTTCTGTCCGGCGACGAGAATAGTGCAAAAGATGCGCGCGCGATGATCTCTGCGTGTGACCGGTTGCGAGAAGAATTCAGCTGCGCACTAGTCCTCGTCCACCATACTGGCGTCAATGCGGAGGCTCAGCATCGAGCACGCGGTTCGTCCGCCTGGAAGGGGGCTGTCGATTTTGAATTCTCTGTCGAGGCCAAGAAGAAAGCTATCACCATGACCAGCCGCAAGGCCAAGGACGGACCAGAAGCGGCTCCTCGTCACTTTGCATTCCATGCTGTCATTCTGGACGACTGGCTTGATGAGGATGGTAAACCCACTAGCAGCGTGGTTATCCTGCCCACGGAGCCTGTCGAAACGGAGCGGCAGGACCAAAAGCTCGCAGAATATCTGAAATGGTTTGAAGAGGCCTGGCTCAATTCAGAGCAAGAAGTGATCGATTCGAGCCCCTATTTGTCCCGTGCGGCCGTGCTGGACTATCTCCAGACCCAGCATAATTTTGCTAAGCGAACTGCAGAAAACCAAGTTGCCCCTTCGCGAAAGGGGTGCTTTGCCAATACGCTAACAAGCTCCGGTAAGGCAAAAGAGACTAAAAAGGGGTGGACCATGGTTGATCCGGTGCTGGCATCAGCTTGGATGGTTCGAAGATCCAGCCCCCCTTCACCCCCTTTGGACACCCTCGACGTGGATAAGGGTGAAGAGACAAAAACAGAAGAAACCCCCTCCCTCACCCCCACTTCTATAGAAGTGGGGTAAAGGGGGGAGCTGATGTGGGAGATAATGACAATTTCAGTCTCCCACATTCGACCTCATTCATTAGGTAATTGTTATCAGACTGCCATGCTCAGTAGGTCGGTTGGGCTGCAATCAAGAGCTTCGGCGAGCGCGACTATCACCTTAAGAGAGGGATTTTCCTGCGCCCGCTCTATGCCGCCAAGGTAGCGAACATCGACGCCTACACGGTGAGCCAGCTCCTCCTGAGATAGGCGCAGGCTCCGGCGTCGAACTCGGACGTTCGAGGCGAGGTTTCCAGCCCAGTAAGCTTCGTTTGGCACAGCATGACCCGCGCCAATTGCGCAGGTTTAAACAAGGAACTATAGTTCCGATTCGCCGGGTACATGTGATATGAACCCTTTTGTCGAAAAGTCTGAGTGAGGGCCTTATGAAGCATCTAGTGGCGTTGAGCGTGATGATGGCAGTGCCGGTTCAAGCGGCCGCCGCAGGCATGAGCAAATCGCCGTCGTTTCAAGAGTGTGAGCGCGTTGGATCCAAGGCTCGAGATGTCATGCTCGTTCGTCAGATTGAAGTCCCAATGGAAAAATTCATAGCCATTGCAAAGAAATACGGCGAAGATGAGCAGTACATGGCTATGATGCGTATGGCTTATCGCCTGCCGAAAGTATCCGGGGCGGATCTAATCGTCGAAGTGGCAACACAATTCGGGAGGCAATACCAGATCGACTGCATGGAAGGCCGCGGTTAGCCTAGCCTGGCGTTTCGAGAGAATTAATAAATCCTGCCGCAGTATCAGAAATAGGGATTGGCAATCGGGTCCTTACAGAAGGCTCCAAATCGAGGGTGATTGTGACCCCAAACGTCGCTTAGTGTGACGATTTTTGATATCTGATTAATGCGTGGTGATGTTGGCGATTTCGGCTTGCAATCTCGCATTCTCCCGCTTCAATTCGGATATCTCGGACTCTAAATTCTGAATCCTACCCTCTAGAGGCGCGGCATGGTCTGCTGCTGCGTCAACAGCTGCATCTTGAGCAGCATTAGCGGCAATGGCCTCCAGATCATCTCGGCTCCAAGTTTGTGGCAAGCTATCGCAACCAGCAATTAGGAGGATTGAGGGAAGCAATGCCATTGTTCGGCAAAGTTGACATAGTTGAGCCATGCAGTCCTCCCTTCGGGACAATTCGATTCAAGGCTGATGCGGTCTATTATAATAGTGTCCCAATCGATGCCCTAGCTTTGCATTGGAACGCAAGGTCGCAAAAGTTCGATCAGAAGCGAGATTGAGAGTTCGCGCATATTGCCAGGCGCTCCTTCATTCGCTCATCCCAGCCCTTGCCGCGCAATCGTAACTCAAGCCGAGTACCGCTAGCGCTCCTCAGCAAACTTACGGACACCGGGAAAGCCTGAGAAAATGGAGCTAGTGTTGCTCCGACGATTACGTTTTCGGGTCCGTCGCGAAGGATCACCGGCACACCTAAGCTCAGAACTGCATTTGTAATGCATACTTCAAGGTCATGCGGCTGTTTACTTGACTCAAAAGTCGCGACAACGGGAGATTCAAGGCGCTCACGAAGCTCGCCGTAGTATTGCCCATCTTCTGCCATTGCGGGTCCAGCAAGAAAAAACAAAATAATCATAGCAATATAATGCATGGATCCGCTTCTTTCTGTTGTAAGAAACTTTTAAAAAATCGAGAAATTGAAAAATGTAAATTTGATTGGACTGCTCCTTGCACTATGGCTTCGTGCGATCAAAAATCCGCCTCTTCGCAACCTCAAACTCTGCCGCAGTTAAAGCTCCAGCTTTAAAAAGAGCATATAAGTTCTCTAAATCTCTCGCGAGCGAATTAGAGTTATTGGAAGCGCCCGGATCGCTTGGTGGAGTCAGGCATATGTCATTGCACCCCTCAAGCTCAGTTACCGCCGGCCGACTTTCTGCTGTGAATGTTATGTTTAATGGCTCGCCGCCGCGTATGATCTGGAAGTTGAATGTGCCCCCAACCTTGACGCTATCTCCGGCTTTTATGCATGCCTTTGTATCTCTACACTCCTTGCCATTGACCTTAAACAGCATGTCTCCTGGTTTAATGCCCGCCCGATCTGCTGGCGAATTCCCAGTGACCTGCTTAACTTTAACCAGCCGCTTAGCTTGGCCAGAGATAGTGGCTTGGACTTCCTCCCAAATCACCCCCCACCATGGCCTGCGGCCGAATGAGGTTCCAACTGGAAGAGTTGCCCCAGCGTTTCCCATAACACTCATTCTGGCATTGAAGCTTTCGTCGGTCGTGATGTCAGTTTCGTTGTACTGCCCGAATGCTGTTGCGTAGCTCTGGAAATGGCGGGCTTGAACTTTCGTCTGACGTCCATCTGGGGTCAGCGAAAAGTGCATGAACTCCCGCACGCTTGACGCATATCGTGGGGCTGTCAGTGCGTTCGTAAGCGCCTGTGCAAGCAAATTCATCTTTGCTTCGCATTTGACCGCCATCACCTCACGTGTGACCATCCAGCCGGCGCTCACACATGTGTTGGCTAGCTTGTTCGCCGCTTCTTCCTGCGACGTATTAACAAAGACTGTTTCTGCCATACCCGACGGCGTGATGTAGAGACGTTCTGCTGCTGCAGGAGCTGAGGCGGCAAGTAGCGCGAAGGGGGCGAGGCCGGTTAGTCTGAGCATCAGGTTAGACTATCAATGTGGCCGCCGCATACAATGTCCAAAGTGCGCTTCAAGTGCGAGAAATTCTACACTTGCTTATGGGGGCGATTCGACCAAAACTCGAAGCTTAAGGGGCTAGCCTACTCGCAAGGTGAGTGGCCCGCTGGGGGCGGAAATGGGAAGCATCGTTAAAGATGTTGGGGGCTTCCTCCATCTTTTGATTTCCGGAATATTCGGACTATTTATCATTTATATGATCGGATTTTCTGCGATCGAAATCGGTGTAAGGCTTGTTAAGCCAGAAGAGCGTTATATCTGCACTCTAAGGAAAATTAATTATGATGGCGCCCCTGTTGGCGATCCAATTCGAACATCTTTGCGTGTTGAGTGGCCCTTAGGCCTACCCAACCTTTGGGTGAGGCACGCCGGTCGAGCTTTATTTGACGAATACCCTTTTGATAATGTTTTTGAGGGCAACGAAACAGCGAGCCACATCCTGCGGGGTAGTCACTATGATCCGTTTGATCGGTTTTTCACTCTTGACCGCATATCCGGCAGTTTTAGCTATATCGATCGCGAGCGGCGCTGGATGAAGGGGGCTTGCAAGCCAGTTTGATGGTTTTGATCTGCCTCTTCTGATTGACCCATTTTCTATCTTAAAAGCGGCCACGAAAGAGGGGCAAGTCCAGCGGTGCTTTTGGATGTGGTGGAACATATGGTGGAATAAGATAAATCACGTCAGGAAAATTTATTTTTCCATCATTAGATCATATATTTATGTGACTAGTTGCAATCCCTCCCGCTCCGCCATTTAACCCATTGGAATCGTTCTATTCCTTGGGACTGGCGCAAAAAATCCCGTGCATTTCAAGGGTTATAGGCAACAGCCTCTCCACCGCCCTTCTGCGGTGCGGGGGCATTTTTGCTCTCTTCCGGCCGATATTCTCTGGAGCTCTCGACCGCACCGAAATTGGTGGATGACCATAACTGTCTGTATTTATGTAGTTTTAACTGACTTCAGTTTCTCGGTTGGCTGCCAGTCGAACCAGAAGATTCTTCCCGCATCGAACGTGTTTGCGCTGCGGTGATCGGTGTGCCTGGCCCAGCGACAGGTGACATTGAGGCCTGCCGGTAATGGTATCGCTGATACAGGGCCTGGGCATTGCTTACGCAGCGCTCATGCGCAACAACGACAACAGGCACTGGGCATTGCTGCTTGCAGGTCAGGATTCGAGTTGAATTGATCAGAGGAGAGAAGTTCTGAGCGGGAAGTGGGAAATTGATGGATCGGTAATTTCGCTTGTCGACCCTGACGGCAACAGGAGCCAACCATCGCCCACTGCCGTTTACCGCGCGCTGGTCGAGCGGCGGCCTGTAGAACCTTGGATTCCGACCAGCGTCGACGGGTTGCGTGCCTCGCGTTACCCTCTTGTTCCTTCACTCACCATTCTCGAGACTGACGAGGGAACTCCTGCCTTTTCAATAGTGGGCGTCTCCCGAGGGGCCTCGATCCAACTTGAGCCCGCTGACCTTGAGCGAGGGTACCGGATCACTGATGGAACCTGGTATCCCGTCGAGCCGACGGCTTCGCAGGAAATACTCGACCTTTTGATGAGTACCGGGGCGCATGTTGGCCCGGTCAAATCACTTCGCTCATTTCTGGCTATTCGCAAGGCAGGTGCGGCAGGCGGCGCTGTCGATGATCGATTGGTAGATGAGGCGATATCGCCACTGGCATTTACGCCGCCAGCTGATGACGTACCGACTGGAATCAATGCCACACTGTATCCCTACCAGTTGGCAGGTTGGCGCTGGCTCAAGTTTCTCCTTGGTGAGGGCATCGGTGGTCTGCTGGCGGACGAAATGGGCCTCGGCAAAACGCTACAAGTCATCGCGGCCCTCAGTGATTCCGGCGGCCAGGCCCTGAGTCCGGCTTTGATTGTTGCTCCTGGCTCGCTGCTTGAAAACTGGCGGCGTGAAATCGGGAAGTTTGCACCGCACCTGCGCGTACTCAAGCACCACGGTGCCCTGCGCACTGGCCGCCCCGTCGAATTGAAAGGTTACGACGTCGTCATCACTTCCTATGACAACGCAGTTGGGGACAACAGCCTGCTGAACATGATCCTCTGGAAGGTGGTTATCCTTGATGAGGCGCAGTTCATCCGAAATCCGAGCGCCCAGCGGACGAAAGCGGTCAAACGCCTCCGGCGTGATGCTGGCTTGGCCATGACCGGTACACCGGTTGAAAACCGCCTGCTTGATTTGTGGTCAATTATCGATTTCGTGCTGCCCGACCACCTTGGGGATGCAAAAGCCTTTGAGGCGCAGTTCCCGAACGACGTTGATGGCGCAACACGACTGGAGCCGTTGGTTTCGCCCCTGATGCTGAGACGGCGGGTGGCTGAGGTCGCGAAGGACCTGCCGCCCCGGATCGACATCCCGCAAGTCCTGGAACTGGAGGAATCAGAGGTCGCAGCATATGATGCCGAACGCGAGCGTATCAGCGCAGAGTACGGTGCTGCGGCCACACTTGTCGCGCTTACGTCTTTGAGGCGTTTTTGCGCGCACCCCAGCTTGATGAGCGGCACCTCTGACAGTGCAGATCCCATGTCCTTCTCCAAGTTCAGGCGTTTGGATGAGATCCTCGAGGAGATTTTTGTCCGAGGTGAAAAGGTTATAATTTTCACATCATTTACGGCAATGGCCGACATGATCTCACGCCATGTTGAGAAGCGCTTTGGCGCCTTTTCAGGCACAATCGACGGGCGCTTGCCGATCGATGATCGTCAGCCGCTTATCGATCGGTTCAGTGCAGTAAAAGGCGGCGCCGCGCTGGTGCTGAATCCCAAGGCTGGGGGAGCCGGTTTAAACATCACGGCAGCCAACCACGTGATCCATTATAATCCTGAATGGAACCCGGCCCTCGAGGACCAAGCGTCCGCCCGGGCGCATCGCCGGGGACAGGAACTGCCGGTTACCGTGCATCGCCTTCTGATCGCCGATACCGTCGAAGACGTGGTGGATGAACGCCTGACACGCAAACGGGCCTTGTCCGACACGGCTGTTATTGGAATTGAAGGAAAAGATGACGATTACGGCGACATTGTTGCAGCGTTGAATCGCTCACCATCCAAACGTGCAGGCTAGAATATATGTCAGAACGTAAGATCGTTAAGGTTCTGAGCGCCAACGACACAGGTGAAACGGGGGGGCACCAGGCCGGAATCCTCGTGCCAAAGGACCCTGCCTTGCTGTCGTTTTTCCCGTCACTCGACGCAAGTCTCTACAATCCGCGAGTTCATCTGCGCTTTCTTGATGATGGCGGAACGTTCTGGGAATTTGCATTTATCTATTACAACAACGCTCTGTTTGATGGAACGCGTAACGAGTATCGTCTTACGCGGATGACGAAGTATATCCGGCAGGCGGGACTAACCGTTGGCGACGAGGTGATTCTTTCTAGAGATGACGATCGCTACATGGTGTCACATGCCCGCAAACAGCAGGCGAAGGTGACCGGCGGCATTCTGCAACTCGGCACCGGCTGGCGCGTGATACAGCTATGAAGGGGGACATTGTGAGCGACGTTGAAGAAATTGAACTGCCGCCAGATCCTGAGCGTGTCATCGTCGGACTTCGAGACACCGGTTATGAGTTCAACACGGCCGTAGCGGATATCGTAGACAACTCGATCGCTGCCAACGCTACCAAGGTGCAGCTGTTCCTCGCCGCCGACTACAACGGCAACATTCGCCTTCTCATCGCCGACAATGGCGAAGGGATGGATCGGCAGGGCCTTATCAATGCCATGCAATACGGATCAAAGGCTCGTCCCAGTGCGGCAAGTCTCGGGAAGTATGGCCTTGGCCTGAAGACCGCCTCTACCGCATTTTGCAAACGCCTGTCGGTCATATCGCGGGCCAATGGCTCGACACCCGCACTGATGGCGACCTGGGACCTTTACCATGTCGCAAAGGTCAACAAGTGGGCGCTGTTGCTGAGCGAGAGCTGTGACGACGAAGCGCTGGAAACCCTTGATGCATTGGCTCCCGGCAAATCGGGCACGGTCGTCTTGTGGGAGCAGGTGGATCGCCTGATCAAAGACTATTCCAATTCAAACGGGGCAGCTGCCCGCAAGGCACTCAAGGCCAAGGAGGATGCTCTCAGGCACCACCTCTCGATGGTCTATCAGCGTTTTCTTGACCCTCAGGACAAGCGAGCGCCAAACGTCGCCATTGAACTCAACGGCACTGCTGTGGGGCCCTGGGATCCGTTCCAGAAAGACCTGTCTGAGCTTGTTGCGGAAGAGCAGGTTAAGACCCAGCTGGCAGACGGACGTGAAGCGTCCTTCACGGTGCGTGCTTACATTTTGCCGCGGCGTGAAGAGTTTCCAGACGACAAGCTGGCTTCGGCCGCTCTGCTCTCAAACGAGCGGCAGGGCATCTACATCTATCGTGAAGAGCGCTTGATCCATGACGCTGACTGGCTTGGGCTATACCAGAAAGAGCCTCACCTTACGCTGCTGCGTGTCGAATTTTCGTTCGACCACAAGCTGGATGATGCTTTCCACCTGGACATCAAGAAATCCCAGATCATTCTGAACGAAGATTTGGCGTCCTGGCTGCAGTCGGAGTTCCTGCCCGCTCCACGCCGCGAGGCGAACCGGCGTTCTCGTGAGGGCCAGCAGAAGGCGATTTCAAAGAAAGGCGAAGGCGCTCACGACACGTCGAACAACAACATCCGTAACCGTGAGGCTGCTGCGGGTGGCCCTCAGGTGAATATCGCCGATCCGAACACTGGGGAGGCCATCGTCCAGAACAAGTACGGCACGACCCGCCTCCAACTGACGATTACCTCTGCCAAGCGCCCGGGTGAGGTGTTTGTCCAGCCCGTCGAAGGCATCACCAATGGCCTGCTCTTTCAGCCAGCCCTGATCGAGCAACACAAGGCGGTGCAGATCAACACGAGCCATCCCTACTACCACAAGGTTTACATTCCGAACCTCAGCCGCAGCGTGACAATGCAGGGTTTGGATTCACTGCTCTGGGCGTTGTCTGTAGCGGAACTTTCAGCAGTGCAGGACAGCACCGCCGATATGTTCCGGGACATGCGATACGAAGTGTCGCGGATTCTTGAGAAGCTGGTAGAAACCTTGCCTGAGCCGGACGTGGAGCAAAATGTCGCCTGATCCGCGCTCGCTTGCAGAGCGGGTTTCAGCCGAAACAGGCCTTGAGTTCTCCGGGACTGAAGGGCGAGACGGTGATGGGAGCCGTTGGCTCGAACTGTGCCCCGCAGGCCACCCTGCAACACAGACCTTTACGCTTCGCACTTTGGTGGGATGGCGCCGGATAGACGTCCATTTCCGCCCCGGCAGCTTCGCCGGGGAGCTGATGGAGGCAATGGGTAACGCCGACGAGACGGGTCGTAAAACGTTTCAGACCCTGCTTGCGGCCTGTCGTGATGATGGCGCCGAAATCGCGCTGTCAATTAATGGCTCCCTGCGCGATCCGAATGATGATGCAATCTGGGCCTCTCCCTGGCGTAGTCTCGAATTCTCCATTCGACGCGGAATGCTTGCCATCAATCAAGGTGATGCTGCAGCCGACATGCGGCAAATCGAGCTGTGGTCATCGCGAGCTGCCGCATCGGTTGTCGCTCTGCTTCCGCTGCAGGCGCAGGACCGAGAACCTGTCGACGTACCGGAATTGGCAGGTCTTCCGGAAGGGGCCAAGATCCGTGTCGAGGTAACCGCTACGAGCGGGACAGGCGCAACCGTGCCGCCGCGCTCGCCATTCACGGCTATCTTTGCAAGGCCTGCGACCTCGACCTGGGCGAACGGTATGGGCCGGCTGCGGCTGGCCTTATCGAAGTACATCACGTTACACCGGTGTCAGAGGTCGGCCCCGCCTACATCATCGATCCAAATACCGATCTCGTTCCATTGTGCCCAAACTGCCATGCGGTTGCACACCGTCGGTCTCCGCCCTTCTCAGTCGATGAACTGCGCGGCATGCAACGGCCGGATTGAACTTGCTGTCCCGGACTGTGTCGGCCTTTGAACTGACTTAATTACGGAAGACCAGCAGTTACCGTCCGATTGTGGCCGATGCTTGCGGTTAGATCGGCTCCGTCGAGGAACGCTGCACACCTCGCAAGCACATCCTCTACGGGCAAGCGATCACGCCCTTTCAATGTGCACTCCCAGACATCCAGAACTCGCCACCCCTGATCAAGCAGGTGGGCCACTGTCCTCTGATCGCGAGCGACGTTACCGGCAATCTTGCGTCGCCAGAATTCTGCGCGGGTCGAAGGCCAGCGGAACAGTGGGCAGTCATGGCCATGCCAGAAACATCCATGGACGAAGATCGCGGCTCGCCTGCCAGGAAATACCAGATCGGGCTTGCCGGGCAGTCCATTCACATGAAGTCTATAGCGGTATCCGAGTGCGTGTAGTCCACGCCGGATCAACATTTCCGGCTTCGTATCCCTCGGGCCGATGGCAGCCATCATCCGGCTGCGCACATCGGGGGTTACTGTGTCAGCCAACTGCCCGCTTTCGCGGTTGCCGAGATGGGGTCTGATCGACCTTCAACATCTTCCTGATCGACGGCTCCATGTATCGCGCGATGGCTTCGACAACCGGTACCACCACAGCATTGCCAAACTGCCGGTAGCCTTGGGTATCCGACACCGGGATATGCCACTTCCGGTCGCCATGCTCGAAACCCATCAGGCGCGCGCATTCGGTCGGGGTAAGGCGACGCGGACGAGTGCCCTTCTGGCCAATCAGGATTTCTGAGCCATCCTTGTGATAACGAGCTGACAGGGTTCGGGCGACGTCCTTCTCACCGAAGAGACTGTAGCCGAAGCCATTTCCAGCCTTCTCATGCTTCGCGCGATAGGCCTGCAGGTAATCCCAGAGCTTGGGCGTCAGGGTATACTTGGAATCCACCTCGTTATGGGAATGGAGAATGTCGCCCAGTTTCGGCCAAGCCTTTTTGGGTGGGATCATTTTGTCAAAATCATCGAAGCTGAAACCGACGTCCTCGCGGAAGCCCGCGATGAAGATACGTTCGCGCTTCTGCGGAACCCAAGGCTCCGAGCTCACCACACGATAACTGATCGCGTAGCCCAGCTCATCTTCGAGGGTGCGACGTATTACCTCGAAGGTGCGGCCCTTGTCATGACGCTGCAGGTGCTTGACGTTCTCAAGCAGAAATGCCGGCGGCCGGTGATGCTGCAGGATCGCCTCGATATCGAAGAACAGGTTGCCCTGCTTTTCATCGGCAAAGCCGTGCGCACGGCCGAGCGAGTTCTTCTTCGACACACCTGCCAGCGAAAACGGCTGGCAGGGGAAGCCCGCAAGCAGAACATCAAACTGGGGGATCTTCGATGGATCGGCGCCATAAGGGCGGATGTCGCCAACCATCAGGTGATCGTCACCATCGGGGAAGTTCTTGCGGTAGGTCTCATTCGACCAGCGGTCCCATTCACTCGTAAAAACGCAGCGACCACCAATAGCCTCGAAGCCCAGGCGCAGCCCCCCGATTCCAGCAAACAGATCAATGAAGCGGAACTTGGGCTCCGGTCGCTTGGCAGCCCGCTTACTCGCGATCTCTCGGACCCGTTCCATCGCCAGCTTGGTAGGTGCAACTTCGTTTGCGATATACCGGCGGATCTGTCGCGCGGATACACCCAGTTCAGCTTCTGCTTCTTCCAGCGAAAGGCCCGACCGCTTCAGCAATTCCTCAAAAGTGGCGGTCCAATCGTGCATGCAGAGCCCTTTAAAATCACCGTTGATAAAACTGGGACATTTTTTGACGAAATGGCACAGAGATTCCCGGCGCGCAAGGATCGTCGTTCTTTTTATGTTTCCATAGGGGCTCCGCCTAATGCCTTCTAGGGCGCGGCCTCGCTGGAAAAATGCCGCCGCTGTGCCCCCCACTCCGTCGGGAATGGGTTGGCCAGCGTGGTCAGATCGATCCCGTCGCCTTGCCTGCCATCGAGGATAGCCTCGATGATGTCGGGGGCGAGTAGCGTCATGCGCAGGACCCGGGTCAGGTAGCTCATGCCGATCCCTTCCTTCTCCGCCAGTTCGGTCACGCTTGAGTAGGATCCGGCTTCAAGCATACGCTTCCAGCGAAATGCGCGGCCCAGAGCCTTGACCACTGTATTGTCGGTGCGCGGACGCTGGGGATGCGACCCCGCCGGCAGGACCATTTCCTTGCGACCGCCGCGCTTCGTGATCTGAAAGGGAACATGGATCGATATGGTCTGTGACCCAGAGGCCAGCGCGCTCATGCGGCAGCCTCCAGTTCCGGCGCTTGCAGTTCACGGACCAGCGCCGCCAATCCATCGACCCGCAGCCTGACGTCTAGCCCAGAACTTCCGACGACGATGCGATCCACCAGCAGCTGGACGATCCTCGCCTGTTCGGCGGGGAACAGCTCATCCCACATGGGGTCGAGGCTGGTTAGCGCGTCGCGGGCCTGCGCCTCGGTCATCCCCCGCGCATGCTTCACGCCGCTCTTCCATGCGCCGACAATGATCTCTGGTTGCCGGAAAACCGCGCGAAGCTGATCTACGACCGTCCCTTCGATCTCTGCCGCCGACACGCGCCCGACCGTGCAGGAACCTGCTCCGTGGCGGAGCAGCGTCTGGCTGACATAGTAGCGATAGAGCTTGCCGTTCTTGCGCGTGTGGGTCGGGGAAAATGCCGCTCCGTCCGCCCCCCACAGCAGGCCCTTCAACAATGCGGGCGTGTTGGCGCGCGAGCGATTGGCGCGCACGCGCGGGCTCTCCTTAAGGATGGTCCGCACGGCATCCCATACGTCCTGATCGATGATCGCGTCATGCTCGCCCGGGTAGCTTTTGCCCTTGTGGACCGCTTCGCCAAGGTAGGCCCTGTTGTTCAGGAGGCGGTAGAGGAACCCCTTGGTGATGGGCTTGCCTTGACGGGTGGTGATCCCGCGCTGGGCGAGTTCGCGCAGAAGGGTCGTGCCGGAACCGACCTCTGAAAACCGTTGGAAGATGTACCTGACGTTGGTAGCGGCGGCCTCGTTGACGATGAGCTTGCGGGCCTGAACGTCATAGCCAAGCGGCGGCACCCCGCCCATGAAGATGCCTTTGGCACGGCTGGCCGCGAACTTGTCGCGGATGCGCTCTGCGGTCACCTCACGCTCGAACTGGGCGAAGCTGAGCAGAATGTTCAGGGTCAGGCGGCCCATTGAGGTCGTGGTGTTGAACGACTGCGTGATGGACACGAAGGTCACATCGTTCCGGTCAAAAACCTCGACCAGCTTTGAGAAGTCCATCAGCGAGCGGGAAAGACGGTCGATCTTGTAGACCACCACCACGTCGATCAGGCCCTCCTCGATATCGGCCAGCAGTCGCTGCAGCGCGGGGCGTTCCAGCGTGCCGCCGGAAATCCCGCCGTCGTCGTAATGGTCGCGGACCGGCACCCAGCCTTCTGACCGCTGACTGGCGATGTAGGCTTCACAGGCTTCGCGTTGGGCATCGAGCGAGTTGAACTCCTGCTCAAGTCCTTCTTCCGATGACTTGCGGGTATAGACCGCGCAGCGCAGCTTGGGGACGAGCGGTTTGTTCATGCTGCCCTCCGATGATCCTTGAGGCCGAAGAAGACCCAGCCGTTCCAGCGTGAGCCGGTGATGGCGCGGGCAATTGCGGACAGCGACTGGTAGGGACGCCCCTGCCATTCGAAGCCGTCGAGGGTTACGGTCACGGTGTGCTCCACCCCCTGCCACTCGCGGATCAGGCGGGTGCCGGTGATGGGCTTCAGGTCGGCACGGACCCGGCGGGTGGTGATGTTGCCCCCGTCGAGCTGTTCGCCGAGCTGCTGAAGCCGCTTGACCGTTTCCACCTTCAGCCCGCCGTAGGCGAGTTCCTGGATGCGGTAGGCCAGTCGGCTTTCGAGGTAGCGCCGGTTGAAAGCCGGCGGCTCCTCATTGAACAGTTCACGCCATTGCTTCTTCAGTTCGGCGATGGGCGCTGCCTTCATGGCCGCCAGCCGTGCGAGTACGGGATCAGGTTTCATTGTGCTTTGCTCCGGTGAGTTGCACCGGCACTACCGCTCTGTTCGAGCGAGTTGTGTAGCGGAAAGTCTCCATCTTCTTCAGATAGTTGACCCGTATCCCGCAGGTGCAGGCGAGCGAGCCCCGCACCAAGCAGATCGCACAGTTCAGCCCGCCGCGCGGCTGGCGACATCTTGTCCGGATGAAGCGGGTTCGGGCGTTTCATGCGGCGCTCCGGTGCGCTTGTCCGAAGACCGCCGTGGTGATTGCAAGGCGGTTCCAGTAGTAGCGCAGCTGGCAATTGGCATCGTACTTGGAGAAGCCGAAGTTCATCGGCGACACAGAGGCTCCCGCCCGGCGCAGGCAGTCGAGCTGCTTGGTAGATGCCGGTTCCTTGAGCCAACGCTTGCTCTTTGCGGCAGCGAAACTGCTCTCGGCCGAACGCAGGAAATCGTCGGCCTCGGCCAGAACCTGCACCTTGGTCCCGATCGCGATCTTGCGCGGTGCACCGGCCTTGGGGCCACCCAATGCATGCCAGAGCGTGCCGTCGTGGAAAACACCAGCCCATGCGTCGAAGCCGCTGGCGATCAGGGACGAACCGTCACCACTGACGTCGCACCACTGAAAGGGCGACTGGTTCAGCAGGTCGATCTCCAGCAGTTCGAAATCGGTCAGGATGTGCTTTTCGCCGACCTGGCGGGTGAAGACATGGCCACAGAACGGGCATTCACCCGTCCCAAGAGGGATCTCGGCTTCGCAGTCCGGGCAGGTCTTGTAGGGTGCCGTGCCGGAGTCCGTGTCCTCATCGTCGAGCGAAATTTCCTGCTCGAGGCAGCCGTGACGAATGGCCGCGCCTGCGAAGTCGAGAATGACGCAGTCGGTTTTGATGATGCCGGGGTAACGTTGGGGATCAACCTTGCGCAGCCCGCGACCCACTGCCTGAATGAAGGTGCCCTTGTGAAGCATCGGACGCAGGATGCCGATGCAGCCCACCGGCTGGCTGTCGAAGCCTTCGGTCAGCACCATGCAGTTGGTCAGGACCTGGACATCGCCCCGGTCGAAGCGTGCGATGAGATCCGCACGGTCGGCACCTGCCATGTCGCCCGAAATCGTCTCGGCCGTCACCCCCGCGGACCGGAAGGCCCCAGCGACTGCATCGGCATGGTCGACGGTTGAGCAGAAGAAGATAGTCCGACGGTCGCCGGCCTTTTCCTTCCAGTGCCGCACGACCGCATCGTTTAGCACCGCGCGGTTCAGGACCTTGTCTGCCTGGCGCATGTCGAAGTCACCAGCGGTTGAGTCGATGTCGGCGAGCTCATCGCCCACCCCGAGATCCATCGTATAGGTCCGGGGCGGCACGAGAATTCCCCGGGCAATCAGGGTGCCGATCTTCAGCTGATAACCGATGTTGCTGAAGGTCTGCCGCAGGGAGCGGCCATCCCCCCGGCTAGGGGTCGCAGACAGCCCGAGGATCTTTACCTTCGGATTGATGCGGCGGACATCAGCGACGATGTCCATGTAGCCGGTCGCAGCCGCGCGGTGGCACTCGTCGATGACGAGATGGGAAATGTGGCCGATGTCAGCCCGGCGATTGGCACGAGCCAGGGTCTGGACGCTGCCGAACACCAGCTTTCCGGTCCAGTCGTTCTGCGACGCCTTGACGATCGAGGAACGCAGTCCCGTGATACCGCTGATCGCGGCGAGGTTCTGCTGGACCAATTCATCCGTATGCTGGAGCATCAGAATGCGGGCGTTGCTTTGCGCTTCCGCCTCCTCGCCGATGTAGAACCCGGCCACGGCCGTCTTGCCGGCTCCGGTCGGAAGCATGAGGATCGTGTTGCCGTGGGCAGCCGTCTTCGCTCGGGCGGCATCGACTGCCGCCCGCTGGTAGTCCCGAGGGATCATGGTGGTGCCTTTCGCTTACTGGGCCCAGAACGGCGCGCCGCCGTTCGTGGGAGCCATGGCCGGTGCGCTGGCAGTGGGCGTGTATGCGCCGGGCGTGGTGCCCATCAGGGCGGCGTATTCAGGATGCTGGGGGCCGATAGCTGCGACGACGACGTTGCGCCCCTGATCGCTGGGATCATTCTTGTCGCGCTCGATCCCGAGCTTGGCGATGAAGGTCAGGCCGCTCATATCGCCGAAGCTGCGGATCGTGCGCTTTGCTCGGGCCTGGTCCGAGGTATCATCGGCGCGGACGCCATGAGCGGACTCAAGGATGCCGCGCAGCAGGGCCCGCCCGCGGTTCGCATAGGTATCCTCCGCCCCGGTATCGGCGTTGCGGCCACGGAAACCGATGCGCGTGTAGATACGGCGGCGTGCGTGCGGGCCTTCTTCGATCACGCCCTCGGTGTTGAGATAGAGGGCAGAGCTGCTCTTGCTCTGGGTGAGCCAGCCTTCGGGGCCAGCGCCACCGGGGCGAATGGTCATGTGAAGGCAGACCAGCGTGTTGGCGGGAATAAGTGCGAAGGCCGAGTCCTGGGTGTCGGCGGTGTTGAAATCCATATTGGTCATGGTGTCAGGCTCCGGGCTGCGTGTTGTCGGAATTGGTGGGAAGATCGAAGTCGAGGCGGGCCGCCGGCGGCGCGGAGAGCGGGCCACGGATCTTGTCCATCAGGCGCCCCAGGTGGGCGGGTTCGATGCTGGTGAGACGACCGGACCGGTCCTTTGCGGGGAACCCGAACTCATTGAGCGTCGTGCAGACGAAGGCGCGGTATGGAGCCCCTTCGGCCGGACGAATGTCGGCAAGGGTCACGATCTCATCGACGATGCCGGGGAGTTCGAGGCCGGTCTTGCTGCCCTCGATCTGCAAGGAGAAGAACGGGCGGTTAAAGTCGTCCAGCCGCTTGTCGAGCAGCCCGACCAGCCACACATTCTTGTCCGGGGTGTGCTGCAGATGGGTCAGCCAGCCGATCATCTCCTGACCGAGCAGGCCGTAGGCACCGCGCATGTCGGCCTTGCCGCTGCGGTCCGACATTGCCTGCGGCTGGCCCTTCGCCCACTGCAGGCAAAGGCGCGACGCCACGGTGATCGAGTCCACGAAGATCGTGTCGTACTTTTCGAGGATGTTCGGCGGGCCGAAGGCATTGCACACCCGCGCGTAGTCGGCGCGGCTGTAGCTCTGGTCGTCGCGCATCGCCGGATTGGGGCCCCCGATCCAGCAGGCCAGGTCGCGTGCGCGGTCCCAGTCGCGGATGCGGATTTCGTCGCCCGGCCACCCCTGGACGGCGAGTTCGCCCGCCTCAAGGTTCAGGAAAAGCGTCTTGTCCGGGTTGAGGGTCCAGAGCTGCGAGGTCTTGCCGATACCGGAGGTGCCCGTAAGCACCCCCTTGATACCGCGACGTTCCTTGAGCCGTTGGTCGGCCGTGATGATCTGCAGCGGGCCGCTGTTGAACGGGGCGCTCACTTGCCGCTCTCCAGTTCGCGCAGCGCGGCGGCGACCGCATTGTCGTAGCCATGAGCGCCCTGCCGGCGGGCAAGCTTGATGATCTCGCTCAGCGCGGCAGAAACACGGTTAAGAGCGGACGCCTGGCGCGCCACCGCCACTTCCGCGAAAGCCACTTCGTCGAGCGTGGCCTCTTCGGTCGGGACATAGGCCGCGGGGTCGTCGCCCATTGCCGGCACGTTCAGGATATCGGGCAAATCGTGCAGCCACAGGGACTTGCGGAGGCGCTTGAGAGGCGGAGTCGTAATCATTTCGAGGGTCTCCTCGTTTCGTCGATGGGACCAGGGTTCGTCAGGCAAACATCTGCCGGGCCCGACGCCGCCCTGGAGCACGCGGTCGGGTTGTTCCCCACGAAGGGTGTTCTATTCGCCCGAAGGCCCGGCATGATTTGGCGAGGTTTCGAGCGGCGTTGCCGTCGTCCTCTGCTTGTCACTTACCGGCGGCGATTCAGGACTGTCGGGATCAGGCCGAGATATTCCGCGAGCCCCCAGTCCTCGGCGGCGCGGCGGATCTGCTCCTTGCGCTCGTAGATGGTCGACCGGTGCAGCCCTGCCTCGCGCGCGGCTTCGCAGACGTTGTCGGCGGCGAGGATTGCGACATAGCGCTGCAGCACCGGCGGCAAGTCGCCGATGAAGCGCGCGACATCGCGGGCGAGGCCTATCTTCAATTCGTCGAGGGCACAGGGATTTTCGAGGTCGTCCAGCTTGTCGATCAGGCTGGCGCCGTCGTCTTCGTCATCATTGGCGACAACGAAGTCGAGGGAGATAGTGATGCGTTCGGCGCGCAGCCTGTGGGTCGATGCCGTCAGGCTGGCCACGCGGTTAGTGACGACGCGGTCGGCGAAGGTGTCGAAGGATGCCCGGTCGGGGTCGAACCGCCCCTTCCGCCGGAGCAGGTCGAGCATCAGCTCCTGCTCAATGTCTTCCTTGTCCATGCCGGGCAGCGCACCGCTGCGCGCCAGCCTGGCGGCCTGATACTTGATGTTACGAATTACGCGCGGGGAGATGCCGCCATAGCGGTTGTTGAGCTCCATTAGGGTTCGCCTTGATCTGCGGACCAGCTCGGGGGCTGGAATGCAGGTCACCGGCGAATTTTCGTTCAGGCGGGGTCGGAGCCCGGATCGGCAATGAAAAGCCGCCGGGAATCAGCGGATTCCGGCGGCTCTGGCCTCAGAAAAAAATCGAAAAAAACTTCAGTCGTCCTCAACGAAATTTCGTTGGTAGGCACCTTTGCGACCTTGTTTCAGGCCGTCCGCGTTTGTGATGTACAATGCGACATATTCGCCATTCCGGGCCTTGATCGGATCACTTTGGATCCCGAACGCAGCGCTCAGCTTTCTCGACAGGCTCTCCTTCGACTTCCTCGCACTGCCTGGGGCCGGCAGCGGAATGCTGCCACGGCTTTTCGCAATGAGTTTCAGCAGTTCCCATTGGGTATCCGGAAGCTTCTTCCGTCGATCCATCATATCGAGCTCCGAAGCATCGAACGTGCGGGTTTGCCCCTTGTGGCTGACTGTTATCTTGTCGTCCGAAATAAAGTGGATGGCGACCTCTTCCCACTTTGCCTTCGACGGCAAGCGCCAAGGAGCAGGGTCAGGACCATCTGCCAGTTGATTTCGAACCTCGGCAAAAAGCTGCTCTGGCGGCGATATTGGGACAAGCTGCCCAGCACGGTCCGTTCCTACCAGCATTTCGAGATACATCTGCGTCGCACCAAGCTTGTCGAGGTAGGTTTTGGCAAGATCGCCAAGTCCCTTTTGCGTCGGGGCGAGTATGACCTTAGGGCCTGTGGCCCGTTCAACGTCCAAGAAAATTGATGCTGCATCTTCGAACTGGGTTCCGCCAAGGATGAGAAAAACCGGAAAGCCTCGGCCAGCGGAAACATTGTGGGTGCCAAGGTGCACCAGCCGCTGGTCGTGGCGGGGCGTGTTTGCACCATCAAGACCAAGTACTTGGCCAAGGGACTGAACCAGCCGAACCCGGTCAATAGCAAGGGACTCGACCTCTTCCGCCGTCAGCTTTTCACTTTTGCAGAGCGCCGCGGGCTCCCCACAAGCGGCGCGGATGTTGTCGGCCGAATGCCTGACGATCCGACGAATACAACCACCTGGTTGAACCTCGAAGCATGGGATGGTCTCCGCTTGGACGCCCGTTGCTCGGAGCAGCGGCGACAGCGCTGACCACTCAGTGCCTGAGATGACCTCCCAGTGCTTCCGGGTTGCCCCAGCCGAGGGGATCGCCTCAATCGCGGCCCAGATCTTCGTCGCCATCATCGTCCCCGTCGACTGCCTCCGAAATGTCGAAACCGCGCTTCTTGAGCCATTCCTCGACTGCCGTGCTGTCGCCCTTCTGTGTGTAGCGGGCGACGCTGGACGGCAGAATATTCACCGTCCGAGGGTTCTTCGAATTCGTGAACTTCACCTTGAAACTGGCCCGCGAAATCGATCCCAGCAAGACCATCTTGATGAAGGCGGAATCGGCTGCGAACACGTCATTGTGTTTGAAGATCAACAGGCCTCCTCCATGCGGGATCTGGACTTCCCCAAGGCGGACCATATCGATGCCGTCCACGTCGGCACATGCCAGCGCGTTCGCGCCCAACGTAGCCAAAGGGGCGAGCGTATATTTCTTGGCCGTGTTGAAATAGTGCCTGTCTCCGAACAGGACCTCTCCGAGCACCTCGACGTAATGTTCGCGAAGGGGCCGTGAGCTGCAGTTCACCCCCATCTCGTCGTGCTTCCGATCATACACCAGAACATCGTGTTCCTGGGGCCGATAGAAAGTGATTCCGGTGGAGCCATCTTCGTTATGGCTACCCTCGCGTTGCATCGGCTTCCCGTGCCGGATAACGATCCAGACCTTCTTGTCGTTCTTGAAGAAGAATACCCTGCTCCCCCGTCCGCGACGCTTTTCGGCGAACCAGTCATCAACTTTCGACTGGATGGCTGCATCCTCTTGAGGGGTGTGCTTCATCAAGTCGCGACGGTTCGTCTTTTTGCCAGCGTAGTGCATGAAGCTCTGCTGCTTCAGCGCAAGTGTTTCTGCATGGACCTCAATCAAAAGCTCGGGGTTCACTTGCCAGACCTGGATGGCGGCGTCGGCTGAAGAGCTATCCCCGGTGACGGTGATTTTGTGCCCGTCATCCTCAGCGCGCTCAAGCAGTGCGTCGATCGCGTCGTCACGAGCCATTTCATCAATGTAATGGAGGGCGTCTACCATGTCTGAAGGCATGGTGCCGTCGGATGCCAAGAGGATATTGGCCACCTCGCCATAGTGCGGCTTACTGGAATTGAGCGGGGTCAGATCGAAGGACTTGGCATCAAAGAACGGTTTCCAATTGTTCAGGAAATTGAACAATAGGGTTGGAGAAATCGTGCTAAGCCGATCTGGGTTGAGAAAGGTGCGTGGATTGAAAGTAGACATACTGGAGTGCCCCCGGGATCGACGAACAATAGGCTCAGCCTATCGCCCCTAATGGACTTGCCAAGAGGGTAAGTTCTTTTTCTGTTCTCCCGACAGTCCGGCCACCACGCCGGTAAGTGACAGGACCATCTGGAGTCCTGTCAAATGCCTCACTTTTCCGTGCTTTTCAGCAAGCTGCGGGCCCGATCGCGGGTCGCAGGCTACCGTCTCGCAATCCACATAAATCGTTCCACAGACCCGACCATCATCGTTGTCGGGACCGTTGCGGCTGCGAATCATCTTCCGACCCTGACGCTGGTCGTCCTGACTGGGGTTGTCGGCCATGGATAACACCGGTGAACGCGAACGTGCGGCGCTGATCGCCGCCCTCAAATCCATGGCCGGTGTCCTTGGCCAGATCGGCTGGAACCGGCGCTTCAACGAACTCACCGACCAGCAGGCAGCAGCAATCGCGGAGGCTGCTGTTGCCGGTTTCCAGCGGTCGATGTGGGAAAGCGCGCCCGAGGTGCCGTTCTGATGCAAGGTCCGCTCGACTTCAATCACAGGGAAAAGCCGGCCGCGTTCGTGGATCTGGTGAATGCCCGGATCGACGATGCGCTCACCAAGGCAAACGGCGAGCGCGAACCCCGCTCCTATCTGGGCGGTAGTCGCCTTGGCGAAAGCTGCTCCCGCAAGCTGCAGTATGAGTTCCTGAAGGCCCCGCGCGACCCCGGAGAAGAGTTCTCCGGCAAGACGCTGCGCATTTTCGCGGTGGGCCATATCTTCGAGGACCTTGCCGTCGACTGGCTGATCAAGGCCGGATACGACCTGCGCACCCGCAATCGCGACGGTGACCAGTTCGGCTTCTCCGTCGCCAACGGCCGTGTGCGCGGGCACATTGACGGCGTCATTGTGGCTGCGCCCGACGGGATCGCAGTTCCGGCGCTGTGGGAGTGCAAGTCCGCGAACGCCAAGAACTGGCGGGATATCGTCAAGCGCGGTGTGGCGGCTTCGAAGCCTGTCTATGCGGCGCAGATCGCGCTCTATCAGGCCTATCTCGGCCTTACCGAACATCCGGCCGTTTTCACCGCCATCAACAAGGATACCTGCGAACTCTGGCATGAACTCGTCCCGTTCAACGGGGCGCTGGCGCAGGCCTGTAGCGACAGGGCCGTGCGGATCCTGCAGGCCTGCGATGCCGATGAATGGCTGCCTCGCGTCGCGTCTGATCCCGACCATTTCGAATGCGCGTGGTGCCCCTGGAAACAGAGGTGCTGGGCATGATGGCTTCCGAAGCAGGTGCGCAGGCCGCGCCCGTCCTTCCCGACAGTGCCATGATCGCAACGTTCGCCGAGACAGTCTTCGGCTATTGCGAGCATCTGGTTCCGGTCCGCGCGCTGGCTGAAAAAGGCGGCGTCGACCAGATCCCGCACACGCCGTTCATGGAGAACGACGCGGACTTCGCGGCCAAGCTCGCGGTTCAGGCTGGATGGGCTGCCGACAATGGCATGGCACTTTTCGTGGTGCCCGGAACCGTTGCCATCGCCGGTGAGGCCAAGGCTGACCAGATCCTGCAGACGCAGGTGGTTCTGGTAGATCTCGATCACGGGGACATCGGAGCCAAGCGCGGCCACCTGATTGCGCATCTTGGCGAGCCCACGCTGGAAGTGGCGTCAGGCGGCGTAACCGCTGAAGGTCAGCGCAAGTTGCACCTTTACTGGCGACTGTCCGAACCCGCAGATGGTGAGGACATCACGACCGTTTGCCGCGCAAGGTATATGATCGCCTGCAAGGTCGGCGGCGATACGTCCTTCCGCTCGGCGCACCAGCCGATCCGCGTTGCCGGCTCCGTTCATGCGAAGTCCGGGCAGAGGCGGCTGGTGGAAATCCTCCAGCACCGTGAAAAGGATCATGACCTCGGCGATCTGGTCGAGGCGGTGATGGCGATGCCACCCCTTGAGGGCGAGGTTCCCAACGATCTCGACTTCAATGACGCAGGACTGGCGCATGGTGCTGTCACCGAGCTGTTCGGCCGGGTCGTCCGCGAAGGCGGCGTCGACGGCACCACCCGCTTCGAGGCCCTGACACGGATCATCGGCTACTGGATCCGTCGTTGCCGGGAAGGCCATGTCACCGCCCCTCAGGCGTGGCAGGAAATCGTCGATTACAACAACGCCCGCATCGATCCCCCGTGGGAAGAAGCACGCCTTAGGTCTGAGGCCGAAAAGATCTGGAAGCTCGACGCTGCCCGCTACGGCGACGATTATCTCGACGCGGCCGCAGGGAGCGGTCCGCCTGCCGGTGGCGGTCAGAGTGGCGGGAGTTCGGCACCGGTCCAGTTGACCGAAGACGCCCTGGCTGAAGCCTTCACGGACAAGCATTCCGACGACTGGCGCTACGTCGCCGCATGGGGACAGTGGCATACTTGGACAGGAGCGGTCTGGCGCAAGGAGGAGACGCTCCATGCCTACGATCTGTCGCGGCAGATCTGCCGGTCGGCAGCGCGCAAGGCGGCAAGCGCCAAGCTGAAGGCCAAGCTGTCATCGGCTTCAACCATCGCGGCCGTCGAACGGATCGCCCGGGCGGACCGTCGCCATGCGGAAACGACCGAGGTGTGGGACCGCAACCCGTGGCTGCTGAACACGCCCGCCGGCATCGTCGACCTTCACTCAGGCGGTATAGGTCCGCACGACCGACCAGCCTACATGACGAAGATCACCGCGGCCTCGCCGCAGGGCGATTGCCCGGTCTGGCTGGCGTTCCTCGACACCGTCACTGGCGGGGACGTCGAGCTTCAGCGCTACCTCCAGCGCATGGCGGGCTACTGCCTTACCGGGGTCACGACCGAGCACGCCCTGTTCTTCCTCTACGGGACCGGCGCGAACGGCAAATCGGTCTTCGCCAACACGCTGACCGCCATCATCGGGGACTACGCGACCGTCGCCGCGATGGACATGTTCATGGCGAGCCACGGGGATCGCCATCCGACCGATATGGCCGGTCTGCGCGGGGCTCGCGTCGTATCGGCGATCGAAACCGAACAGGGCAGCCGCTGGGCGGAGAGCAAGCTCAAGGCGCTCACCGGCGGCGACAAGATCACCGCCCGCTTCATGCGCCAGGACTTCTTCGAGTTCATCCCGCAGTTCAAGCTACTGGTGGTCGGCAACCACAAGCCCTCGATCCGCAATGTCGACGAGGCCATGCGCCGCCGTCTGCACATGATCCCGTTCACGGTGACTATCCCGCCCCACAAGCGGGACAAGCGGCTTGCTGACCGCCTGCTGGCGGAACGGGACGGCATCCTCGCCTGGGCACTGCGCGGCTGCCTCGAATGGCAACGTATCGGCCTGAAACCTCCGGCGTCGGTGCTCGCCGCCACAGAGGAATATTTCGAGGCGGAGGACGCAATCGGTCGCTGGCTTGATGAGCGCTGCGATCAGGCCCCGCATCTGCAGGACACCTCCCAGCGTCTCTACGCGGACTGGAAGAACTGGGCCGATGCCAACGGCGAATTCGCCGGCTCGAACAAGCGGTTCTCCGAGACCCTCGCCAACCGCGGGTTCCAGCGCGCCAACACCAACAAAGCCCGGGGTTTCCGGGGTCTCGCCCTGCGTGAGGCCCAACCCCAGACCAGCCCGATGGAGTTTTGAAAAATGTCAGCAAAATCAATGTCGGTGACGGATGTGACGGATCGTCCCCTTATAGGCGTTACACGCGCACACGTGCGCGCCTCTGGAAGTGATAACGGAGAACCCGTCACATCCGTCACCACCCGTCACGGTGCTGTTCTTGCCCTCGACCTTGGCACCAGTGCCGGGTGGGCACTCAGATCACCTGACGGCCAAACCAGCACCGGGACGGTGTCGCTGAAGCATACCCGCTACGACGGCGGGGGCATGCGCTACCTGCGCTTCCGGCGCTGGCTCGAGCAGCTCGATCTCGATGCAGGGCCGATCGAGGCGATCTACTTCGAGGAGGTTCGTCGTCACGCGGGGACCGACGCGGCCCATGTCTATGGTGGCCTGCTGGGTATGCTGACCGCATGGTGCGAAGAGCATCTGGTCGCCTATCAGGGTGTGCCCGTCGGTACGATCAAACGGTTCATCACCGGCAAGGGCAATGCCGACAAGGCGGCAGTCATCGCGGCAGTCCAGGCCAAGGGCTTTGCGCCAGCCGACGACAACGAGGCCGACGCGATCGCCATCCTGCTCTGGGCCATCGAGACCCGTGGAGGTGTCCGGTGAGCGCGGCCGGTTTCCTGAAGCGCGTGGCGCAGGTGCTCGAAGATCGCGGCGCTGCCTACGGCGATCCCAAGACCCAGATGGAGGCAATCGCCCGGCGCTGGTCGATCACCCTCGGCACGCCTGTCACCGCCCAACAGGTGGCATTGTGCATGATCGACCTGAAGCTTGCGCGGCTGGCACACGACCCCAGTTACGCGGACGGCCCCGTCGATGTGATCGGCTACGCGGCGCTCATTCCGGAGATCATCCGTGGCTCGCGGTCGTAAGCGCAAGGCCGGCCGCCGCCACCCCTGCGGCAAGCTGGTGCAACCGGGCAAAGCCGAGACCCTGCGGGAAGTCACAGCGACCGTGCTGGATGCCCGCCAGCGTCAGTACGGCGTCACCGCGAGGCAGGCCAAGGACGAACGCCTGGGCTCTGCGATCGGGCGGCTGGCATTCGCCGGCAAGATCTCGGCAGAGCAACTGGCGGCAGCCGAACTCTATGGTGACCTGATGGCCCGCAACCGTGCGGTCATGGGGCTGCCGCCCATCCACCCGCATTCAGCAAGCGGCTTGCTACTCGACGAGGGGATCTTCGGTCGCAGTACCGCCGAGCTCGATCCGGACTACGTCGCAAAGATCCGCAAGAGGGCAGCAGCGGCGCTCCTGATGCTGCGCACTGCTGACCACGATGCCTCCGGGACGACAGGACGCCGACCAAGCGTACTCGTCCATGCGGTGGTCTGCTATGAAGTTGATGCGGCAAACTGGGGCACGGCGGATCTCCGCAACCTAGAGCATGGTCTGGAAGCACTCATCACTCTGTTCGGCATCAATCGGGGCAGTTCGACGCCAGTATCGTCCGCCTAGCGGTTGACATAACAACCTGTGATTAAACGATAAAAATGAATTTCAGCATTGACGAGAGCATTGCGCTCATGTAGGTGTTTCCGAAATATAGAGATGCGAGTTGCGCCCGGGGCTTACCAGCTTCCGGGCGTTTCTCGTTCAGGCAATCCAGCGCTGGTTGTAGACCTTGTCCGTATCCAGATCGATAGTAGCCATGGACTGATGTCCGGCACGGCACTCCGAAATTGCAGTGATCAGACCTGAGTTCGGATCGGCTTGCTTTTCAATGATTTTTGTCGGCTCGCCACAGATCGATCCGCTTTCGTCTATCACCTTCTGGCAAGCTTCAATCGTAATCACAGGTTGTTCGTTCATGATGGGGCCCCGCTAGCATGGAACGGCCTCGAGGGCGAGCGGCTGTCGCTCAACGCCTCCGCCGCCTCCGGGCCGAACCCCTCTGCCGTGATTGTGCCTCTGCCGGGATTGTCCGCGAGGCGACCGTACCTGACCACATCGTGCCGCTGGCCCGTGGCGGATCGGACGAGGACAGCAACATCCGCTGCCTCTGCGCCGAGTGCCATGCCGAGCGGACTGCCGAACAATTCGGCCAGCGCAGGACGGTCGCCGTGGGCCCCGACGGGTGGCCGATCGGGTGACCAGGCCGGGGGGCGGGTCGAAAGTCTGGGCCCTCGACGGGGGAAACCGCGCTTGGGCCAAACTTCACGCAACCGCGAAACTCGAACCGGGGGTCAGAAAGCAGAAAGTCGCAGAATTCAGTCGAATTGACTGGATAGTCGCCGCGATAAGAGCGGTAGTCGCCTCACGAAAACGAAAGCGACGCAGATGACTAACTCGACCTTGCCAACCGCCAAAGAAGCTTGGGGCTTTTATGGCACCTGCGGAGCCTTCGCGGATGCGGAGGCAGCCTGGGCGATCGCCTTCCCGGCGGTGCTGGCAGCAACTGAGGGAACAGCCGAAGGGGTTCGGGATTTTCTCGACAGCCGCCACGGCCGCCACTTCGCCGATGACGTCCACAACGGGGTCCATGCCGGGCTGGATTTAAGCGTGGCCATTGAAACGGCGATCACCCGCTGGATGGGATGGACCATCAATCGGGAAACCGCCCGCGAGATCGCGATGCCCAAGGGGCTGCCCTACCTGAAGGGCTTCGTTCTCTACTTCAGCCTGAAGGCTCAGGCTGCATAGGTCTTTTTCAGGGATGAACATGTATGCCGCTACCAACTACCGGGGCGATCTCACTCAGCGCCGTGGCTGCTGAGATCGGCCGCGCAGCTGGCAGTGCCATTTCTCTGGGTGAGACAGCGGTTCGCAATCTGGCGGGCGTCGCAACCGGGGCGATTTCTTTATCTCAGCTTTACGGGAAGTCTGCTGTTTCGTTCTCGCCAGCTGGCGGAACTAGCAGCACCTCCCCTGTCTTGCTGTCAGACTGGCGATCTGGCGGTGGAGCGGCACAAGTTACGATCAGTTGTAGCCAAGCGGCTGTGTGGGTTCATTCACGCAGCGGCACTTATGGCGCCGCCAGCGTCGCATCTGGCGGATCAGCCACCTCGATCACATTTTCACTCGCCAACAACGGTTATACTGTACGCGAATCAATTTGGACTGTCAGCGGCACAGTCGGAGGCACTACACGGTACTGGCAGGTGACACTGACCAACGATGGCCTTGCCTGATGGTGGGCCCGGCAGGACTTGAACCCGCGACCTAGCCGTTATGAGCGGCCAGCTCTAACCAACTGAGCTACAGGCCCCACATCAACCGCCCATAGCGGCTTACCAAGATCGCAAACAAGTGCTGCAAGCCTTTCCGGGCCCTGCAGCCGAACCCGCTTCAAGGACATCTATGGACCAGAACTGGCCGGCCCAGAGCAGCGAGCTTTGGCCGATAGAGAAGATCACGCCCTATGCGCGCAACTCCCGGACGCACTCGGACGAACAGGTCGCGCAGATCGCAGCCTCTATCCGAGAGTGGGGTTGGACCAACCCAATCCTGGTCGATGAGGACGGCGAACTGATTGCTGGCCATGGCCGTCTGCTGGCGGCGCGCAAGCTGGGCCTCGTCCAAATTCCCACCATGGTCGCCAAGGGCTGGAGCGAGGCTCAAAAGAAGGCCTATGTCATCGCCGACAACAAGCTGGCGCTGAACGCCGGCTGGGACCTGGAGATGCTGGCGGTCGAACTCGGCGATCTGCAGGGCTTCGACTTCGACCTGACGCTGACCGGTTTTTCAGACGACGAGCTCTCGAAGCTGCTGGCCGAAATGACCGAAGGCGAAACCGATCCTGACGCGATCCCGGAAGTCCCAGCTGACCCGATCGCAAAGCCCGGCGATGTTTGGCTGCTGGGCAAGCACCGCCTCGTCTGCGGCGACAGCACGGATGCTGACACGGTTGCAAAGGCACTGAACGGTGTCACGCCACACTTGATGGTGACCGACCCGCCCTACGGCGTGGAGTATGATCCGGCCTGGCGCGAAAAGGCCGGCGTTGCCGCTTCAGGCACTGCCAAGGGCAAGGTGCTGAACGACGACAAGGCCGACTGGCGAGAAGCCTGGGCGCTGTTTCCGGGAGACGTCGCCTATGTCTGGCATGCTGGACTCTATGCCGGTGTAGTGGGCGACAGCCTGGCTGCCTGCGATCTGATGCTTCGCTCCCAGATCATCTGGGACAAGGGTCAGC
>JACCDW011023318.1_pt1 | contig 31387 bp, 38 predicted proteins | sample 7449781 | NCBI WGS metagenome assembly JACCDW01 (sample SAMN15323449, study PRJNA562643) | freshwater metagenome | isolation source: river surface water | place: USA:Blue River Watershed | collected 2017-08-18
GTTGAAGGAATTCCAAAAAGTCGTGGATTAAAAGGATTAGGACCAGGAATTGCGATGGATGCTTCGGATGCTTTGAATCCAGTTCCAGTTATGGAAGCAATCTTTGGTTCAGGATTTCCAGAATGTCGTTTAGAAGAAAAAGAAGTGGGAGATCAAGACGGAAATATACAAAATCCTGAAACTAAAAAATACTATGTTGATAATCCAGAATCCGTTGAACGAAGAGGTAATAAATCATATCAAAAACGATGGGTTTTTAATCGTGGTTTACGTCAAGATGAATGGGAAAAAGCTCATATGGAAAAAGTAAAAGATTTACAAGGGAGACCTGTTAAAGATAGTTTTGGAAAAGAGATTATGGTGAAAACCTTTTGTCCAGATGGCTTTCCAAGAAAAAATCATAGACGTAATGATTGTAATGATCAATTAATCAGTACAAGAATGGAAGGATTTCAAGATTCTCAAAAAGAAACAAAAAAGTTTATACAAAAAACTCTTTTGATTGGATGTGTTATAGGGGGTTTATTCTTTATGAAGAGTAGATTCAGTAAATAGATTTTGCATTTTGTTTAAGATAATACGGAGGTTCTATATGAACAACATGACCTGTTTGTGTATTTACATACACTTTATCACCTTGTTTAAAATAAGGAAGTTGCCACTCTAAAACAGGTACTTTGTAATCCGCATTTGGATTATAAATTTCACCTTTTATATGAGTGGCTTTTTTACCAAAATTTAAATTAATAATTGTTCCAATCTGCATTTTTTTTTATTTTTTATTAGAATTTATAAAAAAATCAATTTTATTACATTAATAAGCGAGAAGTATATAAAGCAGCAAAAGCACCCAAGAGTTGTACAACAGAATATTGTAAGAATTCATTCATACTTAAAGTTCCTTTCATGTACATCGCAAAACTGACAGCAGGATTAACATGAGCACCACTGATACCTCCTATAGCATAAACAACTAAAGCTAAGGTTAAACCAATCATTAACCAGTTACCAGTAAAGAAAATAGATAATAAAAGAGCAAAAGTGCCTAAGAATTCAGCAAATAATGGGACCATTTCTATTATCCGGTTAAAGAAATTTTGTTATAAGAAATGTAATATGTCAGCCCTCAAACGAATTCAAAGAGAATTAGTGGAAATTCAAAATGATCCACCTGTAAATTGTTCAGCTGGTCCAATTAATTCAAGTGATTTATTTCGGTGGGAAGGAGTTATTTTTGGTCCAGCAGACAGTCCATATGCCGGTGGAGTTTTCAAATTAAATATTATCTTTCCAACTGATTATCCATTCAAATCACCAACCATAACTTTTACAACAAGAATTTATCATCCGAATATTAATTCTGCTGGAGCAATTTGTTTGGATATTCTGAAAACCCAGTGGTCTCCTGCGCTAACTATTGGTAAAGTCTTATTGAGTATTTGTTCTTTATTGACGGATCCAAATCCAAATGATCCACTTGTTCCAGAAATCGCAAATGTGTATAAAACAAACCGAGCAGAATATGATAAACAAGCCAAACTTCATACGCTCAAATATGCCACTTAGATAGAATGGAAAAGCTCTATACTTTTCTTGGTTGGGGTGTTTTATTTACATTAATTTTTGCTATAGCAACTATTTTATCCCAAATAAACTATATTTATTTATTACCTGATTCTTGGGGTTTATCATTTGCGAGACATGGCCAAGAAGGATTTGAAAATCCAGGAAAAGCTGTAAAAGGGATTATTGATAGTTCTGCTGGTAGTCCTGATAGTTCTGATGCGCCTTATTCCCCTTTAGCAGACATTTTAAAAGTCAAAGGAACAGAAGGACAACTCACAGCAAAAACTTGTTTTGATGCTGATTTTTTAGCCCAATCAGATAAGACTGGGAATTACATTCAACGCACCAATAATTTTCGTCATATGAATCCTGATTCCTGTTCTGCTCCACGTACAGAACTTGTAAATGCTTTTTATGTGAATTAAAGTAATATTTTTACAATCATATATACAAATGTCTGAATTTATATATATGCTTGTTGGAAGTGGATTTGAATGGGAAGATATGATTCTTTTTACAGATAAAGAAGAAGCTATTCAAATGTCAAAAAAATATCCAAAAGAACGTGTTGAGATTTTCCAAAAAACAAATGCAGGTTTTATTCCAAATTTTTGCTATTTTCAAAATGGGGAATTATTTACTCCTTAATCATCCGCAATAAAGTGATTCAGTTTATTGCGGCAAAGGATTAAACTTTTTAAGTTCAATCATCCGCAATAAATTGCAATGGATCTGCTTTAACACGTTTCACTTTAGGAGGTGGAGGAATCCAAGTTCCATTTCGTGCTCCTTCCACATCATTCCAGAAAGCTACCAAGTCATTCTGAATACTTTCAAACCAAGTTTTATCTCTTTGTTGAGTCACTCGACGAATATGTACAACTTTCCAACCATAAGTTTCTATGATTTCCCAGCCTTTTTCTGATGTCTGTGGCATCGATTCAAAATTATTAGCCAAGCCTCCCAGTGCCGAATGGCAGCTGGGAGGTGCCAAAGGAGTATCATGGTAAATATATCGTAACGAATTATCTTTATCATTTTGTTCTAAAGTAATAAATCCTTGTGCTTCAGAATCTTCTTTATCAACTTCTTTGAATTTTACTTCAACATATTCACACAAAGGTAAATTACAAACTTCCATTTGGATTTGCATTTGACACCAGTAAGAGAAGGGTATTTTCTCATTTATCTCACGCGTAGGTGGACATTTAATTTCTACCAAACGACCCACAAGTTCTTCTGGTCCTTCCGTAATCAATCCATCTGGACTAGCTGCTAAATTTGAAAGTTTCTGATGTGTAACTCTTCCTAAATCAGTTATTTTCACTTGTAAATCTTTTTCTAAAATTTTTTTTACTACAGGTTCATAACGAACTCCCCAATCCATCGCATTTCCTTCTCCACGACGAACTGCTAATCGCTGACTAAAAGGTTTTTCATCTTCTGCTGATTTTGGAACTTTAGATTTTACCAAACGGGCTCGTGTTAAAGGACCACCCCAAATATCTGAAATCTCACTCGCAGTCAATAAATTGACCTTCTCTTTCACCCACTGTTCTGTTCGCTGTTCTGATTGTTTTGTATCTAATAACCATTTCCAGTTTTTCTCGTCTGCATCCGTATTCTGTTTAATAAATGCTTCTTGAATATCTCGACGAAAAGATAAAACAGCATCAAAGACTTGTTGCGTTTTTGTAGTAATTACTTCATCAGTATTCACTTGCCAAAACTCTCTAACATCATCTTCCCACTGATCTAATAATTTATCATGTGTTGGTAAAGGATATGTTTCTTCCATAACACTAAGAAATTCACAGATGTTATGGAATAAATCTTTTAACTGTTGAGGTTTATGTACCGCCGCCATTATTGTTGCTACTGGTAGTTTGCGAATTTGTATCGTCAATTTTAGTTTCCCCCTTATTTTTTTTACGAAGTGTGATGCCACCTGTCTTTTTTTCTACTATTTGTGAAAGAATACGTCCATCAGCTGATTTGTGATAGACTAAACCTTTAATTTCTTGAATTTCTTCTTTTTCTTGGTCGTAAATAACACAAGTTTTTGAATTCAACATTTTTCTATCCAAGGCACGGTGTAAAAGGTTGGTTAAGTGGTCAGTATCTTGTTCACTTAGTGCCATTCTGGCTTTTTCTGATTCAATAAATTTACGTATGCGATTTAATCGTAATCCGCGTTCAAGTCTATGCCAAGGTCTTTTGTATGCTTCATTCGCATTTAAGTTTAGGAATTGTTCAAGACCTGTATTGACTCCGTAAGTTGCTTCCGTTGGTGTTCCTGTTGGAGATTGCGCTCTGCGCGTTTTGTTTCGTGGATATTGGCTTTGCATACTATTTACTTAACACAATCTGAGCTTAAGCTGTGCTAATAGTAGAAATTTTTTTTAAAACAGGAGCAAAAGGAGGAAGCTCTTCCCAACCCCATTCTTCACCAGGAATCCAATACATCTGTCGCCAAACATCCATCGAATCATTCACTCCTTCATCAAATAAAAACCAAAAATCTTTCATTTGTGTTTTCTGTGTATCCACATTAAAGTAAATATATTCTGAATCACTATATGTCACAGTTCCATAAAATCCATTTTCATCTAAATATTCTTTCACAATATTTTCAACAGAATTTTTATCAAATATATGCCATAACTGTTTTCCTCCATGAGACATAAATATCCATATTTTTTGTAAAGAAAAATCACTTTTGCTTTGTATAGGAGCCTCTATAATATACGGAATGATGTACATAATACTAAGGGTTATTGTGTAAAAGGGTTTATATCTTGTAAGTAATAGTATTACTTGGAAGTAGATGAACTATATTCCAATTCCATTTGAAGTGACTAATTTAAAACCAAATTTATCTATACGAAATCGTAAAGAAATAAATGTTTATGATACAACCAATTCACGCTTAGTGGAACATTGGCAAACTGATTCTCCTTCTTTGACAAATGCTCGACGTGATATTGAACAAACAGAACGATGGCAAGATATGAATCCAACCCCATCCCGACTCTATCGAGAAAATTTAAATCAATCTCAGCCTTTTGTTGTTCCTACACCAAACTCAACTGAAGTCAGAAAAACTGAGCAGCTAAATCAAAAAATTACGAATACCCTTTTACAAATTCAAGAGTTAGGCTACAGAATACAAGTGGCTAAATCTGTAGATCAGAAAAAACAGTTGAATCAAGAGTTATTAATTAAACAACAGCTCTATCAAGTACTTTTACAACAACAGAAACAGGAAGGAATAGATAGTTTAGCTCAGAATCCTTATTTTAACAAGTTTGATGTCGCAGGCGATTCTCGAAATGTGGTACGAGAATTACGAAGTGTAGTGTCAGAGGATATTGTAGATCGAGGTTTGCGTGAATCTCAAAAATTCTTACAAAGAGAATTGGAGAGTCGTTGGTTACCACCAAACTATGCTGAGCAAAAGGGGATTGATGTTTTGAGTATGCTTAGACCAAGTCAGGATGATATGAAAAGAACATATAGATCTACTCGTTAATCAAAAGATAAGGTAATATCACAATCATGCTTTTGTAAAAGTTTGATTGAATTTGGTTCTTTATTTGAATTACGCTTGCGAGTTGTGGAAGAGGCAGTAGATAAAACAGAGGTAGAAACGGAAGAATATGAAACATCAGAATCACGAGTACTTGGCGTGGTAGAATTACGAGATTTTGCTTGTTCCTTCATAGCCAAGTTCATCTCTTTTTCAATTTCGGGTTGATGTCCTTTAATGTAATCTAAAATCCCTTTTTCAATCGCCCAACGGAAAAAGTTTAATTTACCAACGGTGGTGATGAATGCTTCATAGTTTGGGATTTGAAAGAGAATACGTTCGCGACGACAGAAAGGATCAAAGAGTTTTTTAGAATATGCTTTGAGTTGATTTTTGTAATTCAAATACACAACAAATTCTTGTCCAGCGAGGATGTAAGAAGTGTTGTGGAATTTGGAATAGTTTGTGACAAACCAATCAATAAGACGAAGACTTATATCACTGGTACCTTGTAAAAGTTCAACAATTTCATGTATATCTTCGCGGGAACTGTAAAAGCGTTGGAGACTTTGGATAATTAATTCCTGTTTGCAGTGGATTTTGCGCTTACGTGTTTGATTATCAGGAGTAACTGTCGGTGGTTGTTCCATGGTTAATGCTATCATATGATTCCCGGAGATTTTAGGTGCCCATTAGAGGCCAAATAAGAATATAAGAAATAAGAGAAGTGACTTTTAGAATGGCAGAAGGAGGAGCAAGTTTGTTGCCACAACCAACCACTCCTGTGGAAATGAAAGTATTTCAAGGAGGTGGTTCAATTATAAATAATAACACCAACCCTCCCCTTGCCCAAGGGCAAGGAGGAGGTGGTTCAACAACTTTATATCCAGAACCTTTACAACCAGCCCCTTTAACAGAATATAAAGGGGGTGGTATTTTTAGTTCAAAACTACAAGAACAGCCGCTCACTAAATCACAAGAACAAAATAATGATGATGATGATTTTAATAATATTAATTTTGAAAATGTAAATCAAAATGATTCATTTCGTGGAATAGAATTGAAATATATACAAGAATTAGTTAATTTTATAAAAATCAGATTTGTTACTTCTGAAAATGAACTAAAACCTTATGATAATAATATTTTAACAATTTTTGTTTCTGAAGATAAATTTATTATTCCAAAAGATATAATTATATCTGAAAAAAAAATTAATGAATTGTTTTTTTATGGTGTTAAAGGGGGTGAATTAGACTGGAAGGATGTTCCAAGAGGACCATATACTTTATTTTTTTCAACTAATTTAATACCTTCAAAAGAATATTTTACAGAATCTAATTCTTTTGTTCAACCAGACAGTATTAATCAAAGTTCAACTAAAGCAAGAACAAATACAATAACACTGGAAACAACAGGAACAACACCAACAGGAACAACAACAATAAAAGTATCTGGTGTTCAACCAAAGCCAATTGAAGAAATAAAAGGTTCTAAAACACTTTCAAATCATTTACTTGTACGCCGTGTAACAGAGGATATAAAAGATAATATTATGAAACGAGAAAATTTAACAAATGGTGAAACAAAACTTTTAGAAGAGCTTTTTCCTTTTGATAATCGTTTTGTTAAAGAATATTTGGATAAGAATCAAGAAGCTTTTTATACATTCTGGAAAACATATGTCAATAATGATATGACGGATAAATTTAGTTTGATGACAAAAGAAGAATCTATTGGTATCAAAAATTTTTATTTAGATATGTATGATGAATACAGAAAATATTTACAAGAAAAAGTAAAAAGTATTGTAACTGGTACTTATGAAGTTAATTTACCTGTTGAAAAAAGAACAAATACAAGAGAGGTTGGACCATCAGGACCATCTGGACCCACTGGACCTACTGGACCTACTAAACCTCCTGGACCAACTGGACCTACTGGACCTACTAAATCTTCTGGACTAACTGGACCTACTGGACCTACTAAATCTTCTGGACCAACTGGACCTACTGGATCAACTGAAATAAAAACAATAGATACAGCAAAAAAAGAAGAAAAAGAAGGTTTAATAAAAAAAGGAAATGAATTATATGAAACTTTTAAACATTTAGATGAAGGTGAAGAAAAAGAAAAGGCACGAGAAGAAATTAAAAAAAGTCGTGAAGAACTTATTAATAAATTTGGTTTATATCTAACAAAACCAGAATTAAAAAATGTATTAAGTTTAAATTCAGGAATTCTTCAAAAATATGACACCGAAAAAATTAAAAATCATCGAGAAAAAATATTATCTTTATTAAACAAAGATAATTTAACAAAAGAAGAACAAATAAAAATTATACCATTAATTAAAAATTATGCAAAAGCTTTAAAAACACCAGAATCAAATCCTTCTATACCTATAAAAACTCCAAATGTTGTACCTACTGAGTGCCCTCAAGGAAATCTTGATACAATGGATCAACAAAAATTAAGAGACACAATTTCATGTAAAAAAAGAGCACATACTGCTATAATAAATAAATTAGAAAAAGCAGTTAACAATAATGATACAACTAATATTGAAAATATTAAAAAAGAATTAAATAATAAATTAAATGATTTTAAAACAACAAGAAATTTTTATGTTACAAAATTTGCACAAGAAAATAGTTTTTATAAAAAAGAAATATCAGAATTAAATAGTCAGCAAATAAATCTTTCAGAACAAATATTAAAAACTAAAACAATTGATGAATTAAAAGAATTATTTTTAACTAAACCAACACAAGTAAAAACAAAAACCCAAGCAGCAAATTTTGTTAATAACGCTATATTAAAATCAAATACAAATCCAAAAATATCAGAAGAAACAAAAACAATACCAGTAGAAACAAAAGCAACAACAGAAGAAAAAAAAACAACACCAACACCAATACAAAAAAAAACATCTAGAAAAAAACCAACAACAACACCAAAAACACAAGGAGGAAAAAGAAGAGTCACCAGAAAAAACAAAAAGAATAAATAATACTCTTTTACTAATTAATTTGATATTTTACTAAGCAATTCTTCGTATAACATCAAGTCCATACATTAAAAACAATCCACTCAAAATAAATAAACTTACTTCCATTTGTCCATTTTCATTTTTACGTGATTCAAGAGCTTCTAAACGAGCAAATAAAGTATCTAATTTTCTCAATAAAGCTTCACGATCTTCTCTTGAAAATAAACTATTTGAACTACTAGGCATTTCACCACCAGGTGGAGGTAAAAGTTCAAAAAAAGAGGAACGAGCTCCACTCGGTGTTAAAGGTTTCCACGCATCATTCACGGACGGAGTTGCTAAAACAGGTTTTCCAGTAGCTCCACTCAAACCTCCTACCGCACCAAAGGAACCCAAGAAGTCTGCTCCTGGAGCCGTTAAAATATACCCTGGATTATCATTCAAAGAACTACTATAATCCGCAAAGGAATCATCTAAAGATTTACCAAAATAAGAAGGAGTTTTATTTCCAAACATATCTTTCTTTGGGTCGGGGAGATCTCCAGCTGCTTCAATAGCTCTAGGTAGAGTTTTTCTTGATTTCTGTCCAATCACATCATCAACTCGCTGACCAACGAGATTTTTTATTTCTTCATCTTCTGTTTCATTTGTTCGCTTGGGAATCCATTTTGTATTGGAAGGAGATTCATCCGAATAATTGGAAAATGATTCTTGTCCTCTCTGGATTGATTCTGGAATTGCTTTGACTTTGTATCCGTGACGATCTGGATCTTCGCCAATATTGTTTCCCTCGCCACCAGCTTTCAAAAATGCCAATGCCGGCCCCTTACAATTTTTTGCTTTTTTTCTCTCTTCTTTCCGTGCTACATACCCTGATGAAAAGGCTGTATCCGGAAATGCTTCGTCTATTGAACATCCTGACATTCCCTTCTAACAATATCCATCAAAGTTAGAAATGAGTTCAATACCCAGTATTCAAAACTTAGTAGGTGGAGCAAAATTCCGCCAAAGTTTTATGGAATGGTCTAGTCAATCCAGTTCCCTCTTTTACACACTCTTCATGGTATTTTTATTTGTCTATGCTGGATATGCTGAAAAAATTCCTATGAATATCCGTTGGCAACTTTCTTCCACCGTTGGACGCTTATTATTACTCTTGTTACTCTATATTGTGTATGAAATTGCTGGATGGATTCCCGCTCTCTTATTCACGATTGCTATAGGGATTACTTGGTACAACCGTCCGTTAGCAAAACCAATTGCTGTTCAAGAAGGATTTGAAAACAAAAAAGATGAAGGTTTTTTGGATAATATGAAAGTAACCAAAGTACAAGGAAATAAATGGTTTGTGGAAGAGGTGTTAAAGGAGAATCCGAAGAAGATTGTGGAAGATCGTGTGAGTACATTTGCGGTCCAAGATGAAACGCAAACTGGAACAAGTAGAACTTCTAAATAAATAACAAATGGACTGGATTCAAATGTTAAAACCCACCACGGAACAGGATAAATATTTACGATTGACTGTTGCTGTTATTTTATTACTCTGGAATTGGCTTGTTGGAACTCACTTGAAAACTCCCTATCCAGATTTACTTGTCGAACTCTATTCTGTCCCTTTAACACGCTTCTTCTTACTTGGCTTGGTGATTCTATCGGCCATGTGGTGCCCAACAGTCGGTATTCTGGCTGCTTTGGCTTATGTGACTCTTGGTGGGGATGTGCTATTTGTGCTTAACCGCTCTTAGTTATAACAAATAAATAATAGATGAGTAGTCTTGCTATTCCGGCGATGGCTCCAGCGTTACAAGTCATGAATCCATTAGATGCTCTCATGACAAGTATCAATACCAATCCCTATTTCATAGGGCTCATGATGTTATTATTAAACTTGGGTGGGCGTTTCTTGAGTTTAGAAATCAGTAAAGACCAAGAAAAGTTCTTAAGTCAACCCATGGTTCGTAGATTCTTCCTTTTTGCTGTTTTATTTGTTGCGACTCGTAATATAATTATTGCTGCTGGTTTAGCATTTGTTGTTATTTTATTACTTGGTTATTTATTCAATGAAAATTCTTCCCTATGTCTCTGGAAAAGCTGTGTAACAGAGGTTCCAGCAGAGACTGTTCAGGAAGGTTTTACTGGTCTCACTCCTGAAGAAGCAATGATTCTAAAACGCTTACAAGACAAACAAATGGCTGCGAAACAACAAGCAGAAAAAGATATAAAAGAAGAAGAAAAGCAAGAAAAAACAGATAAAGTTAAAGCTTCAAATGTTTATTCAAATGTTATTAAAAATTTATTCTAAGCATCTAAAACAACCGTATTACCAACTGGAGCTAATGTAGTTTTTCTTTTACGTCTTCCACCAGCTGTAGCACCAGTGCGACTACTTTCAGCTTGACTCATGATATCATCAGCAGTCACGACGGAAGCCGTACCAGACATTACAGCATGAACTGCGGGTTGGTTTGCCTGCATAGTAAAACCAGTGGTTGGTTCCATCGTTTGTGTCATTTCAGCACGACGAACTTCTTCAAAAGTTTGTAAAATATCTTCAACGCCACTTGGACCTTTCATTTCACGACGAGCAGTTTGATTCACAGGAGGTGTCATAGGGGATTGTGGAGTCATTCCACCAGCACTATAAAAGGCTCCTGCTTGAGAGGTTTGTGGGTTAATAGAAGGATTTGGACCCATAGGACCTGGACCACCATTACCACTAAAAGCTTGGGGTTGTTGAACACCCATTGCCATGCCCATAAAATTACCAAAACCTGGTCCAGCTTGTTGCGCAGCTGCTGCTGCCATTTGACGGGCTAATTCTGGATTTCTTTTTAATACTTCATCCATCGAAGGCATTTTGCTTTTGAAGAATGAATTACTCACGTGACACATAAAACCAGAACCACCAACAGCCATAATTAAACGCATTTCTGGAGACATTTTACCTTTGTCTTTGTATTTGTCATATAACTCTTCAAAGATTTCATCAAAATCTTCTACATTTTCGTGGACTGATTCTGACCAACCATCCAATTTCAAATCAAATGGATCAAAACGACCATTCAACCATTCTAAACCTGTGATTGCGCCCATCAACATTTGACGTTGGAATTTAATGGAAGTTTCTAAATTACGAGCATCCACTAAGCGAAAATATTCATCTTTAATTTCTGTTAAAGCATTATCCATTGTAAATTTACGTGAAACAGGAAATCCCTTTTGCTCCAAACGATTTAATTTATTAATATAATCTGCTTTTTCTTTCTTTTCTGCCTCTGGATCTTTTGAAGAAGTTGATAATTGAATACCACCAGAAGAATTACTTTGATAATTAGAATAAGGATTTGAATATGGAGAATTATCTTTTTGAATTGTTATTTCTGGACCTCTTGATGGACCTGTGTTAAAGGGAATATCAATTGGGCTCACATCCACTTCACCTAATGAAATGGGTTCCAGAGGTTCAAGTGGTTTAATATCAGATAAACCAAATGAAGAAGAACTTGAAGAGTTATTACTGCTTTGAAATGGATCAACACGAACAGTTCGTCCAGAGTTTTCAGAAGCTTTGTTTACACTCATGTTGGTATTGGCCAACATTCCTAAACCTAGATGGTCGTCTGCAGCTAAATCGCCTAATTCAATTATATTTCCTATGTCATCGTCAAACCGGAGTGAATCTCCTCCTAAAGCTACACGTTCCATATCCGCTATACTAACTGCCATCTCTTCTCCGTTTTACGTGGCTTTTTAGGTGTTTGCCTTTAACGCATCTTTTTATTTGTGTCTACGTGTTTTCTTTTGTTTATGTGATTTCTTTTGTTTGCGTTTGATTCTGTGGGTTTTCTTTTTTCGTTTCCCACCTTTACCAAAAGGTTTAGGCATATTGAAAGCAGTTTGTGGTATATTTTCATTTGATAGCTGATAAAATTGTTGCGCATTTGAAAAAACACGACGTCTTTTCATTTTATTTAAAACATTTATATATTTATTCATATTTCCCACAGAACTATTCGTTAAAAAGGCAATATAATCTTCCAATGAATTATGTAGTTTATAATTATCATCTTTTATAATTTTACCGTTATTATTTGTATAAATTGGAACAACTTTATCAACATTAATATTTTTAAGTATACGCATTTTTTCCACAACCTTTTCAGTTAGTTTTACTTCATTTGTTTCATGTGGTTGTGGCTGAATATACAAAGATTTTAAAAAGTAATATAATGAGGGATTTTTAATTTCGGCTTCTGGATCTTGCATAAAATTTACTAATCTTGTATAACTATCATCTTTATCGTCAGGAGTTGTAAATGAAAATATATTTATATATTTATGTGAAGATACAGGTTCTGGAAGACTACTTATTAGTGGGTGTTGTAAGGTTCCATATTTATATTGTCCTCTATTTGTTTTTGTAAAAGGAGCACGGCAAATCACATAATAATATACTGCAGATTTTTGAAGTTTATTTAAAACATCCAAAAAAGAAAATGTAAATGGACCTTTTAAACTTCTATAAAAACGATTTCTTGTACTTGTACTTCCATTTGATAAGGTGGTTGTAATTTGAACTATATTTTTATAAATTTCATTATGGTCTGGATATAAAGAACCTTTATATGCTTCATCATAAATTTCTTGACTTACTCTTGTATTTGGATCAATATCTTTTATGGTAAATTCGGGACAAATACCATCTTTCTTTTGCAAATCATCGCGAATTTTTAAATTTTCTTTCATTGGAAATTCATATACACCCGATTTTACAAGTACATTTTCATCTGGCATTAATGCATAATACTGAACGGAAAAAAACGGCATATTCATACCGGCTTTGTAAATATGAATTGGAGACCCAAATTTTGTTTCCAACTCTTTTTTATATTTGATTGGGTTCTTCAAAATAGTTTCATTAGATGGATCTGAAAATCCACGAAGATAGGGACAAACTTCTGGATAATCAGTCGAATTACCACAAACTGCTAAGGTTACAACTATTACATCGTCAGGTACAGTTATTCCAGGACCCTCCACATCCTCTGTTCCATGTCCCATCACCAAATACGCATGATTCATTCTACTATTCTACAGGACAATCCATAACCATACACAAACAATCCGCTAAATCACTCTTTTTACTCTGGTGTTCAAACCAATCTGCTTTTCGTTTATCTGCGCAGTCCATTCGTATTGTTCCTTTCTTCAATCCCTCTAACACCTTTGCTTCAGACATCGATTTACGTTCGCCATATCCTTCATCGCCTTTCGTTGCGCCTTCCGTTTTACGTTTCGCATGAACCAAACGAATTTTTGGAGGACCTTCCACTAAATCTCTTAACGTAGCAAATAACATCATTTGTACCGATTTCATCACCGGATTTTTGAAAACAGGTTGATTTTCTAATAAAATCTCATCGCATGTTGAAAAAAGTTGCGCATTTCGCATAACCATTTCCTGCATACCATCATGAAGTTCTTCCAACTCTACCTTTTTCACTTGAATCGCAGGAGGTTTAGGGAAACAGTAAAATTGTTCTAGAAACTCTATTGTTTTTTCTTTTGTTTTCGTAACTCCTTTTTCTGCTTTTTTATCCACTGCTAACGCTCGTAGAACATTTATTTTAGGAAGTTTTTTAACCAAGTTTCCACTCAAATCTCGTAAAGCTGGTGTTAAAGGAGGACAGTGGCGAGAACAGTAAGCATTCCCTGTTGCTTTGTGCCAGTAGGCTGCTTTGTGCGTACAACTCAAACATTGATTCGCAATTGCGTCAGTTTCAGCTGTTCCACCTGTAATTAAATTTTCATTGGACCACCCTTTTACAGTGGTTATCTTCACTCCATCTTTTTTTTCAATATCTCCACAACACCAAGCTAAATTTTTAATACCTATATCAAAGGTTAATACTCTCTTTTTTACGTTTGTTTGTTCTTGTAAAGCACAAACAAATGTCTTCTCTTTCGCCAACATAACTATTATTTTCTTTTAAAACAACTTTTAAACATATACTTTATTTTCTATGTTGTCTCTTTTTTGTCTTTTTTATTTTTCTTCTTTTATTATTTTTTGTGTTTTTTGAATGATATTTTTTATGTTTTCCACCAGATTGTTTTTTAAATTTTATAATAGAATTATTAGAGTTATTATTAGAATTATTATTTAAATTATTTAAAGGATGATAAGAATTAACTGAATTGTTATTATTATTTATATCCATATTATTAGAGTTATTATCAGAATTGTTATTATTATTAGAGTTGTTATTGGAATTATTAAAAGGATTAAAGGGATGATCAGAATTAACAGAATTGTTATTATTATTATTATTAGAATTATTATTATCAGAATTATTAAATGGATTATATGGTCTAGGGATTCTTGACATTTTTCTATTTTAAATTAATTTAAAAAACTCCTCTAACACTATTTCTACCTCCTTCATAACGAGATGTAATAGAGGGTGTTGCGGGGGTAAACATACTTTTTTGACTCATAGCAAAAGTTCCAAAAAGTTCTGGTACAGATTCAACACGTTCTATACCTATTCCACTAGGAACATTTTCATATTTATAACATTCTGTTGGAGAACATTTTACAAAGGTTTGTGCTGGAACATCTGTGCGAAAATCATAAGACATACCAGCACCAGAGTTTTGTGCTTGTCTTTGACGTGATTTCTGTATCACTTTATCCGCATTTTTTTGTAAAAATTGTTTAGTAGCATATTGATAACCAGTTTGGATATTTGTTTCACAATGAGCTCGGTAATCAGTCACTAAACGTCCATCATCCATTGGAGCAGCCCAACCAGAATAACGATTATCAGGTGTTGGAACTGTATTTTTTTTAGGAGCAATAATTTTGTCTAAACGTGTTTCTAGAATGTATTGATTTGGTTGTGTAAAAAACCAAGGGCTTTGTGGTTCTCTAAATCCCTGTTCATCCATCTAACTAATTATTTTATAACTCTTCAATGGTATAACCACTTTCTTCAAGTGGCTGTAAATGATCCGTATCAAGTGGAATGTCAGTAACTGGAGGTTGGCCACCATGTTTTTTCAAAGCATCAATTAAATCACGTTTGGTTTTTGGAACACTTCCTAAACCTTTTTGTTTGGCTAAAGCTTGTAACTCTTTGACACTCATTGATTCATAGTTCGCATCCATGACACGAGTTGATGTTAAAGAGGGTGTGGGAATAGACCGGAGAAAGTCTTCTGCTGAAACAGTATCATCAGTTTTTTTATCTTCTTTTGGAGTTGTAGATGGAGTAGGGATATTTTGTAAAATATCAGCATAGGATTCTTCATCGATTGTTTCAATTTCATCTTTTGTTAAAGAGACTGGTGTGCTAATTGCTTCCACCGTATCAGGTCCATCCAAACTGGCTTCAGTTTCCATTTTGAGTGATAAAAGTAAGTTTTCCAATAATCCTAAACGTTTTTCATTTTGACTGATACGACTGTATAAATAAAAGCTTACAGCAGCAAAAACAAGTGTTAATAAAATTCCAATCGTAATACTATCACTTAACCCGTTCATTTCTGGTCGGACGCAGGAATGATTTTTTTTTTGTTGAGCGCACTTAACTTAAATTTTATACTCAAGAGCGCACACAGCACACCTACAAAAGTCCAAATTGTTTGAGTAAAAGGTCAACACTACTTACTTCACAAATACCCTTTTTCACCTTGTACGAAAATTTGTATTTATTCTCTTTTTTCCAAGAGGCTAAACAGAGTTTCTGGACTTGTGAAGGAGCATTTTCTGCTAAACTATAGACATGCGTACTGACTAAACTAAGACATTCTTTTGATTCCCAGAGTTTGTTACAGAATAGTTCTGAAGTTCGTTTTCCATCTGGTGGATTGGTGCTGTGGAAAAGTTCATCGTATAAAACAAAACCAAATCCTTTTTGTTTTTCACCTCCACAGCTGGCTTTCGCAAGCACGCCAGCTGCGAAACCAACTTCTCGTTCAAACATACTTTCTTTTCCAGGTTTATCATCCAATCGCATTCCATCCGCAATCCAAGCAAAAGGGGTCATTTGTGCTTTTTCAGCAAAACAACATCCAAAAGCATGGGCTAATTGAATATTCATCAGAACTCCACGCATAAAACTCGATTTTCCACCACGATTTGGTCCAGTCACAATGGCATGATTGGAACCATTTTTCAAACAGACAGAACTTAGAATTCGTTCTTTTTCTGAAATACTTGGATCACCAAAGCCTTTGAGTAAAAGGATAGGTGTATCAGATTTTACAAATTGAACTGGTTTTACATCAGAACGTAAGGCTAGTTTAAAAAGAACTTCAAAACGTCCCAAAGCTCTCAAAGTATGTGGTAGCCAGAAGTTATTATCAATTACAAAAGCAAACGCTTGACGATTCCAGGATGGACATTTTTCTATCCAGGAACTAAACCATTTGGGCAGAAAGTTTTTGAATTTATTCAGAAGTCTCTCAGCAATCTCTTTAACACCAATTATCGAATTTCCTAAATCTAAACAATCTTTATCTAAAGTCTGGAAATGTCTTGCTTGTTGAATAGGTTGATACATAGTTTGTCCAAGAGTGAATAAAGTCCAACCATTCTGGACATATGATTTCAGAGTGGTGATCATATCTTTGGGTGGCATTGGAGGTGGATCAAGCATTTCCTGTGGCGTTCTGGGGAGTGGGTGACCATTCCACATTCTCCAAAGAATGCTGGTATAGTCAGAAAATTTGATATTAATGTTAAAGAAGGAACGAAGTAAAATATAAGGAAGGATCCATGTTAAAAGGGGTAAGATTACACTAAAGGCAGGAACAATGTAAGATTTGTAAATGGATAAGGCGATAAGAGCAAAAGGGATACTATTCAGTCCAGACCATGGGCTGCCCCGGAAACATACTTGACTATAGGATTCTGACTCGGTAGCACTTGATTCACGAAGTAGAGGTTCTAGTTTTTTGGTATGTTCTTGTAAGGTATTAAATTCTGGAAGAAGTTCTGGTGTGGCTTTTTTCTGAAGTTCTGTAAAAAGAGATTGTCGTTTCAAACATTTAGTTAAACTTTTGGGCCAACGTTGAAATCCTTCTTTACATTGTTCTTTGGCGAACTCATTTTTCAATCCTAAAACTTTTTCTTCCATCTAGAAAAGTTTGGGAACTATACTATTTTTTTCTGGCGCGTTAAACTTGATTTCTCCAAACACCTAAACCATTGCGTATATATTCAAGTAAAATGAGTTCATATGCTTCTATCATAAAAAGCAATCTTGTTGCTGTTCAGTCTCAACCAGTTGTTCAGCAAAAACAGGTTGTTTCTTTACCTGATGAATTGAATAATTTAATTCAAATTTTAAAACAAAATTCGAAAGCACCAGATAATCTCCAAAATTTAATGAATCATTTACGTCGAGAAATGGAAGAAACTCCCAATTCAAATTTTCGTGGAACAGTAAACAATAATAATGGAGCAAGTTCCCAAAGAAATTTTGGTCCAGCTCTTGAAACAAATGGATGGAGAAATGGAGGTGGTCAAAAACAATTTGGTGGTTCTTCAAATTTACCAAAACCATTTCATTCGCATTCCTCTTCTCCTCAAGTAAAAATTTCATCCAATGTTGTAAAATATCAAAGTAAATTTACAACAGGTGAAGATGTTGAAAATAAAATTATGAATGTTATTGGTAACAAACTTAACTCTTTTACACCAAAAACATATAATGATGTAAGAGACTTTATTTATCAAATTCTTGATAGTGGTGAAACAGAATTCTTAAAAGATTTTCTAGAAAAAGTCTTTTCAAAAGCTACAGCAGAAGATTTATATTGTAGTTTATTTGCGAAACTTATTTCTGAAATTGGTCATAAATATCCAATCATGTTGGATGAAATGCAGAGATATCATAAAGAGTTTTTAAAAATCTTTGATGATGTGGATGAAACTCGTGCGAATATTGAAGATGTTGTGAAAAAGAGACAATACAGAATTGGATATGGCCAATTCTTATCCGAATTAGCAAAACATAATATATTGGAAAAAGAACAACTTTTGGATATGGTGAAAAAGGTAATGAATGAAATTGTTGAATTATCCAAACAAGCGGAACGAATCAAGGTAGTTGAAGAATTTATTGATTGTCTTATCCGGCTTTCTACAAATTTATCTGAAGGATCCAAACAATTTTACGAATCTGTGCGTAAGGAAATGAAATACTCTTTAACACAAGATTTAGCAATTTTATTGGATAAGAAAAATAGTTTTCCAAGTTTAAGTTCAAAAGCTCGTTATGGTTTAATGGATCTCCAAGATTTAATTTGTGATACGTAGTAAAGTTTTCCAAAATACTTTGGAAAACTTTATTCATAGTATTAATATTTTCCAAAATATCGTTTTGGCGATATTTTGGAAAATATTTACACGTAGTAGAATGGCAAAACGTGGAACCCGCTCGAAACGCTTTTTTTCGCGCTTATACTCCCCTGTACATCACTTATTATCGGCTACCCGTAATATCAGTTCTAACTTAGTCCGTCGCTCTGGACGTATTGTAAATACTGGTCTTGGTGCTGTTGATTCTGCTGGTACAGCTGTAGTGAAACATGCAAATATGGCAGTTAATAATATTACTGGACGTCGCAGAAAAAATAGTCGCAAACATCGTAAAATGAATACTCGTAAAAATCGTAAATAAATATAATATTTACTAATTTTTAAAAAATTGATTTCCTAAATCCATTTTTTAATTCTATATAAAGTCTATTTGAAACGTATAGTTAGCACAGATGCCTTTTAATTCCAAAAATAATCGTAACAATAAAAAACCTACTGAACCCAAGAAAAAACGTGGGGGAAGCGGTCCAAAAAATGATGATAGTGATGTTGATGAATATGGTAACATCAAAGGTTTAATTGATTATGATTATGAAGATGAAACAGAAGAATCTGAAGTAGAAAGTCCTAAAGTAAAAAAAGCTTCCAAAAATAAAGCAAGTTCTCCTAAAGAAAGACCAAGACGTAAAGCAGCCATCAAAGCAGAAAAACGTATTCATAAAAAACTTTTAAAAGAAGAAGAACTTTCTTCATCAAGTGATAGTTCATTTCATGTTGAACAAAAAGCTAAAAGCAGCAAAAATAAAAAATCTAAATATGTTGTTGAATCTGAAGAAGAAGATGATGGTGAAACATTAGGTTCTGAAGATTCTTGGTCTGGTGAAGAAGAGGAATATGAATATGATGAGGAAGAAGATGATTATGATTATGAAGAGGATGAAGATTTAGATGATGAAGAAGAGGATAAACCAAGTAGAAAAGGGGATGGTTTTGGTGGATTATCTATAATCTTTGGTGGAGAACAAGGATATAATAGTTTAAAACCTCGTCGTCATAATATGAAAAAAGAATCTGAAGATGTTAAAAAGTTTGTAAAACTGCTAACAAAACCAGAAGAAGAAGAAACAATTGATGATCAAATTGATCAATTCAAATCTCTTTCTTCTGAGAAACAACAATCGATGCTAAAGGCATTAGAAATGAAATCCGAACATTCTAAAAAAGAACAATCATTAATGTTTCGTTTATTACAAATGAAACTTTCTCCAGAAACTATGGCATTAGTGATGAGTCGATACAATGCGTTAAATAATATGGATCCTAGTACAGGAGAATATTATAAATTAAGAACTTGGATTGAAAAACTAGTGAGTATTCCATTAGGTATTTACAAAGAAATGCCTGTGAAAATTGAAGATGGTTCTGATGCTTGTCAAGGTTTTATGGAACGTGCTCGTAAATGTTTAGATGAAGCTATTTATGGCCAAGATGAATCAAAGTTACAAATTCAACAATTTATTGCGAGTAAAATTGCGAATCCAACAGCAAGTGGATTATCTCTTTTACTCATTGGCCCACCAGGTATTGGTAAAACATCCTTAATCAAAAATGGTATCGCAAAAGCACTTAACTGGCCTTTCCAATTTATTAGTTTAGGTGGTGATTCAGATGCGACAGCCTATACAGGTCATCAATTTGTATATGAAGGAAGTCACTGTGGTAAAATTGCAAATTGTTTAGCACAAGCTAAATCAATGAGTATGGTTATGATGTTTGATGAATTAGATAAAGTGAGTACAACAGCCAAAGGTGAAGAAATTCAAAATTTATTAGTTCATTTAACAGATCCAGTTCAAAATATGGATTTTGAAGATAAATATTTATCAGGAATTCCTTTGGATTTAAGTCGAACAATGTTTGTCTTTTCAGCGAATGATATTACCAAGATTGATAGAATCTTATTAGATCGTATGGTAGTTGTTGATTTGAAAGGTTATCAACCAAAAGATAAATTAGAAATTGCTGAAAAATACTTGTTACCTGAAGCTTTACGTGAAGTAAATTTAATGGAAAAAGTTGAAGTAACAAAAGATACTCTACAACATATTTTAGATAATTATGCGAAAGAGGAAACTGGTGTTCGTGAATTAAAACGTTGTATTACACAAATTATTCAACGAATCAATATGTTACGCATGTTTAATGTAAAAGAGTTACCCTTTCATATTCCAGGATTTAAATTACCTTTTGCTTTGAAAAAAGAACATGTTGATTTATTCTTAAAGAAAAAAGATAAACGTGATGAATTACCTTTTGGGATGTATAACTAGAAATAATACCATCACAGAGAGGATGTATAACTAGAAATAATACCATCCCAGAGAGGATGTATAACTAGAAATATTGAAATAAATAAATCTAAACACCAAATTCTATAAAATATAGATGCCTATTTATTCACTCGAGCATATTCAAAAATACTTGAATGAAGAACAAAAACAACGTTTTTTATGGAAACAAAATAGACAAAGAAAAGAAGAAACAAAAGCATTTGTCTATTCTCACTTGGGCCTTGGTGATATGTTTTGGATGAATGGAGCTGTTCGTTATTTAAGTTGTTTATATGATATTGTAATTGTTGTTTGTAAAAAAAAATATGAGAAAGAAGCAAGGGCAATGTATAAAGATGATAAATCGATTGATTTTTTTATTATTGAAGATGATATTCATCCTTCAGTATTTGTTTTAGATTTAAAACCAAAACTTGAAAAAGGAGGCTTTCGTGTTTATTCTTGTGGTTATTTTACAGAACGACAAAAAATATATGAATTTCCATTAAGTTTTTATGATGATTTTGGAATTGATAGAGATATTCGTCAAGATTTTTTTTATATTGAACCAACCAAAGAAGGAGAAGAAAGATATGAAAAAATAAAATCAGCTTCACCACAAAATGGATATATTGTTTTTCATCAAGAAGCTTCACATACAACTCTTAATATTTCATCAATTTTTGATAAAGATAAATATTTATTATTAGATCTTAATAAAAATCTATATCCTGAAAACCATCCCTTTTACACAGTCGCCAACCTAGTGGTAAATAAATCTTTGGATTCACATATTCAATTACTAGAAGGTGCTAGAGAGATTCATATGATTGAAAGTTCAGTCTATTGTATGACAACTCATTTAAATTTATCAAAAGTTTTTGTAAAAAAATGTTATAAACCATTCCAAAATTCAAATTTGCGTCTTGGTGTTTTTGAAACAGGTGAACTCTAGGTTACCTAAAACCTAAAGTATAAACTATACTATTTTATAAAGAATGTTATCACTAACTGAAAAAGAGCAACAAATTTTAGAAAATAATTCTGAATTAGCAGAACGAAAAAATCCAAAAGTAGATTACAAAGGAGTTGTTTGTAAGAAACCTTGGGGATATGAATTTTTAGTGTATGAGTCTGAAAAAATTGGGATTTGGTTTTTAAATATTGAAAAAGGAAATCAAACATCTCTTCATACTCATTTTCATAAAGATTCATTTATAATTGTGTTAGAGGGTTGTGCGAAGATTAGTACAATAGATACAGTTTCTGTTTTACACAAGTTAGAATCTATTTTTATTCCCAAATATAAGTTTCATGGACTTTCTAGTTTTTCTGATTCTGTTTTTTTATTGGAAATTGAAATATTTGATTCCCAAACAAATTTTTCTGACAAGAATGATTTATTACGCATTCATGATTCTTATAAACGAACTTCAACAGGTTATGAAAGTTCTGTCCAAATTATAAAAGAAAATCTAGAACAATTTAATCATTTCATGTTTTCCAAAGGTTTTCAGACAGAACTTTTTAACACATTACTAAAGATTGGGGAACTTACCAAGGAAGCTAAATCGGCAAACTATGTGATTCTGTTAGAGGGAACAGTATATCAGAATGGATTTTATTGTAAAGAAGGTTCAAATATAAAATCTTTACTTGGACCTGAAAAAATGTATTGTTCAGAAAATCTCTGTTTAACAATAGAAAATAAATTTTGTCATGAGGATTCAAAAATTATTTATTGTCCAGAACAATTAGAAATTATAACAGAGGTGTTAAAAGGAAAAAAGAAAAAAATAATCATGACATCTGGTTGTTTTGATATTTTACATGTTGGGCATTTGAAACATTTACAGGAAGCCAAGAAACAGGGAGATATTTTAATGGTTTGTTTGAGTAGTGATGCGCAAATTAAAACTTTAAAAGGTCCAGAACGTCCAATTAATAATTTAGAAGATCGTTTGAATCTGTTTAAAACAATTGACTATGTTGATTATATTATTTTATACGATGAAATAAATTCTATAACAAGAGAGACTCTAGGAAGTTTAATGAAAATTGTGGATCCAGATATTTGGACAAAAGGAACTGATTATAAACCACAAGATATTTTAGTGAAGCATCCTTATTTACGCAAAGTGATTTGTTTAGAAAATGTAAAAGGGAAATCAACAACAAATCTAGTTGAGAAAATAAAAGCATAAACCCCTTTTACACCAATTATATAAAATGAAAGTGCTTGTTTGTGGAGGTTCTGGCCTTGTGGGCAGAAATTTAATCAATTTACTAGAACATGAAAAAATAGAAACTATTTCTACATGTTATAGTCGTCCAAGTAAAAATGGATATCAAGTTAATTTTTCTGACGAGTCAGAAATTACTCTTTTTCTACAAACTCATAAACCAACCGTTGTAGTCAATTGTATTGTTGAACGTTATACAGATGTCTGTGAAAAATTCTGGGACAGAACCAAAGCAATTAATATTGATTTAGTGGATCGTTTATCAAAAATCTGTGCGAAAGAGAATATTTATTTTATTCATATTTCAACGGATTATGTGTTTGATGGGAAAGAAGGTAAATCTCCTTTTTCACCTACTTCTGAAGTCAATCCACTCCAGAACTATGGAATTTCAAAACTTATTTCAGAATTACGTGTAAAAGGGAATTGTTCAGAATATGCTATTTTACGAGTTCCAGTTCTGTACTGTGATGATTGTGAAACTCTTGAGGAAAATGCTATAACTGTCATTGGAAAAAAAGTTCTGAATCAGTCAGAATTAACAACAGAAGATAATGATTCAATTAGACGCCCAGTCTATATTCCAGACTTTTGTAAATTTATTCTGTCCTTTATTCTGACTTCTAAAGTAGGAACATTTCATTTTTATAATCCAATAACCAAAACAACTAAATACCAAATGGCCAAACAGATTGCGGAAATACTTGGAGTTTCTGATCAACATATCAGTCCAGCAAAAAGTTCTCCTTTATCACTTGCCAACAGACCCTTTGACACACAACTCACAGATCCCAGTTATGACATTTATTCTTTTCAACACACTCCTTTTACACAGGTGTTAGAGAGATGTTTTCAGAAATGGAAGCATCCAAGTTTTTTTTCAGGAGAACTTTTTATTCTGATGGATTTGGATGGAACTTTGATTGATTCTGACCCAGCTCATTTTGAAGCATATAGAAAAACATTTAAAAATCAAGGAAGAGAACTTACTTGGGAAGAATTTGAACATGCTATTCATTTTACATCAATTGAAGAATTATACAAACAGAAAAATTTTAAAAACTATGAATTTGAACTATTAAAAAAAATGAAAAAAGAATATTTTAAACAAACTGAATCAATTTCTTTTCTTCCTGGCGCAGAACAATTTTTACAAAAATGTTTAGAACAGAAAATTAATTTTGTAATAGTCACCAATACATCAAGAGAGATTGTAGAATTTATACAAACAAAACTTCCTCTTTTACACCGCTGTAGAATTATTACAAGAGAAGACTATAAAAATCCAAAACCAGATCCAGAATGTTACAGAAAAGCAAAAGAGTTATACTGGAAGGGTGAAAAATATATTGTTGGATTTGAAAATACTGTGAATGGTTATAAAGCACTCAAAGAAGTTTCTAATATTCAATATTTTATTTCACAAAAACCGAATAAAGAAATAAAGAAAGAAGATATTTATATTATTCCTGATTTTCAAAATATAAAGTAACTAAATGAAGAGCATAAAAATAACTAAAAGCACATTTATAAATATTGTTTGAAAAAATATGAGCATTTCCCAGCCAAATGGCTAAAGTTAAAAGTGTTATAGGGTTGTTTTGTGGAAGTGGATTATCAGTCTGAAACAATAAAGGTAAATCCAAGTTTCCTTTAAAATCTTCTAAATGATTGATTTCCATATTATCAAATTGATCATACCCAGATAAAGCAAATTGAATTTTAGCCAAATCATAATCAGCCATTCCATAAATTTCACTGGAACCAAAATACCCACGTGGATCAATAAAAAAAACTTCTTCAGAATCTTCATTATATAAAATATTGTTAAATTGACAATCGCCGTGAATGACTGAAAAACTATAAGTATCCCCTTTTACAAAATGCTTTTGAATTTCATTATAAATTTTTTCAACAATTTTTGTAAAGTATGCTAAAGAGGTAGATGATTCATTTTTCTGCAACCAAGGAAACTTTTTTTTATTCACGGATTGAATTAAAAAAAATTCTCCAAGAATCTGCTCTGTCTGTTGAAAACGTTCAATTAATTTTGTATAAAATTCTTGTTTTAAACATTCTATAAAAGTTTCTTTACAAACTTCTATGTGATTTTTATGAAGAGATTTTAAATAATTATTAATTGTTTCAAGAATTTCTTCTTGTTTTTTTGTTGTAAAAGAAGAAAAAACTGTATATAATGGAACAGAATCTTTCAGAAATTCCATGGTATAAGAACGCTGTGTAAAAGAGAGTATTTTTGGTCTTGGAAATGTAATATTATATTTATCTAAAAAAAGATAAAAGAGTATTTCTTTTTTTAGCTTTTTATGACCATATTCATTTTTTGATTCTTTTATAATAGTATCTTTGGTAATATAAATAGTATTAAAATTGGAGCCATATCCTGTTCTTTGAAGTTGCTTACATATCTCCATTGAGTATAGTTGATATTAGATCTTTTTTATTAGGTGGTTTTTGTTCTTCTTTCACAAGAACAATTGCTTGGGAAGGGATGTTAGAGGGTATAGTTGTTGCTGGTTGTGTCCACATTCTATCTTGAGCTTCTCGGGCAGCCATTAACTGACTAAAAGCTTGCGATGTTTGTGATGTATCCTCTTTAACACATGGGTTAGAACCTCCACATCGCCCACCAGGTAAAAACTTTTTCATTTGACATTTTGACATTTTATTCTACATAAGCATATAAAATATCCCCTTTAACATGTCCATCCAGATACTCAAATTTGTATTTTGGATTTATAGATAAAATAATTTTTTTAATTTCTTCTTCAAAATTTATTTCTTGATAAGAACTTTCTCCCCAAGGATACATTTCACGAATAATTCGCATATCATCGACGCAAATAACATGGTCTTTACGGTCTAATGAGGAAATCGCATGTAGTTCCTCTATAACAGGACAACGTTTACGAAATTTTTGGATATCACTATTATCCACATGAGCGTCCAAGAAAAATAAAGTTTTTTCTTGAAAATCATTTGTTTTATGTAAATGTTTCATTAAATTTGTACTATCATCACAAATTAAACGTAAGCGATTAGTTTGAATATCAAAATGAAAAACATCTTGTCCAATATCCACCCAATCTTGACGAATTTCAATTGAATAGACTTTTTCAAATCCACAGGTAAGTGCTTTTCTACAACTTACATTTTGACGTGGATCATATAAACCAGTTTCTAAATAATTAACAATCTCATGTTTTTTACGCAAAGCTTCTAAGTCAAAATCAATTGGCATCTGTTCAATAAACCTTTTTATTCTTTAGATATAGAAATGTCAAAGGTTGGTAAGATAATGAATAGTATTATTATGTTTGGAGTTTTAATTCTTGTTTTTTTACTTGCTTATCATTTTATTCAAAATAAAATACCAATTACTATTCCACAAGCAAAACAAGAAGGATTTGAATCAACAACTGCTTCCGAATGTAATTGCTTACCTGGTTATATTCCTTCCAACAGAAAAGGAAAAGAAAAAACATCATTCTTTTTCTGTCAAAGTTTAGCAAACAGTTCTCTTACAAAGAATTGTTACTAGTTAGATGGATATTCAGTACGCACAAAAGATGCTTTTTAAAGTTTGTATGGTTTTAATTATTGTGGGTGCGTTAAATTGGTTTTCTGTTGGAGCTTTTGGTTACAACTTTGTTGAAAAAATTCTTGGTTTTCGTTCTCCTTTATCTCGTTTTGTTTATGTTCTTGTGGGTATTTGTGCTATAGGGATTATGTTTTATAGAGATACCTATTTACCATTTCTCGGTGAAACAGTGATGCCATGTTCAGCTATTCCCGAACATATTCCAGAAAATGCTGATACAGAAATGAGTGTAAAAGTGGAACCTGGTGCGAAAGTAGTGTATTGGGCAGCAGAACCAGCAACAGAAGGACTCAAATATTTAAATGATTATAAAAAGGCTTATATGAAATATATGAATATGGGTTGTGTAAAAGCGAATGAAGATGGTATAGCAACCCTCTTCGTTCGTAAGCCACAACCTTATCGCGTACCCTTTCTCTTTAAAGGACAATTAGAACCTCATATTCATTATCGTGTTTGTTCTGATACAGGTATGATGAGTCGTATTTATACGATAAATGTTTCAGATGGAAGTGTTCAATAAATATAATTTTTTTTTATACAAAAATTAAGATTCTCCAGATATTTTGGAGGATCTTATTTTTCAGCAGGAATTCTACGAAACATAACTATATAAACACTTGGATCTAAACTTGGTTCTTCAATTGGACTTGCTCGTTCATCATCATAAAATACCCATTCCCCTGTAACAGGGTGTTTTGCTTGAGCCGTATAATGTCCGCCTCCAGCCGAACCATGATGATTTATTGTTGCAAATAACTGATATTTATCTTTTCCACTTCGTTCTGGTGAAGCAGGATGAAAAATACGTTCAAAAGTGGTTGTTAAAGGGATATTGACTGGTGTATTGATTCGTCGTCCATTATTCTCAATTCTCTTTAACACCACTATTACCCAATTTCCTAAACGCCACATTGTATGTGTTATATCCGCTTTGGTTCTTTTTGGAGAACAAGAATCACAGGAATAATCGTCAATTGATTCAGAACTTCCTTCAGAAGCCATTAAATCTAAAAGTTCTACTGGATTGGTGGAAGAGGTGAGTTTTGGGACGGAAACTTTAAACATATTCAACGTTTCCCAAGTAACCGATTCCTTTTTACATTCACTACAACAAATACTTTTACGTTGTAATCCAAACACTAAATCCACAAAAGGAGAATATGTTTTTTCAAATGATTTTTTCCAGAATTCTAAAGCCTCCTTTGCTTGACCTTTGGTTGTATCCTTTATCACCATTTTCACAGGATTTGCTAAAGCTTCATGAAAAGTATCCAATAAAAATACCAGAAATTCATGAGCATCATGTGCTTGTGGAAAACGGAATTGTTCAAAACCTGCTCTCATCGCGGCTGGAATCATGGAGGCCCAGAAATCATGGGTTTTTTCATAGGAATGTTCAGTTTTCCACATGCGATGAACAAGATCCGAATATTTTTCTAATAAAATAGTTTTTTCATTTGGTTCTTTTTTATCTAAAATTTTCTTGTGATTTTCTTGTAATAAAAAAATTGTAAAATCAACTTGGTGACGAATTGCTTGAAGCGTAGCATTTCCATAACAGGTGTTGCCTATGTTGGTCAAACCGACAATACCTTTTTTTTCAGCCATTTGTTTAAATATTTCCATTCCTATTTAGACGGGCTTAGAAATTATTTGTATATACGAAACAGAAAAATGAGTAGCAACAATCCAGACTATGTTCATTATTACAACAATACTTTATTGGATGATTTACACAATAACTTTCCAGCACTTTTGTATGACCATGGAAGATTCCAAAATATCCAACAAGTTTTTTCCTATATACGAAGTGAAATGAATAATCGTTATAATTTATATTCTAACGCAGTTCATTCATATCGTAATAGACATTTTAATCCACCTACACCAATTATTTCTTTTCAAAATCCAAATCCAATTGTTACTCCACCTCCAGAAGATATATCACAAACAGAATTACAGACAGCAAATCTTTTATTGAGTCTCTTAGGTGGCAGTTCGGCAACTATGCCCCGTTTGTCCACCAGAATTATTCAATCTCCTCAAGATCGCTGGACTTCCTTTCGCCAACCTGTTGTAGTTCGTCCATCGAATGAAGTCTTACAACAAAATACAGAAATTACAAATGGTGTTACAGGGCAGAATTGTTCTGTTTGTCAAGATTCAATCATTTCCACAGATACTTGTCGTCGCTTAAATTCTTGCCAACATGTTTTTCACAGAACTTGTATCGATGAATGGTTTGAACGTAGTGTATTCTGTCCTGTTTGCCGTCATGATGTTAGAAATACCATGATTAGCACAAATAATAATAGTTTAAATTTACCATAAAAAAATGTTACAGGTTAAGATTTTTCACTTATAACAAGTTACTTTGAGCCTATAATAAATTACTGAGATTATTTGGTAAAGGTTTTACTTCCATACCAAAGTAATTACAAATATCACTCATAGCTCCTTCATCACTTTCCGTTAATAAATTAATAGTTGTACCTTTACGACCATAACGACCAGCACGACCAATACGATGTACATAATTTTCACGATTGGTTGGTAATTCATAATTAATAACTAAAGAAAGTTGTTGAATATCAATACCTCTCGCAATTAAATCAGTAGCAACCATAACACGAGTATTACCATTTTTAAATTCTTCCATGCGACGACGACGTTCAGGTTTTTCTAAATCTCCGTGAATACATGAAACAGGATAACCTTGGGTAGTCATTTGTTTAGAGAGACTTTCAGCATCTTGTTTTTTATTACAGAAAATAACAGCTTGGGTAATATTTAAGTTTTTATATAAATCGCAGATACAATCAAATTTGTGACTTTTATCACCAAGAGGAACAGAGAATTGTTGAATACCATCTAAACGAACAGCAGTGGGTGGAATTAAAATTTTTGTTGGATTATTTAAAATTTGATCCGCAACACCAATAACATGAGGAGGCATTGTAGCAGAAAAGAGAGCAACTTTAGTTGAACTTGGAAAACCTTTTTGTAAAATACACATAACTTGTTTATAAAATAAATCTTCTAACATTTGATCTGCTTCATCCATAATTAAGTATTGAATATGACTACGATCTAATTCATCACGATTGACTAAATCATACACACGACCAGGAGTACCAACAATAAATTGCGCACCATCTTGTAAAGCTTTAATATCATTATTTAAATTATTACCACCAATTGCCATTAACACTTTTAATTTCATTTTTGCTCCAATTCGAGTTGCTACATCACGAATTTGATCAGCTAATTCGTGAGTATGAACTAAACATAATACTTGAGGTTTTAATACTTCTGGATTAACATGAGAAAGAGATCCAATCACGAATGTGCCTGTTTTACCCGTTCCTGATTGGGCTTGTGCTAAAATATCTTTCCCATTTACCATAGGAACAATACCTTTTTGTTGGATTTTACTTGGTTTTTCAAAACCATGAGCATAAATACCACGCATAAGATTTTCCGGTAAATTCATTTCATCAAATGTTAAAACTTCTTTAACATCGTCAGTTTCAATAATGTTTGTAATGTCTAAAGGTGCTTCCATTTTTAACTATCTAACACTTATATTTATACAGGACTTAAGCCGAAATTTAAAAATCAATTTTAGACTTTGACTGGCCTGAGCAGATGCTAAAATTGATTTTAACAAAACAGATAATTATAGAGTATAGAGAAAATGGCCGACGATAATGAAGATATTACTTTAGGTGTTGAAGGAGAAGATTTAGGAGATATTATTCAAACTTTGGATACTGAAGAAGCAGAAGTTTCTGAAAATGTTCGAAATGATCCTTTAGCAGCTTTAAAAAAACATCACCCAGAATGTGTGTTAGATTATGCTGAAACGATTGCTCCAAAAATTCCTTTACTTGCGAGTCCTCCTTTGAAAAAAGATCCAAATCATAAATCTCCTCCTTTCTTAACTTTATATGAACGAACTAAAATTATTGGTTTTCGTGCGAATCAATTGAGTCAAGGAGCAAGACCTTTTATTGATATACCTGAATATGTAACAGATGTTTCTGAAATTGCTAGACTTGAACTTCAAGCAAGACGCTTACCATTTATCATAAGACGCCCGATGCCTGATGGAAGCCATGAATACTGGCGATTAAGCGATTTGCTCATTTTATGAGGAGGTAACGGCGCCACCTGGCGTCTATCTGATTTGCTTATTTTGTAAAAATAAGCAAATAGCCACCTGGCGATTATCAGATTTGTTAATTTTATGAGCAGAGATAACGATTCTTACTTATTTTTAACATATATTAAATATAGATGCCAAGAAAAGGTAACAAAACTTTTAGTAAAGAAGTTTTAACTTCACAAGTACAAAGTTTAAATAATAATACACAAATTGGTTTATATGATAAAGAAGTTTTTCGTATAACTCCAACTATTAATAAATGTTATGAATATGCAAACTATACAAAAAAAATAGGAAAATATCCTACAGAAAGATTTTTTTCATCTTATGATCCTGTTTATATTGGAAAATATGAAGGTATGCAACGTTGGGGTGGTGGAGAACCCTATACAAGATTTTATTTTAATGATAATGGGATACAAAAAACTCTTTTAGCTTCTGATACATTAAGTTTTGTTGAAGTACCTTGTCAAACAGTACAAGGAGGAAAAAGAAAAACAAGAAAACAATCTAAAAAACGTCGTCAAACAAGAAAAAAATAAATCATTTTGTAAAAACATCAATGATATGCCGATGATGAATTTGAATTAAATCCCCAAAGTAA
>JACCDW011548803.1_pt1 | contig 31387 bp, 18 predicted proteins | sample 7449781 | NCBI WGS metagenome assembly JACCDW01 (sample SAMN15323449, study PRJNA562643) | freshwater metagenome | isolation source: river surface water | place: USA:Blue River Watershed | collected 2017-08-18
AAAGTGGCGGAGAGGATGGGATTCGAACCCACGATACCCTTTTGGGGTATACCCATTTAGCAAACGGGCGCTTTCGGCCACTCAGCCACCTCTCCAGGTCCTCTGTTAGTTCAGGGGACAGGCAGTAATGGGGAGAGGCGGGCGATGGTCAAGCCAAGGCCTTGGCGGGGCCTAAAGGCGACAAATGCCTCAGCAAATCCATCAGATACCCTGTTTTGATTAGGCCGGCGGACGGGTGTGTTTTTTCCGGCATGCATTTGCTCTACGTCGACGAAAGCGGCGATACCGGCCGAAGCAATCCGGAGAACCATACGTTCGTCCTGTGCGGGCTCTTGGTCCATCATGCGGATTGGCACAGGGCCCAAGCCAACCTCGACGCCATGCGCTCGCGGATGCACGAAGCCTTCGGATTGCCCAAGAAGGCCGAAATCCACGCCTCCGAGCTGCTGGGTCGCAGCGCACATCATTTCAAAATGACCAGGCTGCAGCGCGTGAAGGCCGCGCTTCACTTGCTCGAAACATTGCGTGGACTAAACATGATTACGGCCATCCGCATCATCATCGACAAACGGTCAACAGCGGGCGATGTTCTGGTCGATGCTTGGACCAGCCTACTCGGTGAAGCCAAGGCCAAGATCGATGCCGGCGGCAACATTCGCTGTTCCGCCCCAGGACTACTGGTCATTTGCGATGACCACCGCACAGCTCCGGCGAGCAGCTGGCTAAATCAGGTCCAAGTCGACATCGATATCGGAAACTTATTGGCAGACCAGCCCTTCGGCCGGGACTCTCGGGCAAGCGACTGGCTGCAGGCATGCGACCTGCTGGCCTATCTGACCAAGCAGGCATGCGACCCCACAGGCTATTTCCAAAACCATAAGTCTCGCTGGCTCACCAAACGATGCGAGCGCTACTTCCATGAACAGGGCCGCACCATCAGCAAAGGAGAGAGGGCGCTTTCGCGCCCTCTTGATAGGAATCTCGGCGGGTCTTAGCCGCCTACACACCTAAGCAGAAAGTGCGGAGCGACGCGGATGGCAGCAAGAGGTAAACGATGAGAGGCATTACCTACGGGCAAAGGAAAAGACAGCGTTCCGAGTCCAGCGCACGGAACGCTGAATCGAGACTAAACTAGGACCGCAAAAAGGGCGGCCCGAACGGATGCCGCAGCCAAAGAGACTCGCCAACCCAAGACCAGCTACCTACGCATCAGCATGGCCAACCAAACCGTCACCGGCACTTTGCTGACGAACACCGCACCCCTCACGAAGGTCTGCATCGCGACGCCGGCCTACCGCTCGACCTATGCGGGCGCCTATGTCGAAAGCCTCTTCGGCCTCACCGGCGAAGCGCCCAAGCACCGCGTCGCGCTGTGCTTCTCCACCATCGACTACGCCGACGTGGTGACCGCGCGCAATTACCTGATCTCCCGCTTCTACTTCAACCGGACCGACTGCTCGCACCTGCTGTTCCTGGACAGCGACATGGGCTTCGAGGCCAAGCTCATCTTCGACATGCTGGCACTGAAGCAGGATGTCGTCGGCGCCATCTACCCGCGCCGCACGATCGACCTGCGCAAGCTGCATGCCAAGGGCGGCCAACCCTTCGAACAAGCCTATGCGCAAGCCTGCGATTTCATCGGAGCGCCCGTCGGCAAGCCCGGCAAGGAACCCTTCATCGAAGTATCCGGCCTAGGCGCTGGCGTGCTGCTCATCTCCCGGGCGGCGGTCACGAAGATGATCCAGAGCTGCCCGGAAATCGTCGATACGCAGCGCTACAAGCGCTACCCCTTCGCGGAAAAACTCGCCGGCTTCATCATGCCGTTCAACAAGATCGACCTCGGCGACCGGGAACTCTCGGAAGACTTGTCGTTCTGCCATCGCTGGCGGAAAGCCTGCGGCGGCAAGATTTTCGGCAGCACCGCCAGCCCCATCAAGCATGTCGGCGAAAACACGGTGATCTCGAAGTTGGCGGATAGCTGGTAAGGCCAAACGCCCCAAATCTATCGATTAAGAGGGTTGGCTGCGGTGGGGGGAGCGTGCAACTTGGGACATCCCCCATGCGCTTCCTCAAGCTTATCGCCGTCCTCCCCTGCCTCGTTGCGACCCTGGCGGCCAATGATGTCGGCCTGGAGTCCGCCGGCCCGACCCGTTTTGGCGCCCGCTTCGAAGAGGTCGACGGCAAGCGCGTCGCCAAGTTCAACGGCGACAAAGGCCTGACGGCCACGTTCACCTTCGCCGCTGAGGGCGAGACCACGGTCGCCGTGCAGGTCACCTTGCCCAAGGACGGCAAAGCGAAGCTCAATGGTCGCCTGGCCAACAAGGCGATCGGCGGCGAGGTCCAAGGAACCGGCCAGCCCCAGTGGGTCGAACTCGGCACCGCCCGCGTCATCGCCAATACCCCGATCTCCCTTTCCCTCGAAGCCAGCGAACGCAAAGGCAGCGTCGTCGTCCATGGCTTCCGTTTCGGCGCGAATGTCAGCGCGACGCCGGCGGTGAACTTCAAGACCGCCTATGCCCACAACAAGGAAGTCTCCATCGGCGACCGCGGTGGCCTGGGGGCCGCCACCTTCAAGGCCGACGGCCAGCTCCTCGTCCCGGTCGTCGTCGAAAAGGCCGGCGAAGTCGCCTTCGCCGCCCGCTACACCTTGGCGGCGGGCGCCAAGCGCTCCCTGCAGGTCAGCGCGATCGACGACCTCGAAGCCCAACGCACCCGCCACGTCGCCATCGACCTGCCGCTCACCGGCACGGGCAAGGTTGCGCAATCTGCCGACTTCTCGCTCAACTTCCCGAAGGCCGGCACCTACCTGATCGCGATCGCGAGCAAGGCCGATGGCGCCGCCCCGGTGACCGTCAATGGCCTGGTCATCCGTAAAGGCACCAACGCCAACCTCTGGGCGCTCCCCAATGGCAACGCCCAGTCGGTGCACTACGGCTACCCCGTACCCAAGGGCGAAACCGCCCTCTGGGCTTACGCCGAAGCCAAGTCGGCCCCCGGCCCGGCGGCGACCTACAATTGCGTGCTCGGTTTCGGCCAAGGCTACTTCGGCTTCCAGCGCCGCGCGCTCGGGACGAATCCCGATGACCGCTGGTTCATCTACTCCCTCTGGGACAACGGCTACGTGAAGAACAACGTCAAGAACACCAACCAAGACCCGGAAGAGCTCAAGAACGCGATCGTGCGCATGCTCGCCAAGGGCGATGACGTGAAGGCTTATGCCTTCGACCATGAAGGCTCCGGCGGCCACAGCCACTGGGAATACCCCTGGAAGGACAATGAAACCTATGCCTTCCTCCTCGGCGTGAAGCCGGACGGCACGGGGGCGATCTTCTCGACCTACGTCCGGGTCGATGGTGGCCAGTGGAAGTTCCTGACCTCCTTCCGCCGTCCGAACACCAAGGCGAAGCTCGACGGCCTCTACTCCTTCGTGGAGGACTGGGCGGGCTCCGCTGGCCAACAGAAGCGCGTCTGCCACTATTCCAACCTCTGGATCCGCAATGCCGCAGGCAAGTGGATCCAACTCCGCGAAGCCAGGTCCAGCGCCACCGCCGAACTCGGCCGCAGCGACTTCGACCACTACGTCGAAGGCAACGGGGTCGTCCTCAGCACCGGCGGCTACGGTGAGCCCAAGGGCAAGCGCGGCATCACCTTCCAAATCCCCGAAAGCAAGACCCCGCCCGCCGTCGACGTCGACAAGCTACCGACGAAGTAGGACGCAGGCACGGGGTAAGCGTGCAAAGGTGCAAATCCGAACGAGCGTTCGGAGGAGAGAATACGGAGTACCGATAAGGAGGCGAACCGACGCGACGCAGCCGCGCATCTACCTCTCTGCATTCGGTAGGGTTGGCACTGCGTGCCAACCTAGCCTGCCTTTAGATTCCCTTAGGTCAGCACGCAGTGCTGACCCTACCTCGCCCCGGTGCAGCCACCTGTGCTTTTTACACCTTTTCAATTAACTCTCCAGATGCCCCAACCATCTCATTCCCCATAATGGGTCCAGAGCCGCAGGACTTTCACGGTCTTACGTTCCTTGAGGACTTCATAGACCAAGCGATGCGCGATATTGATGCGACGTGAATAGAGGCCCTTGAGGTCGCCCACGAGGCTTTCGTAAGGCGGAGGGCTGCGAAAGGGTTTAGCCGACAAGATCGCCGTCAGGGCTTCGACTTTGTCACGTAAGCCAGCACGGGCGATCCGCTTGGCATCCTTGCAGGCCTGGCGGGTGTAGACGATCGCCCAACTTACCAGGGCAGCTTCCGCTTACACTTGGCCACGGATTCGGTGCGACCCTTTTTAAGCGAGGCCTTCATCCCCGGAATGGAGGAAAGGTGCAGGGTCTCTTGCAGGCTGCGCCAATCAGACTCGGAGATCAGCACGGCGTTGCCGCGCTTACCCGTGATATGGACGGGCTCATGGGCCGCGGCATCGATGAGTCGGTAAAGCTGAGCGCGGGCCTTGGTCGCGGAAACGTGAGCCATGGATATAAGCGTACGTAAAGCCGTACGCCTGGCAAGTACACCCTGGCCAGGGTGATGGTGGAGTAAAATCATGCGTCATGTCAGTCGGCACCCAACTCGACCGCAAGCCAACGACCCTAGGCAGGTTGTCCTAGGGGATAGGTGCTGGCGAGAACTAGAGGAACGAAGAAGCCACGCCCCCCACCTCAGTGCATCGGGTAGGGTTGGCACCGCGTGCCAACCTAGCCTGCCTTTCGATTCCCCTAGGTCAGCACGCAGTGCTGACCCTACCTGATGCAGGATAACGGACGCGACACAGCCACCCCCTACCTTAAGTCGGCCAGGTCAGCACGCAGTGCGAACCCTACCATCCGAACCCCTCGCCTCAACGGGCGATATCGTTCCGACCGAGGACCGTGATGCCGTGCTGCTGGAGCACGGAGGCGGCGAGTTCCTGGGCTTCGGTGCGGACGACCAGACCGTAGCGGCCGTTGGGACGGAACAGGAAAGGATACACGTAATGGATGTTGATCTCGGCCTTCAGCAAAATGCCGGTGACGTCCTTGAGTTGGGCCTCGGACTGCAATTCGATCGCCACCACGGGGACCGCATCATGCGCGAACCGGTGGGCGTTGAGGACTTCTTCGGCGCGCTCCGGGTAATCGACCACGATGCGGATGATGGTCGAGTCGGTGGTATCCACGAGGCACAACGCCATGATGTGGACGTCGGCTTGGCCCAGCGATTCGACGAGTTCATGGAGACGCCCGACCTTGTTCTCCACGAAGATGGAGAACTGTCGCACAGCACCAAGGTCAGGTTCGTTCACGGTTTCGGAGCCCATCTAACCAAGATGTATGACACATCCCGACGCTTTCTCCAGCCCTTTCGCACCGGGAAGGGACTTGCCCTCGCCGCAAGCGTGAGGATGTATAGCCTCATGTCATTGGCCCTCCCTGCCCTCCTCCTGGCCCAAGTCGCCGTCCAGCTGCCGGAGACCGTCGTGGTCGAAACCCGGCAACCCGCCCCCGTCACCGCAGCGTCACCGTCCGTCTCCAAGATCGACGCAACCCAAGCTGGCGAATCCGGCTACCGCTCGCTGACCTCGCTCCTGGGCACGACCCCGGGCGTCTTCGCCTCCGAACAAGGCGGCGAAGGCTCGCAATCCTCCCTCTTCATCCGCGGCACCAACTCCGCCCATACCGCGGTCCTGCTCGACGGGCGTCGCCTGCCGGCCGGCTTCTCCGGCAGCTATGAACTCGGACGCTACCGGCTCTTCGGATTGTCCTCGGTGGAAATCCAACGCGGGGCTTCCTCGTCCCTCTACGGCGCGAACTCCTTGGGTGGGGTGATTGACCTCCGGTTGGAGGACCCGCTCACGCATCGCGGCGGCGCTTCGCTGGAAGCCGAAACCGGCTCCTTCGGCCGGGCCTCGCTGGGGTACGCTTTCGCGACGAACAACGCCCGCGGCGGCCAACCCGCGACGCAGGGCACCGCCCTCGCCTTCACGTCTTCCCATGACGATGGCTGGCGGGCCAACGGCGGCCGCGATGCCTCCACGGCCTTGGTGAAGTCGGCCTGGAAACTCACGCCGCAACTCACCGCCGACCTCATCGGCTCCGCGGACCGCGGACGCGGCGGACTCCCGGGCTCCGAGACCAACCCCAGCCTTGTCGATTGGCAGAAAGACAGCGGCTGGTTGGTCTCCCCAGGCCTGCGCTATGTCGACCCGATCACCACGGCGACCGCGTTCTGGTCGCATGGCGGCACGCGCGTGCGCAGCTTCACCGGCGGCGACCTGCAAAGCTACCGCCTGGCCACGGATGAACTGACCGCCTACGCGGATTGGAAAGCCCGTTCGGACCTTTCCTTCGGCCTTGGCGCCACGTACGAACGCAACGCCTTCGACCAGCTCGCCTATGCGACCCCGTGGGTGAACACGATCGAATCGTTCGGGCTCTGGGCGCATGCCGACTGGAAGCCCACGAGCGCCGATCGCTTGAAGGCCGGCCTCCGCCGCGATGACTTCAGCGACTTCGCAGGCAAGACGACGGGCGAGCTGACATGGGCGCACGCCTTCGACGCGGAAATCACCGCGCACCTCAAGGCCGCCACCGCTTACCGCGCCCCGTCGGCCAACGACCTCGCCTACGGCACGTCGCAGAACCTGCGCCTGCGGCCGGAAGCCAACCGCGCCTTCGAGGCCGGCCTGCGTTTCAACAACGCCGACCCACGCGGCCCGAACTGGACCCTCGTCGCGTTCGAGAACAACCTGACCGACCTGATCGACTACGACCCGAACGATAACTACAAAACCTTCAACATCGGGAAGGCGCGCACCCGCGGACTCGAACTTGGCGTCGAAGCCCGCCCGACCAAAGGCGTCCGCGTCTACGGGGCCGCGACGTCCCTACAGACCAAGGCGTTGACCGATTACCTCGGCGTCATCGCCGCCGGAGAAGCGCTGCTCCGCCGCCCCACCTTCACCCTTTCCGCCGGGGCGGAGCTCAGGCCCAACGAACGCTGGAGCTTCGGCGCAGGCGTCACGCTGCTCCATGGCCGCGTGGACTTCGATTGGGACAACTTCCAGCGCGTCGACCTGCCAAACGCCTTGGTGTGGCGCGGCTGGGCACGCTTCGCTTGGGACGACTCGACGGACCTCACCCTCCGCCTGGAAAACATCGGCGGCGAAACCGCCCCGCCCGCGGCGCTGGGCTACGGTGCCCAACCCCGCTCGGTCTACGTCGGCGTCGCGAAGAAGTTCTAGGGAACAGAGGGGGGCCTGGGGCGAGGTAGGGTCAGCACTGCGTGCTGACCTAGTTGCCTTGGGGAAATACAGCACGTGATGCTATCCCTACCTCATAATCCCCCAGCCCAACAAACGACCGCCAACCTGTCTCTCCCCACCGCCATCCCTCTTGCCTCCCGCCTGGTTTAGGGCATTGTGCACCTTCCTTCCTAATGAGCCGGTATTACTTCGCTTACGCCTCCAACCTAGACGCCGCTCAGATGGAACGACGCTGCCCCGGCCTGCAGTACCGTGGGAAGGCCTTCCTCCCCAAGCATCGCCTGGCGTTCACGCATATGAGCACCACCTGGGGTGGCGGTTCGGCCGACATCTTGGAAGACATGGATTCGCCGGGCGTCTGGGGTGCCGTCTACGAACTCACGCTGGATGACTGGAAGCGCTTGGCGGAAGCCGAAGGCGCCCCCTACAAGCGCGTGACCATCACGGTCTGGGAAGCCGGCGTCGAGGACTGCCCGCTGGAATGCGATGCCTTCAAGGTGATCGACGTCACCGGCCCGCACCTCCCCTCCAAACTCTACCACGAAAAAATCGTCCGGGGCGCCTTGGCCCGCGGACTGCCGGCGGGTTGGGTCACCTGGCTGCGCGGGCTCTCCGCCAAAGGTTGACCGTGGCGAAGCCCAAGGCCCGTTGTTTCTGGTGCGGGGATGACCCGCTGTATGTCGCGTACCATGACGACGAATGGGGCGTGCCGGTGCATGATGACCGCCTCCACTTCGAGCAACTCATCCTCGAGGGCGCGCAAGCCGGCCTCTCGTGGCTGACCGTGCTCCGCAAGCGCGAGCACTACCGCAAAGCCTTTGCGCAGTTCGACCCCAAGAAAGTCGCGCGCTTTGACGCGAAGAAAATCGACGCCCTCATGCAGGACGCGGGGCTGGTCCGCCATCGCGGCAAACTTGAATCCGCGGTCGGCAACGCGCGCGCGTTCTTGCTGATCCAAGCCGAGCATGGCAGCTACGATGCCTGGCTCTGGGCGCAGGCGAAGGCGTTCACCGCCAAGCGGGACCGCCTGGCCACGACTTCACCGCTGGCCGAACACCTCTCGAAGGAACTTCGCAAGCGTGGCATGAAATTCGTGGGGCCCTCCATCATGCACGCCACCCTGCAGGCCATCGGGGTCTATGACGACCACCTCCCGGGGTGCTGGAAGAAACGCAAGTAGATGATGGGGGTTGGGGGTTGGGGGAAAGGGTAAGGTGCAAAGGTGAACGAGAGTCAGGAGTACAGATTACAGAGGACGAAAGGGAGGGCAAAGGGAACCGCACCTGCTGTCTTGGGTAGGGGCAAGGCTTTGCCTTGCCTTCCAAACAAAGAGGGTGCGGTAAACCACGCCCCTACCTTAAGGCAACCAGGTCAGCACCACGTGCCGCCCCTACCTCGACCGATTCAGCCACCTGTTCACCTTTGCACGGCAACTTCTCAGCCCTGCCACCGATCCCCACCCCTAACCCCTAACCCCTTTCCCCTATCCCCTAATCATCCGGGAACCTTTTCCCTCGTTTGGACTCATAAAATCCATCGACAGCCCCAAAGGTCAGGTTCAATCCTATTAGACCCCCGGGCACCCCACCCTATCCCCCTATGTTCACCCAAACACGTACCCTCGTGGTCTTGACCGCACTCGCGCTCTCGGCCCTCACGGCCCCGGCCGCAGACGCCCCCAAGAAGGCCGATGCCCCGAAGAAAGCCGCCGCCAAGCCGACCGGCAAATACATGGATATGGACTATGGGCGCTTCTTCAGCGCTTCCATCGACAACACCCAAGGCAAGAACCCCTTTGAGAAGAAGGGCTGCGCGGCCAACAAGGCGATCCTCGTGAACCTCGGCAAGGAAGACGCCGGCTACGCCTTCGATACCGAAACCCTGCGCGGCGCCGGCCTTTGGTCCGGTGGCTGGTTCAAGCGCAAAGGCGTGGTCTTCGACGGTGCGCACGGCCCCAACCCGGCTCCCGCTGAAGGTGCCGACCTCTTCGCCGAAACCAATCCCGGCCCAGGCTGGAGCCAGAACGGCAGTTTTGCCGATCCCCGCAAGCTCCCGGTCGGCCCCGCCAACGTGATGTCGCCGATCCCGCTGGGCCCGCTCCCGCGCGAACATTCCAAGTACCTCGGCCTCCACCTCGCCGGTGACCGCGTCACCTTCGCCTACACCGTCGGCGGCGCCAGCCTCCTCGAAAGCGCCGAACTCGAAACCATCGGCGGCGCCAAAGTCATCAGCCGCCACTTCACCGTCGTCTCGGGCGAGCTGAACGAATCCGTCCGCCTGGCCGACCTCCCCTACGGCGGCAGCATGAAGGCCAACGGCCTCACCGCGTCCCTCACGCTCTCCAAGGGCAAGGCGGGCGACGAACTCCCGACCGAAGTCGCCGTCCATGGCGTCAACGGCACCCTGACCACGGACGGCAACGTCCTCGTGCTCAAGCTCGGCAAGGTCGCCGCCGGCACCAGCTTCAAGGTCGCCTTCGCCCACGGCGGCAAGGACGTCGGCGCCCTGACCAAGGCCGCCGCCGCGAATTCCAAGCCCACGGATCTCCGCGCCTTCACGCAGGGCGGCGAAGCCCACTGGAAGCAGGAAGTCGTCACCGCCGGCATCCTCGGCGAAGTCGACCAGGCCAAGCAGGCCGAGACCGTCAAGGAGCAGCTCGCGAAGGCCACCGACGCCAACAAGAAGGCCGCGCTCCAGGACAAACTCACCGAAATCCTCAACGCCCCCTACCTCGTCGACAACGTCACCGCCCCCGAGGACAACCCGTACAAGTCGTGGATCCGCGTCGGCGGCCACGCCTTCTTCAAGGACGGGCGCATCGCCTTCACCACCTGGAGCGGCGACGTCTGGATCGGCAAGATGGCGGACGAGAAGCTGAGCCAGATCACCTGGCGCCGCTACGCGACGGGCATCTTCCACGGCCTCGGCTTGGCCATCGTGAACGACCAGATCTACGTGCTCGGCCGCGACCAGATCACGCGCCTGCATGACCGCAACGGCGACGGCGAAGCCGACTTCTACGAGAACTTCAACAACGACGTCCAGGTCACCTCGAACTTCCACGAGTTCACCTTCGACCTGCAAACGGACTCCCAGGGCAACTTCTACTTCCTGAAGGGCGGCCCCGTGAATCCGGGTGGCCGTGGCTGGGGCCCGCTCAGCGACCACCATGGTTGCATCTTCAAGGTCTCCCCGGACGGCCGGAAGTTCGAGGTCTACGCCACCGGCATCCGCGCCCCGAACGGCATGGGCGTGGGTCCCAACGGCGAGATCTCCAACGGCGACAACCAAGGCACCTGGGTGCCCGCCGACTACATCCACTTCTCGAAGCCCGGCGATTTCATCGAAGTCCCCGACCTCTCCCACCGCCAGCCCGCGCCGACGAAATACGGCACGCACCTCTGCTGGATCCCGTTCGACGTGGACAACTCCAACGGCGGCCAGACCTGGGTCACCAGCAAGAAGTGGGGGCCCTTCGAAGGCCGCATGCTCTACCTCTCGTACGGCAAGTCTTCCCTCTTCGGCGTCCTCCAGGAACGCGTGGGCGACGTGCCGCAGGGCGGCGTGGTCAAGTTCCCCCTGAAGTTCACGACCGGCCAGATGCGCGGGCGCTTCCACCCGATCGACGGCCAGCTCTACACCTCCGGCCTCAAGGGCTGGCAGACGAACGGCGTCAAGGATGGCGCCATCCACCGCGTCCGCTACACCGGCAAGTCCGTGACGATGCAGGAGTCGCTCCACATCACGACCAAGGGCATCACCATCGGCTTCTCCGGCGCGCTGGACAAGAAGACCGCCGGCGACGTGCAGAACTACTCCATCGAACAGTACAACTACCTCTACTCGGGCGCCTACGGCTCGGACGACTACAAGGTCAGCAAGCCCGGCACGAAGGGCACCGACCCGGTGGCCATCAAGTCGGTGACCGTCTCCGCCGACGGCAAGTCGATCTTCCTCGAAGTCCCGGGCCTCCAGCCCGTCGAGCAGATGCGCATCAAGATGAACCTCAAGGCGGTCGACGGCACGCGCGTTCCCGATGAAGTCTGCAACACCATCAACGTGGTGCCGGAGAAGCAGGGCGAAGACTACCGCAGTTTCGCCAAGTAAACTCCATAGTTCCCCGACGAAGGCCCGGCTCACGCCGGGCCTTTTTGTTGCTGGACGCTTGCCATGGTCGGGCGACGTGACGCAATGGACGGAGTCACGTCGCCATGCCCTTCCTCCGCTTCCTCACCCTGCCCTGCCTGGCGCTGCTCGCCCTCGCGGCGCCCCTCCTCGCCAGCGAGCCCGGCCTGAGCACGACCTTCACCGCCGGCAACCAAACCGATGGACGCGTCGAACGCATGCTCGCGCTCTATGTCCCCGCCGGCCAGCCCGTGACGCCGTTCCTCAAAGCCGGCCCCTTCACCGCCAAGTGGGAAGGCCAGATCGAATCATCCCTCCGCGGCAGCTTCACGTTCAGCGCGGAGACGTCGGGCAACTTCAAGTGCACGATCAACGGCCAAGTCGCCTGGGATGGCAGCGGCCCCAAGACCATCCAGATCAACCAAGGCGCCAACCGGATCTCGGCCGAGTTCACCAGCGCCGCGCAGGGCGACAGCTTCGTCCGCTTCTTCTGGCAGTCGAAGGAGTTCCCGCTCGAGCCCGTGCCGCCGATGGCCTTCACCCACCAACCCAACCCCACCGTGCAGGCGGGCCAACAATTGCGCGAAGGTCGGCTGCTCTTCGCACAGTTGAATTGCGCCGCGTGCCACGCCGACGCCGCCAAGCTCCCGGCCAAGGGCACGGGCATGCCGGAACTCGGCCAGCTCGCCCCCTTGCTCAGCGGCTTCAGCACGAAGTACAATCCCGACTTCCTCACGGAATGGATCGCCGACCCGCACTCCATCCGCCCGGGCACGCACATGCCGAAGGTCTTCACGGGACCGGACGCCGCCCAGAAGGCGGCCGACCTCGCCGCCGCCCTCACGCAAGGCGAAGCGCCGAAGGCCGGCGCCAGGCCCAAGGCCGAGGATGGCCTCGCCGGCGGCGCGCTCTTCGCGAACCTCGGTTGCATCGGTTGCCACCAGCGCCCCGATGCCGAAGTCGACGGCAGTCCGAGCCATGGACGGATCCCGCTCGCCCACCTGAGCGACAAGTACCAACTGCGCGTCGAAGCCCTCGCGGCCTTCCTCAAGGACCCGAGCGCGAACTACGCCGCCACGCGGATGCCTCACTTCCGCCTGAACGACGAGGAAAGCACGCAGCTCGCCAGCTACCTCCTGCTCAATGGCCGCATGATCAAGCGGAAAGCGATCAAGGGCGACGCCACCCGCGGGGGGCAGCTGCTCCTCAGCGCCGGCTGCCTGAACTGCCACGCCGGCATGCCCGCCACCACGCAGCCCGCCTTGGCCATCGTCCAGAAGGCCGCCGATAAGGGCTGCCTCGCCAGCACTCCCGCCCACCGCGGCACGGCTCCGGACTACGCCCTCACCGCGGCTCAGCGGGCCGCCCTCAGCGCCTTCCTGCGCACGGACCTCGCTTCGCTGCACCAAGAGGTGCCGGCCGAATTCGCCGCGCGCCAGATCAAGGACCTGAACTGCGTGGCCTGCCACGACCGCGACAGCGCGGGCAGCACTTGGGCCATGGTGGACAACGAATCCCGCAAACTCCGGGCCGCCCTGCCCGCCAAGGACCACGTCGAGGGCGAACCCGTGCCCGACGCCCCCGTGCCCGCGCTCACCTGGACGGGCGAGAAGCTGCGCAACGATTGGCTCGTGAAGTTCCTGGCCGGCAAGGTCGAGGAAAAGCCCCGGCCGTGGCTGATCGGCCGCATGCCCGGCTTCGCCCACCGCGCGGATGGACTCGCCGTGGGCTTCGCCCATCAACACGGGCTCCCGCAACAGGAACCCGCGGAAGCCGCCCCGGACGAAGCCAAGGTCAAGTTCGGCGAAACCCTGCTCGGCAACAACGGCGGCTTCAACTGCATCCAATGCCACGGCCTCGGCGACCAAGCCGCCACGGCGGTCTTCGAAGCCCCGGCGATCAACTTCGTGCAATCCAACGAGCGTCTGCGTAAAGGTTACTTCGCCCGCTGGGTGATGGCGCCCACCCGCATCGATCCGCAAACCAAGATGCCGAAGTACGCCGACCCCGAGGGCATGACCCAGTTGACCGACCCCCTGGACGGCAAGGGCGCCGAGCAATTCGAGGCCATCCGCGAATACCTCCGGACGGTGAAGTAGGCCGGCGATGGGGTGTCCTGACTTATAAACAATATAAGTCATTAACCATCATAGGTTAGCGTAAAATAACCACGGGGTTTTCCGGGCGGGGCACCGGCTATTCCCAGCCTATTCGCACCGCCACACGGCAAAGACTTCCCCACCCACCCCGGAAGCCATGCCGCTTGGCACAGGAAGTGGCTCGACTGCCGGGAAAAGTCCTTATGCTCGGACGACACCCCAAGCCCTCTCTTATGTCCCAACTCAATCGTCGTACGTTCATCAAGAACACGGCCATCGCTACCGCGGTGGCTGGCCTCAGCGCCCGCAGCTTCGCGCAATCCACCGGCGCCAACGGTGACCTCCGCGTCGCCGTCGTCGGCTTCCGCAGCCGCGGCATGGAGCACATCAAGGAGCTCCAGAAGATCAAGGGCGTCCGCATCGTCGCCCTCTGCGACGTCGACTCCACCGTCGTCGCCAAGGGCCTCAAGGCCATCCCCGGGGCCAAGGGCTACGCCGACATCCGAAAGATGCTCGAAGACAAGGATATCGACGCCGTCTCCATCGCTTCCCCGAACCACCAGCACTCCATCCAGGGCATCTGGTCCCTCCAGGCCGGCAAGCACCTCTACATCGAGAAGCCTCTCTCGCATAACATCTTCGAAGGCCAGCAGCTCGTCGCCGCTTCGGAGCACTTCAACAAGCTCATCGTCCAGGCCGGCACGCAAAGCCGCTCGGGCGCCGGCATCATCGCCGCCGTCAAGGACGTCTATGCCGGCAAGTACGGCAAGGTGAAGGTCGCCCGCGCGATCTGCTACAAGCGCCGCAAGTCCATCGGCCCGGCCAAGAAGAACGAAATCCCTTCGACCATCGACTACGACCTCTGGAACGGCCCGGCCGACATCCAGGAGTCCATCCGCGGCAACCAGACCGATAAGAACGCCGAAACCACCAGCGCCGGCCCCGTGCACTACGATTGGCACTGGTTCTGGAACTACGGCGGCGGCGACCTCTGCAACCAGGCCATCCATGAGATCGACATCGCGCGCTGGTTCCTCGGCACCCACGAGGTCGCCCCGGAAGTCGTCTCCGTCGGTGGCCGCTTCGGCTACGTCGACTGCGCCGAGACCCCGAACACCTTCATCTCGATCCACAACTACGCCGCCGCCCCGCTGATCACCGAAGTCTACGGCCTCACCGCCGACGGCAAGATGAACGGCCCGATGAACAAGTTCGGCAAGTTCAAGAAGGCTCCGGACATCGGCATCGTCGTCGAGTGCGAGAACGGCACCATCGTGGTGCCCGACTACAACTCGGCGCAGGCCTACGACACCAAGGGCGAGCAGATCAAGTCCTACGGCAAGGCCGTGGAACAGGTCGACCTCACCGGCGGCGCTTCCGGCCACCACGCCAACTGGGTCGCCTGCATCCGCAAGGGTTCGGCCGAAGGCATCCACGCCCCGGTCCGCGAATGCCACCTCTCCACCGCCCTCGTGCACTCCGCCAACATCTCCTTCCGCCTCGGCGCGAAGAAGAGCTCCGGCGAGATCGCCGAAGCCGTCAAGGCCAACGCCGGCCTGGCCGATGCCTATGGCCGCATGAAGGACCACCTCGGCGTCAACGGCGTCAACCTCGATGAGACCAAGGCCGTCCTCGGCGTGCCGCTCACCCAGGACACCAAGACCGAGCTCTTCACCGGCGCCAACGCCGAAGCCGCCAACCGCGACCTCGTCGCGAAGCGCGAAGGCCGCGCGGGCTTCAAGATCCCGACCAAGTTCTAAGCTCCGAACCTTGAGGCGGAGCGGTCGCAAGGCCGCTCCGCCTCACTCTTTTACACCCTGACAACCATGCACAAGACCCTCCTCACCCTCGCCCTGCTGCCGCTGGTGGCCGTGGCCGCCGAGCCGATCTTCAACGGCAAGGACCTCACCGGCTTCGCCAAGAAAGGCGGCGAAGCCACCTACGCCGTCAAGGATGGCGTCCTCGTCGGCACCTCGACGTTGAACACCCCCAACACCTTCCTCGCCACGACGAAGGACTACGCGAACTTCGTGCTCGAGTACGATTTCCTGAACGACCCGCGCCTGAACTCCGGCGTGCAGTTCCGCAGCCACGCCCACGACAAGGAAACCTCGATCGTCGATGCCGCTGGCAAGACCATCAAGGTTCCCGCCGGCCGCGTGCACGGCTACCAGGCCGAAATCGACACCGATCCCAAGAACGTGAAGAAGCCCGACACCCAGGCCCGCATGTGGTCCGCCGGCCTCTACGAAGAAGGCCGTCGGGGCTGGATCGTCCCGGGCTTCGGCGGCGGCGACGCCCTCGCCTTCTCCAAGCAAGGCCGTGAAGTCAGCAAGGTCGGCGAGTGGAACCACGTGAAGATCGAAGCCAACGGCAACCGCATCCGCACCTGGCTCAACGGCGTCGCCCGCGTCGATGCCCGCGACGATGGTTACCTGTCGGGCTTCATCGCCTTCCAGGTGCATGGCATCGGCAAGGACAAGGATAAGGATGGCACCACGGTGCAGTGGAAGAACATCACGCTGACCGAAATCCCCGACAACACCCTGACCGAATCCGAAAAGGCCGACGGCTGGGCGCTGCTCTTCGACGGCACGAGCACCAAGGGTTGGCGCTCCGCCAAGGGTCCGGACTTCCCCAAGGCCGGCTGGTCCGTCGTCGACGGCACCCTCCGCACCGCCAAGGGCGACGGCAAGGAATCCGCCGCCGCCGGTGACATCGTCACCCTCGGGGCCTACAAGCAGTTCGAGATCTCGGTGGACTTCAAGCTGACCACCGGCGCCAACAGCGGCCTCAAGTACTTCGCCCAGCCCTCGCTCAACCAAGGCGCAGGTTCGGCGTTCGGCCTCGAGTTCCAGATGCTCGACGACGACGTCCACGCCGACGCCAAGCTCGGTCGCGACGGCAACCGGACGGTGTCTTCGCTCTACGACCTGATCACGGCCAAGAACAAGCGTCCCAACGCCATCGGCCAGTGGAACAACGCCTACGTCGTCACCAAGGGCACCAAGGTCGAGCACTGGCTCAACGGCCGCCTCGTGGTCGCCTATGACCGCGGCTCCCAGGAGTTCCGCGACCTCCGCGCCAAGTCGAAGTACGCCGACCCCAAGTTCGGCGCCAACTTCGGCGAATGGGAATCCGGCCACATCCTGCTCCAGGAGCACGGCGACGAGGTCTGGTTCAAGAACGTGAAGATCCGCGACCTGTCCAAGTAAGCTCGGGACGAGTCGACCACCGAAGCGGGCCGCACGGCCCGCTTTTTTGTGCCCTTGCAGGCGACGAGCGGGCTCCCACGCTGGCTGGCATGCGTCTGCTTGCCCTGTTCTGGCTCCTCCCCGGACTCCTCGCCGCCGAGGCCCCGCTGGCTCCGGCCGCACCGGACCTGAAGGTGATGACCTTCAACCTGCGCTATGCGAGCTCCTCGATGCCGCAGGCATGGTCGGTCCGTCGGCCGGTGACGAAGGCCTGCCTCGAGCAGACCGCGCCGGATTTGATCGGCACCCAGGAAGGCCTGACGGCCCAGCTGGCGGACATGCGCGCGGACTTGCCCGCCTACGCCATGCTCGGCCAAGGCCGTGAAGGAGGCGAGAAGGGCGAATACATGGCCATCTTCTACCGACGCGAGCGCTTCGAACTGCTCGAGAGCCACGATTACTGGCTGTCCGCAACCCCCGAAGTGGTCGGCTCCAAGTCTTGGAACAGTTCCCTCCCCCGCATGGTCACGTGGGCACGCTTCCGCGACAAGGCCACCGGCAAGGCCTTCGTCTTCGTGAACACGCACTTCGACCACATGTCCGAAGAGGCCCGCGCCCAGTCGGCCAAGCTCATCCGCACGCGGCTGGCGGACCTCAAGCCCGCCGCCCCCATCTTACTCGTCGGAGATTTCAACGCCGTGGCCAAGGCCAGCGCCGCGTACACGACGCTGACCGGCGACGGCTTTCTGGTGGATCTCTTCCGGACCGCACCCGCACGCAAAGGCGAAGAGCTCAACACCTTCCATGGCTATCGGAAAGCCAACCGCGACGGGATCCACATCGATTGGCTGCTCGGACGCGGGGGCTGGAAAGCCAAGACGGCGGCGGTGGTCGAGTTTGAGGCCAAGGGCCAGTTCCCGAGCGACCACTTCCCGGTGATGGTCCAGGTCGGCCTCGAATAGACGCCGACCGGCGGTCTGCCTTGCGATGGCCATGGAACCGGCCAAAGTGCCGCCATGCGACCCCTGCTGGCATGGCTCCTGACCGCGTGCGCCGCGCTGGCTGACACGGAAGCCAAGCGACCAAACATCCTCTTCTTCATCATGGACGACTGGGGCAAGGGTCACGCCGGCGCTTATGGTTGTTCCTGGATCAAGACCCCCCACTTCGATCGCGTCGCCCGCGAAGGCCTTCTCTACACCAACGCCTACACTCCGACGGCGAAATGCGCTCCATCGCGCTCCACCCTCATGACCGGCCGCTACCCTTGGCAGCTCGGGGCCGCGGCCAACCATCAGTGCATCTTCCCGCCCGAATACGGCATCTTCCCCGAGGCCCTTGCCGCCGGCGGCTACTTCTACGCTTCGACCGGCAAAGTCTGGGGCCCCGGCAGCATGCTCGACGCCCAAGGAAAACGCCGCCCCTACGCCGGCAAGGTCTACGACAAGGCGAAAGCCAAACCCCCTGCCTCCGGGATAACGAACAACGACTACGCGACCAACTTCAGCACCTTCCTTCAAGACACGCGGCCCGACCAACCTTGGTTTTTCTGGGCCGGACCCATCGAGCCGCATCGTGCCTATGAGGCCGGCAGCGGTGCTCGCCTCGGCGGCAAGAAAACGACGGACATCGATCGCGTGCCGGGGTACTGGCCCGACAACGAGACGGTACGCAATGACCTGCTCGACTACGCGCTGGAGGTCGAACACGCCGACCGCCACTTGGGCCAGATGCTCGCCGAACTCGAACGCCGCGGCGAACTCGACAACACCTTGGTCATCGTCACGAGCGACAACGGCATGCCCTTCCCCCGCGTCAAAGGGCATACGTACGAAAACGCCAACCATCTCCCGCTGGCGATCCGCTGGCCGCGCGGCATCCGCGAGCCGGGACGCAAGGTGGAGGCCTACGTGAGCTTCATCGACCTCGCCCCGACCTTCCTTCAGGCCGCCGGCCTCGAGTGGTCGAAGTCCGGGCTCGCCCCGACACCCGGTCGGAGCCTCTACGATACCTTCGCGAACAGCCCCGACCTCGCCAAGAACCGCGACCACGTGCTGATCGGACGTGAACGGAATGATTTCGGCCGTCCGAACGACGCAGGCTACCCCGTTCGTGGCATCGTCCAGGACGGCTTCCTGTTCGTCGAGAACGCCGAACCGTCCCGCTGGCCCTGCGCCAACCCGGAGACCGGCTACCTCGACACGGACGCCGGCCCCACGAAGTCCACGATCCTCCAGTCCCGCCGCGAAAAAGGCAGCGACCCGTTTTGGAACCTTTGTTTCGGCAAGAGACCCGCCCAGGAACTCTACGACCTGAAAGCCGACCCCGACTGCCTGCGCAACCTGCACGGGACGACTCACCCGACCGTCGCCGAAAAACTCCGCACGCAAATGTGGTCGGAGCTCAAGGCCTTAGGTGACCTGCGGGCAATCGGACGCGGGGCGGAGTACGAAGCCCATCCCTCGGCCGACATCCAACGCCGCGGCTTCTACGAACGATACCTCCGCGGCGAGAAGGTCGACGCCAACTGGGTCATGCCGACCGACTTCGAAAAAGAACCACTAAAATAACCCGATGCGGATCCTCGCCTTCCTAGTGACCATATTCGCCGCGGCGACGTTCGCCCAAGGCAAGCCTAACGTCCTGCTTATCATGGCGGACGACCTGCGTGACTTCGGCGGGGCGTTCACAAAAGACGTGGTGAAGACCCCGAACCTTGACCGTCTACGCGCCCGCGGTACGACCTTCGAGCGGGCCTACGTTCAATACCCCGTCTGCAACCCGAGTCGCACTAGCCTGTTGACCGGACTGCGAGCCGAACAGACGGGCATCGTGGGCAATGACAAACCTTTGCGGCAAAAGCTACCGGACATCGTCACGCTTCCGCAGCTCTGCAAGGAAGCCGGGTGGCAATCTCACGCCTTCGGCAAAATCTATCACCTCGGCGGAGGTGACGCTACGGAAGCGCGGCAACGCTGGGTGGACGCAGGCCGTTCTTGGCATACGGCACAGGACTTCGACGCCACCAAGGAAGGACGCCGGCTGCTTGCCGGCCGGGACGTGACAAGCGGAGCCCTGAAATGGTGCGCATGGGGGGCCGCCGCCGGCACGGATGACGACCAGCCCGATGGCCAGATCGCTTCCGCCACCGTGGCGAAGATCCAAGAACTCGGCGACAAGCCTTGGTTCATCGGCTGTGGCTTCATGAAGCCGCACGACCCCTTCATCGCGCCCAAGAAGTATTTCGACCTCTATCCCGTCGATGCACTAACGCCATGGCGCGACCCGGCCGACACCACGCCTGCACGCAAAGAGAGCATCGGCTTCGGAGACTACGGCAAAGCCTTCGGCAAGTTCACCACCCAAGACTGGCGGGAACTTTTCCGGGCCTACTGCGCGGCGACAAGCTATATGGACGCGCAACTGGGCCGCGTCCTCGACGCCCTTGACCAACAAGGGCTCTGGGACAAGACCATCGTGATCTTCATCGGCGACCACGGTTACCACACGGGCGAGCGGCAGTGGTGGAACAAGAACACCCTCTTCGAGCGAAGCTGCCGGGCACCGCTCATCATTGCCGCACCCGGAATGAAGGGCGGACAGACCACACGCTCCTTGGCCGAGTTCGTCGACCTTTACCCTACCGTCGCCGACTTCTGCAGCCTAAAGTCACCACACGCCACCGCCGGCTCCAGCTTGCGCCCCATCCTGACCGAGCCTTCCGCCACGATCAAGGAGGCCGCTTTCACCCTCGTCACGCGTGGCCCCAAACTTCACGGCCAAAGCATTCGCACGACCCGCTGGCGTCTTACCCTCTGGAGCGACGGCCAGGCTGAACTTTATGACCATTCCCATGACCCCGAGGAATCGCGCAATGTAGCCGACCAACATGGACCAGTCGTCCAAGACCTGACCGCCCGCATAAAAACCCTACCCAAACTCACGCCGTGAAGCTCGCTTTGACACTCCTATCCGCACTGACCTTGGCCTCCGCCGCCTTCGCCGCCGAGGTGAAGCGACCCAACATCGTCTTCTGCTTCGCCGACGACTGGGGCCGCTACGCCGGAGCCTACGCGCAGCTGGACGGACGCCCCAGCGTCAACGACGTCGTCCGCACGCCGAACATCGACCGCATCGCCCGCGAGGGCGTGCTCTTCCGCAACGCCTTCGTCCCGTCCCCGAGCTGCACGCCGTGCCGCAGTTCGCTGCTTTCCGGCCAATACTTCTTCCGCACCCACCTCGGCGCGATCCTCAATGGCGCCAAGTGGGACAGCGCGATCCCGAGCTACCCGCTCCTCCTGCGCGATTCGGGCTACCACATCGGCAAAAGCCATAAAGTCTGGAGCCCGGGTACGCCCGCCGACGCCCCTTACGGCGGACAAAAGCATGCCTACGAAAAGGCCGGCCGCCGCTACAACAACTTCTCCGAGAACGCCACCGAGCGCGTGAAGGCCGGGGTCGCGTTCACCGACGCCAAGGCCGAACTCCTCCGCGAGGTCCGCGGCAACTTCCAGGCCTTCCTCGCCGACCGCAAGGACGGGCAACCGTTCTGTTATTGGTTCGGGCCCACGCTGACCCACCGCACCTACGAAAAGCATAGCGGCGTCAACCTCTGGGGCATCCGACCCGACGACCTCAAGGGCAAGCTGCCCCCCTTCCTGCCCGACGTCCCCGAGGTCCGCGCGGATGTCGCCGACTACCTCGGCGAATGCCAAGCCTGGGACGCCGGGATCGGCGAGCTCATCGCCGAGCTCGAGCGCCGCGGCGAACTGGACAACACGCTCTTCGTCATCAGCGGCGACCACGGCATGCCCGGCGTCCCCATGGGGAAATGCAACCTCGTCGACCACGGGACGAACGTCGCGCTCATCGTCCGCGGGCCCAGCATCCCGGGCCGACGGGTCGTCGACGATTTCGTCAACCTGATGGACCTGGCGCCGACGTTCCTCGACTTCGGACGCGTGGCGCGACCCGACGTGATGACGGGTAAAAGCCTGCTGCCGGTGCTTCGCGACGAGGCCAGCGGTCAGGTCGATCCGACGCGCACCTGGGTGCTCACGGGACGCGAACGCCACGTGGGCTCGGCCCGCGAAGGCAGCCTACCCTACCCGCACCGCGCCCTCCGCACCAAGGACTTCCTCTACATCCGTAATTTCGCCCCGGAGCGCTGGCCCTTGGGCACGCCGAACTTCACCACGCGGGCCGACCTCCCCGCCCTCGAGAAACTCGAGCAGACGACCTATGCGGCGTTCGCCGACATGGATGCCAGCCCGACCAAAGCGTGGGTCATCCATCACTTCGACGACCCGCAGTACAAGTGGGTCTATGATTTGGCCTTCGGAAAGCGCCCGAGCGAAGAACTCTACGACCTCGCCAAGGACCCTTACCAAATCAAGAACGTCGCCGCCGACCCGGCTTATGCCGAGCCTCTCCGCAAGCTCGGCACGCAACTGCTCGCCACGCTCAAGGAAGCCGCCGACCCGCGGGTCGGACCCGAGCCGGTCAAATTCGAGCGGCCGCCCTTCACCCCCGCCGGCAAGTGAGGCGGGGCGGATGATTTGACCGAAAAAGGCCACGACCTCCGCTTGTGTTTTGGCGGGCGGCGGGTTTACCCTGCGGCATGTCCAAGAAATCCCGCGCCATCACCGACTACCCGCCTTTCCTGAAGGACCTCCTCATCGCGAAGTCCCCGACGGGCCATGAATTCGCCGCCCAAGCGGTCATCGACGAATACGTCGAGAAGTCGGCCGACACCTACGCCAAGGATTCGATCGGCAACCGCATCGCGACCCTCAAGGGCAACGGTGGCCCGACGCTCATGTTCGCCGGCCACATCGACGAAATCGGCCTCATCATCTCGCACGTCGACGACAAGGGCTTCCTCTACTTCGAATTCCTCGGCGGCCATGATCAGATCATCCCCTCCGGCCGGCGCCTGCACATCCTGACCCGCAACGGTCCCGTGCTCGGCATCACCGGCAAGCGCGCCGTCCACCTCCTCTCGCCCGAAGACCGCAAGCGCGTGCCCGAGCGCCATGACATGTGGATCGACATCGGCGTGAACAACCGCGCCGACGCCCTCACCATCGTGCGCATCGGCGACCCCGCCGTCTACGCCGACGGTCCCGAGATGCTGCGGGGCAGCATCGGCGTGGCCCGCGCCTTCGACGACAAGGCCGGCGCCTATGTCTGCATGGAAGCCTTCCGCCGCTTGGCCAAGGACAAGTCCCTCGCCGCGACGGTCGCCTCCGTCGCCACCACGCAGGAAGAGATCGGCGTGCGCGGCGCGCAGGTCGCCGCCCAGTCCGTCAACCCCGACGTCGGCATCGCCGTCGACGTGGGCCATGCGACGGACCACCCCGACGCCGACAACCGCAAGTTCGGTCGCTTCAGCCTTTCCGGCGGCCCGATCATCGGCCGTGGCCCGAACATCAACCCCATCGTCTTCGACCACATGGTCGAGGCCGCGGAAGAAGCCGGTATCCCTTACCAAATCCAAGCCGAACCCCGCCCGACCGGCACCGACGCCCGCGCCATGCAGATGGCCAACGCCGGCGTCGCCTGCGGCCTGCTCTCGATTCCTCTCCGCTACATGCACACGCCGGGTGAGGTCGTCGACCTCGCCGTCGTCGAGCAATCCGTCGAGCTCCTCGTCACCTTCGCGCGCCGCGTGAAGAAGAGCCAAAAGTACGCTTGGTAAGCGACCGCTCCCAGTGTCGACCAAGAGGCCGCCGAGAGGCGGCCTTTCTGTTTTCAAGCGACCGAGGCCAGGGCTGAGAGGCGTCCCGACCGCTTCCGCCATTTGACCTAAGGATTGTTCCTTGCTTACTCGACGCATGCCCAAGCCCACCCTTGTCTGGTTCCGACTGGACCTCCGCCTTGCCGACAACCCGGCCCTACAGGCGGCGGTCAAGCATGGTGGCCCGGTGATTCCGGTCTTCATCCACGACCCGGCGGCGGAGGGCTCCTGGCAGCCCGGCGCGGCTTCGAACTGGTGGCTGCACTTTGCGCTGACGGATCTGGCGGAACAGTTGGCCAAGGCAGGTTCGCCGCTCGTGATCCGCACCGGCGAAAGCCTCGGCGTGCTGAAGAAACTCGTCGCGGAGACCGGCGCCGACCTCGTGACGTGGAACCGACGGCACGAGCCGCTCATCATCGAACGCGACACGCAGGTGAAAACCTCTTTGCGCAACGCCGGGCTGCAGGCCGAATCCTTCAACGGGAACCTCCTGCACGAACCGCACCAGATCAAGACCCTCGCCGGCAATCCGTTCCAGGTCTTCACGCCTTTCTGGAAGAACTGCCTCACGAACCTGCAGTTCGGCACCCCGCTGCCGGCCCCGAAGAAACTCACTCCGCCTGAGCAGCCCCTGACGTCCTTGTCCGTCGAAGCCCTCCAACTCTTGCCGAAGATCCAGTGGGACGCCGAAATGCGCGCCAGCTGGCAGCCCACGCGTGCCGGGGCGGAAAAACGCCTGCGCGATTTCGTCGCCGCTCCCGTCAAAGACTACCCGACGGACCGCGACATCCCCAAGTTGGACGGCACCTCGAAACTGTCGCCCTACCTGCATTTCGGCCAGATCTCACCGCTCGAGATCGTCGACGCTGTCCGCACCGCCGGCAAGATCGGCAGCAAGGGCGGGGACAAGTACATCGCCGAGGTCGGTTGGCGCGAATTCTCCCAGCACCTCATCCACCACTTCCCCGAGACCCCCGACCGCCCGTTGCGTCGCGAATTCGAGAAATTCCCGTGGGCGCCGGACAAGAAACACCTCCGTGCTTGGCAGCGTGGTCGCACCGGCTACCCGATCGTCGATGCCGGCATGCGGCAACTCTGGGCGACGGGCTGGCAGCACAACCGCGTGCGCATGATCGCGGCCTCCGTGCTCGTGAAGCACCTCCTGCAACCCTGGCAGGCCGGGGCGAAGTGGTATTGGGATACCCTCGTCGACGCCGACCTCGGCGCCAACACGATGGGCTGGCAATGGGCCGGTGGCTGCGGCGCCGATGCCGCGCCCTACTTCCGCGTCTTCAATCCCGTCCTCCAGGGCGAGAAGTTCGACCCCGACGGCGACTATGTGCGCCGCTGGGTGCCGGAACTCGCGAAGCTGCCGGCCGAATGGATTCACCAGCCGTGGGAAGCCCCGATGCACGTGCTCGCCGAAGCCGGCGTCACCCTCGGCAAGACCTACCCCATCCCGCTTGTCGGCCTCACCGAAGGGAGAGATCGGGCGCTGAAGGCGCTCAAGGGAATGCGACCTTAACCGGGGATGGGGGATGGGGCACACTGTATCGGGTAGGGTCGGCACTGCGTGCCGACCTAGCACGAACTAGGCGGACGCGATAGTGCGGCAACTAGGTCAGCACGCAGTGCTGACCCTGCCACACAGGAGGGCGCGGTAAACCACGCCCCTACCCTTTGCTTAGGCGAAGTAATCCACGCCGCCTTGGAAAAGCGGCTGGTGCTTGTTGCCGGGGATATTCTTGGCGACGTTGGCCCCGGTGCGCTCGGAGTGCCCCATCTTACCGAGGACGCGTCCGCACGGGCTGGTGATGCCTTCGATGGCTTCGAGCGAACCGTTCGGATTGAACTCGATGGCGTTGGAGGGCTGACCGGCGGCGTCGCAATACTGGAAGGCGACCTGGCCGTTCTTCACGAGGTCGGCGATGACGGCGGCGGGCGCGGTGAAGCGGCCTTCACCGTGCGAGAGCGGGATCGTGTGCACTTGGCCGACCTCCATGCGCGACAACCACGGCGACTTCACCGAGGCGATGCGGGTGTGGGCGTAGCGGGAAATGTGGCGGGCGATGCGGTTATGGAACAGCGTCGGGGCGGAGGCGTCGACGTCGCGGATCTCACCGAAGGGCACGAGGCCCGTCTTGATGAGCGCCTGGAAGCCGTTGCAGATGCCGAGGGCGAGGCCATCGCGGGACTTCAGGAGGTCCATGGTCGCATCGCGCACGACCGGAGACTTCATGACCGCCGCGATGAACTTGCCGGAACCATCGGGTTCGTCCCCCGCGGAGAAGCCGCCCGGAATCATCAGGATCTGCGAACGCGAGATCGCCGCGGCGAAAGCCTGGAGCGACTCCGCCAGGCCGGCGGCATCCAAATTACGGAGGACGAGAATCTCGGGCTCGGCGCCGGCCAGGCGGAACGCGCGGGCGGTGTCGTACTCGCAATTGCTCCCGGGGAAGACCGGGATGATCACGCGCGGCTTGGCCACGCGGGCCTTCGGCTTGAGGCCGGAGCGTACCGTGAAGGTGATCGGGGCGGGCGTGCCCGCGGGCTCGCTCGCCTTGGTCGGGAAGACGGACTCCAGCACCGCCTCATGCGCGGTGAGCAAGGCGTCGACGGAAAGGCTGGTGCCGGGCCAAGCGATGACCGCGGCGGCGGTGGTCTGACCCAACACGCGGTGCGGCAAGGCACCGAGGTCGGCGGCGGCAGCGACCTCCAACACCAGCGAACCGTAGGCCGGGATCAGGAAATCGGCGGCCGGAGCGGCCGAGAGGCTCACGCCGAGGCGATTACCGAAGGTCATGCGGGCGAGCGCATGGCCCACCCCGCCCTGGCGGACGGCCGTGGCGGCGAGGACCTTGCCGGACTGCATCAACGCATGGACCGCGGCGAAACGCTCGCGGGCGATCTTGAGGTCGGGCAGCAACGCGGACGTGCGCGGCACGTCGACGACGACGACCGTCGAACCGGCGCGCTTGAATTCGGCGGACACGACTTGGCTGGCCTTGCCCGGCACGATGGCGAACGAGACGAGCGTCGGGGGGACATCGAGGTCCTTGAAGGAACCCGACATCGAATCCTTGCCGCCGATGGCGGCGGTGCCGAACTCCAGCTGCGCCTCGAGCGCCCCGAGGAGCGCGACGAGCGGCTTACCCCAGCGCGTCGGCTGACCGCCGAGCTTTTCGAAATATTCCTGGAGCGTCAGGCGGGCGCGGGCGGGATTGCCGCCGGCGGCCGTGAGGCGGGCCAAGGATTCGACGACGGCGCAGACGGCACCGTGGCCCGGAGACCACTGCGCGACCTCGGGGTTGAACCCGTACGCCATGATGGTGCAGACATCCGTTTCGCCACCCAAGACCGGCAGTTTGGCCGCCATGGCCTCCTGGGGGGTGGACTGGGTCGCCCCGCCGAAGGGGTGCAGGACCGTATTGGCCCCGATCGAGGCGTCAAAACGCTCCACCATGCCCCTTTGGGCGGCGTTGGGGAGGTCGGACAAGGCCTTCTGGAGGTCCGCCCCCGAAACGGCCGCGGCGGGCGTCTGGAAGGGGTGTTTGGCGGCGTCCGGAGCGGCGACCGAAGCCGTCGCCGTCTGCGTCACGCCGTTGGTGTCGAGGAAGTCACGGGCGATGTCGACGACCCGCTGGCCGCGCCACTCCATGATCAAGCGACCGGAGTTCGTGACGTCGGCGACGTGGACGGCTTCCAGGTTCTCGCGGCGGGCGGCGGCGAGGAAGGCGGCGACGTCCTTGGGCTCGAGGACGACGGCCATGCGTTCCTGCGATTCGGACAACGCGATTTCGGAACCATCGAGGCCATCGTACTTGAGCGGCACGCGGTCGAGGTGGACGTGCAGCGAAGGCGCGAGCTCGCCGATGGCGACGGATACGCCGCCGGCGCCGAAGTCATTGCAGCGCTTGATGAGCTTGCTGACCGCGGCATCGCGGAAGAGCCGCTGCAATTTGCGTTCGGTCGGGGCGTCGCCCTTCTGCACTTCGGCGGAATTCTGGAGCGCGGTTTCCGTGTGTTCCTTGGACGAACCCGTGGCGCCACCGACCCCATCGCGGCCGGTACGGCCCCCGACGAGGACGATGACGTCGCCCGGCGCGGGCGCTTCGCGGCGCACGCAGGCGCGCGGACCGGCGGCGACGACGGCGCCGATCTCCATGCGCTTGGCCACGTAGCCGGGGTGGTAGTGCTCGGACACCAAACCGGTCGCGAGGCCGATCTGATTGCCGTACGCGGAGTAACCAGCGGCGGCGCCGGTGGTGATCTTGCGCTGCGGCAACTTGCCCGGCAACGTCTGCTCGTAAGGCGTCAGCGGGTTGGCGGCGCCCGTCACGCGCATCGCCTGATACACGTAGGAACGGCCCGAAAGCGGGTCGCGGATCGCGCCGCCCAAGCAGGTGGCGGCACCCCCGAAAGGCTCGATCTCCGTCGGGTGATTGTGCGTCTCGTTCTTGAACATCACCAGCCACTCCTCGACCTTGCCGTCGATCTCGACGGGCACGACGATCGAGGCGGCGTTCACCTCCTCGGAATCCTCCATGTCATCGAGGTGGCCCGTGCGCTTGAGCTCGCGGCCCGCGATGGTCGCGATGTCCATGAGGCAGACCGGCTTGCCTTGGCGGTTGAGGCCGAGGCGTACCTGCTGATAGCGGTCCCAGGCGGCCCGGAACGGGGCGAGGAGCGGCGACGGCGCGAACTCGACGGACTTCAGCTCGGCCAAGAACGTCGTGTGACGGCAATGGTCGGACCAGTACGTGTCGAGGAGCTTGATCTCCGTGAGGGTCGGCTCGCGGTGGGCTTCGTCGCGGAAATGCTTTTGGCAGAAGACCAGGTCGGCGTCGGACATCGCCAAGCCGAGCGACTTGCGCAGGGCGACGAGTTCGTCGGGCGTGTGCGTGAGGAAACCCTTGAGCGCGGCCACGGCGGCCGGCACGGGCGCGGCGCGGCGGAGCGAACTGGGCTTGGCCAAGTCGGCCTCCCGGGAGTCGACCGGGTTGATCAGGTAGGCCTTGATGCGCTTCAGGTCTTCGGCCGAGGCGCCGCTGACGACGAAGGTGCGGGCGGCACCGACGACGGGACGCTCCCCTCCCCCGACGATCTGGAGGCACTGGGCGGCAGAATCGGCGCGCTGGTCGAATTGACCGGGCAGGAATTCCACGGCGAAGGCGACTTCGCCGGCGGCCAGCGGAAAGGATTCCAGATGCACGTCGTCCACCGGCGGTTCGGCGAAGACCGTCGGAATCGCCTGGCGGATGGCTTCATCGGAAGCCCCCTCGACGTCGTAACGCTGGAGGATGCGGAGACCCTGCAGGCCGGCGAGGCGGAGGGAGTCGCGGAGGTCACGGAGGAGCCCTTCGGCTTCGGAGCGGAAGGCGGGCTTCTTTTCGACAAAAAGGCGTTTCATGAAGTCAGCCCCAATTTGGGTGAATAATGGGGAAAAGGACGATAAGGAAATGCGGGGAACGCAGGCTGAGTCCTCAGGGCGAACCATGATAGGGCACGATTTATCCTATACTACCCTCCCCGAGGGCGCGGCAAAGCCACGCCCCCTACCTGCTTTCGTTCCCCCTGCATCGGGTAGGGTTGGCACTGCGTGCCAACCTAGCCTGCCTTTTCTTTTGATTCGAGGCAGCTAGGTCAGCACGCAGTGCTGACCCGACCAAAGGCAGAGGCGGCTGACCCTAACCCACAAAAAGCCCCGGGAAGGCCCGGGGCTTTGGCATGAACTAGCCAACCGCTTACTTGGCTGTGCCAGTCTTACGCTGGCGGCGGCGGAAGGCGGCGAGGGCCAAGGCGAGGCCGGCAAGGCCCAGCCCATAGGTGGACGGCTCGGGAATCGCGGTGAGGACGATCGCGCCATTGGCGCTGTCGTTGGAGACCGTGAACCAGTCGGCTTCGGCCGAGACGCCGTACGCATCCTTGAAGCCCGCGTAGTTGACCGTGAAGAGGTCGGCGACATTCGTCACCCCATTGCCCAAGGCAAGGCTGCCGTACTTGAAGAGCGTGAAATGCTTCGGGCTATTCCAAGCGAAGGTCTGGTGGTCGAGGTTGCCACCCGCGATATTGCCGCCATCGAGCGAAACCACGTTAACCGTCAGGCGGTTGGCGGCGGACAAGCTGGCGAGGTCGAGCCCCCCCGAGATCACCACGGAGTCAAAGCCGACGCCCGCGACGCCGCCCGTGTCCTTCATCGTCAGCGTATAGGCCGAGCCCGCGCCGAAACCGAGGCTGCTGAGCGTACCCGAACCCTTGGCCGTCGTGCCCGACTCGAAGAAGAGCTTGGCCACCTGGTCGGCGGAGACCGCCACCGACTGCCCGCCCGCGTAGGTCATCGTACCCGAATAGTTGGCGCCATTGTTCACGGCGCCCCCCGTGTTGCGAACCGCGTTGCCGAAGCCCGTGCCGAAGTCGAGCGTCGCTCCCACGGGGACGATCACGCGACCGGCGCCAAGGCTACCCGCAGCGAAGGTCTTGGTGCCGGTGTAGGCCAAGGTCACATCACCACTCAGGCTGGAGGCGTTGACGAGCGTGCCGTTCGCGTAGGACACGCGGGAAGACGCCGACTTGCCGTTGAAGTCGAACGACCCACCCGAAATCGCGATGGCGTTGCTGAGGCCATCATCCGCAAGGGTCACCGCATCGCCGGCCCCGACTTGGAGCACCCCATTGCCGAGCGTGCCCGGCGTGAGCGTGACCGTGCCCATAAGGTCCACGTTGCCGGTATAGTTGGCCGCGTTGAGCAATTGGCCCGACGCGTAGTTCAGGGCCTTGGTCGAGACGAGCCCCTGGAGGTTGATCGTGCCGCCTTCGAGCGTGACCGCCCCGCCGGAGACGTTCCCCGCCGCGGCATCGAGCGTGGCCTTGACGATGAGATTGCCGGTGAAAGCCGCCAAACCATTGAGCGTCCCCCCCGTGAATTCGATGGGCCGCGCTTCGCCGGCGAGGTCGACCGTCTGACCGGCGAGAACCCGGACCTTCGTCGTGGGACCAGCCAAGCTCAACGCGGCCGCGTCCAAGGAATTCGCCAGGAAAGTCACGGCTCCCGTATAAGTGGTGGTCTTCAGCAAACCACCCCCCGCCAGCGTGATCGGCAAACCCGTGGGGTTCAGGTGGTTCAGGTCCAGAGTGGCCCCGGTCCAGACATTGACCGAGGAGGTCCCGAGCGCGGCCACCGTCCCCATGACGGTCGTCCCACCGAACAAGTCGGTGGTGCCGCTGAAATCATTCGCTCCATAGAGGACGATCGTCCCGCTATTGGCGGCGCCCAGCGACAGGTTCACGGTGCCGGCGCCGGTCCCATTGGAGATCTTCCCGTTGATCACGAAGGTGCTGCCCGTGGCCGTCGAAAGCATGCCGACGGTATTGACGGCCAAGGTGATCCCGCGATTCGCCGAAAGCACGGCGTCCGCGGTCGCCTGGAGCGTGCCGCCGGCCAGGACGATTTGGTCGGCGGTGGCGACCGCCGGAACCGCCCCCAAGGCGGCGTCGGCATTGATCGCCAAAACGCCACCGTTGACGTTCACCCGGCCCGTGAAGGTGTTGTTGCCGGTCAGAGTCAACGTCCCATACCCGTCCTTGGTCAGGCCGCCGCCCAAGGAGTTGGCATCCGTCAACAAACGCTGGGCGACCGTGATGTCGTTGGCGTTCGTTTCGAAACGAGCCCCACCCGCCTTGATGAAGGCATTCGTCAGACCCGACAGGTAAGCCGTGCTCGACACCGTCGGGCGGAGCGTGCCGCCGTCGAAATTAAGGGTCGCCGTGGAGCCCGCCCCACGGACCGTGGGGAACGCCGGCAGATGGACGAGCGCCGTCCCGCCGATGTTGATGGTCGCCGTGTTGGTCGCACCCGCCGCGAGCAAGGTGAAGCTGTTCGCCCAGAAATACCCACCCGTCAGGTTCAACGTCGAAACCACGCCAGTCGAACCGGAGGTGGCGCCACCCCCCATCGTGAGGATACCCACGTTCGCCGTCCCACCGGT
>JACCDW010497898.1_pt1 | contig 31359 bp, 40 predicted proteins | sample 7449781 | NCBI WGS metagenome assembly JACCDW01 (sample SAMN15323449, study PRJNA562643) | freshwater metagenome | isolation source: river surface water | place: USA:Blue River Watershed | collected 2017-08-18
AGAATTCATAGTTCTGTTCCGAACAGAATAAGTAAATACTCCAATCCCTTCCAAAATAAAACATATTATGCAAGACAAATTCCAAATTCGGATGACAACGTCTCTCTACAATGACAAAGGCTTTATTAGAGAGCTGAGGAGGTTGATGAGTATCCCAGAAATGTTCTAACTCATATCCATAGCGTTTCTTCAGAATATCAAACACAGGAACTTCATAGCGATTTCTCCAGATGCGTAACCATTTTTTCGGATCCTTTTTATATTCCTCAAGTTCTGCAGGAATTTCATCAAAGATGTGCTCCATCTAAAAAATCTTTTCTTTTCTTTTTAAATATACAAATACTACAAATAATACAAACGCACATATTTTTCTTTAATGTTCACAAGCAGGTACACCGAATCCTGCAACACCACACCAGCCCTCTTTACCCTGAGCCTTATGACAGGGGCAGGGATAAGGAAACCCGTTACTCTTCTTCCATGAAGAAGGGTCATTCTTAGCATCCTCTACTGCCTTCGCATAGCGAAGCATGCCACCCACTTGCTCATCAATGTCTGGAATCTGTGCACGCATACCAGGATCCTTCTGAATTGCATTTGCAAAAGCGGTAAGGCTGTTGGTAGGAGGAGCAGTTGGGATAAAGTTATCTACTGCAGTGGCGGTAGCAACAAGAGAAGTAAGAGATTCCGTGGGCGCCTTATAAGAATCTACTCCATGTCCGTGCGTGGGGCATGCAAGGGTCCAGTGGTTACCACTGCAAGAGCTACAGAACGGAGTTACAACTTCACCTTTCATTACAATCTTTGGACGCTCTCGCTCTGCGTGCCAATCTTCCACAAGCATATTCTTACGAGCAAGACAACCCGTACAAGGGTATCCGCCAGTGCACCCCTTTGCAAGAGCAGCACGGATCTTCTCATCACGAGTCATTTCCTTCTTAGGAGCAGTGAGTTCTGCAATCTGCTGACGGAGACGAGCATTCTCGTCCTCAAGGCGAGCAACCTTCTTCTGAAGGGTCTTCTTGATATTGTTTGTACGAAGGTCAACATATCCATCCCAACCATTCTTTGCGATGTACTCCATAGCACGCATCACAAATCCATACGAAGATCCACTGTGACCTCCATCCGCATCAAGAATAGCACGCTCAATCTGAGTGAGTTTATAGGGAGCATTGCGAACAAACATGAAGCCTTCATTCTCTGGAGGAGAATATGTCTTCAGAAAGTCCCACGCACCGTCAACACTTGAAACTGCCTTGTAGGCACTGTCAAGCATTGCAACTTCGTGAGAATCGGTAATAAAACTGAAATCGCCAGGAGTTACGCTCATTTTTGAATACTTCAAAATATGGAGGTAAGGCTTCAATTTTTTATGCAGTTTGTTCAAACATAAATTCACCCACTTTCAAGAGTTTATTTTCTGCTACAAAGTTGTCTACATTGAAATATCCTCTTTCTGCTGGCTTTTCCTCTAACTTTAAGGGACCTGCTTGACTATACATCGCTATGTAATATGAATGGGTCCCTGAAGGAGGTGATGGAGGGGCATAGTTCATGATGACTTCTCCTCTCTTCACATCTCCTTCTTCTGCATTGATGATAAGCCAATGAAGCCAACTCTTTGCTCGAGCATCGGGATCCCACATAATTAATGTATACAGTCCAGATCCAGAGAAATTTACTTCTGGAGCATTGTTTCCTCGTAATCGTACGTCAAGCGCACCGCCCCTTTGCTTTTTTGATCTTGGTGCTTTTCTTTTTAATTTTCTTGTTTTTCTTATTCGTTTCACCATTCTATTAGTATGAAGTAAAATTGAAAAGGAACTGCCGCTGCAATATGTATGGCACAAATGGAAAGGACTTGGATAGACGAACGAAGTTTTGAACGTATCACTCTTGAAACAGTTCCCACTGAAAAGTACACTGATACTTATAAAATGATCCTTGAGAATCCTAAGTTATTTAGTACAGAAAATTCTGTTTATGATTGGGATATTGCCAAAGTCAGCCAAAAAATTCAGGAAGGTAAGCAAGAAGTGGAGACTTTGAATAGAAGAATTGAAAAGATAAAGAATCCTCCCAAGAAAAAGAAGGTAAAAAAAGTGGATAGTGAAGAAGAAGAGGAGGAAGATGAATCAGTGAATGTTGCCCTGCAACTTGAAAAACTTCATGCAGTTATCGCAGAGAAACAAGGGGTCCTTAAGTTGATTCAAGAATATGAACTTGAACTTGAAATTCTAAAATATACCAGGGAAATGACAACTAAGAAATATAGATCTTATAATAGACTCATTAAAGAATACAATCAAAATAAAGATGCATCTTATCTTGAAAAAGGGGTTCACTGGATTTCTGAATATGCTGATAGTATGATTGAGAGAGAGAAGAATTATCTAATTAGGCGAGATATGAAGTAATCATTTTATGACTGTTTGCGTAAACTGTGGATAGTTCCAGAAGGAAATACAGATGGTAGAGGAAATGCAGAATAGGATGATACTGGTGTGGAAAAGGGACCAGATGTTGGCTTTGCACTTGGCGAAATAGAGGGTAGGAATGTTATAGAAGGAGAAGGAACTCTTATTTTTTGATTGGAAGATGCAAGGATTTCGTAAAATAAACTTAGAAAGAGTAAGTATTTCAACATTTTGGCTACAAAATATGCTATTATGCTAATAGTCAATTTTGGAATTGGATATTTGCGTTTACTTAGTTTATTCAGCAGGTGTTTCTGCTACAGGTTCTACAGGGGCTTCTACAGGGGCTTCTACAGGGGCTTCCACAGGGGCTTCCACAGGGGCTTCCACAGGGGCTTCCACAGGGGCTTCTACAGGGGCTTCCACAGGAGCCTCTACAGGGACTACAGGAGCATCATGGACGGTATTTACAAGAACCTCATTTTGAGGATTTTCATCAAGGATCTCAACTTCAACCATCTGACCATTTTCAAAGTTAACAGCCTTTCCAGTTAAGCGATTTAAGAAGTCACCGTGGCTAATCACTAAAATCTTACGATTAGAATAAATGATGCATAAATAATCTTTAAAATTTTCTACACGTGCTTGTAATTCTTCCTCGGTTTCAGGTACAGTCTCATCTTCACCTTCAACATAATCGCAAATATCCTTTTTTAACTCTCGGCAAATAGGAGTGTAAAATATATTGTCATAAACAATATTGCTCTCACTTAGAGTTTCACGACAACGTTTCATCGTAGAACAAACGACAATATCGTATTTTCCAGTAAGAAGTTTGGCTTGTGCTTTTCCAGACTCGGAGAGTCCACAATCTTTTTCAGAGACTCCAGTCTCATTGAAAATACTTCTTGCGTGGCGGAGGACAGTGAGTTTCATTTCTATTTGAATTAGAGAATCTTTTTTCTTAAACCCAATCACCAACTAAATTTGATGAACAATACTTCATGGTGCAAAGTACCGAAACAATGCCGCTCCAAACTGGTTTTCTCTACAGTTTCTATGCTTCTTGCAAACCCCTTTATCAAACAAGCCTTATTGATAATTATCCTGCCCGTGCGGATGGCTATTTTACAATGAATCCAGTATCCTTTCCTTATCTGCTTGAAAATGCTGCAGTGAAGAATCTGAGTCCAGGTTATTACGAAGTTGTTTTGCAAAGTTTGGATATTCTTGAAAAGTATCATCCCTACACGGATGAAGTTCGTAAATCCTCTCACCTAGTGTTTACATTCAAGGATACTCCAATTCTTGTTTTTGAGAACCTTTCAATTGCAAATTCCGATTGGATTATGAAAATTGATATGAGTTACTTGATTCCTCACTGGATTTCTCTTGATAACCTAGAATCAAGAACAATTTCGGAAAAGCGTTACAAAGTACTTGGTCTTCTTGGATTGTTCTTTGCCTATGGCTTCTTGAAGTAGGGAAGCGTAAAAAATTGAAACGACCGCCCGCCAAACAATCGTTAGTAGTAGTCAACTTACTAGTATAAATGGCAACGTTCAATGACATGTGCAAGGCGCCGCTGGAGATCACGAAGGACTATGTTCTCTACAGGAACCGTCTGATTGATTCTTCTACGATTAGCAGTTTCCGCACGAAGGGCAAGCGGCTGATGATTAATTCTTACAAGCAGAATACGTCCCATCCCACTATGCTAGTCATGTTCTCTTCTAAGGAGGATGCTGAGAAGGCATTCCTGGGTCTAAGGGATGCTCTGTATTCTTCTCCCTCTCAGTCTACTCCTCCATCTGAGGAGAGGATGGGTCTAATTGGAATGGCCCTGGGTCTTGCAGTATGTGCTATGCTATCTCTAGGATTCCGTTGCCTGTAAAAAAACAAAAAAAGGGTAGGTAGATATTTGTTCTGTAAATATATGAATTGAATGCATGCATTTTTTTTGCCTAGCAGGCCTAAGCATAAATCACTATATACCTATAGAATGCAAGTTTCCAGACAATTACAGATCGGTCCAAACGCAGCAACTGGCCTTAATCAGCAACCTGTGGCAAATCAGTTGTCTTCTGGTACCTATGCTGCATCCGTTGCATCAACCCAAACAGCCTCTACTGCTCCTCCTCAGCGTGCCCTTGAAATTAATACCAATGTAACGGATCAACAAGAACTTGCTACCCTTCCTCAAATTATCAAGACTTGGCGTGAACTTAACAAAGAAACTACCACTCTTAAAGAGCAAGTTCGTGAAAAGACTAAACGACTCAAAGCGTTAGATGAGATGATTCTCCGGATTATGAAGAAGCATAATATCGGTGCACTTGATCTAAAAGAAAGTGGAGGACGTATTTTGTATCGTCGTTCTTCTGCCAAAACAGGTCTTGGTCCGAAAAATCTCATGGCACTTCTCGCTCAACACATGAAATCCGAGCAAGCCGCTGCAGATGCGCTCAAATATATTACCGAACATCGTGAATCAAAAGTACGCGAGTCTATTCTCTATGAAAAAGAATAAAATCTTTTTGGTATTGTAGAATGATTAAGGAGGGTGCTACTGCGGCTGTTGAAGCCTTTACGAGTGGTAAGGATGCAGACAAAAAGAGAGATGCTTATGTTGACTTTCTCTCTGTTCTTCTCGCCTTTGTGATTGCCTTGATTATCCTTGGTTTCATCGGTAAACTCTTATGGAACTCTGTTGTTGTTGAACTTTTCACTATTGCTAAACCCGCTAAGAGTTTCTGGCAGATCATTGGATTGATGATCTTGGTTTCTCTCCTCCGCCCTTAAATTAATTTTATTATAATAAGTACTAGAATCCTAGTATGTATTATTATATCCTATAAAGAATATTTTCAAGTTTATAAAATTGATTGCCCAACTTTCACGAATTCGTGAAAGTTCGTTATTAAATTTAAAGATTTTGTAAACCTATAGTATAAATAAATGGCAAAATATACCTGTGAAACTTGTCAAAAAGTATTCTCTCAGAAAGGTCACCTTGAAGACCACAATAATCGAAAACGTCCTTGCAAAAAGGACAATACTATTGAAGTGTTGGTTGAAAAGAAGGTTCAGGAAGTTTTATCAAAGAGATCTAAGGAAGATATAAAAATTGACTCAAAACCGACACAAATGCAGTCAACCGAAATGGATTATTCAAAGAAAACTCGTGAGGAACTAATTACTCTTTGCAAAGAAAAGAAAATCAAAGGGTATAGCGGTAAGAAGAAGGAAGAAATACTTACTCTTATTCAAGATAAACAACCAAATCAGTCAGAAACAGTAGAGACTAAAGTTCAAACAACTAATGAGACAAATCTTAGTTTACTTGAAGAGTGTTTAAAAAAGTTATCCATCAAAGAAGTTGCAGACAAACTAAACTTATGCGTTGGAACAATCAAAAGATGGATTGAATTAAAGGATGTCCCTATTCAATATACATTTGACTTGTATAAGATACTTTCAAGAGATATTGATTACAGCAAATATACATCTTCTCTAAAAGACCAGTTCTTTACACCAAAAGATGTAGCAAAAAAATGCTGGGAAACATTCAATCGTGAAGTAAAAATAAACAGCAAAGAATATACCTTTATTGAACCATCTGCTGGTGATGGTAGTTTCTTTCATATATTACCAGAAGGTTCAATTGGACTGGATATTGAACCTCGTTCACCTGGAATTCAAAAGCAGGATTACCTTACTTGGAAACCTAGTGATCTATCAAAGAAATATATCATATTTGGAAATCCTCCATTTGGACTAAGAGGACATCTTGCTTTGAACTTTATTAATCATTCTCATAGTTTTGCAGATTATGTCTGCTTTATTCTACCTCAATTATTTGAGAGCGATGGCAAGGGTTCTCCTCGTAAAAGGGTAAAGGGATATAACTTAATTTATAGTGAAGGACTATCCGCTATGTTCTATAGTCCTGAAAATCAGGAAGTAAAAGTGAATGGTGTGTTTCAAATATGGTCTAAACATACATCAAATTTAAAATACAAAATCAAGTCAAATTCAGAAGATAAGATGAAAGTATATTCTCTATCAAACGGAGGAACAATTGCATCAACAAGAAATAAGGACATGATTGGAAAATGTGATGTTTACCTTCCTTCAACTTGTTTTGGAAAAGAGAATATGAAAATTTACAAACAGTTTGAAGATCTTCCTGGAAAAAAAGGTTATGGTATTGTATTCTTTACTGAAAAGAAGGAAATGATAAACAAAGCGGAAAATATTGATTGGTCTTCAATTAGTTTCTTATCAACAAATTCTGCATACAATCTGAGAACATCAATTATATTCTCTCAGTTTATCTAAACAATAATCTTCTTAATAAATGAAGCAACAGTATCATTAGGTGTTGTCTGTGTAATCTTAATTGCGTGTCCATTTTGAACGCTTAGTTCATTGATCTTCACAGTTGTATCCAACTTGAATGCACCCTTTTCTTTTCTCCAGGTAATGGTTTTTGTGGGAAAGCAAGGCAACTTTTCCTTACTTTTGTATGTCGCTTCTGCAAAGTTCTTGAATATGGTTAGGTAAATACAATCTGGAGAAATATCCACGAATATCATATATTTCCCACCATTCCAAGGCACCTCACCAAGTTCGTGTTGGAAACTTGGTGAAGAAGAACCTTGATGTGCTGTTTTGATTTCAACTGGAATACCCATAATTTTTCCATCACCTTCTCCTCCACCAATCTGCTTTGTTTTAGCACCATTGCAATCTGCATCAATACCAGATGTTTTGCAAATGTTGTTGACAAGTTCTTCCCCAACATTTCCAACATTATTGCTTTGGAGTTTTACCAAATCCTTGTAAGGACTATTTTTCCAGATATCTTGTTTCTCCTCCTTTTCCTTCTGTTGTTGAATAATGCGGAGAAGCATTGTATGGATAGATTCACTACTCATCTCTTTTTCTACTTTTACTACTGGTGCAACCTTTACATCATCTTCCGTCTCAATTTTTAGTGCTGAAACTGGCATAGGCTTATTCCCACAGGAACGCTTAGTGTGGCCATCTTGCTTACAGATAGAGCATTTCATTTTTTAATTTTTTTGGTGTTGTTGATAACAAATTCGTTATTGCTGGATTCAATTTTTTTCTCGCTTAGTCACAATTGGAAATACCCTTCAGTTTAATAATATCCCTTGTAAGGACCCAAGTCTACTAAATCAGGAGTCTCATAGGCAGAAGGCATGCGAACTTGTTGGATACCTGCTATGATTGCATTTGTGCCAAAGCAAGTCTTCTTAGCGACATCATTAACGTCATTCAAACCTTCCTTAAATTTCTTTACAAGTTCATTGTAATCACTGCTGCTGACATCAAAGGAAGTGCAAAGTCTTCTAATTAACTTCTCACCACGAGATCCCCACTTGTCCATGATGAGGTTCAAGTCACGAGGAGGGATAGTCTTGGCAAAGCAACGAGAAGTGGTTTCTGCAACAGGTTCCATATCATGTGCTGTAGAATACGCCTGATACCGGGTGGCTTCAACAACTCCAGCAACTCCCATCAAATCCTTCTTGAAACAAGATAACTTGCTGCAAATTAAAATAAATTCACGGAGGTCATCAGCACCTTCTTCCGTGGTGGACGTCTTGTTTACAAAAAAATCCACAACACTGGCTAATTCAGAACTCGTACGTAAGCAATCGGGAACTCCTGAGCCTACTGCAACTCCGCCAAATCCTTCCGTGGCTTTGGGTTTGGTGAGACTACCTCCATAGACCAACGCAGCGATATACGTGGCAACAAGAGCAGCAACAATTGCAATAATGGCGTTTGTACTTACAGAACTAAGCGTTGCAGTAAAAACTTTTCTTGTTGTTTCCATTTTCTTTCTATCAGTGCTTCCTAAATTGTGTGGTCGGCATTCTTGAGAACACGACTACAGAGTTTTCCTTTTTGTTTTGCTTTCTCGTTCATCATCTTGTCAATATTCAACCCCTCTTCCTCACGGAGAATCATGTGATGAACGACAACCTTCTTCTTTTGGCCGATGCGAACAGCACGTCCTACAGCCTGATCCATAAGTGCAGAAGTCCACCACGGACCACTAAAGATAATACGACTAAAGTGCTGGAGATTCAAACCAGTACCACCTGACTGGAGTTGTACGAGAAGAACTTCCTGCTTGCCCATATTATGACTGTGAGTCTTTGCAAGAACCTTCTCTCTTTCCTGGTGTGTCATATCACCACTGTACTTTTGCACGAGGCCAATTCTGTCAGAGAGGGAGAGATACTCAGAAAGCAATTCCATTTCCTCATGGAAATGGCAGAAGATAATCCACTTTTGGTTTTCCTTCTCACCTTCAATCAAGTCCCGAATGCGATTAAACTTAGTACTCCCATCAATCCAGTCAGGACGAGAGTAATCACGTCCAAACTGCTTCTTACGTGCACTGATGTAAATCTGGGGGTGGAGGCTGATCTGACGGAGTCGCATGATGATCTTGAAGACCTCAAAGGCATTGTTACCCCCATCTGCTTGCATCTGTTGCCACCGCTTCACTGCAATCCCCTGAATGCCACGGTAGAAATCACCCTCTTCAGCACTGTCAAACTCCAGAACATGCTTGACGTGTGCAGGCTTCTTCGGAAGTTCAGGAATGTGGGGGCGGAGATCTTCCATCGTACGAGCAAGAATAAACTTCTTGGTGGTATACTCATCGTCAATAGAATACTCAAGGCCGAGGAGAGCAAACAACGACTGAATATTCTCAACACGATTCACAATGGGGGTCGCAGTAAGAAACCACTTCGCATTGGCTTGGATATTCGCAACAAGTTCGTAGCCACGAGTGTCCTGGTTACCGATGCGTTGAGCCTCATCACAGATGATACGACCCCACTCACCGCTCACCAGAGTTGGGTTGCGAACCGCACGCTCATAATTGGTGAGATAAAGGGCGGGTGCCTTGGGAGTGACCTTTCCCACACGCTTCCATCCATCTTTGCTGGCATAAAAGCAATTGACCTTAGCCTTGCGGGCAGTAGAGATCCACTGCTCGAGCACTGCAAGAGGAAGGAGGATGAGGCTTTTCTTCACAGGGTTCGTCCTAAGAAGACCAACCATCTGAATCGTTTTCCCCAAACCCATTTCGTCACAAAGAAGACCACCAGGATGCTCATTATCTTGCTCTCTTTGAACTAGCCACTTCACCCCATAGACCTGATGGTGTTTGTAGTGAAAGTCTTTCCAAAGAATTACAGGATCCATGATTATGTTACAAAATTGCTAGGACAAGTGTAACAAAAAAGTGAAACCTTTAGATTTCAATTTTTACTCCACGTTAGTCAACATCGACTGCAGATCCCCAACTAGGGATGACATCAATAGGCGGAGGCATTTGTTGACCCCATATTGTAGGGTAGAAAGCCTTAAAATCTGGTGAACAATCTTGATAGGCTAAGTAAGCCCCCCACCAACTAAACGTACTGTTAGCAGTAATGGCTCCACCTTTGCACTGTGACATTTGGTACAAGGTTTCTAATTCATCAGTGGTTGTGCAGACTTCAAAGGGGATAGAAAGTTGAGAACAGATCCCTTTGAAAGCCTCCGCACATAATTCTGGTTCATCACTAAAGAAATATAAATTGTGACCTTTTGGAATCTGTTGAAGGCACTCCACATAATAACGCCGCAAGTCTACTTGATGGTGTGGCAAGATTTTGTAGTCACCGAGCCTCACGTGAAGAAACCAGGAATTCTGGGGATTTGATATGGAAAGTTTGAGGAGTCGCTCCTTCCCAAGTGCATTCTTAAAGTCAAGGTGAACTCCTTTGCTTGGAAAGTACTTATCTGTCTGTCTGTATCCGTGAACGATTACATTTCCTTCAACAGGGATGTCTGAGAAGGGAGTATATCTATACATGTTATTTCTTTGCTCGAGAAGAGTTTCCCATTGTGTATCTGATTCAACAATGCGAACAGAAGGAAGAAGTTTAAAGATATTTCCAAATGGTCCATGTCCTGTTTCGTCACATCTTGGTAGAAAGAAGACAATTTCTCTCTTCCATTTTTCTGCTAGTCCTGCTGCCGCTGCATATTCAAAGAGACGATTTCCAAGTCCACCAGTTAAATGTGGCGCCACCCAACTCATTTTCTAATGAAACTCATTCGTCAAACTTTAGCCACCCTAAAAATTGAGGGCTCCAACCGCTTGTTTGGAAGTATCCTATTCAAGTAACAAATGGTTATTGCCGACACTTGGAAAGCGTGGAAAACGTATCGCCCTCGTCCTATGAATGTCAGAGGTTGTATCTGCATTCGCAAGGACAACAAGATTCTTCTTGTGAAAGGCAGGCAGCACAATCGGTGGTCATTTCCAAAGGGGCACTTCAAAGGGAATGAGACCTCTCATGAATGTGCGCTCAGAGAACTTTATGAAGAGACAGGTATTTCTCTTGACACTTCCACTCCTTACATTGGTGTGAAGAAACTTCCTAATGCAGAGTACTTTATTTATGAGTTTGATAACAATGTAGAGACTAGCATTAAAGACACCTGTGAGGTTTGTGACATTGGATGGTTCTCATTGGAGGACATTTATAGGTTGCAGGTGAATCGTGATGTGAGTTGTTTCTCAAGCATTATGTGTCCTCCCTGTCCTTCTCCCAAAGAAACGATTGATATGACTTAGATCTTCTATATCCAAACACCAGTCTCTAACTCTATCAACATCCCAAGTAACCATCATAAGTTCATCCTTTATCGCATGATTGCGAAACTCAATTTTTTTTCGTGCTGTTGCATTGACTCGTTGCCAGAAGTTCCACCAAACGTCAAAATCTTGAAAGTATCCAAACATCGTTTCAGTATAGTTCCCTGGAAGTAAAGGAGGAGAGGATAGGAAAAACTGATAATTTTCAGGACGAAGAACAAGTTCTTCTAGAATCCATTGTTTATTTGTTGAGTGAATAGGAACTGCCTCTAAAAGCATATCAATAACTCTTCTTGATGCAACGGGTGTCATATACTCATTAGAGTTAGAAATCCAGAGCATAAAGTTAATATAATTGAGAAGTGAATTTCTTCCACCATTGCTTTGGAGATGTCGTTTAAAGAGTTCAACGAGTTTTTCCTTTTCTGAATAAAAGAGGTGTCCTATGGCTAAATTGCAGTAGGATGAGTATCCCCTTGTCACCGCTGAGTACATACACTCACAACATTCTTCAGGAATTACGATCTCTTGGTACAGGTTTTTATCCATCAAGATGCGAAAGGCTAAGCAAGTGATACTGTTTGGATTCTTATGAAATCGGATTTCTTTTACAATATCAGGCCAAACAGATGAATGCTTGATTTCTTTTGCAAGTGGATGTGACTTTACTAGTGCATGAAGAAGAACAAAGACAAGATCTTTGGATGAAAGAGTTTCTTGAAGTATTTTTAGTTGAAGAGGTTTACCGAGCAAAGTGTCTTTGAGAGCAGTCACAAAGGCATCGCCTTGTTTTGCATTCGTGCACTTTTTACAGAAAGAGTTACCTTTTTCTCTTGGTAACCAACACTCAGAGCATTTGAGTACTTTCATGCACCTTCTTATATAGTGTCTTTCATATTTAGATTGGGGAAAATTGAAGTGCTAGGGTGCAGAAAGATCAGTACCTACTCCAAAAGTCTAAGAACCAGAAAGATGGAAGCGATTAAAATTAAGCCACGCATCAAGAAAGTTCAAAAGAAAGATGAGCCTGTCACTGTGGCGGATGGCAGTGCCTATGTTCCTCTGAAGATTGAGGGAGAGAAAGAGGCCATGCGCGCCTGTCTTCACATGATTCTGAAGCACACTGCAGATATGTTTGTAACAATCTGTGAGATTGTTGCTGAGGAGTACAAGTTAGACAGCGAGCAGATGGTGAAGACTATTCAGTCCTCCCCACGCTATGAGAATCTCTGCGCTGATGATGTGCTACTGACTCTTGGTTACTTGGATGCAGAGCAAGTTGGACCGAAGGCTGCAGAACCACAGGTAGAAGAACCACAGGTCGAGGTGCCAAAGGCTGAAGATGCACCAAAGCCCAAGCGCAAGCCTCGTGCACCCAAGACTGTGGCCCCTCCCCCTCTAGTACCTGCACAACTTCTACTTGAAGACGCTACTCCACCTTCCCCAGTAAGTAAGAAGGTAAAGGTCCGCATCATCAATAAAAAATAACACAAGCAACTCATCAAGTTTATTAAACCTAAAAATACAAAAACCAATTTTTACTAGATGGAGACTTTACTCTTTTTTGTAGCGACTGACATAGTTGTAAGAGGAGTCCTTGCTAAATATCAGGTGGATGCAAGGGAAAGAATTCTTAAGAAATGGAGGGAAGGAAGTTTAACCAGCAGTGAACTGCTTTGGTTAAAGAGGCAACTTTGGTTTCAAAGGCTTTATCTTAAAAAACCCAAAAGTGTTATCTCTTTTGAAAAGAAGAACAACTAAAAAATTTTTCTTTTTTTTTGGTTACATACACATAAACAGATGGGATAGTCCTACCAACGTCTGTCAGGCTCAACCAAACAACTGCGCGAGCAGACCCGCCAAGACTCATAGTCGCTGCCGTCGCAGTTGGCTCCACAGATGCAGCAGGGGATGTAGGGCTCGCCGTCCTCACAGCCACAGCAGTCCCAAGACTTGCAAGAGTGACAGGCCCTGGCAAAGATCTGCTTAGGCAGAAGGTCTAGGTTATACTGGCACCACATACAGGGCATCTTCAGCGGCACAGTTAGGGGGACGGCCATTGGGTAGCCACAAGAAGTGCAGGGCTGGATCTCTCCCTTGCGAGACTTGTAGGAACGCCAGATGGCTTGGATCTTGATGGCGTACCTGGAGTTCTCCATCTTGCTGAAGTCCCAGATAGTTATGTCTACCTGAGGGTACAGAGTACCATGCCCTGTGAACTTCAATTTTTCAGCAGCAGAAAAAAAATCTTTTCTTTTGTTTTTGGCTTTTAGATTTTTTCTTCTTTTTGTTTGAGAAGACATACAGAGTATACAGAACATGCATTTTTTCTTTTTTTTTTGTAAATTTAACGGCGGCCGCCACCGCTGCCCTTGAGCGCAGAGAAGTCGCGCCCACCCGTGCGGCTCACCTCAGAGGCCTTGCCCGCCACGATGAGAGCCCACTCAGGCTCATCAGGGTGGAAGAACTCGCAGCGCTTCTTGAGGTGCGGCGCACAGCCCGCGGGCCAGAGCATGCCACTCTTAGGGCACCGCTGAGCGGGCGCGGCCTTACCGAGCACACCGTCATGGCAGAAGTAACGGCAGGGCTTGAGACCGTGGCGGTGGATGGGCAGAGAGGCCTTAGCCGAGGGCTTGATGACGGGCATAGCCGCCACCACCACCTCAACCTTCGCGACCTCAGACGCCTTGATCGCCGCCGCGCGCTTACGGTCCTCCGCAGCCTCGCGGTCAAGACGTGCAGCGCGCTCTGCGGGGGTCTCGGCGGCCTTCTGTGCCGCGTCCCACTCCATGATGATGTCACCCCACATGAGACCGGTATCGCAGGCGCGGTTAAACGCCGCCATGAGGTCATCAATCAGAGGGTGCTGAGCGCAGTGCCCAGGGCAGACGTTGGCGTGGTGCGGGCGGTGAGAGGAGGGCACCTCGTCAACCACTCGCCACTGCCCGTGGGGGCAGCGCCAAAAGCCGTCATTATCCATAGAGAAGGCCGCATCGCAGCCACTCTTGCAAGCGTGTCCATTCGCATCGAAAACCCAGAAAGAGTTCCGACTGGACGAGAGCAAAGGAGTCATGATCATGGTAGACATCTTTGTTGCTTGGGGTCCTTTAAAGCGGGGTACTTGATTGCTTCAAAGGGTACCAATTTGGGGGCTAAAATGCCTTTCAATTTTTTCAAGAAATTGAATGCAGGAGGGAAAATTTTAGCACCTCTTCTACCCCCTCCCAGGACCCCTTTTTTTTCTGTATACCGTTCAATTTTCAGATAAAATTGAATGCTTTTCAGAACCCCTATTTAGCCTTTTTTTTCGTCCTCATTCAATTTCTGGAAAAAATTGAAAGCAGGTGTTTTGTCCTGGATAGTACCCTTTGAAGCAATCAAGTACCCCGCTTTAAAGGACCCCAAAAGTAAAGATGTCTTCCATCAACGTCAACTCTTTCTTGTCTTTCCTCCAGGACCAGCTCGGCGGCCGTGACGCGCTCATCACAGCGTTTGGCTCTTATGTGGCCTCTGTCTCTGCCCCTGCTCTAGCCCCTCTGGCGACCCCCGCTAAGAGCGCTAAGGACTCCTCTCCCTCTGCCCCTGCAGAGCCTCCTGCGGCCCCTAAGAAGGCCAAGAAGGTCAAGGCAGAGGCCCCTGAGAGCGCAGAGCCTAAGCCTAAGCGGGAGCCGAACGACTGGATCAAGTTCACCTCTCGGGTGCGCTCTGTCCTGGCTCCTCTTCAGCCTGAGGGTAAGAAGCTCCCGCCCGTGGCGGTGACGCAGACCTCCTCTGCTCTGAAGGACGCAGGCCTCATGCCCTCTGCCACAGACGACCAGATTCGGGCCGCCTACGCTGAGTGGCAGGCGAACCCCCCTGCCGTCGGTAAGTGGAAGACCGCGCATCCTGAGGATAAGCCCAAGAAGTCCAAGAAGTCCAAGGCCTCTGACGCCTCGTCTGCTTCTACGACCTCTACCAAGCCCTCTGTCGCGAAGGCCCTGGACTTCTCTGCACCCACCTCTGTACCCGCGCCTCCCGCCGAGGGTAAGAAGCGCCAGGGACGTAAGAAGCTCGCGGACATGACCGCTGAGGAGCGCGCGGCTCACGACGCCAAGAAGGCCGCGAAGCGTGCGTCTAAGACGCCGCCTCTCCCGTCTTCCCCTAAGGCGAGCGCAGAGGACGAACTCTTGGACTTCACTGCTTTCACCTGGAGTGGTCTCTCTCTCCTCAAGAACCCTCGTGGCGACTGCCTCACAGAGGACATGGAGTGGTTCGGTAAGTGGGACCCCGTGACCCAGAAGGTCAACACGGAGGCCGCCCAGCCCTCTGACCTCAACCTCTAAAAACCCAAAAAAATGTATGTTCTGTCTCTTCTGTATTCTGTATGTCTGAAAACCCAAAAAAAAAGAAAAAACTTTTTTTTATGTCGGCGCGAAAATTTGAAGGGCTCTGCCCTGGGTACTCAAGTACCCTTTTAGCAATCACAGATTCTAAAAGGAACAAGCAAAGGAAGCAAGATGGCACAAGTAATCGAACACTTCTTTTGCAGCGAGTGCAAGCAGGAGACCACGCAGTGTACCGAGTGCCAGCGAGGTCTGTGTACGCAGTGCTGCTCTATCTGGGCTAGGGTAGAGACTATCTCTGATGATGCGCTCGAGGCGAACATCTTTGACACAGAGTACCATCTTCTGCAGTTCCACAACGACCCCTACATCGGTCCACTCAACAAGGAAGATCAAGAGTACTATGACGAACTCATGCTCTGGTCTCAGATCCTTGATAAGGAGCAAGACTATCGCCAGGAGCAGAGGGGTGGGGAGTGGGCTGTAGAGGAGAGCGCCTGTATTGAGTGTGGTGGCTGGGGTGCTACCGAGGGTATGAGCGAGATGTGCGCAGACTGCTTCTGGGAAGAGGATACGCGTAGGAAGCAAGAGCGCCGCAACAACACTGAGTGGCGCTTTATAAGAATGATTGAGTTTGGAGAGGTCGTCCAAGGCAAGAGCAAGATGGAGGCCTATGAGTTTGCATGCGAGCGCTTCAAGGAACAAGGTCTTGTTGTGCCCTTCTAAGCCAAAGAATAAAACCAAAAAAAAGGAATACCCAAGAAAACCAAAGAAAAGATTTTTTATGGTAAATTTGACTGAGCCAACCAAGCCAAAAAGTGTACCTTTCAAGCACTCAAAGAAGATCAAGAAATGGACCACAATATTAAGACCGATCGTCGCAAGAAGAGTGATAAGGCCAAGGAGAAGTATGAGAAGAATGGTAAGTATACCCAGAAAGCCATCCGCGCAATGGAGGATCTGCGGCAAAAGCGCGCAGAGAATGGCAAGGATATTCCACAAAAGATCAAGAAGAATTAACCAAATTGCAAAGCCTAGACGGTGACAAAAAATTGAAACCCTTTTTCCATATAAAGCCATCACCACTTCCAATTCCTAAAGATTTTAGCAACACACACAGACACAATGGCCTCTATTGCGAATTCTCTTCCCAACCCCACCCTCCCTTTCCCCAACCCGCAAAATGAGCGTGAGCGGGCGGCGAACTATGAGGCTCAGATTCGGAATCTTCCGTACCCCAACCCTCGCAGTGACCGAGAGCGTGCAGTGAACTTTGAGTTCACCTCTCGTAACATTGTAGGTGCCGTCTGGGACCACACACCCCGCCGCTGGTACATTCCAGTTGGTCTTGAGTTCGCCAATGATCCCAAGAACCCGCTTCCTGGCTACCTTCCGCCCTTCTTTGGTGCAGCGCATGAGTATGTGGATGACGACCATGGTTGGATTGAGGTCCGCCACTCTCGCCGTCGCCGTGCTCGTCGCAACCGCTACCCAGATGCATAAGTAGCGACTGTATAAAAATCAAAAACAAAAAAAAAGAATAAAATCTAAAAAACCAACAAAATATTTTTTTTAAAAATTGAAACTGTAGTGTAGTAAACAAACCTCACACACAATCAAGATGCCTGTCTTTACTTACGAAACCGCACTCAACACCATGCAGGATAATCCTGCCATTGAAGACATTACATACAGTATTAAGAACTGTTGTGATGGTACAACAACTCTTTCTCTTCAGCGTGAGGATGACTGCATTTGGCACATCTGTGAGTTCACAGGAGCAGACACTTCCACTTCCATTCTTGTTTGGAAGAGACTCGTTCATCCTACCGTTTGCTTCCGCGGAGATCTGATGGAGCCTCTTCCTGCTCCTTGTTCCCCGCTCACTCGTCAGGTTGCTACAGGATACGTGTCTCCTTGTGTCAAGCCAACTCTTCGTATTACTCTTCCTGCTTCTTCTCATACGAGCCCTGCATCAGGCTGTCTCGCTCCTGTGCCTCTTCTGAGTCCACTCGTGCTGTCTCGCCAAACCTCTACATCCCTTTCCATTCCAGAGGGCGACGTCACTGGAATTAATGAGAACACACATATCTTCTTTGGTGAGGACGGAAACGAGATTTCCAAAGAGGAACATGTAGAAAACACATTCAACCTTATGATGCATCTAAGCCCCCTTTGCGCCACAGGTCCTACTACTTCTTTCCGTCATCCTCGTGTTCTTCTCTTTTATTTGCGCTTTGTTGCAGTGGTGAATGAAGGGCAGAGCACACCGCAGATTCCTTGGCCCGTCCTCTCAGTATCCCAACGTGCTATGGTAAACGACTATATCTGCACATTCCCTCCTGCAACAGAGTTCGAGGATGATGTGAAAGAGTTATTTGCACTGATGGAAAAGTGTCCTTATTCTTAAAAAAAACAAAATGCAAAGAAAAAAAAGAGAAAACCAAGAAAACAAGAGAAAAATTTTTTATGCAAATTCAAAGGCCGAAACGAAAAAAATTGAAGGCTAATTTCCCTGACTGTCATGTACTCCTTTCAACTCTACAAGTCTTCTAAACTTTTAAGGAATACTGTCAAAGATGTCTTCTAATTCTTCTCTCGTCGTTCAGATGACTACCGATCAGCTCAAGAGCCTCTTCATGGATGCTCTTCGTGATGTACTCGGTGGTAAGAATTTGGATCTCTCGTCTTCTTCTGCACCCGCAAAGGGAAAGCGCGGCTCTCGTAAGCCCCGTGATCCTGATGCGCCTAAGAAGGAGCCCAATGACTGGATTAAGTTCACCTCTCGTGTCCGTTCTGTGCTTGGTCCACAGATGGAGGATGGTAAGAAGGTGGCTCCTAAGGCGGTGACTCAGGTCTCTTCCGCTCTCAAGGACGCCTCTCTTATGCCCTCTGCAACGGACGCTCAGATCATCGCTGCATACAAGAATTGGCTCGCCAATCCTCCTGCAGTTTCTAAGATGGTCTCTGAGGGGCGTGACAAGAAGTCCAAGAAGTCAAAGGGTGACTCCACTGTAAGTTCTGGTGATGGTTCTTCCGTCGCTTCTTCTAAGTCCGCCCCTGCTCCTGCACCCGCAGATGCATCGGCTGATGGAAAGAAGAAGGGTCGCAAGCCCATGACGGACGAGCAGAAGGCCGCTGCAAAGGCGAAGCGTGACGCTAAGAAGGCTGCGAAGAGCAGTGCTTCCACAAGCGCCGAGTCCGCTGCTCCCGCTGAGGATTCTGCAGCCGACTCTTCTGCCGACTTTGAGCCCTTCAAGTGGAAGAAGATGAGCCTTCTCAAGAATGCCCGCGGTGATGTTCTCACTGAGGACATGGAGTGGTTCGGTCACTGGGACTCAAAGACCGACAAGATTGACACCAACGCTCCTCAGCCTGCCGATCTTGAGCTCTAAAGTCACTCCTTCTTCAAACATCCAAAATAAAAAGAAAAAATTATAAAACCTAAAAACAAAAGAAAAAACAAAAAAACCAAAAAAAGAAAAATTTTTTCTGTATACATCCAATTCATGCATACTTGAAGCACTTCTCTGATAAATAAGTAAACCTCACGAAAACAACAAAAAATTGAAACATTTTTTCAGTAGGATATCAGTACCCTTTCAACATGTCAGCAACAACAAGCAACAAGATGTCAAACAAGATCACTCCGCCTACGAAGTTTGGTCCTCCTTGGTGGAAGGAAGGACGCAAGTGGGGCGATCGTTCTACTCCTTGCCGCCTCTATCCTGTTTCTGATAGCCTTGAGACTCCTCTCTCATCGGATAACGATTCCAACGTCTCCTATGAGGATGAGTTCTTTCCTCCTTCTCGTGACTCCATCTTTGAGCCATCTGGGTCCATTGGACCAGAGCCTACTTGGCATCAGCCCGTGGGTCCCGATCCCACTTGGCAAGAGATGTTTCACAACCTCAATGACCTACTCACTGGAAAGACAGAGGAGAATCGCAAGGATGTGACCTTCGAGCAGATTGGCTCTCTTATCGTTGCACTGAATCCTCCTCGTCGTATCCAGCCTGTTGCGCTTGAGTACAAGGAACCTGGTCTTTCTGATTATGAACTCGCTCGTCAGAAGGAACTTGAGGATGACAAGGCAGCCCTTGTGACTATGCGTGAGACTCAGCATGAGAATCGCAAGAAGTTGAAGGAGTTGACTGCTAAGCAGGATGAGATCGGTAATGCCCTCCAGAAGAAGGAAAACGATTGGTACGCCGAGCAAGAGCGTCAAAAGAAGGTTTACCGTCCTCGCTATCTTGCTGCAGTGGCTCCTGCAACAAAGCCAGTCTTCCGTGAGACTCAGATGCTTGAGGATATTCAAGAGGAACTTCTCAAGATTCGTCACGCGATGAACGATTATCAGATGAAGGTAAACGCACTCAAGAAACGTATTGAGAAGGGTGAGGCCTTTATGGTGCAGGCGTATGAAGGTCTTGAGATCCTTCGCGAGTACCGCAAGTTCGATCACACCCTTGTTGGTGATTATATCTAAATAACTTCTGTTCTATATTCTTATACAAAAAAACAAAAACAAAAAACAAAATTTTTTTTGTGTGAAAAATTGAAATCAGTAGGTTCCAAAGGGAAAGTACCCCAACAAAGCAATAACAGAAAAGATGGAGTGCTCGATCTGCCTTAACGAAATTAGCAAGGCGACTGGCCTTGTTACTCTTTCCTGTTGCCACAACTTCCACCTTTCATGCATTGGAAAGTGGGTTCTCAAGCATGAGTCCTGTCCTCTCTGTCGTCACGAACTCATTGAGGAGGAGCGCATTGCTGAAGATGATCCTGACGCAACGGAGATTGACGATGACGAATGGGAGGATGATGGCTCTGATGAGGAAGATGAGATGCCCAATATTCGTTGGCGGCGCATTGGTATTGGTCGCTGGATTGTAGAGGACGAAGACGATGAAGATGCTGCTCCTGATATTCCAGAGTTTAATCCAGAGGAGCATGCACTTTGGAATGTTCGCGATCTCTTTAGTACACTCAATAACATGGACGTTCCAGTGGAGGATGCTGTTCTCCAAGTAGCAGCAAAGATCCCTGGTCCTCCTGTGCAGAACAATATCCGAGATGCCCCTCTTTCTCTTCATCTTCGTTCTCATCGTCAACTTGCAAGACTTCATGATGAGCGCGGATATGAATCTGCCTAAACTACAAAAACAAAGAAAAATAGATGGCTGACTTTTGTACTATATGCGATGAAGAAATAGGGGAACAACCTATAACAGAATTATTATGTCACCATTTTTTTCATACAACTTGCATACTCAATATGTTTACTATGCATCCTCAGAACCACCATCTTCAGTGTGTCACTTGTCAAGAACCTTTTTTTACCGTCCAAGCACAACCAGCAGTAGATGAGGAACAAGATGAGGATGATGAAACGGATGAAGAGGAAGAAGAAGCAAATTATTGGGTAAGACAAGCATCAGAAAGAGTTCGTGTTACAAATTTGTATGATACAGATCCAAAAGTAAGAGAGTTAATCAAAAAATACAAAACCGCTTATCGTGAAGTGGGGAAACCAAGAACACAATATGCAAAATTAGTCATGAGAAAGAAAGAACAACTTTCAAATTTTGCAGATCCTTTATTTCAACAGATACGTGAGAGACAACGTGAAATAAATAAAGATGTTTTTAATTCTCTTGAATATAAAACCTTTCGCCAAAAAGATGCTGCCCTTATGAGATATTATAATAAATTACAATCTACCTATAATATAACATCGCGTTCATTTCACTTCTTACATGACAAACGAGGCTGCAGGGGATTGCGAAGACCTAGTTATTTTAATAGGTGGAGAGTGCGAAGGAATTTGCGTTTACGATATTATTTCTGATAACGAAATACAAGGGGCAAAGAAAGAAGAATGAGAAATTTAGAAAAGGACTTGAAGTCTTTTGATACAAAGAGTTCAATTACAAGCCAGCCAAAGATCCATGGAACTACTTTTAAAGGTACAAAATAGGCAAGAATCATCAAGAAGATTAGAAGTGTATTTATGTTGATTCCAATCTTAAACATATTTTCTGAAAGAGCCCATCCCATAGGCATACCATCACCGATAGAAACAGTATTGAGAACTGTATTCAATAAAGGGGGAAATTTTTCAGAAAGATTACTTCCTTCTCCTGCATCATTCACAGATACAATTTGAGGATAGAGTCCATATGCCTTTGCATTTAGTTCTCGGATCCAGATCATAAGTTGAAGATCAATATGAGTATGAATGGGCTTATCAATAATCTTCTTTAAAAAAGATGTTTTATATAAAATAGCGTGTGCACCCGCACTCCCTTTCACCTTTTTTACGTCACCATCAAGATCTTCTGGAACAGAACCAAAGAGCCTATTTCCAACTTGAGATACTGGATGTTCGTCATTGCAGAAGAAGCGACAACCTACATAAATAATATCCCAATCTGCAGGAATTTTTGCCTTTGCTTCACGAAGTCGTTCATTAATATCTAGAGGAATGATCGCATCATCTTCTAAAATCAAAACAGATTGATACCCATGTTGAATAGCCTTTTCCCAAAGAGTATGATGGCTAATCGCACACCCTTTTATACCATCCGTACATGTCATAGAACAGAGGGGAGTGAGGCTTGGATGTGTAGAAATTTGTGAACCAACAACTGCTGGAAATCGTTCATAGTCAATATTGACTTCTTGTAAAGAAGCATCAATCTTTTTGAGACGTTCAACGTCTTTGTCAAGATTAATTACATAAACTTTATCTACTAAAGAATTTACGTAAGACATTCCTATTTAGAAGAACGAGTTTTCTTTTTCTTTAGTTTTCTTGTAGCCTTTGCGCCCTTTGTTTTCTTACCACCTTTTAACTTTGCCAATTCCTCTAACTCTTTCTTTGCTTTCTCGTATGCGGCTTTTGCAGTATTAAGTCTTTGCTTGGCACGAGGATTTCCTTTCATAAGGCTAGAATTATTTGTATAGGCTTTCTCTGCAGTATTCATTGCTGTTTTGAGTTCAGCAACTTCTTCTTCTTTTCTTTGCAAGGCCAATTTTTTGAGTCCCTCTTCTATTTCACCTTTTCTGCGTGCTTCTTCATTGGCTTCTGACTTAACCTTTGCCGCATTTGCTGCATCGGCCTCATTACGTACACGTTTCATCTCCTGATAGGATTTATTTCCAGACAAAAATTCCGTTCTATTAATTCCTGTTGGACCATATATCTTTGTAATAAGAAGAAGTGGTATCTTCGCAATATATTTCACATCAAGGGGTACATCTGATTGAAGCATAGGTTGAAGGATATTCACAATATCTATAATGAGTTGCCACTGCTGATTATGTGTGTTAATCCATTCTGGATGACTTCTTTGTAGGGCCTCAAGTTCCACAAAATAAAGTGTAGCAGTTCGCATAGTTGGATCAGGAATCGTAAGCAAAGTTTTTAAGACGGCTTTTTGTTCTTCCTCTTCTGGTCTATTGGCTTCCAATACTGCTTTCATATTTGCCTCTTCTTGTGCCCTTCTTCTGGCCTCTTCTTCTCTTCTAGTGGCCTCTAAAACGGCTCGCAATTCATTCTCTTCTTTTTTGGCAGCCGCCTCTTCTGCTTCACGTCTACTGGCTTCTTCTGCTGCTCTTAAATTTGCATTAAAGTTTCTAACTGGAGGAGCATTTCCTCTACTAGCCTCTATTGCATCTTGTTCTAAAGCATAATTTACTTCATTTTCAGATGGTTGTCTACCTAACTCTCTTTGAAGTCGTTGTATAGTTCTTCGCACTATTGCATTGTAATCCATTCCTATTTACCTATTTTGCTAAGAGATATTTTCCGTAGGAGAACATATGCTTCAAGGCAATTTGCTGAATGGGATCAAACATAGGAAAGAGACCAACCATCCATTCCACAATCCTCTTTTTCTTTTTCAGACATGCATGTAAGTATAACTTCTGGTAAATATATTCCCAGGGATAATTTTCTTGCATACTCTCTGCATAATATTCTTGCAGACCTTCTAAATTGTCTTTCTCAATCATTGTTTTACAAAGACTAAGAAAGGCTTGCATTTCTACTTTAGTGTTTTCTTGTTCTTTTATTTCCTTTTTTACCCTTTGTTTTCTTTACCTTTTTAGTTTTTCTTCTTTTACCACCTACAATATGTGCTTTGTATTGTGTGATTTCTTCAATCGGTTTACGAGTATAAGGGTTAGTTTTTTCTTTTAGTTTGTCATATGTATTCTTCTTATAATAACGTTCCTGTTTAAATTCATTATGGAAGTTCACCATCGCATTTCCTTCTTTGATATTTTCATAGGATATCACATTTGAAGAACCAGCAGGTATATTTCGGGAAGGTGAATTTATGGCTACTGGCGGGACATTTCCCCTGACTTTATTAATTAGCATCCAAGAAGTCATTTCATCTCTATCCATATCATTTTCATAATCCAGCATCATTTCAACAGGTGATTTGCGGTCTTCATTTTTTATATGAATATTTGCGCCGTGATTCACAAGAAGTTTTATTAAATCTGCATATTCATTCCACCCCACTCCATACTCTTCAATATATAATTCTACAGCTATGTGTAAAGGTGTTTCACCGTAGTCATTTTGTATATTGATATCTGCACCATTCTCTAGAAGAAGTTGTATAATATCTGTTTTATTTCTTTCGACTGCAAGATGCAGTAATGAATCTCCTTCACCATTCTGAATATTGGCATCTCCACCAGTTGTTATGTAGTTTTCAATCTCATTCCAATCACCTTCATGAATAGCTCCTTCTAAAGGTGTCTCGTTCATTCTCTATTCCTAGATTAGACAATAGGATAAGAGGCAATCATCTGGATTCCGCACTGTCCGCTGGGATTGAACTTTGCCCCGCGTCCAAGTCGTATATATCCCTTCTCACCCCAACTTTCCCCCCAGGAGTTCTTCACCTTATAATATTCTTTACCAGCGTCAACACCATAGCCAACCGCAAGTACACCGTGATCCAATTGAGTTCCGCAAGCAGAGTCCATAACACCACCAGAATAGAACTGGAAGACACTCTGGTCGGCCTCTACTGCAACAGAAACAGGTTGCATTACAATCGCAGTTTCTAAGGCAGTCTCAGAATTAGCAGTGACATCCTTATAACCACTCAAGGTCGCCGCAACAGGCTTGCCCTTAGCAACGCAAGTACCATCAGTAGCAGTGTAGGGATACGCATCTTCAGTGGTGATTCCCTTATTGTCAATGATGTACTGGAAGGCTTGGTCCATCAAACCACCATTGCATCCCTGGTTACCCTCAGGTCCAGAGCAATCAACGAGTTGCTGTTCGGAAAGGCTTACAAGTGAGCCATTCTTTAAGAACCAAGCACCTTCTACAGAGCCAGTTGTGGAGAAAGCCCAGCAAGAACCGCATTGTTGCTGATTCTTAATAGGAGTGACTGCGCCCTTGGCCTCCCAGTCTACAGAAGTAGGATTGGCAGTAACATTCCAAGGACCATCAGCAGAGATAGAAGCACGAAGGGACTTCTTAGGCATGCGAATACCACCAGTAAAACGTGCCTTGAATTCTTCACCAGTCAAGTCGGCGAACTTATTCACATTCATGGTCCAAGAATGGTTTCCAGCATTGTGCTCTAGGATTTTCGCAACATTCGCGTCATACACGGAGTTGCGGTAATCTCTTTCCGTAGGCTCATATACCTTACCATTCATAGAAGCCCATTCTTCAAAAGAGGGCATAGCAGAGCACATAGCAGAGACAACAGCGACCAACTTCAACATTCTATACCTAGTGGGGCCATTTTTTTAGACCAATAAAACATTCGTAAACAAACAATCAAATTCAATAAGTTGATCTGTACCTTCTTTGGGCCTTGCATAATCAAATGAGTTACTACATGTGTACTCAAATCCGTAGTTTGCCAAAAAGAATTCTAAATCTCTGAAACTCGTCCCACCTCTGTATGTTGAGTTTAGTTGGCATTCAGTTATAATATACTTTACATTGTGCAAGTATTCACTCATGCTTTTCAAAGCATTGAGTTCATATCCTTGCAAGTCCATACAAATGATATCTACAGAGGAAATTTTATTCTCACGGATGAAGGTTTCAAGGCGTATTCCTTCCACTGTAATCTGTTTTTGGATTGATCCACGATTTCTATCAGGATCTGCAGCGGAACGATTAGAAAAATCAAGTTCAAAAAGCGAGGATGCACCAATATTTCCATATTTTTCAGTATCAATAGCAAAAAATGTGTATGGTTTATCTTCAAGTGTAACAGCCTTTTCAATAAGCATTATCTTATCCTGAGTAGATTTATCAAATCGTTTATAGTTTTCATGACATAAGACTAGACAATCAGGATTGCACTCAAATGCGTAAACTTTGCCGCCATAATACCGTGTAAGATTCTCAGCATCTACCAAATCTCTGGAGCCAAGTTCAAAAATAGTTTTGATTTCGTTCTTTTTTATATTTTTAACAAAGATATCCTCAAGATAACTCATACTAGAATTTTATTTTCTGTGCAGCCCGGAATTCCGCAGGGAAGTCTTCCATATATTGCTTCTTTTCTTTGATATCATCTATCAAACTTAGGAGTTTTCCACTTTCTTCCAGCAACATTCGCCGCTGTCTTAAGAAAAACATCCCTTTATACATATCTCCCCTTGAAATATGCATTTGCGCTTTATCAGATAATTGATCTGCTTCTTTATGAAAAGAACTCAAATTTATGTATATCATTGTTTCAAGGTAAACAAGTTCTGAAAGTGTATTGGGAAGTCGCTTAAATTTATCTGGAAAAGGTTCTACATTAGCAAGAGGGTTTTTTGTTGTAATCACTGGAGTAGAGTTTTTAAAAAAACACTTTAAGAACCGCTTCATTTCCTATTCTCTTAATAGAAGAATGAATTCTGAAAAAAGTAGAGCAGAACAAACTTTGGAAGCCATTAAGAAAATGAGCCTTGCTGAAGTGCAAGCAAAGTTACAAAAATTAAGAGACACTATAAAAGACGTGCAAAACTTACTCAAACATTTACATGAGGAGCGTGAAGAAAAAAAGAAACTTGTAGAAGATATTAAAACCGATAAAAATTCATCTACACAAATTCGTGCAAACAGGATAATCCTGTATACAAATAGAATCGAGCATTTAACAAGATTACTTGGAACTAATTTACAAATGATAAAAGGTTTGCGAACAATGGAAAATATTTATGCGAGGCGTGAAGAACAGTTACTTAAGCAAGAAGCCAATAATCCCAAAGAAACTCTATTGAAGAAGAATAATAACAATAACAATAGTAATACACAGAGTAAAAGTTTGTGTCAGAAATTAGGAAATTGTTTCGGTCGTTGGACTAAGAAAAATAAGAAGAGTGGAGGTCGCAGAAATCAAAGAAACTCTCAGTCCCGACGAAAAAATAGAAATTAGTAATAGAATGAATTCTGCACCGAGAAAGTTAACAAAAGAAGAAGTTGATACAAGAAAACGTGAAATTGCGGCTGAAAGAAAAGAAATTTCTGATGAATTGGGGGCTTTACTTATGGATGAATTAGATTTGCTTATGGACTTCAGCACTGATCCTGAAGATCGTAAGAGAAAAAGTGAAGAACTTGCTAGAAATAAAGCGAGACAGCAAGAATTAGGAAAACGTGATAAAGTTTTAGAGTCAGAAGAAAGAAGATTAGACACTCGCAGTATGTTTCTTCAAATGGTACAAAACAGAAAAAATACGGAAGCATGGTTAAACTCAACAATTGCAACTGCAAGAAGAAATGCAGAAAGATCACAAAGAGAACTAAATGCTGCACTAAGAAGAATGGGTATGGCTCCTCTTAGTGAGAAAAACAACAATAATAACAAAAAAAATACATCAAAGAATACAAAGGCAACTGGAAAAGCAAGAGGAGCGACACGTTTTTGTTCGAGTATAGCAGATTGTTTTAGAAGGTTCACAAAGAAGAATACGAATAAGGATAAGAAGAAAGGTGGTAAAAGATCAGTGACTAGACGTAATTAGTGCATCGCGTTTCTTTTGAATTTCAAGAAGTTTCTCACTGAGAAGTTTTACATCATTGCGAAGTGAAGCCCTGCGGACCATCGTTTGACTGGCACGAATGCGTTGACCTACACCCAGAAGCGCATTCACTTCTTCACCCATAGAATATGAAATAGAATTAATAGAAGCCATTCTCTTGGCTATTATTGCTTCTAGTGTATTCAATTCCCCTATGGAATCAGGGAGAGGAGAGGAAAGTAGTTGGAGTGTAAGGATTGGATTAGGAGAAGTACTTTGTATATTGAGATTAGATTCTGGTTTCTTCTTTGGAAGCATAGGTTTACCCAAAATTAAACGATACAAGCAGTTCATTTTCGTCATTTTCCTACTTATTTCTAATTCCAGTACAAATGTCAATTTTTAAGTTTTAATTTACTAAGTGTCCTTCAAGTTTTTATAATACTCTTCTTTTGAAACTGCATTCTTAATAAGAATTTTTGCATGGTAATCCCAATTCGCATACCACGTATCCTTTCTGGCACTTTCATATTCATCAGAAATATACTCAGTAGAAGAGAACATACTTCGCACAATATTCTTTACATATTCATTTCTTGTTTTAATTTTTATAGTATAAGACATACCCATTACAACAGAATCTGAAGCAGGGCTGCATGTCATCTCAATACTATAAAACTTCGTTGTGAGATGTGTATTTTTATAGGGCTCAGGGTCCTCATCCAACAGTTTCACAGAACCAAAGATAACATCTTCAGATCCAATAGCAGTTCCCACAATAGTAAGGTAACGTTTAAGAATCAACACATCATTTTCATCAAGTCCACAATTCTCTACAGTACGCTCCATAGCAATTCGCTCCAGTTCATCTTCAAGTTCCTTCCTTTCCCTGCAAATCTGAGACTCCCTTTCAGTAAGTTCCTCTTTTTTCTTTTCAATTGCAGCAATCTTTTCCTCATAAGAAGCCATTTAGTACGGAATGTACTGATTTACAAAGCAGACAACAATTCAATTTTTTAACTTCCTAAATTTGACATAATGGGTACCGATGATAAAGTACTTCAATGGACGAATTGCAAAAAGTTTTCAGATCACTCCTAAATTCTCTTCATGAATGTTGGTATCTTAATGAGCAACATCCAGGAAGTTTTGGACCAATCTTTGGCAAACTTCTCAAGAAATACCATAAGATTTCTTGGGAAGAGGAATGCGATATGGTAATGGATAAAAATTACTTTGAGTGTCTTCAAGATTCTACAAAACCAGTATCCAAGTCTATTTATTATACACATCAACTTCACCTTATTCTCTGTGAACTTCCCAAGTTCTGGGCGTCTTTTGTCTTTTCGTATACCGAACAAAATAAAAAGAGTACTGAAGAAACTTATAATAAATATGTAAAACTTTATAGTGAGTTTACAAAAAAGGCAAAGGAAGATTAATTCTTTCTTCTAGTCTTTCGTCCACCATTTTGAGATCTTGGTATATTTGTAGCCTTTTTCACATTTCTACGTCTAAAGGTAAAAGTGGGTTTTCTCATTGTTTTGGGAACAGCCATCACATAAGCCAAAGGATTTTTCTGATCTTCTTCTTCTACCACCTTTATCATTTCTGAATTTCCTAACCGTTTAGCAAAATCCAAGGGACTTCCTAATCCTCTTACAATCACGTTAGACTTTGCACCTTCCTCAATAAGTAGTTTAACCCATTTTATAGCATTGAGAGAAATTGCATAATGAAGAATCGTTCCTCCAAATCTATCAATATAATTTACATCAGCACCACTTCGTAAAAAAATAGTAAAGAGTCTTTTCGTCCAATTACTGTAAGGTATTCTTATTAGAACTTTTAAAGGGGTATCTCCTACCAGATTTTCACGATTTATTTCTTCAAAGAGTTCTAGTTCACGATAACACTTTCCTAGTAATCCAGCCTTTACTAATTCTTCTTTTTCAAGTGCTTTAATAAGAAGATTTTCACCAAGGAGTTGTTCTTTTGTGGGACATTTGGGTCTTTCAGCACCATACTCTTCTAGAAGTTGAAGGATATTTTCAAAACGATTCAGTACAACAGCATATTCTATAGCAGTGACCCCCTTGTTACTTTTTGCATTTACATTGGCTCCCTTTTCGAGTAAAAATTTTACAACTTCTTCGCCTTCACCATCGTCATAAAAGATCATAGCACCAATTAAAGGAGTGTATCCACCTGATAAACTATCATTATCATTGAGATCTGCGCCACTCTGTATAAGAAGTTCAAGTATTTCTATGTCACAATTTTCGCCTATCGCAAAGAAAAGTACAGAATCATTATTTATTCCGCGAACTTTGATGTCAGCCTTCATATCAAGAACCTTTCGTACATACTCCAGACTATTCAAATGAAGTGCTAAAAGAAGTGGGTTGTATTTTTCTTCTTGTCCTTCATAAAAAAACTCATCGATAGTTGCCTTACCAGCCACCACCTTTTCAAGTTGCTCGTCAAGTTTAATTTCAAGAATCTTATCTTTATCTTGATTCAAACGACTTCCTATAAAATATCCTGTTTTTTCATTTGCACGCCCTTTTACAAACTCTTGTTTTTCAAGTTCATAGGTAGTCAACATATCTGTTGCATTCTTTCCTTTGTAAAACTGAAAGGTGAGTGTATTGTCTCCCATTTTTCTTTCAAATGTAAAATCTTCAAATGATTCTTTATCAGTATCAATAACAATTTCTGTTCCATCCCATAAAAAGGTTTTGTATGTATTTTTACCCTTGGAGCCTTTTTTGAGTCCAATTTTACTTACAGCAAGAGTAGGATATCCCTCATATTTTAATAGTTCCTTTCCAGAAGGATCTGTTATCATAAGTGATCCATCAAGATAAATATTGGTAAGAATATCATTGCGTTGATTGTCGCCGAGAAGTTTTAATAGACGTTTCCAAGGAAACTGAATGGACCCATTATTATCATCAAAGTAATATTCACGATTTCCACAAGTGTAAAAGCATGTTGCATGACCTGAGTGTTGTCCGCGAATTGTGTAAGAACCAATGTAGACTGCAAACACTGAATCATTCAGACTAAAAATATTTTTCTTATCATCTTGGTATAAATAAGGTGTCTTGGATTCTTTTCTATAATTCACTTTCGTAAAGGGTAGGGAAAAGAAATGTTTAAAGATCATATCAACATTATCCCTGGAAGAAGTTTCTCCACCAGATTTATAGATATTCCATATTTTTTTTGGGTCACGTTGGACGTTGAGGCCATATTTGGTAAAACTTTGTCCCGCAAATGCAGAAAGAGGACCTTCTTTTCCTTTCGTTCTATAGAGCATAGCGAGTTTCAGCATTTCTTTTAGGGCTGCATCTCCTTTGGCATCGTCCAAGGAACAGGCTCCGTGTTCACCTGCTCTTTCAAGGCGTAAACTTTCTGTATAATAATGTCGGTGGAAGCGGCTTTGAAGTGTTTCTAGATACATGGTGATTAAACCAACCCATTTGCGTATAAAATCCTCTTTAACTTCCTCAGGAATATACATTTTTTCAAGTACAGGTCCAAAGATTGATTCCACTTTAAAGGGGTCAATTTCTTCCATAGCAAGTTTCTTCTGAACACTTTCTTTGCATACATCACTATTTAAAAAAATCATTTGAAGAGTATCATTCCAACACTCTCCAGTATGATTATAGAACCCTTCGCTATCACACAACGGGCCTAATTCGGTAAATAAAGATTTAACTTGTTTTGCTAACTCTGCTTTTGATAGACTTTGCATCCTTTGCCTCCTAATTATTCTGAAGATTTCTGTTCGGAGTCGTACAAAACTATATTAAAAATAGGATCCTTTTGAAAAAGTGTATGGCCCAGACAGAAATTTTGATAAATAAGGCCAGTATCACGTTTTTCAACAATCATA